>OLRS01001675.1_pt1 | contig 20429 bp, 22 predicted proteins | sample 1673171 | NCBI WGS metagenome assembly OLRS01 (sample SAMEA3136762, study PRJEB25190) | human gut metagenome | biome: human gut; feature: human-associated habitat; material: faeces | place: Austria | collected 2013
GAAATTCTCCTTGCTTTAGTATACGGGAGGGGTTAAAATATAATCAGGGGAAATTTTTATTTCTTCCGCATTAAATCAAAGGTGGAACAGAAAACTATTATGGCATTCACAGGCTTTTCCGCGGCAGGCGTTGACCTGCTTTCGCTTAACCGCCTGCAAAACAGCAAGGATTTTTACGAAGAACACAAGGCAGAGATCAAAAAACTCGCCATCACACCATTTTATGAGCTGATCGAGCAGATGACGCCGGTCATGCAGCAGATCGACGAGCAGTTCGTCACCGTGCCCTCGCGCATGGTTTCGCGCGTGCGCCGCGACACCCGATACACCAAGGACAAAACGCTCTACCGCGCGAATATGTGGCTTTTCTTCCGCAGAGCGCGCCGTCAGCATGAGTCCGTCCCGTGCTACTATTTCGAGCTGCACCCCGAATACTGGGCGTGGGGCTGCTGGGGTGCGTGGGGCACGGGCGAGATGCAGGCGAGCGGCATGAGCCGGAGCGAAGCGGCCCGAGCCGGACGGGAGCAATCATGAACATGCCGCCGGGCTGGTATCCGGACCCATCGGGCGATCCCTCGCTGATGCGTTGGTGGGATGGCGAGGAATGGACCGGTGATTTCGCGCCGGCGCAGCAGGTGACGCCGGACGGCAACCGTATTCGCCGGGCGCGTACCCGATGACGAATGGCGACCGCAACCTGCGTCTCGCTGCATTCATCCTCAACATCATCTCGATGGTCGCGTTGGGATGGACGTTGCTCCCGCTGGCATGGATGAGCCCGATGACGGTGATGAGTTGGGGCATCTACAAGGGCACGCGGGCCAACACCGTGGCGTTCGGTGTGTGCAACCTGCTGTTCATGAATGCCATTTTTTTTGGGGGGGGGGCTGCTCATCAGCAACAAAGAGCGGTGACCGATTCCGCGGAATTTCAGGCGTGTCGCGATTTTTGTCCCGTTTGTACAGGCGGTCGGGTAATGTATTCCCCTGTTGCCTGTCAAGGTGACATTGCGGACATAGCTTAGTTGGTAAAGCGCAACCTTGCCAAGGTTGAGACCGCGGGTCCGAGTCCCGTTGTCCGCTCGCAGATTCGGCTGGCTGAAGCGATTCGGCCGGTCGGCACGCAGACCCGGGCGGTTGGCGCAGAGGTAGCGCACTTCCCTGACACGGAAGGGGTCACAAGTTCGAATCTTGTATCGCCCACCATGTTCCTCTTATATGTAGCGCCTTCGGGTGTTTTTTGGCCTATAACCCGTTTTACCGTGCCTTATTGCCTCCGCTGGCAGGCTGATACCCGGTATCTCCGCTTCGAGGGGTTGATTTCGCGCTCTCGGAACATCTATCTGCGTTTCAAGGGGTTGCCCAAACGCGATATCCGGAGTATGCGGGGACATCCCGCATTGGAATCATGCGGTTTCCGGCCCGGCTCTACTCGGGCACCAACCCCTCGAAACGCAGATAGATGTCCGAACGAGCCTGAAGCACCCCCTCGAAACGCAATTAGACTTCAGAACCCCGCCCGATTGCTCATCCCGCGTTGCATTGCCCGGAGTGGATGCGTTCCGCGGCCCGGTCGGTGAACGCATCCATGCGATACTGCTTGTGCCCGGTGCTGGCCGCGTAATCGATGCTCTGCTGGATCAGGGCGCGGTTCGCGCCCATGTACTTGACCGCGTAGCTGTTCGTCACGCCTTCGGTGCGGTTCACGCCGTTCTGCATGACGGCCTCGGGCTCGATGGTGCCGCAGCGCATGTGGATGGCGTGGTGGGACAGCTCGTGCCTCACGCCCGCGGCCGTCGCGTAGGTCATGTTCCAGTCGGGCATGCTGCGGTTGCCGTAGATCACGTTCGGCGTGGCAGGGCAGTAGAAGCCGAACGTCTCGGACTTCGTCAGCGCCTTGTTGTCGCCGTCGTCGGTACCCGCAAACGCCGGGAACTGTCTGAATCCCTCGTCGATGTCCCAGCTGAGCTTCATGTCCGCGAGCTCCACCAGTTTCTGCGCGCTGGCGGCGTTGCCACTCTCCAGCGAGTTCGAGGCTTTGGCGACGCGCTGTTCCAGCTCGTCCCAGGTAGGCCTGAGCGTGATTGATTTGCTGCCGTCGACCGTGTACTTCTTGCCATCGTTGCCGGTAACGGTCATCGAAACGCCGAGCGCCTGCCCTTCTTGAACCGTGCTTCAAGGGTGTCGACGGTGGTTCGGTACGAGTCGATCTTCGCATCCAGCGCATCGGGGTCCTCGCTGGTCTCGTTCGCTGCCGCCTTGGCCTCGTTCACGGTGCCCAGCAACGCCGCCATGTATCCCGTCATGTAGTCGGTGCCGTCCTGCGTGTCGGGTATCCGGTATTCGCTCATGAACATGGTGTTGTTGTTGAGTATCTCGTCCTTGTAATGGTCGAGTTTGTCGGTCACGTAGGTCACCATGCTCTCGTATCCGGGCCGCTCGTCCATGCGGTAGACGGTGGAGGTCGGCTCGGGGTCGGCCTGATTCGGGTCGGAGGGAGACGCGTTGCCGTAGCTGTTGGTCGGCTCGTTGGCGCCTTGGCTGATATGGTTCTTCGCCACCGTCATGAGCCCGGCGGTCACGGCGATGAACAGCAGCGCGGGTATGACGATTACGGCGGCGACTATCGCCGTGATGCCGCCCGCCCCGATGCCCGTTTTCCTCGGGGGGCTGCATCGGGCGGTACTGCTGGTATGGCGGCATCGGGTACGGCTGGTACGGGGGATGGGCCTGACGATTTGTTTGGCCCGTGGTGAACGGGGATGATGCCGACGATGATGCGCCGTTGAGCGTCCTGGACCATGGGGCGGGCGCTTCGTATGAGCCCTGTGTCGCACGGGCTTCAGGAGTCGGGAAAGGGCCGGGCGCATACGGCCCGGATGTGGGAGGCCGCGTGGCTGAAGAGAATCCGTATGGGGTGTGCGGTTGTGGTGCCTGGCGCTGCCGTGATGCTCCTGTCGGGCCCGACGCGCCTGTGGTGGGTATCGACTCGGTCGACATTGACTCGGTCGGCTGGGATATGGATGATGCCGGTATGGGCGATGTCGGCATCACCGATGACGGTACGACCGGCGACGGCTCGGTCGGCGTGCCTTCCCTGTATGACTCGTATTGCGGGTCGCCATAGGGTTCCTGCGGCTGCTGTTCGGTCATGACGTCTCCTTTGCCCCCGTTGCGTCGATTATCGCGTGTCGGTCTGCGTTATTCAAGTCATGTGCTTTCGTCGTAGCCGCGGCCTGCATGGCGACTCGCCGTAATGGTTGCGCTCGCCGATGATGTCACGTAAAATGAACATTTGTTGTTTGCGGGTGATTGGCGCAGCGGCTAGCGCACTTCCTTCACACGGAAGGGGTCGTAGGTTCGATTCCTACATCACCCACGGCCGCTACGGTGGTCGGTTTTCGGGGCTATGGCGCAGCTGGTAGCGCATCTCCATGGCATGGAGAGGGTCAGGGGTTCGAATCCCCTTAGCTCCACCAAAAGAGGAAGCGTCGAACTCTTCTTTTACAAGAATGAGTTTGCGCTTGTGTATAGGTTGGGGGACGCCTGATGGCGTCCCCTTTCCGTTCCCATTGCCGTGAAACGCCGTAATTTGCGTTTTAAGGCGTTTTAAGCCCGTTGGGGTGCTCGTGTACCCCTGGGGCTTTTTTCGTGCCTTAAAACGCTTCTGAAGCGGTCTGAGGACGTTCGAGCGCCCATGTGCATCTCGCATCCGCTCGATGCAAGGGTGGCCGCCCTGCGGGCGGCAGTCGGATGTGGGTGGACGTACAGAAGGGGTGCGGCATGGGCTTGGGAGGTTATGCCGATTTGCGCGTTCCGTCGTTCGTGCGCCCCTTGTCTGGTCGGCAACTACGGCGCTTCGCGCCTCCGTTGCCTTCGAGAAAGTACGCATGAGGCATGCGAAACCGTATTGGATGGTTTCCATGCTTTTCTGCGTACCCAATATGCGATGAGGCAAGCCGAGGGCGCAGCCCGAGGCGTAACTAGCCTGCATTGAGGACGCGAAGCGTCCGAAATGCGCACCTGCTTAGGACAGAAGAATCACCCGTTCCCTCGTTTATGAGCGTTTTGCCTGACCACATGCTGACCACATGACCACAAGAAAAAATGTCGTGGTCACCATCTGGTCAGCCAAATCACTAGGCGCCATCAGGCTTTTTGCAATTCCTGACCAGATGACCACATAATTTAGGACTTATTTTTAAAAATTGAAAAGGACTATGTAATACGCGTAAATAAATAAAGTTTGTCGGATTTTATCTGGTCATCTGGTCATGTGGTCAGAACGAAAAAAATCCATTGATAAAAGAGGGGATTTTCATTTCAAGAGCTGACCAGATGCCATTTTGATGTGGTCACACATGTGGTCAGCCCTCACGTGTACCTCTTGTTGCAGTCGTTGATTTCCAGGCGGTGCGGAGGGTTGCTTTTCGAGCCTTTTCCATTCGTCTATGAGCGGAAAACGCTCGGGATGGGTGTCTGGCCTGCGGAAACGCAGATGTTACTCTTGCGTTTTTGTCGTTCCTGCTGTATGATTAACGTACGAGAATTATAGGTCCAGCACCCGTCCCGTCTCAGATGCGGGGTTGCCATCGGGAATAAGGGCCGAGCGCGAGGCGATGTCGCCGAGCGTCACAGGTGAAACAATAACGAGCAAAGCTCCTGTGGAAATCGAGATAGACGAGGCTTTTATGCCTTCCGTCCGTCTTGGTTTCCGCAGGAGCTTTTTTTGTTTGCGTTCGAGATTGGATGTGGGAGGTAGCGAATGGAAGAGAAACAGATTCATCAGAAGAATTTCCTGAACACGGCCGAGGTGGCGGACATGCTCGGCATCAGCCCGGCGACGCTGCGCAAGTGGCGGGCCACGGACATGGGTCCGAGATTCTACAAGTTCAACCGCTCGGTGTTTTACAAGCGGGAGGACATCGAGGCGTGGATTTCCGAGCATTACATGCCGGTTGAGCCGAAGAACTGAGGGGAGGGGAGTTTATGGCTGATAAAGAAAAGAGCAGCTCCCCCGCCGCCACAGCAAAGGGAACCGCTCCGTCTAACTATAAATATTTTAGCTCATTACCGCCCATTTTTCAAGTATCTGACCCGCAGACAAAGGATGAGATGAAGAGGGGGCGTGCGTATGACGAGGGGAATCAGGGCGAGGCGTACAACCCTGACTACCTGTACGGCGGGGAGAACTATCACAAGGCGCTCAGCGATGTGGTGAGCTATGTGCTGCGCGACTGCGCGGGCGATGGCCTGTCCGCTCTCTCGGACGTCGTGGTCAAGGTGACGAACGCCCTTGTGGCGTGGGTCAACCTGTCCGAGCCGCCATCCAATCCGGAGGCGGGCAAGATTTACGGCAGGGGCTTTCGCTGGCCGAGGCTCAAGAGCATCGACCCCGTGCAGGCCGCCGAGCTGGTGTTCGCGCAGGAGGTCATCCGCATGGTCTGCGTCAAGGAGACCGTGGACAAGCCGACCTCGGAGGGCGTGCTCGCCATGTACGACCCCGACGAGGGGATTTACCGCGAGATTGGCGACGGGCAGATTGACCTGTGGTGCCAGGAGGTCGTGGGCGCCGTGAACGGCAACTGGAAGAAGAACTTCGCTCAGAAGCTGCACGACATGGCGTCGCGTCGCGAGAACCGCGTGTGCGAGTGCGACAACCCGTCCCTGGTCTTCATGGCCAACGGAATCTGGGATTACGAGGAGCGCGTCCTGCGCGAGTTCTCACCCGAGGTCGTTGCACTCAGGAAGAGCACCACGCGCCTCCCCGACAAGGAGCCGCCCGTCCCCGAGCACACGATGCCGGATGGCTCGAAGATTGACTTCTGGCAGCTGCTGGACTCCTACGTCCCCTACGACGGCGGGCGCGACCTGCTCGTCAAGGTGGCGGGGGCGTCCCTGCGCAGCTACCACAACTGGCGCGTCATGGTGACCATCTACAACCAGGCGGGTCATAACGGGAAGAGCACCTTCCTCGACTGCCTCAAGTCGCTCGTCGGCTACGACGGGTGCATGACCTCAAGCCTCGCGCTGCTTGCCGGCGGCGGGGATGGCGGGCGGTTCGGCGTGTCGAACATCGTTGGAGTCTCCCTCATCACGTGCGAGGACTCCGATTCGGGTGCGTACCTGAAGGACAACTCTCGCCTGAAGTCAATCATCTCGCATGACGCGATAGGCGTGGAGCGCAAGAACAAGGGCATGTTCGACTACACGCCCCACGCGCTGATTGTCTGCGCCGCCAACGACATCCCGAAGACCCGCGACAAGGGGGACGCTTGGCTGGCCCGCAACATCTACGTCCCGTTCACGGGGCAGTTCGTCGGCAAGGCCGACGACAAGACCATCCGCTCCGAGTGGGTCGTGTCCCCCGAGTTCTGCGAATACCTGGCCTATCAGGCGCTGGTGAAGTGGGACCGGTATTACGAGCTGCCCGAGCCTGAGGAGGCCGCGCAGCTGAAGCACGAGTGGGTTCTCGGCAATGACACGGTGGCTGAGTTCTGGGAGGACGTCAAGGATTCGATTCAGGCCGACTTCGTGCCGAATGATTACCTGTCCATGCGCTACGACGAATGGCTGGACGCGGAGCACAAGGGCATGCGGATGCAGATGAGCCGCAAGGCGTTCACGGCCCGAATCGTCGAGCTTGCGTGCTCCGACGGCGAATGGACGCAGAGCAAGGACGCGAGCGGGTCCGTCCTCAAGACGAGCTGCGAGAAGTGGTGTCCCGGCTTGAGGGCCTACTGCAAGCGAGCTGCTGGTTTTGGCGGTGCAGACGGATGGGTCCCCTTCCTGGGCAGGCGTCGCGGGATTTTCCGCACGGTCGTCCTCGATTACTGCACCGCCCATGGCACGACTCCCGCAGACCTCGGTGCCGGTTACGCGGCGGTGAGGGAGCAGCTTGGTCTTGCGACGGATACAGAAGACGCCGATTAAGGAGGAGTAAATCATGAGCACTAAGAAGAAGATTTCCGACATCGACAAGGCGATTGAGGAGATGCAGCAGCGCCGCGACGAGTGCTTCAAGCACATCGGCAAGGCGATGTACGAGAGCTGCCCCGAGCTGGGCGACATGAGCGTCGCCGACATGCGCAAGGCGGGGCGCTATCTGCACAAGATATTGACCAAGAAGGTACCTTCGCAGGGTGCCTTCCCTGTCCGAAACGGCGCGCCCGTCGCGTCCGATTCGGGCAGCACGTCCGCCCCGGACGGACGCGAGCCTATGCCCGTGTCGGGCTATGGCGAGGGCATGTAGCGAGGCAGTCGTGCCTCCTGTCCGGCACCCCGAAAGGGGTGTCCGGGGTGCCCCGTTCCGAATGGAATGCTTCGCCGAGTCGTCGGCGGAAGCTGGTTGGGAATGGGGCATATCTGGGGGTTCGAAGGGGGCAGTGAAAACTGCCCCCTCGCGAGCGGGACGTGTAACGACAAAACGGAGGAATTTTCTACTTTGTAGAAAAATCTGAAGTTTTGTAGGGACAAGTCCCATGCTCGCTCCTTTTTTAGCGTCGATTCTGTCGTAGAAAATCAACGCGCACGTTGCATTAAAAAAAGGAGGTGTTTTACGTGGGTGTGAGTTCAGACATGAGGAGCAGCCGCGTGCGCCGTCAGGCGGCTAAGAAACCGAACAAGGAGCGCACGGTCCAGGTTCGGTTTTCGGACGAGGAGCTTGCCGCGCTGGACGCGATTTGCTCCGAGAAAAAGATGACCCGCTCCGCATTTCTCCGCAGTTGCGTGGAGAAGGTACAGGGCGGGGATGTTGAGCCGACGTACGTCGTGACGAGGAACGCCGACGCGGAGCGTATGGCATCCGAGGCGAAGAGCATCGGCGTCAACGTTAACCAGATTGCGAGAGCGCTGAACGCGGAGACCAAGTCGCATCAGGGTTCGCTCTCCCCGGGCGTGCTCGGCGAGTGCAAGACGGGTCTTGAGGAGGTGCGCGTCGAGCTGTCGAAGCTGACCGATGAGGTGGACGGCCTGCGCACCGATTTCGGCAAGGACGTGTTTACCGCCATGGCCATGCTGTGGCCGGACGTTCCCGAGCAGTTAGAGGAGCTGTGCGATTACTGGTACGGCGAGCGCGGCGAGAAGATTCTTTCCGGAGGGGGTGGAAGCTGATGTCGACGACGCACATCCAGCCCCTGCCGAACGTCCGCGGGCGCATGTCGTACACGGAACTCGGAGAGGGCAAGAAGCGCACGCGCAATATCCGCGAGCAGACGAACCGCATCGCCGCCCAGATGGGCGACATGGGCACCCGCGAGGACTTCATCCGGTTCTGCTCCGCCATGCGCAGGCAGAGTCAGGGGACGAGGCTGAACGAGGGCTACGAGCTGCGCGTCTCGTGGTCCCCCGAGGAGCTTTCCCGTGACAGCCCCGAGGACATCCAGCGGGCGTGCGAGTACGGCTATACCCTGTGCAAGGAAGTGGCCCCGAACGCCCCCTGCTGGGTCACGGTCCACACCGACGGAGAGGGCGGCTGCGTGCACGTCCATGCGACCATCGCGAACCATGACTTGGTGTCCGGCACGGCCATCGCGCACGGCACCGACCACGCGACCGTGAAGCGCAAGAACGACCGGCTGAGCCGCGAGATGGGGTTCACCGTCGTGGGTCCCGAACCCGCCAGGGAGCCGACCACGTGGGCCGAGCGCAAGGGGCAGTTCGGCATCGAGTCCTTCGAGCGCGTTCTGGGCAACCGCGTGGCGGACGCCCGCGACCATGCGAGCAACATGGAGGAGTTTCGTGAGGAGCTGAAGGTTCGCGGCGTCGAGCTGACCGAGACCCGCAAGGTCGACGAGAAGACCGGAGAGGAGACCGTGGGCTGGAGCTACAAGTCCCGCGACCCCTACGGCAAGAGCAGGCGCAAGAGAAGGCGCCGTGCCTCCAACCTCGCCGACGACCTGACCCGCGAGGGCATCGAGGCGTACTTCGAGGCGAAGCAGCGCGAGCTTGAGGCACCCGAGCAGGACGCCCCGGCACCGGAAGTCCTTCCCGACGTGCCCGAGACCGAGACGGCAGAGCCGGCAGCACAGCCCTCTAAGGATTTCGCTCTCGACGTGTACGACCTCGACCGGGCGTACGTGTCGGAGATGGCGTCCGACCTTCAGAAGGCGCACATCCACCGCTCACGCGACAAGGGCAAGCCCTTCATGGACGAGCGCTATCAGCAGATTGTCGAGGCGCGGAACCACCCGGACGAGCAGCTGGCGAAGCTGCGCGAGGACGTGGACGCCGCAAGGCGCGAGTTCCATGCCTCCAAGGAGGCGCGCGACACCCTGCAACACCCGTGCCCGGGGCTTCTGGCCGGCATGCACGTGTTCGCCAAGGCGGGGTGCAACGCCCGTGACCCCGTGTCCCGCATGATGGCCGACATGACCGCCATGATGCTGCGCATGATGATTCAGGAGGCGCTCGCGGAGGAGCGCCGCAGGCAGCGCGAGGAGGCGGAGAGGCGCGTCTACGAGTCCCGCAAGAGCATGTGGGATGCCGAGAAGCGCCTCAAGGCGGCGGAGAAGGCGCTGTCCAACGAGGACGAGCGCGAGAGGCGTCTGAAGAGCGAGCGCATGCAGCGCCGTGTTAAGGAGGCCGAGCAGCGTGCGCCCGTGAGGACGCCGAGGTCGGCGGACAAGGACACGCAGTTCGACGAGTAGCCGAGAAGATGAGGGAGCAGCGTCAAGCTGCTCCCTTTCTCAAGTTCCCGCTCGCGGGCTACGAAGAGACCTTCAAAAGGGCTGTTGACGGGCGTACACGCAAGGGGCGGGAATCGGGGTTTTTCGGCGTCCGCTCATTTATGAGCCGGATTCGGAAAACGTGGCAGGACGGACGGAGCGAAGCAAGGGCGTGAAGCCCGTTTGGAGACCAGCAAAAGCCCAGACAAAGCCCCGAAAGTGGCAGTTGAACACGCATTTGTCGGCTCGTATAATTAAATATAGAAATGCGTAATTGATTAAATATATAGCGAGGTGAAGATAATGAAGACGATTCTGGTATGCAATCAGAAGGGCGGCGTTGGCAAGTCCCTGTGCGCCGACGAGATTGCCTTCTCCTTCGAGCGCTCCGGCATCCCCGTGAGCTTCTACGACCTGGACACGCAGGGCGGCACGCTGCACGAGACGCATGAGGCGGACGCCGCGCAGGTCGCCGTGGTGGACACGCCGGGGGCCTTGCAGGAGGGGCTGGCGGACTGGCTGAAGGAGGCGGACGTGGTGGTCATCCCGACCAGGACCACGTCGAGGGACATCGAGCCGCTGATGCGCATGCGCAAGGCGGTGTTCAAGAACAGTCACGCGAAGATTGTCTACGTGATGAACGGGTGGAACCGCTTCAAGGCGTCCCGCGACTTCATGGAGTGGTTCGGTGGTCTGGCGGGCGACCAGACGGTGGCCACGCTGCCCCAGTCCGAGGCGTTCGTTCAGGCGGGAGCCGCCGGCAAGTCCGTGGTCGAGTTCGACCGACGTGGCAAGGCGGCGAAGGCGACTCTTGCTCTGGTGGGCACGGTGCGCGAGGCTGCGGGGTTCCCGAAGGAATAACCGCAGGTCAGAGGCGTTATCCATCTGGACAAATGCGCCTCCATGGTGTATAATTGTACAAATATGTAAATAATTAAAGGAGGTCGAGCCGCCATGGCGAACATGTTCGAGAAATACGCTGCCGACCGCGAGGCCGAGCAGAAGAAGATAGAGGAGGCCGTCGTCGCCGATACGACGGCGGACGAGAAGCGCACCACCCTCTCGCTGTCGCTCACCGTGAGTGACAAGAAGGCGCTCAAGATGATGGCTGCGGAGCGCGAGACGACGATTGCAGCAATCATCCATGAGTGGGTGCAGGAGCATCTGGAAAATTAATTTGAGAGGAGTAGGAATTATGTTGACAAGAGAAGACGTAATAGAAAAGCTCAAGAATGGCGAACTGACGCCGCAGGATATTGCCGCGAACGGATGGATGTGTTCTGTGACGCAGCGTATCAGCAAGATAAAGCAGCCGAGAGGCGGCTATATCAAACCGAAGGAGTTCGAGCAGATAGCGTTAGACGGGGGCGGCATTGACGATTTGCACCCGGCGGAAAACGTATCCCCGGGCTTGGTCGGCATTGCGGTGGATTATCTTACTCGATTCATGTCCGGGACTTCGGCCGAAGAGGCGTTTAAGGTTTCCGAGCTGGGTGCGCATGCTGTTCGACAGCTGGGATTGTTCGAGCAGCTGTTGTCGAATGTGAGTGGATTGGATGGCGATTCCATTGTCGCCGCCGTGAAGCTGTCTGGATTTGATTCTGCATACAGAGCTGGCGTCATGGCGTACCGCCCTGTGGAAGACATTGAGCCTGATGGCGACACGATTGAAAACATCCGCACTATGGTCGAACGCTCGTTGAGATTTTTCAACCAGTACGGTCCGAAAGTGCTGGACGGTCTGACTTTTGAAGGCGGATACACCGGCTACGTCGCTACTGGTGACGGCGATTTTTTGACGAATGACACGCTTTGGGATTTCAAGGTGTCAAAGCAGAAACTTCAAAACAAGTACACCCTCCAGTTGCTCATGTATTGGCGTATGGGGCTTCATTCTGTTCATCCCGAATACAAGCACGTGAAATACCTTGGTGTGTACAATCCGCGTATGAATGTGGTGTACCGACTTGATGTGAGCAAGATTTCCGCAGATGTGATTTCAACGGTGGAAACTGAAGTCATCGGTTATTAGCAGCTGATTAGCCCGTCGCTCCATTGAACGGCGGGCTTTATAATTAAATGCGTATTTACGCAATTCATCATATAGGAAGAATAGACGTGAAAGCCTATAAGCAGAAATTACAGGGGGTGGTAAACCTATGGCACGTAAGAAGAAATTCGCGCCGAACGACAACAACCTCGCGATAGCGTACTATCGCTTCTCGTCCCACTCGCAGAACGAGGCGAGCATCGACCAGCAACGCGAGCTTGCCCACGAATGGGCGGATGCGCACGGGCTAAAAATCGTAAAAGAGTATGAGGACGCGGCAATATCCGGCACCACGGACGCACGACCGGGGTTCCAGCAGATGCTGTCGGAAGTCGCAAAAATCCGTCCCCATACACTCATCATGTGGAAGACCGACCGTCTGGGACGCGACAAATACGTTCTGGCGATGGCGAAGAAGAAAATCCGCGACGCGGGATGCGAGATTCACCTGTTGGCCGAGCACATCCCGACGGAGGGACCGGAAGGCGTCCTCATCGAGGGGCTGATGGAGGCCATGGCGGAGTATTACAGCCGCCAGCTGTCGCAGAACATCCAGCGCGGCATGGACTACAACGCGCAGCACGCCCTGTACAACGGCCACAAGCTGTTCGGCTACGACGTGGACAGGTCCACGAAGAAGTACGTCCCTGACCCGAACACGGCGCCGTTCGTGCAGTGGGCGTTTACGGAATACGCGTCGGGCAAGCCGCTGAAGACTATTGCCGAGGAGATGAACGCGCAGGGCCTGCGCACGCCGAGGAACGCGAAGTTCAGCGTGAACATGCTGAACAAGATGCTCAAGAACCGCGCCTACATCGGCGAGTACCACCACGGCGACATCACGGTCGCCGGCGGAATGCCCGTCCTTGTCGACGAGGCGACTTTCGACCGCGCGCAAAGGCGGTTCGCCGAGAACAAGCGCAAGGGTTCCCAGCGGGCGCACGGCATGGACGGCAGCGACGCTCCGCGCTATTGGCTCACGGGCAAGCTCTATTGCGGTGAGTGCGGGAGCACCTTGCAGGGCGTGTCCGGTACGAGCAAGACCGGGCGGACGTATTACTACTACTATTGCTCCGCCCAGCGCAGGAAGGAGTGCCACCTGCACAAGGCCCGCAAGCGGGACTTGGAGGACATGGTGCTGTTCGCCCTGCACAACATCGTCGACGACGAGGAGAACGTGACGGCGCTCGCCCTGGATGCGGCGGAGTATTACGAGAAGAGCCACAACGACACCGCGTATCTCGAGGCGCTGGAGGCGAAGCGCAGGGAAGTGGAGAAAAGCCTTGCGAACCTCGTGAAGGTCATCGAGAGGGGCGTGGTCAGCGATACGGTGACACAACGTCTCGCGCAGCTCGAAGAGCAGAAGAGCGCCCTGAACGATGCCATAGGGACGGAAAACGTCCGCGTGTCGCTGTGCGAGGACAGGCACAGCATCCAGGCGTACTTCGACAAGTTCCTGCATGCCGACGTGAACGACCCGGAGATTCGAGACCAAGTCTTCGAGTATTTCGTGGACAAGGTCTATCTGTACGACGACAAGCTCGTCGTGAGCATGTGGTTCTCCGAGGACGACAAGCAGGAAATCACGTGGCGGGACTGGTTCTCGCTGGATGAGTATTGGACCGACGAATCCCCTTTTGTTAAAGGGGAAGCCGTCGAGTTCGACTGCTTCCCCCTCGGCTCCACAGAACAGAACGCCCCTCCTTCCGGGAGGGGTGTCTCTTTTTTCGAGCCTATAATCGCAGGCGAGGATCCTCGGCATCGACAGCTCCCCGGACATGATCGCCTCGGCGCGCAAGCTCCACCTCGACTGCGATTTCGATGTGCTGGACGTCGGGTCGCTCGACGAGCTCGACACCGATTTCGATGTAGTCTTCTCCAACGCCTGCCTGCAATGGGTGCCGAATCATGAACGGGTGCTGCCCTCCATGCTGCGACGGCTTAACGCCGGCGGCTTAACGGCGGCGCAATTCACCGAGAACATCAACCTGCCGCCGCACATCATCATGCGCGAGACCGCGTGCGAGCCGAAATGGCGGCAGTGGATCAGCGAGATACGCCGCTACTGCAATCTCGGCGGCGACAATTTCGACGTAAGCGCATACTATGATCTGCTCGCCCCGCTCTCCGCGCACGTCGACGTGTGGGAGACGAACTACTACCATGCGCTGCCTGGGTATGAGGCGATCCTCGACTGGTATCGCGGTACCGGTCTGCGCCAGTATCTGGCCCAGCTGCCCGATGACGGCCTATATCTGCGAGTTTTGAGAGCGTCGGTTGAGCGAGCCATAGATTTTTCATATGTCCGCGGTCTTGTGTCGCGCCCTGCGACGTGCTTCGATGGTGGGTGCCGGCGGCAAGGGGCTCGCCGGTGCCATGTCAATGGTTCGCACGTCAAGAAGGGGGTTGCGATGGTGTCCACCACATTGGACTTCGCCGAGAAGTACCTGCTGAAAACCGAGGTCAGGACCGTCGCGGTCATGCCCGACGACGATGATTCGGTGCGTGATGATGATTCGTACGACGCATAGTGCGGTGATCGTTCTCGATGATGTTTGTGCGAGGATGACTCATATTCCCGCACAAGTGCGCATGATGCGGATTCCCGGAATCCCGAGATTTGCTTTCGCTTGATGCCCGATTGGCCCGGTACCATACTCGCGCCTGTATCATTGAGGACGATTCGTTGCATATCTTGCCACCGGGAAGGGTCATCATGGGGCGCAGTCGGTGATGCATTTCCACGTGCACTTAATCCCGCGCAGATATGGGGACGGATTGGACACCTGGTCCAAGCTGCCGGGCCGCTCGCTCGACCTCGATACGGCATGGCGGCGGTTGCGGCGGGGAACATCGATTTCGTGAGGATTGTGATATAGGACATCAAAACGGCGGGATTCCGCCGATGCAACCTGTGGTTGCGCACGGTTGCGGGGCATGGTCGGCGATTGCAACCGTAAGATGGTGGCGGATGGCGCGGACGGCGTGCCATAGTGGGGTCATCGGCCGAACATGACATGATGGAATCACTTGAGAAGGGATTTGATGATGAGCTTCCGCACCAACCTGCAATACCTGCGCGCCCAACGCAACATGACCCAGGAGCGACTGGCCATGCTGCTCGGCGTCTCGCGGCAGGCCATTTCGAAATGGGAATCCGAGAAGGCCTACCCCGAAATGGACAAGCTGCTCATGATCTGCGATCTGTTCGGCTGCACGCTTGACGACCTCGTGCTCGGCGACGTGAGCGTGAGCGCCAGCCAGCCGGACTCGCACGGCGCATCGGCAACCGGCTGCGGCACGACTGTCGGAGGCGTGACCGGTGAAGATGCCGGGAGCCCTGCACATGCGGGGAACGCGAAGGGAAGTATAGGCGACGCCGACGAGCCCGCGCATCTCGGTGCGGCCGGTGCCATCGAGCCAAGCCTCACGGGCGTGCCGACCGGCGAGACACCGTACGGAACCGGTTCGCCCCGCCCCGCCGTGCACGCCAATACGGCCACCCTGCCGCAGGACCTGACCGGCTACGACGAGCATCGCCGCCGGTTCGCGCTGCTCATCTCCGGCGGCGTTGCGGCGATCATCGCGGCGGTCGGTATCTGCAATCTGTTCGATTCAAGCAACTCCATCCTCGGCGTGACGCGGCTCAATGACTTCCTCACGTTCCTGTGCATCTGCATAGGTGTGATCGCCGGGCTGGCGATGCTGGTCCCGGGCGGCATGTCGCACGCCGAGTTCAAACGCCGCCATCCGTATATCGAGGATTTCTACACCGATGAGGATCGCAGCCGCGAGACGCGTCTGCTGGTGGTCGGCATCGTGGGCGGTATAGCGGCAATCCTGATCGGCATAGCGGTGACTGTGTACGCCGATGACGTGTTGGGCATCAGCGATGGATGGCCGAACGCGATCATGCTGATGCTGTACTCGGTCGCCGTCTTCAGTTTCGTTTACTGCGGAATACGGCACGGCATGCTCGACATCGACGGCTACAACAAGAAGGCCGATACCGATGGCAAGAAAGAGCGTGCAGCCGGGCATGATTTCTACGACAATCTGACCGGTACGGTATGCGGCATCATCATGTCGCTGGCCACGATAACCGCCCTGTGCCTACTGTTTCTGGGGCCGTGGATGCTGCATGACGACTGGAGCTCCGTGGGCCTGTTCTGGCTGCCGTGGCCGATCGGCGGCGTGCTGTGCGGCATAGCGAGCCTCATCATCCAGCTGGTCAAGGATTATCGCAGGCGCAACGACGACGGACAAGGCGCCGGGCAGCCCGGGCGGACGAAATAGCAAGGAAAGGACGGCCGATGGATGATCTCGCCGCGTCTCGTGAGCGGTATCCGTTGCAAACCATGCGATTGCCGGATGGCGAACCCTTCGCATACCGGTATCATCGCAATCCCTCCGCCCGCGCAACGATTGTGCTCCTGCCGGGTGGAATCGGGCTGTCCGACTGTTCTGCCTGCATTTTGAACGGTTCGTCGAGGACTGCTCGGTCATCACCTTCGATTATCAGGAGCGGTTCGCGACGAACGCCGAACTGGCGCGTGCCATCGCAAGTGGAAGCGGACGCTTCGCCTGATACCGATGCCGCTGCACCGGCGTCTGATGGCGTGGGCCGTGATGCGCAAGACGCAAGACCTGTCGTCTGGCGAACGGCGGCTGATGCAGGGCCTGTGCGATGTCCTCAAGCAGTTGCTGAGCAAGCCGTATCAGCGGCATATGGCCGATTTGCTGATCGATGCTGCGTCGCACGCCGACATGGTGACGGCGGTCATCTCGCGCTGTTGGTGCGCATGGACGAGTACATGATACCGTACGCGCCTTCATCGGGTCGCATGCGGCCTGCTCTTAGCAGACGTCTCTAGTCTCGCGTCGGATCCTTCTGCAGAAGCAGGAACACGAGCGCCACGACCAGCAGCAGCACCGCGATAGACAGCACGCCGAGCGAGGCTCGTGGTCTGCGACGCATGAGTGTGACCGTGAGCTCCCCAGCTGATGAGCGCAAAGGCAGAGATTGGTTTCGCGTGGGATTGTCCCGATGTCAAGGTCATGATGCAAAAGCGTTAAGCATCCTACGGATTATATTGAGAAAAGAAGTCATTAGTAATACAATTGGCTTTAGAAAGGATTCATTATGAGCACTACCACTGTTCGCATGGATGATGATCTCAAAGCCGAAGTGAACGCCATTCTTGATTCCATGGGATTGAATTTCAATACGTTCGTGAATATGGCCAGCGTGCAGTTGGTGTCGCAGCGTCGTATTCCGTTCGAGGTGAGGGCGCCTGAACCCGTGCTGCCTCACGCGGGACATGTTGCCGCCAATGGAGTTACGTACCGTGGGGTCGACGAACAGGGATATCCGGTGGTCGAAGTGCCGAACGCCATGGTGTTGAATCCGAGCCGGGGCTCCGATGGTGTTGCCGTACTGCCCAAGGCGTGGCGCGATGGCGAATAATCATGATATTCCGGAATTGATGCCGGTTCCGGAGCAACTGCATGTCTTCGACGTGTATCGCATGCGGGTGCGGTTCGAGGATGATCCGACGAAATCACGCAACCATACGTGGCCGCCATCGTCATACAAGCCGACGACGACGGTGGAGTGGCTGTGAAACTGACCAGCAATCCAACTTGGCATGGGGCGGGCGATGTGCAACTGCCCGAGTATGAGCATGCCGGGCTTACCCATCTGACGACCGCTCGCTGCGCGCAGCTGGTGCGGTTCCTCCGGTCGGATCTACAGGGGTTCACCGGTAGATTGAGTCGGAATGATGCCATGCGTGTGGCCAATGTGGTCGGCGAGGTAAAGCCTGAAGAACAGGTGTGGCTGTAATTCTGTTCTGCCGTCTAACTGGTTCGGGGTATTCACTGTGAACCAGTGCACAATTGCGATGGTCGATGTCTTTCTACAGTCCGCTTATATGTGAAGGTTTTGTGGTCGACGTTGCGTCATATGTTGCTTGTGACGTTGCGTAATGCGGCATATTGCTTGGTGAAAGGAGGTTGGGCCATGTCGATGGACGATGAAACGGACAGCCGATACACCACAGAGGACATCGCCAAACTCACTGGTGTGAGTGTGCGAACCGTGCAGTACTACGACGCCAAAGGTCTGTTGATTCCCAATGAGATCAGCGACGGCGGCCGAAGGCTGTATGGGACTGCAGAGGTCGAGCGGATGCGGGTCATCCTTTTTCTCAAAGGACTCGGCTTCAAGCTAGAGCAGATTCGCTCGATTCTGTCGGACGAGCGGCCGGAACGGGTGCTGGTTGATTTGCTGGATCAGCAGACGGCATCCTTGCAGTCGGGTATCGCCGAGCAGAAGCAACGTCTTGATGACTGCTTGCAGCTGCGCAAAGCACTGACGGTCTCGGCGTCTGACTTCGTATCGTCAACATTAACCGACATGGCAACCGTTATGAACACCACAACCACTCATTCCCTGCGCACCACATATTTGGTCATGCTGGCAATCACATTGCCCGCGACTTTGTTGCAAATTGCATGCCTCGTCATTGGTGTGATGACAGACGTATGGTGGCCGCTGCCGGTCGCCGTTCTGCTGGCGATTGCGCTCACTGTTGCGGCGATGAAGTACTATCGCTCCCGCGTGCAGTACCTATGTCCGGCTTGCCATGAGACCTTCCAGCCGGGTATGCGAGAGTTCGTATTCGCCGCACACACGCCCAAGACACGCAAGCTTACCTGCCCGCATTGCGGTCACAGGGGGTATTGCATGGAACTCAGCATCTGAAAGTTTCTGATTATAGCGTTCGATTTACCAATGGTAGTTGTCGCAGAATTTGCGACAACTACCACCCTGTCAAAATATGTGCGTTGTGCAGGGCTAAATTGTTTCAGGTCGCGGCTCGGGCGGTAGGGTCTGCCGTTTTATCGCTGCTTCGGCGTTCCTGTTGCTGATTGATGGGTGACATTACGCTTGCGTTGGGTCCTTCTGCAGGAGCAGGAAGATGAGCGCCAACACCAGCAGGATGGCGATGGAAAGCACGCCGAGGGAGGCGTTGCCGGTGATCGACGTGGTGGTGGCCACGAGGAACGTGCCCAGAATGCTCGCGGTCTTGCCGAAGATGTCGTAGAAGCCGTAGTACTCGTTGGCGTGGTCCTTGGGGATGATCTTGCCGTAATACGAGCGGCTCAGCGCTTGGATGCCGCCCTGGAACATGCCGACGAGGATCGCCAGGATCCAGAACTGCGCGGCCGACACGAGGAAGAACGCGGCGAAGAACACGATGCACATGTAGGCCACGACCGCCGCCACGATCATCGCCTTGCAGCCGAACCGCCCGGCCATCCGCCCGTACAGGATCGCGCATGGGAACGCCACGAACTGCGTGACCAGCAGCGCCACCACCAGCTGAGTCGAGTCGATGCCCAGCTCGGCGCCGTACGAGGTGCTCATCGAGATCACCGTGTTCACCGCATCGATGTAGAAGAAGAACGCGAGCATGAACATCCACAGCGGCTTGTTCCTCACTATCTTGCGGAAGGTGCCGCCAAGCTCGCGGAAGGTGCCGCGCACGGCCGTTCCCAGCTGGTCGCGTGTGGCGCGGTAATGCTCCTGACGGTAGCTGGAGATCAGCGGGATCGTGAACGCGACCCACCAGACGGCGGTGATGATGAACGATGCGCGGGTGCAGCCGGTCGTCGTCCAGCCGAATGGCAGCGCCGGGCCGCCGAAAATCAACGCGATGCACACGATGAACGGCACGGTCGAGCCGATGTAGCCCCAGCCGTAGCCGTGCGAGGAGACCTTGTCCATGCGTTCGTTCGGCGTGGTGTCGATCAGCATCGAATCGTAGAACGTGAGCGAGCCGTTGAGTCCGATCGTCGCGAGGATATACACGACCAGGAACGGCAGCCACGTCAGTGGAAGCGCCATCGCGCAGCACGTGACGACGCCGGTGCCGAAGAAGCCGAGGAAGAACTTGATTTTCATGCCCTGCACGTCGGCAATCGAGCCGAGCAGCGGCATGAGCAGCGCGATGACCAGCGATGCGATGGTCTGCGCGTAGCCCCAGGCCGACACGATGTTGCCGTCCGCGGGCATCAGCGATTTCGCGTAGATCGGAATCACCGCGGTGGACAGCAGCACGAACGCGGAGTTGCCCACGTCGTAGATGATCCATTTCTTCTCGCGCGGGGTGAGTTTCGCGGTGGTGGTGAGGGCCGGCTCTGTGCCGGCCGCTGCACTGTCTGCCGGGCCATCGGCGGGTTTGGCTGCGATGCTGTCGTTCATGGGGGCTCCTGACGTCGTGTTCATATATATCGTAAAGTGCCGTTTCCGGCATACCAAGTTTCCATATGAATTGCGGGTGAATTGTTGCGGGCCGGCGGGGGTCGGACGGGTTGGACGGGGCGGGCGCGCAATGGGCCGCGTCGATCGTGGCGATCGTCATCGGGGTCGGCGTTCGTTATCTGGTACACCTATTATGCGCGGCGCAAGCCCGATCCCATCGAAGAGGCGCGGCGGGCGGATATGTTCGCTCGCGGTTGGACGCCGCTGGACGAGGACGTGCACTTCCCTCCGGCGTGGTTCGCCAAGATTTCCAAGCTGAGGACGATCGGTAGCGAAATGCCGCATACGACATGGGGCAAGGACGGCTGGATCACGTTCAACTACGACGTGATTCCCTTCTTACCTTCATTCTCATATACTTATAAATTTTAAGCAATAATGAAAAA
>OLRS01001676.1_pt1 | contig 20422 bp, 23 predicted proteins | sample 1673171 | NCBI WGS metagenome assembly OLRS01 (sample SAMEA3136762, study PRJEB25190) | human gut metagenome | biome: human gut; feature: human-associated habitat; material: faeces | place: Austria | collected 2013
CCCTATTATGTTTTTACAAGCACTATTCTTTCCAACTGCAGCTATTTTCGCATTTCATAGCTCACACCTTATCATTCTCATAAGTAATAGCCTATTATCTGTAGGAAAATATTCTTCCAACAATGATGATCAGGAATATGAATGGAACTGCCTGTATTCATGCGTATACTTTCACTTATAATTCTATTATAGGCAGATTATATGTTTTTTCCAATCTGTTTCTCAGTTTATGGCCGTTTTTGTGCCTCCGCAGAGTATTTTTCATATAATGTTTACGTTTACAATGTAAACGTAAATATTATTAAACTCTTAATTCATTTGAGTGTGTATCTGCCCCCATTGGTCCGAATATATGTTCTATTTTCGTTGATTTCAATTCATTCTCATAGTATAATAAATCTATAATTGAACTGTATCATCACCCGATTTGAGGAGGATTTCATGCAAATATCCGAAGAATTATTCCAGAATATTTTAGACCAGCCGAATCCGGTGGATTTATCACGGCTTACTCCCTATTGCTCCGACTTTACACTGGATTCATTTTCTCAATACCGTAAACATTTCAAAAATACGAGAACAGCGAATGAATATGCTTATATGTTTGCTGATTTTTTCAACCTACTAAAAAAAGACATCCAGCAGATATCTGCAGAGGATGTGCATTATTACTTTTCTTCTGTGCGCGATAAATATTCCAAGCATTCCTTATGCACACGGATCCGTGCATTGCGGGCATTTGCAAGATACTTAGATGCAGAAGTCAGCGATGACACTGCTGATTTCGATATGTTGGTACCAGATCTTCAGCGTGAGGAACCGGCAGAAATCTCAGATACTGGAAGATTTTCTGGACTCTTTCCAGAATTTTCTTTCGAATGTGATCAGCCACTTGTTGTTGGGATCACCATGCAGGATATCGATCACGTATTATCTACACTTATGGATGAACAGAATGTAACCTTGTTTGCAATAATTTCACTTGTTCTTCGCACGGGCATAACAACGGAAGAAATTTGTGGCTTAAAGATCCAGCAGCTGGTTACCAGTGGCCAGGCTGATCAGTGTGGAATTATGATTTTGGGTATCAGAAACCGTTTTATCAAGGTTCCATCTGACCTCTTCTCACTGCTGCTACTGCTTTCCGAGCAAACAGACAATGAAACAGGTAATCTTTTTCTAACCGGACTCAAGCGGTACCCGTTTACTCAGCGCAACCTGTTGTTGGAAATCAAAAAGGCCTGCCTGCGGGCCGGAGTTCGTCCTTTCACTCTGCAGCAACTCCGTAATTTTGCCATTGTTTTAATGCTGCGCAGCCACGCCCCTGAGGAGTTGGTATCAGACTATGTTTCAACAGACTCCAGATGGATGACCAAATACAAAGAGGCTGCCCCGAGCCTAAACGCTGCCCCATGTGATTATGTAGCCTTATCCTTGCGATATAATAGCTAAGGAGGAAATGAAGTGTGAACCGGCTGCCCTTTTTCAAGAGAAAACAAAAATCAAATTCATTTGAGCAGCTCTTAACTGCAACTGCTGTAAAGCCGGCTGCCATTAATATAGATTTCACTCGGTCTCACATTGAGCGCGGCCTGCGGCAGTGGCTTTTCGCCCAATTAAAACAGGACATTAACCTGCTGCCGGATGCTGCCTTGACAGAAAAGTTTTTCTACGAATCACAGGATTATATCATTAAGGGATTATATGGTTTCTTCGCTATTCGTTCAATCCAGGAAATTGAATTAACAGATGCTTCATTTAAAGATTATGATGACTCCTGTTTGCACTCCATTACTAGCATCCAGTTTGTATTTCAATATACTGTAAAAGCATCTCGTACTTATACCCTACGCTGCACGGCTGTAAATAGCACAAGGTTTGGTTGGCAGATCAGCCAGGTCACCCAGATTTAGTTTTGTCATCCATTCACTATAATTAGACAAACTAGCAGTATTTATGGAGATTATTATTATGGCCAGAACATTTCAGAAGTTTTTGCAGAGTAAAATTGATCTCTCCTCCGTGGGCCTAGAGTTCCGTGAAGATAATGCACCATACTTTTGTACGCCCAAAGGATCATCTATATTTGGTTGGGCAGGTGTGGACGGTATCCATTTCTGCTTTATTCGGAGCTTTGGAAGCATGGTATTTTCCATTAACCCTATGAACTCTTCACCTAATTTTGTTCACCCACTGGCGAGGAATTTTTCAGACTTTTTAAGCTTGATCCTTGCTTGCGGCGATGCATCAACTTTGGAGCAATCGTGGATGTGGGACGAAGCGCAATTTGAAGCCTTTTTGCAGGACAATCCTCCAACGCAGGAACAGCAAAGGACACTTTCGGAGCTTGCCGAGAAAATGAAATTGAAGCCTATGGAGCATCCATGGGCATATATCAAAGAGCTGCAAACATCTTTTGATTATAGCAAAATCAAGTATACCGAGGATTATTATGATACTGATATGAACCCGGATGCAGAACCGACGATCCCGGAGTGGAAAGTCTACTTTGATGGAAACTTTTGGGGGCATTCAGGAAAAGACCGTGCTGGGGCAGAAATCCGAGTAGATAAACAATTTGAATGGGCTGGGCATCATTGGATTATTCCTGCGGTGTATTCCTGCAGCAAGGGACTTGTCTTGGATTTCTGTATGTGTACCCCCGCAGAGGACATTTGCAAGTTTATGAAAAAGTGGGATTTACACCCCGAAAATGACTCCTGCATATACTTCACGCAGGAGCAGCAAATACAAATAGATTTAGACAACCCGCTTTGCCTTGACTTTATTCCTCGTTTGGAATTGAACGGGAAAATTATGCAGACTTCCCACGGTTGCTCGGTGGTCTTTAATCCATGTTTGCCAGATGGGATGATCAATGAATTGGAAGCAAAGTGGGCGTTGGAATACTATAATTTGGACATATCCTATGGGTGGATGATTTTTAGGGCAGCTTTTCCATGGACAAGCAAACGCCGTCCTGAAATAAAATCTCTCTCCCTTACGATGGAGCAACAGTCGCACCGTGTCCCAGGACCACATTTCAAGACACCCGCTCCCGGCGATTCGTTTTCTTTCTCCCATCCAGTCAGCGGAATAAAATACACATTGACCGTACAGGAATTGGATCCGCAGACAATTTATAAAAAGCGCATTGACTCTGACCGTTGGTTTTATCCGACGCATTTTACTGCTATGAGCTATACGCTTTCGCCTAAGCCAGACGATGATATTTTCATCCGGGATTGTGCTGATGGCGATAAGCCTTTAGAAATCGCTCCTATAACAAATCACTTTTCACCGGAAGCACAAAATGATATTGTCATGATCGGCGGTGCGTATGGGGCAACCACGATCCTGTGGGATGACAGCAAGCAAAAAAATCTCCATATTGCTTGCTCTGCCCTACACTTTGAACCAGTATCGGACGATATTGAATGGTGGGTTGAGTTTAATATTACCCATCCATTAAAAAAAACATTCTTGCTCATATAACACATATTCAGCTAATTCCACGCTAGGTAAAATGGACGGACTGATCAGCATAGATGTCAGTAGATCCTATACACATGGATACTGTTCGCCAGGCGTGCCATAACCTGCGCCAGCATTTAAATGTGATCAAGTATTACCTGAGCAGCGGGAAAACAGAGGATCTGAAATCGTATATCGAATAGTACCGCATGACTCTTCCCCCAGACACTGCCCGGACCTGGTGCGAAAATTATGCAGTTAATACCATTGTCCGCTATTACGGATAAGGTGCACGCAAAGCTGGAATTGACTTTTCCGTTCGTCTCGAACTTCCAAAACGCCTTTCCATCAATGAACCGGCGTTATGTTCCATTCTCGGAAATCTCCTGGAAAATGCGCTAGATGTCTGCGGGGAATGCAAAGATATTGCTCCTTTTATCCGCATCCGCGCCCGGTAAGAAAGCGGGCATATTGCACTAGCTGTGGACAATACCTGCTGCTGCACCCCTATCGAAGAAAACAGCCAATTCCGTTCAAGCAAGCATGAGGGCTTGGGCACCGGAACCGCCTCGGTCCGGGTGCGCAGCGTCATTATGGAGTAACAGAATTTCGCTATGAAGATGGTATCTTTTATGCTTCCGTCTTTATCTAATGGTGCATCATCCTTGTGCGCTCATCCAGATGCCCGTTCCCTGCGGCGACCTTACCATAACTCCTGGGCGTTACCATATGTATCTAACAGAAAGACTGCGGGACAAAATTCCTGCAGTCTTCCTAATATCGTATTATTTTCTATCTGCAATCTCATCAAATGCTGCTTTCAGTTCCTCCACGCGTCCTACCCGGATGCCTTCAAAACGGCCATTCTTTCCATTGATTCCGTTCAGCCATTTCACGCCTGTACCTCCGGCCGTTTCCCAGCGTGTAAGGTTTGGTGTATGGTCATCGACCAGGATGTCCATCTTTCCCAGTTTTCGGTGCAGCATGGTTTCAACAAATTCCGCTTTATTTATTCCATAAGGAACAAAGAGACAGTGTGAAGAGCTGATTCCCGGCAGGTACTTATCCAGCCACTTTTTCTTTTCCAGAAGCGCTCTGGTATCTGTATAGTATGAGGATAATATATTCATGTTTATGTCTGCCTTCAGAGCAGCACTTAAAAAATCCAATAATTCTGTTTCCGGTTCCAGGTCTGTATAATATCCAGGTTTTCTGCTTTCCTCCACTGGAACATCTCGCCATTTTGCAATTGTCCCATCCATATCAAAATACACCCGCATATCACTTTTCAGTATCATTTTCTTCTGCATATATAACCAGCCCTTCTTCGTTTCCGGTTCCAAAAGCTAAAGTTTTCGGAAGATGTTTCTCTATTTTGCAAACATTTGTTCTCTATTCTAGCAAATATACTCTGGCTGCGCAAGTCCTAGCAAAAAACTTCACAAAGACAACCTTGTATAGGCCACCTCTATGAAGTTTCTTACTATAGGAAAGGTTCTAAAAAATCTGCTTTGTAAATTACCCATATAAATAACAAAAGACTCCCGAAGGAGCCTTCTGGACTATGGGCTTCTCATGTTTCCATAGTACGATCACCAAATATATCTTAGCCTTTTCAAACAAGTTTGTCAAGGCGAATATACTCATTTTAGTTTATGTGCGATCACATTAAATAATACAAAAATTGTGATAAATGTACACAATTTCATTTAGCCCAATTTTTCCACAGCATTTTAAAGGCCCCAGCTCAAGCCATCTGATCACCGGTCTCTACCTGAAAAGTGACATAGCAGGACGTTCATCTTCTGTATTTCCTCTCAAATAACCGCTCTCGTTTGGAGGACAGCGGCGGTTATTTTTGTGTCATTGGACGAAGTTTCCTATGACATAAAATATAGCTCCTGCTTGTGAAAAAACAGACAGGAGCTATCAGTTTACCATAAAATTTTCGATTCTACGATGTCAAATTACGGTTTTTCATTTCCTAGAACAATTCATCCTCTTCTTCCTCGCCGCTCTTTTCCAGATCCACGATCCGGATTGCTTCTCTGGACTGCTCAATGACAGATTCCAGAGTTTCGCGGATAATATCGCCTTCTAAGATGGTCAGTCCGATCACCAGAGCTAAGTTCACACCAGCTACCAGAGTGGTGTTTGGACGATCCAAATAGGTGTACATGGTGCTGTTGACGCTACCGCCATACATATCAGAAAGCAGGATCACCTGATCTTTTTCTCCTACGGTCTGGAAAAATGCATCCAGAGCATCGTTTAAGGATTTCTCATCCACATAGGCATCAAATACCGTCACACGGTCATGGCCTCCTAATAAAATATCCAGCGAACTGGCAAGGCCACTTGCCAGATGTCCATGGGAGGATAGAAAAAACTTTGTCATAACTTTATCATCCTTTCAGATCGCGATAGCTGATCAGCTCCACGTTATTTTCTTTCAGCCAGTTTTTAAACCGTTCTCCTGTGACAGCCGCCAGATCCATGGTTCGGATCATGGTATAGGTGGTCACAGGAAACAGTTCCTGATCTACATAGCCGCAATGGGTACCCAGAAAACCGATCTGGTTTTCTAAAAATCCCGAATCCGTTGTCACACAGTCTGTAAGATCTGCTTTCATCTGGTCTTCTAACGGAAATGGTTTTTTATACCAGGTTTTGGATGGACGTTTGATTCCGTATTTGTCGTGCATCTCACGTACCAGTGAAATTCCATATTTCTTTCCCATTTCTTCCATGGCTTTCCAGGTTGCAGGAGTGCTATAAGAATGGCCATGAAGATACTCTGGAAGTTTTCCGGTCAATTCTCTAAATTTCAGGATCTGGGCTTCTGTTTCGATAAGACAATCCTCAAGTCTGACATGATCCTGATTTCCATCTTTCTGATCGATTGCCCGATGCATTCCGGAAGTCAGAAAAGAGCCATCCTTCTGAACCAGTGACGGAATCTTCTCTGGATCTGCACATGGCCGTCCTGCCACCAGGTTGATATCTTCTCCCAGACAGATCTGCGGATAGGATTTCATTAATTCTACGGAAAATGCAGCTGCTGGCATATTAGAAAATAATCCAGTGCAAGTAATCGCCCCTTCTCTGGCTGCCCGGGCAATCCCGCAGCTGACTGCTTCTGTAATTCCAAGGTCATCGGATTGAATGATAAGCTTCATATGTGAAAACCTCCCGCTTCTACTGGATCAGTTTCTTTAACGGAATTGCCATTTCTTCCGGAGTTGTCTGATAGATGCAATCCAGTCCGGTGGCCATCAGTTCACGGAATGTTGCTTCCTCCACATCATCACAATAGAGGTTATTATCAAAACGTTTCCGCTCTTTTCCCTCTTTTTTCGGAGCTACTCTTCCATAATTTCCTACATTGATAAATGGGATTCCTTTTACTTCTTTTGCCATCCGAAGAGCATCTTCCGGGCTGTTTACCAGAACCAGAACTTTTAATGGCTCACATCTTGGATCGTTTAATGTCTTGATCGCATCATCAATGGATTTAATGACGGTTTTGATTCCTGGAGGTGCTGCCATTTTTAAGGATTTCTGGATCATCGTATTGGCAGCTGCATTGTTATTGGCTACCACGATGCTGTCCACGCCAGTATGACGGGACCATTTGATCGCAATCTGACCATGGATCAGACGCTCATCAATACGGAATAATTTGATCATAAAAGAGTGTCCTCCTTGCTGTTCTAATTTACTTTTAATTTCAGTGCTTCTGCATTGAAGATGGTTTCCGGTGTATCGATATTCCGGTCATAAACCAGCTTACCGCCTACAAACGTGCGTTCACATACAAAGTCATCATTCACAAAGATCATATCAGCCCTTTTGCCGGTCTGTAAAGAACCAGTTTCTCCATCGGTTCCCAGATATCTCGCCGGGTTAATGGAAGCCATGTAAAATGCCTGTTCCACTGGAACCCCGACTTTAGTTACCAGCTGCTTGATGTTTCGCAGTACCCAGCTTCCACTTCCACAGATACGGCCATCGGAATTTAAGATCAGTCCCTTTTCATCTGCATAATTTTCCCTTCCATAACGGATATAAGTTCCAGTCGGAAGTCCTGCGATAAAGTTGGAATCGGAAATCAGACAGAACTTGCTGTAAGGCTGCAGCTTAAACATGATCTTTAACATGTCCGGGCAGATATGGTTCAAATCTGTGATAACTTCATAATAAATGTTATCTAATAAGAGTAAGGCACCTAAAGTACCTACATCTCTATGGTGAATTCCCCTCATTCCATTGCCCAGATGTGTGGCAATGTCAAATCCAGCCATTTTCTTGGCCTCGTAGATATCTTTAGCATAAGCTGCGGTATGACAGCATGCCACTTTGATCTGATGTTTATGCAAACAACGGATCACATCATAAGCTCCTGGAAGTTCCGGTGCTATGGCCATCACTTTCATTTTTCCATGAGCTTTCTCGATCAGACGCTCTGTCTCCGCAACATCTGGTGCTGGCCAGGTCTGTCCTACGGTCTTTTCTCCACCTCTGGCCCAGAACGGCCCTTCACTGTGGATTCCGTAGATCACAGCTCCCTCATATTCCTGATCCATCACGCGGGCGATCGCCTCAAAGGCATCTTCTTTGGCAGTTGGCAAAATACCGGTAATACCGATGGAAGCAAGAGCTTTGACATATCCCCTGATGTCCTCATCGGTACAGGGATCGGTCATCGACCAGCCACCAAAGCCATGGTTATGTACGTCTATAATGCCAGGAAAAATACCGGTATGCCCGACATCTTCATATTCCCCGTCCCATTCTGTGGAAATTTTCTCGATTGTTCCATCACAAATGGTGATATAGCCGTTTACAAATCCATTTTCTGTCAGAATCCGTTCTGACTTCCATGTTTTTCTGTTCATTGTACGGCCTCCATATTCGTTTTAGAAGATTCCAAAGAATGCTAAAACGATTGAAATTACCAGGATACCAAATACCAGAGTGATCGGTTTGTATCCTTTTTTAATCAGTTTCATCAAACCAAATACCAATACGATGGATAAGATACCTGGGATGATGGAATCCAGGATATCCAGAACCACAACGGAAGCCTCACCAATGGTGATCGTCCATGCCAGTTTTACCTTTACAGAAGAAGCTACCATTGCACCTACCATGGTGATACCCATGATGCTGGCCGCCTTGGTCAGAGCCTGCATCAATCCGGAACTGAAGATCGTATCGATAAAGGTAGTACCGTATTTATAACCGGTCTTTAACAGATACCAGCTGCCTGCCAACTGAGAACCTCCATAGATCAGGATGAATAAGAGTACGCCAAGGATATTGGCCTGGCTGCAAAGACCGATGGCAATACCTGCTGCAATCACTCGCAGACAGTTGAAGAAGAATGCATCTCCGATACCTGCGGTTGGCCCCATCAGAGCAACTTTGATGTTCTCAATGGTGGTATCATCCACTGCACCGGTCTCTTTTTTCTGACGCTCCAACGCATAGGTGATACCTGCGATCAGGGAGAACAGTACGGCGTGGGTGTTAAAGAAACCATCATGACGACGCATAGCCTCTGCTTTTTCTTTTTTGTCTTTGTATAATTCGTCCAGAGCTGGTTCCATGGTCAGGGCAAAGGCATTACCTTCCATTTTCACCATGTTAAAGCTGGAAAATACCAATCTGGAGTTCCAGAACATCTTTTTTAATGTCTTTTTCTCTTCCGGTGTGTAATTTTCTTTTGCCATTAGAATAAATCCTCCTCTCCTGCAGATGAAGATGAACCACTCGTTTCTGCGATTTTGAGAACATCATTGATTTTCTTCTCATTGCAGAAGTAAGTGATGGAGATCACAGCAGCAATGATTGCGATTGCGACGGTTGGAAGAGACATGTATTTGCACAGTACATATCCCAGGAAGAAGAAGCATCCGATTTCTTTGTTCCAGATCATAGAAAGCAGAATCGCAAATCCAATACCGGTCATCATGGAACTGGATGCGGATAAACCTGCCATAATGAATGCTGGTAAATTGTTCATGACATGTTCCAGGCTGTTTACGCCAAATGCGATAGCTGCAAATAGGATGATTGCCTGTGGTAAACGGTCAACAAAGAAACCACAGAACATCACCTGAGCACGGAATGATTTCTCTTTGCCGCTGGCTGCTAATTTCTCCCAGTATGGAGCGAAAGAAGCCAGAACTGGTTTCCACATCTCATTTACAGAACCCATTAAGGTACCGATCGGCATTGCCAGTGCCAGTCCTGTCTCTACGTCAGCACCAGTCAGGATGGTATACGCTACTGCGATAATACTGCTGGCACATGCGTCGGATGGAATGGAACCACCGATTGCAGAAATACCCATAAAAATTGCCTCAAGAGATGCAGCCATAATCATACCGGTTCTAATGTCCCCCAGAAGTAAACCGGTTACGGTCGCTGTCACGATCGGTCTCTGTAAGGTCTGCCATGCCAGTAGACGGTCAGTACCCTGCATCAGAATCCACACCAGTGCACAGATTAAACCACTTTGTATCATAAAACTCCCTCCTTAGTTTTGTTATAGCCCTATTATAAATCCTATTAAGAAATGTTCCATTTTCATTTGTGCATGATGTCTACGGAAATGTTGTTTTTTGCCCTTGTGCTAGTGCAATTTTATAACGGCAATTTCTTCTCGCTCCTTATATCTTGCACCGAATTCCCTCTGTCATGATCTCCATCACAGATTTTTCCGTCAGATGTGGCGCCAATTCCTCAAAATTGGACTGCAGATAGCGAATTCCATTTTCCAAGAAACGCAAAGAAGCAGCGGATGTCTGGAAATCAATGGCAATAAACAGTACCGCCTGAACATTCTCATCTCCATATTCCATCGTTTTTTTGAAAAAGTAGAGATCAAAAATGTGTTTTCCCGTGTAACAGGACGGTACGATGGCACAGAGAAGCTGTTTTCGCACCCGAAGGTGGATGGTATTTAAAAAATATTGATTCAGCAGTTCTTTCGCCTCCATATCTTTTCCCCACTGATAGGAAAGAAGCTGCAAAATGCTTTGGATGCTATGAATGGAAAAATCTCGATGAACTGACAATTCTTCCCAATTTAACTGTTTTTCCACCTGTTTCAGATCATAACCACTTAATAATACCTGTCTGCGGATCTCCTCCGTATCCTCTGGCGTTATCATTGCATGAACCTGCAGATAGGGCCAGGAATAGTGGTACGCATAGCTCTTAAAACTTCCGATCATCCAGTCATAATCTTCCACCCGCAGTTTTCTCGCTTCATAAAGTGGTTCCACCCTTATATCATCAATCCACCAATCGCCCAATCGCCGCAGCATATCTCTGGAAATGGTCTGGGCACTGGCTTTTCCATTTCTTGCACAGATCAGAAGACGCCGTGGTACATATGGATATTCGATCATATCTATTACTTTATAAAGACTTACTCCCAAAAGCTGGGTATTGTATTCACTGATCTTTATTTTCTCCTCTTTATATAGAAATTCTCCAATACTGTCTGCCAAAGCAAGTACCATAGAGGAACGTTTGATCGCGTTCTGGGAAATACTATTTCCAAGCATCAGACAGCCTTCGTATCCAAAATGTTTCTGAAACAAGATTCGTAAAAGATCAGACATCAGTGCCTCTGACAGTGCCTCTTTCGGAATTTGCTCCGGGAGATTCCATCTCATTTTCAAGTAACAAACCGTCTTCCTGGCCAAATTTTCTGCTTTTTCATAAAAAACTGGAAACCGTTTCTCAAGCCCCGGTATCTGTTCCCAATCTCCCCACATCAAAAACAGAATCGAAAGTGCCGCAATCTCCCCATCTCGTCTAAAGGAATCCTGATCATAGCCGGGAATCTCTCTTAAATTCGTCAAAAGCTGTCTGGCTAATTCCCATTCCCCGGTGGCATAAAGTTCTTTGATCGTCCCCAGATGATACACCGTCTGACTCTCTTCCTCTTTTGAGATCACATTTCCAGACTGGATCCGTTTTCTTACTAAGAGGATGTAGTCCACCAATCGATTTACATAACTATCAAACAATTCGCATTCCGAGGCCCGAATGGTATCAAGCACGATCTTACGAATCCGATCTTTATCCCCTTGATCCATAAAAGCACGTTCATAGGCCTGATTCTCAAACGCTACTACCCGGATCCGGAAATGATTTTCATAGAGTTCCAACATACCGAGTCTCTGGCCCAATTCGCTTCCGCATAATTTCATTCCGTGACCTGGCTTTGTAACAAGAGATAGCTGAAACGAAGCAAAAAATTCCCGCACCCACGGCATTTTCTTTTTCACTGTACTGGCAGAACAGTATAGCTGTGCCGCCAATTCCTCTAACAGAAAATATCCATCTTCATCCGCCGCCTGACGACACATGATGGCTCTGGCCAGCTGATAAGAGAGATGTTCCCGATTATTGGCCTCCACATTGTTAAAAAGAATATTCAGCCACTCTCTTGTCTTGGCAAATTGATCCGGCCGGTCAATTTTCAACAGATATCCTTTGCCTCGAACCGAATCCAGGCTGCATCCACAGTCTTTTAGAAAATCCCGCAAATGCTCCATATCATTTTTCACCGTTCGTTCCGACAAGTTCAGTTCCCTGGCGAAATCTCCCGCTTTTAGGAATCCATCAGCCTCCAGTAACAGATATGCCATTTTCAAAATACGTTTTTCTTCGATTATCATTCTTTGGTATCCTTTCTGCCTGGTAAACTTAGGGACCTTTTTTTGCAAATATATGGTGTAAAAGCTCCCTAGTAAATATACTGAAATAAATCTTCCTTTTTCATCATTCTTCCGCCAATACCTTCAAAAGCACTTCTTCCAACGCCAGAGCCGCTTTCGAGTGATATCTTCCCGGTGGCAGCAGATAAGATCCACGAAATCCACTGATTCCCAGGATCACGCTGCCGCTTTAATAGGGTAGAGGGAAAATAAATATTTTCACCCCTCCCATTGAACCGTACATACGGGTCTCGTATACGGCTCTACAACTTATATTTCAATATGTGAGTAGGGTCTTCCGAGGTAAGACACTAATCTTTCGTTCCACAACCTCTTGATTTACAATTTCGGTTTACGTTTACCATTGGGGCTTCGATTTGCCTTGCAATCTTACCCACCTAATTGCCTTATCAAATTTCTGTTCGTAGGCTCAAGAACTTTGCTACACCACTTCCCCCATCCATACCGTTACTGGTACCGACTTGTGGTTCATTACACTTGGCGGTAAATACCTGTGACTGGACTTGCACCAGTAAGATTAGTGCCATGCTCGGCACATAAGAAAAAATCCCTTGAAAAATCAAGGGATTTGAGAGGCGACAACCAGATTTGAACTGGTGATCAGGGTATTGCAGACCTTGCTTTTCTGCCTCCAGGAACCGCATAAATACTGGAGTTTTCACCCCTCGCATTCTGTTTGGTGCCTTATTGGTGCCCTATTTTGATTTCAAAGGCCCATTTTTCACTATTTACAGGATATTTGAACGTATCCAACTTGCATATTTTCAAAACTATGGTATACTATATTATAGAAGGATACCACCGATAGACGGTTGGTCCTGAACAAGATTAGTTAAAAAATAACCGCTCTAGTTGCTGGACTGGGGGCGGTTATTTTTGTGTCTTATTACTATCCCGGCCAACTTTGTAGCCGAGACCAAAGCACGTAAAGCATAAGCTCAACAGTGCTATTACATCAGCAATACTCATTGGCTAAGCCCTCCTTCTATCAGATTCCCGTGAGGGTTTCTATGTAATCGGAGGGTCACAGTCCCTCCGCAGAAGGACCAACCGCCTACCGTTATGGTGGCACCCATATAATTATTTTACCATACTATGATGAATTATGGTATCTTTATTTGAATAATTTATGTATCTCTTATTGCATTGATAAAGCTAACTTCAAACGAGCCCTCGTCTGAGCAATTTCTGTTCTGCGACCTTCACTTTTGGCATGCCCAGCTTAAAGCCATCTTCCTATGATCGTCTGAAACAAACCTACTTAAAGCAAATAAAAAATACATCCGTTGGTCGGAGCCAGCTAGGTACTTTAACCAGTTTGGGAATCCAGGCATTGATCAATTCATACACCACTACGCTTTCCTATTCTACTCTAAAGAAAGTCTATGATCTTCTGAATAACTGCTACCGATATGCAGTAGCAACAAGGAATATAGGCTACAATCCAGTAGATGGTGTACAACTTCCAAAGCAGGAAAATATGAGCATTCAAACAAAGGAGATTGCAATTCTACCAGATGTCGATGTAGAACTCTTAGAAGCTGCTCAATCTATGTGTTACAAAACAGGGCGGCTAAGATACTGGTACGCCCCTGCCTATGCCCTTATTCTCAATACGGGACTGCGTTCCGGAGAAGCACTTGCCCTGACATGGGATAATGTCAATTTCCATACCAAGACACTTACCATTCGGTAAAATGCTTCCAGAGTCAAAAAAAGAGATACCACCGATGCCTCCGGCAGTAAGCAGATTATCACCACTACAAAATCACGCTCTGGCACTCGGCAGATTCCACTTAACAATAACGCTCTGATCGCCCTGGAACGTCTGCAAGAGTTGCAGAAGAGCAATCGCATCAAGACTAATTATGTGATCTGTACTTCAACTGGTAAAATGGTTGTTCAAAATTCCTTTTACTCAATCTTTTAACGTATGCAGAAATCCCTGGGAATAAAGCCGGTTACTATCCATGCCTTGCGCCACACCTTTGCAACACGGCTTATCAAAGCCAAAGTAGATATTAAAGTCGTAAGTAAGCTCCTTGGACATTCTTCCGTAAAGATTACTTATGACACCTATGTACACACCGATCTGGATCGTGCATTCTCTGCGATACAGACATTGGAATAAAAAAGCAGGCGTGTTGTTCATTGCAGCACGCTTGCCCGTACATAAAAACCTGCTAACAAAATGCCTGCACATACAAGAAGCAAGATAATCACACTAAAAATAAGCACTTTATTCCTTTTTTCTTTTTTTACCCGTCTCATGTAATCCTCCTGATTGTTTTATAAAGCTACATATATTTTTCTGCAATTATTTTCCTACCTGCTCCATCATCCTCTTTGCCAACTGCCGGAACTGTTCCGCCGTTTCCTCGTCCATCGGAAGAAACTTCCCAATCTGTCCGGCAATCATAGCAGTTACATCGTCCATAGAAAGCAGCTCCTGCTGGTGGTCTTTCATGGTTTCCTGCATGGTTTGGAACATAGCGGCGGTCACAGCTTCTCCTGGCTGTTCTCTGTTGTCCATATCTTTCTTAATATCTCGCAGGATAGCAAGAAATACATTCTTGATTTTTTCAATTTCCGCTTCATGTTCTCCCATCTTCTGTGCGTTCAGAAGTTGCAAATCCTGTTTTGCTTCTGCCCGATGTTCCGGGTGTTCTTTCATCAGATCGGACAAGGAAGCCGTTGCCAGTTCAATCAGCTGATTTCGTGCCATGATACCCTTTGCCGCTGTGTCTTGAAAATAAATCCGTATCAAATCCATCAGTTTCGCGAAGTTCCTGTGTTCCAACAGACGGTTAAGGATTTGCACATCGACTGTACCTGCCACAAGCCCTCTCACAGCTCCCTCGGACAATCCTAATTCAGAAATATCATAACTTTTACGGACACTCAAGGTGGACAAGCCTAATATGTAGTCCGTTGATACCTTAAATTCCTTTGCCACGCCTATGAGAATATCGCTGCTGACCGTCTTTGTTTCCCCACTGACAATGCGGCTCAACTGGGAAGCAGATACGCCTATCTTCTCCGCAAGTTGCTTTTGAGAAATATGATTGCCGTTGCACAAATCAGAAATCCTTTGTCCGGGTGTTCCGGGTAAAGCCATACACAGCACCTCCTTTTCCTATTTCCCATTACAGCCATGAGCAAAACTCCAAAAGAGTAGTAATTGCAATGGTTTCCGGCCATGGCTGAAGCCGGAAATCACTCATATGGTATAGAAAGCGGCGCCCCTTTTTGGTAAAATTGACTTGAGAGAAAACCAACCGGAAAGGGGCTGGCGGCTATCTACCGACAGGAAATCATTCAGGATGTGACATTGTTTACATCCCAAAGTGCCGCTGCGTTCTACGACAAGCTTTTCAGCAGCTTGGATTTCACGCTGCCCAGGGCGGCAACCGGGCGGCGGGGCTTTCCAAAGGAAGCCATGGTCTGTGCGTTTATCGTTATGAAATGCGAGGGCTTCTCACAAATCACAGATTTGGCGGATTATCTGGACAACAACCGGCTCATTGCCCACTATTGCGGCTTTAACATCATGGAGCCGCTGCCGTCCTACTGGACGTATGACCGCTGCCTGCGGCAGTTGAACAACGGTGCGTTGAAGTCGATCATGGCCAATCTGGTGCGGAAGTTGTATGAGCTGGGCGTGGTGGATGCGTCTTTCGTTGGTCTGGATTCCACACCCGTCATGGCAAACACGAAGCAGAACAACCCAAAATCCTTTGCAAAAAACAAGTTCTCCAAGGAAAACCACCCAAAAAGCGATCAGGACTGCGCCCTCGGCGTCCACTCGGCCTCCAACCAGCACAATGAGCGCCGGTATGAGTTCTACTGGGGCTACAAAAGTCATGTGCTGGTGGACTGCATCTCCGGCCTGCCGCTCTACGAGCTGACCACACCGGGCAATGTCGCCGATCCTGCCGTCGCCGCTGAGATCCTCGCGGCCGCGGATCAGACGATTTCTTTGAAAGAATGCGCCTTCCTTGCCGACAAGGGCTACGATGTGAAAAGCATCTACAATACCGTAAAAACGGTCTATGAGGGCGAGGCTTTTATCCCTCTCAATCCACGCGGTACGAAAGATTTAAAGGCACTTCCTGCAGGTAATCCGGTCTGCGAGGCCGGGTTCGCCATGCACAAGGACGGCAAAACCACCGATAATGGGCGTACCCGCCAGAAATACTGCTGCCCCTTCCGTCAGTCCAAGACCGGTGTTTGCCCTTGTAACCACAAAACCTGGAACAACGGCAAGAAAAACCGGGGCTGCACGAAATATAAAACCGTTCCCGATGACTACAGACTTTCCATTGACCGTAGCTGCCTCTGTTTCAAGAGGACATACGCCTTGCGTACAGAGTGCGAGCGTTACAATTCCCGCTTCAAATCCACAGGTCAGGAACGGCTGTGGGTGCGCAATGGAACCAGCGCGGCAAACCTCAATACGCTGGCTCATATCTCTGCCCTGACTGTTGCGTTGGCCGCCGTTCTGCACGGCTCTCACTCCTACCGTTCTGCCAAACAGCTTCGGCGTTCCGCCTAATCTGCCTTTTCCATACCTTCTTCAGGTGCGGGGGTTACCGCGCTATGGTTTTTGCGCCCTTGAGATGCCCTAAGCTTTTTCGATTCCCATTTGCCTGTTTGCGGGCTGCTCCTTCTGCCTGTTTTGCTCATCTCTTAATATTTAAAAGAACTGGAGGTGATGTGATTTATGCGAGCAATTAAAGTCTACTGCCCGCCCGGAGTGGAACCTCCGCTTTACGCTTTCATTGATGCTCTGGACGGGAAACTCAAGGCTAAGCTCCTGTGGCAAATCTTTCGACTGAGAAATCTTCCTGCCTGCGAACTAAAGGAACCTCATTTTAAGCACTTTTCACTGGAGAGATACAGTCAGATGTATGAACTGCGTGAAAAGGGCAAAGTCCTCATTCGAATCGTTTTCACGGTGCAGAATGAGGATATTATTTTATTGACGTCCTTTATCAAGCGGCAGCCTCGGGATACGAAGAAAGCTCTGGATCAATCTCTGTACATACTGTCGGACATCCAGCAGCATCCGGATCGTACAAGCAACTTCGATTTTCAAAGGGAGGCCACGGCGTGAAAAAGCTGATTTACCGCATTTCGGCCGCAATTGTTGTTGCCGGAATTATCATTATGAAACGGAGGACATAACGCACATGAAAAAAATCATTAGTACCTGTATCGCCCTGATGGTTTCTGCTGCATGCTCCATCAGTGCTTTTGCAATGGAAGTACCGACTAATACGACCATTCAGGACCTCAATGGTGTACGGCAGTATATTAAGATCTATACGGTCGCACCGGACACAGATCCGCAGTCGCTGATCGATGATGTTTTTGAATACGACGGATATACTTATACCTATTCGTCCATGACGAAGGAAGAGCAGTCCTATTCGGAGAAGGAGCATCACACTGAGACCGTAACAGCGGACACGGAGAAGAGTGATCTGTCCGTGGTGCTGAAGGCATTATCCCCGTCCATCGAGTATGACGACGGAGAATTTCGAGGAACGCTCTATCTTGACCACTCGACGATCAGCACGGTAGCGTCTGGTTACACAACGAAGAGCTACACCGTCAGTGCGACCAAAGAAATTGACAATCTCGATACGAACGACATGGCTTACGTCCCTGATACAACTACAAAAAATGGCGTAACAGTTCAGCTCCAATCGGTAGATTGGCAGGTGCAGGGAACGTCGTTGGTCGATGACATTCTCGTGCCTGCTCAGTACAAAGCTGTTGCCACCTACGCAGGGAGAGCATCTTATCGCGCGGCGACCGGATATGTTACGACTGCAAAATATATCGGTGATATCGTTGCAGAGGGTATCGAGAGTGTTACTTATACGGTGATCTATACCGGTACACCGTCGAGTATCCTGCAGCGAGTAGCCGCCAAAAGCGCAGAGGACTTCCCCGTTATTTTAATTTCCCTTGTTGTTATCGTTCTTGCAATTACTGCCGCTGTACTCATTTGGCGTTGCCACAAGAGACGCCAAGAGGATACAGTTTATCACGAAGAATTTTCAGAGGAGGAAGATGAACATGAAGAGTAAAAAGCGCTGGTTTGTCACGGCTCTCACCGCCTGCTTAACGCTTTCGCTGGGAATCTGCGTAGAAGCATTAGAGTACGACTTTGACGGCGTAGAGGATACCGAATATTATCCCTCCACGAGCTATGAATCTCTCTATGGTGCTAAATACAATTATGGCGGGAGCAATGCAACGGACTACCAGTGGCCGGCATTACCCTATGGAGTGTCCAGCAATACAAGTGTCGGATGTATGGAAAAGGTTCGATTTCCTGGCTTGGTAGGCTCTATCGGAGGAAGCGGTATCGAGAGTAATATCACGAATCCGATCCAGCAGGAACCGCAGATTCCATCAACGAGCTACCAGCCTTCCGCCTATACAAGCGTTGACGGTATGGAACGCAAGGATGGCAGTATCGGTACGCTGAAAATCCCATCCTTGAACATCAATATGAAGGTATGGGAGGGCGAAACCAACACCAGCATGGCAAAGGGACTCGGCCATTATAGCTCTACTTCAGGGTGGAATGGGAATATTGGCGTTTGCGGGCATAACCGCGGCGCCAAGTACACCATCGGCAACATCAAAAACTTGAAGGATGGTGATACAATCACTTACACAACGGTCTATGGAACCCGTACCTATGAGGTTGTAACGGTAGAGACAATTGCCAGTTCAGACTGGAGCTACCTACAGGCGACATCCGATAATCGTATTACCATCACCACCTGTCTTGCAAATCAGCCCAGCAAAAGGGTTTGCGTTCAGGCTGTAGAGGTGAAGTAAAGCCCTTGCGGCACTAAGGCTTTCGTCAGGTGCGTTTTATCGGCGTAGGCATTTCAAATAAACCTTTGACATAGCATGATTTCTGTATTATTCTCAAACCACTCCGGAGAATAGAAGTACAAAAGGAAGTATTTGGTTGATACAGGAATTTAAGTTCCCGAGGAAGGACGATGAGATCAGAGTCCAAATGGACATTACGGTCGATCTTCCTGCGGAAGTAGCGGAGCAGGCTGAGCGGCTTGGCATTTACGAGTTTGAGCGCTGTGTTTTCAATCCGGATACCTGCCGCATGACTGCCAGTGTAACCACTACATTTTATCGAAAGGGAGCGTAGTCAAATGAAGAAGAGCCTTTACTTAATTGCCGGTATTTTGATTGGCATTACACTTTTTGGCGGGTCATCCGTTTTGGCTGCCGGGATCACAGCGGAGCGCAGCACCAACCGCATTTATGTGGATGGACAGGAAGTACACCTGACGGCGTACAACATCAACGGCAACAATTACGTTATGCTGCGTGACGTCGGCAGAACGGTCGGCTTCAATGTCTATTGGAACAGCGATGCCAAATGTGTACAGGTCGAATCGAAAAAGCCCTACACCGGTGAAGCGTCGGTAACGTCTGCGGAGGCAAAGCCCGTGGAGCAGCCTGCGCAGACAGATGTCGCCGCTGCAAAGCAGGGCATCATTGACCGCACCAATGCGCTGCGGCGTGCAAAAGGCGTTGCCGCGCTGCGCGTCAACGACAAGCTCATGCAGGCGGCGCAGGTACGAGCCGACGAGATGGCAGCGAGCGGCGTCTACTCTCACACACGTCCGGATGGGCGCAAGAGCAATACCGTCACCGACAGCAAATACACTGGAGAAAATATTCTCAGTATATCGGAGTTGTACCTCGAGCAACAGCAAAAAACGCTCTCCGAGGCGGTGGTCAATCTGTGGTCCAATTCCAAGGCTCACGCGGACAACATGACAAGCTCCCGCTACGGCGAGATCGGCGTTGGACTGGTGCGAGGCGTTAACCAAAACGGTCTTGACTGCTGGTACTGCGTGCAGGTCTTCCTGCTGGACGGCTGTGAAGTCACTTGGGTGGATACTCCTGCAAGTAAGTAAATCATCAACTCTCACGCAAGAGCAGATCGCAAGGTCTGCTCTTTTTATTACGCATTTTTAGAAAGGAGAACCCTATGAAACCTATGAAAAAACGCCTGTTGTCACTGCTTTTGACGTTGGTGACGATCTTGAGCCTGCTGCCGACTGCGGCCTTCGCTGCGTCGAACACGGGTTCCGGCCTCAAAATTACCACCAACCAGGCATATTGGAGCA
>OLRS01001689.1_pt1 | contig 20301 bp, 20 predicted proteins | sample 1673171 | NCBI WGS metagenome assembly OLRS01 (sample SAMEA3136762, study PRJEB25190) | human gut metagenome | biome: human gut; feature: human-associated habitat; material: faeces | place: Austria | collected 2013
CAAATCCGCATCTGAAAAGTTCAGAGTGGGGGTGGCAAATTGATCCGGTTGGATTACGGATTCTGTTAAATACGCTTTGGGATCGTTATCAAAAACCGTTATTTATTGTCGAGAACGGATTAGGCGCAAAAGACAGCGTTGAAGCGGATGGTTCGATACAGGACGATTATCGAATTGCCTATTTAAACGATCACCTGGTACAGGTAAATGAAGCGATTGCCGATGGTGTGGATATTATGGGGTACACCAGTTGGGGGCCAATTGATTTAGTCAGTGCATCTCATTCACAAATGTCTAAGCGCTACGGCTTTATTTATGTTGATCTGGATGATTATGGTAATGGTAGTGGTAAACGATTGAAAAAAGACAGCTTTTACTGGTATCAGAATGTAATTAAGACAAACGGGGAGAGTTTGTAATACCATGCGTGTAATTAAGGTGCTGAACAATTCACTGGTGCTTGCGCTGGACAACGCGGGCCAGGAGTCTATTCTCATGGGAAAGGGAATCGGCTTTCACAAGTCCATAGGATATGAGTTTCAGGAAAGTGAGATTGAAAAGGTCTTTGTTCTCAAGGACAAGGAGGTCTCCCGGAACATCATCCGTCTGGCGGCAGAGACAGACAGCGTCTTCTTTGAGCTGGCCAAGGCGGTGATTGATTATGCCATTGAACAGTTCGATATGAAGCTGATGGATCATATCTATCTGTCCCTGACGGATCATCTATCCTTTGCGGCCAGACGGGTACGGGAAGGCATTGTTCTGCAGAACTTTTACACGCTGGAAATGAAAAAATTCAATCCTCAGGAGTTTCAGGTGGGGGAATATGCGGTGAAACTCATGCGGGAGCGTCTGGATCTGGAGATTCCGGTGGATGAGGCGGGCAATATCGCCTTTCATTTCATCAACGCCCAGTTCAACCATCCCTATAACAGTCAGAATCTTCTGATTAGCCGCACTCTGGACGCAGTACTGGATATTGTAAAATATGCCTTTGGGATTACTTACAACGAGGACAGCACTTCGTATTCCAGGTATGTAACCCATGTGCGCCTGTTCGCCCAGCGTCTGGTGAGCCGCAATCAGCTGCCGGATGAGAAGAACAGTATTCTCTATGAGCAGATTCATTCCATCTGTCAAAAGGAATTTGCCTGTGTGGAGAAGATACAGATCTATGTATATGAGCAGTTTCGCCAGAAGCTGTCCAGCCAGGAAAAAATGTATCTGGCACTTCATATCCATCGGGTGCTGGAAGAGGATTAAATATTAATACGGAAAGTCAGCTCTTTGGGAGCTGGCTTTTTGCATCCCCAGGCTTTGCTTTTCCGAAATCAGAGGTTGTTTTATCATGACTTCCGATTTATAATGATATTTGATTTTATTCGCGTAAAAATTTTCAGATAAAGAGGACCTGACTATGGCGACCTGGAATTCCAGAGGGCTCAGGGGTTCTACCCTGGAGGATTTGATTAACCGGACCAATGAAAAATACCGGGAACAGGGACTGGCGCTGATTCAGAAGGTGCCGACCCCCATTACCCCCATTAAGATTGATAAAGAGCACCGGCACATTACTCTGGCTTATTTTGACCAGAAAAGTACCGTGGACTATATCGGAGCTGTACAGGGCATTCCCGTGTGCTTCGACGCCAAGGAATGCGATACGGACACGTTTCCACTCCAGAATATTCATGCCCATCAGGTGGAATTTATGGGCGATTTCGAGCGTCAGGACGGCGTGTCCTTCCTGATCATTCTTTTTGCAAAGCGAAATGAACTCTATTTTCTTCCGTATAAAAAAATGAAGGAATTCTGGGAGCGGGCCGAGGCAGGCGGACGGAAGAGCTTCCGCCATGACGAGCTTGACCTGTCGTATGTGCTTGCGCCCCACGGCGGCTACCTGGTTCCCTATCTGGACGGAATTCAGAAAGTGATTGACGAATCGGGTTAAACACTTTATAATGGTAAATCAGTAAAGCGTTTAGGAGGCAGAAAGTAAGATGAAGAATCAAAATCCGCTTTTGCATACCCCGGAAGGCGTCCGGGACATCTATGGTAATGAGTTCGTACAGAAATTTGAATTGCAGCAGCTTTTATACCGGATCCTTGCGGGCCGCGGCTATCAGGGTATTGAGACGCCTACCTTCGAGTTTTTCGACGTATTTTCCAGAGAAGTCGGTACAGTTTCCTCCCGGGAGCTCTATAAATTCTTTGACAAAGAGGGCAACACCCTGGTACTCAGGCCGGATATGACGCCGTCCATCGCCCGAGCCGTGTCCAAATATTTTCACGATGAGACCCCCATCCGGCTCTGCTATATGGGCAACACCTTTATCAACTATGACAAATATCAGGGCCGCTTAAAAGAGACTACCCAGATGGGTGCAGAGCTCATGGGAGATGGCAGTGTGGCGTCTGATGTGGAGCTGCTTTCGGTGCTGATTGAAGCCCTGCAGGAAGCGGGCCTTCGGGAATTTCAGGTGAGCGTGGGGCAGGTGGAGTTCTTTAAGGCGCTGCTTCGGGAGGCCGGTATCGGTAATGCGGCGGAGGAGAGTCTGCGGAGACTCATTTCCGATAAGAACCGGTTCGGCGCGGAGGAGCTGCTGGCAAGCTATGATATTTCTGAAAAGCTGCGCGCAACCTTCCTTGAGATGGCGACGCTGACCGGCGGCGAGGAGGCTTTGCAGAAAGCCAGAAGCCTGACAGACAACGCGGAGGCACTGGAGGCACTGGAGCGGCTTCAGGAGATCTACGAAGGTCTGAAGAAAAAGGGTTATGAAAAGTACGTAACCTTTGACCTGAGCATGCTAAGCAAGTATAATTACTATACAGGCATTATTTTCCATGCCTATTCCTACGGCTACGGCGAGCCCATTGCCAAGGGCGGACGGTACGATAACCTGCTGTCCCATTTTGGCCGGGAGCTGCCCGCGGTTGGCTTTGCCATCGTGGTGGATCAGCTGCAGCGGGCTCTTCGAAATGACGCGGAGAAGAAGGTGAACGCCACCGATGACGGCAAGCGTTATCTGACCTTCGCGCTGACCAAGGGACGTCTGGCCAAGAAGACCCTGGAGCTTCTGGAAAAGGTGGGTATCACCTGCGAGGAAATGAAGGATCCGGACAGCAGGAAGCTGATCTTCGTAAATGAGGAGCTGGGTCTCAAATTCTTCCTGGCCAAGGGTCCGGACGTCCCCACTTATGTGGAGTACGGTGCGGCGGACATCGGCGTGGTCGGCAAGGACACCCTGGTGGAAGAGGGCCGGAAGATGTACGAGGTGCTGGATCTGGGCTTTGGAAAATGCCGTATGTGCGTCTGCGGACCGGAATCGGCCCGGGAGAAGCTGGCTCATCAGGAGCAGATCCGCGTGGCCACCAAGTACCCGGATATCGCAAAGGATTATTTCTATAATCAGAAGCATCAGACCGTGGAGATCATCAAGCTGAATGGCTCCATCGAGCTGGCGCCCATTGTGGGGTTGTCTGATGTGATCGTGGATATCGTGGAGACCGGCTCCACGCTCCGCGAGAACGGCCTTGGCGTGCTGGAAGAGGTAATGCCTCTGTCTGCCCGCATGGTAGTCAATCAGGTGAGCATGAAGATGGAATCAGAGCGGATTACCAAGCTGATTCAGGATCTGAGGGCTGCACTGTAAATCGGAGGAAGCATGCAGCAAAAGCGTTTGGATTATCTGGATATGGCAAAGGGCATTGGAATCTTTCTGGTGATCCTGGGCCATATCGAATATATACAGGAGGATACCCTGAAATGGATTTCTTCCTTTCATATGCCGCTGTTTTTCGTGGTGGGAGGAATTCTGGCACGTCTGAAGCAGGGGGAAAAGCGTTCGGTCTTCCAGTCCATTGAAAGCCGGGTGCGGGGTGTACTGACGCCGTATCTGTCCTTTTCTCTGATGCTGCTGACCATGAATACAATTACGCATCTGCTGAACAGCGAGGCCCTGCCCGGGGCGGCGCTTGTGAGACAATATGTGGATACCTTTACAGGTTACGGTGTGCATATTTTATGGTTTTTACCGGCCTATTTTATCGCGGGCACGCTGTTCGCGGTGCTGACGGGAGCCTGTAAGGAATGGCAGAGAAATTTTCTGGTTGTGCTGCTGGCCGCCGGCGCTTACGGCATTTCTGCCGGGCTTGGGCTTGATCGGTATGTAACCTGGGAATGTACCTTAAGCACATATCTGGGTTATGATATCCTAATTACGGTGTTGCGTGGAGTTCTGGCTATGCCGTTTCTGGTGATGGGCTGGTACATGACGAGGCTTCCCAAGGGCTGGCTTGCGTTGCTGCTGATTCCCGGAAGTCTGCTGGCGCTGCGGGCTCCGGTGTTTGATCTGCATTACCTGTATGTACATCCGGTGCATTACCTGAACGCGTTTCTGTGCTGCGCCGGGCTCATCGCCCTGGTGAAGGCACTGCCGGTGAGCCGCGTGTTATCCTGGCTTGGCCGGAATTCTTTAGTCATTATGTGTACACACGCCACCTTTTTGGTGGTATACTATGTGTCACTGGGAATGTTTTTTGTAAAAAAATGGATACCAATGTCCCAGCCTGCGTTTAATCTGGGCGTTGCCATATTGGTCTGTGCCGCGGAGGTTCCCATTGCCTGGATTTTTAACCGCTGGTTCGGACGTCTTATTGGGAGGTCATCAAAATGAAAGTCGTTACATTGGATGAAAACAGCAAACAGAATCTGCTGGATGAATTGTTGAAGAGAAGCCCCAATCATTACGGGGAGTTTTCCGAACGGGTCAACGCCATCATCGAAGATGTAAAAAAGAATAAAGACGCGGCCCTGTTTTCCTATACGGAGCGATTCGACGGGGCGAAGCTTGACGCATCCACCATCCGCGTCACCAAAGAGGAGATCGAGGAGGCTTACCATGAGGTAGATCCGAAGCTTCTGGAGGTCATCAAAAAAGCCCTGGTCAATATCCGCAGCTACCACGAGAAGCAGCGCCGTTACAGCTGGTTCGACAGCAAGCCGGACGGCACCCTGCTTGGCCAGAAAATCGGGCCCATCGCCTCCTGTGGCGTCTATGTACCCGGCGGCAAGGCAGTCTATCCGTCCTCCGTTCTGATGAACGTGGCCCCGGCCAAGGTGGCCGGTGTGGAGCGTATTGTCATGACCACACCGCCCGGAAAGGACGGCAAGGTATCTCCGAATACCCTGGTGGCAGCCTGTGAGGCGGGCGTGGATGAGATCTACAAGGTGGGTGGAGCCCAGGCCATCGCGGCGCTGGCTTTCGGTACGGAGAGTGTGCCGAAGGTAGACAAGATCGTGGGGCCCGGCAATATCTATGTGGCTCTGGCAAAGAAGGCCGTATATGGCTACGTAAGTATTGATTCCATCGCAGGCCCCAGTGAGATTCTGGTACTGGCTGATGAGACCGCCAATCCCCGCTATGTGGCGGCCGATCTGCTTTCCCAGGCGGAGCACGACGAGATGGCGTCCGCAATCCTGGTAACCACCAGCAAGGAGCTGGCGGACAAGGTTCAGGTAGAGATCGAAGGGTTTGTGCAGAAGCTGTCCAGGAAAGCGATTTTGGAAAAGTCGCTGGAAAATTATGGATATATTCTGATTGCGGAGAATCTGGACGAGGCCATTGCGGCGGCCAATGAGATCGCCAGCGAGCATCTGGAGATCGTCACAAAGGATCCTTTCCAGGTGATGACTAAAATCCGAAACGCAGGCGCGATTTTTATCGGCGAGAATTCCAGCGAGCCCCTGGGGGACTATTTCGCGGGACCGAACCACATCCTGCCGACCAACGGTACGGCGAAGTTCTTCTCCCCGCTGAGCGTGGACGATTTTATGAAAAAATCCAGTATCGTATACTATTCAAGAGAAGCGCTGGAGGCGGTACATGAGGATATTGAAACCTTCGCGAAAGCGGAGCGGCTGACGGCACACGCGAACTCCATTGCGGTACGCTTTGAGAAAAAGGAGGACTAGACTATGGAACGAATCGCAAGTCTTTCCAGAACCACGAAAGAGACGGATATTTCCATTACCCTGAATCTGGACGGCAGCGGAAAAGCGGATATCTCCACAGGCATCGGTTTCTTTGACCATATGCTGAACGGCTTTTCCAGACACGGACTCTTTGACCTGACCTGCCAGGTGAAGGGCGATCTGGAGGTGGACTGCCACCATACCATCGAGGACACCGGCATTGTGCTGGGGCAGGTGATTCGTGAGGCCGTGGGAGATAAAAAGGGCATCGTCCGCTACGGCACCTGCATTCTGCCCATGGATGAGTCCCTGGTGCTCTGTTCCCTGGATCTGTCTGGCAGACCCTATTACGTCTCTGACGTGGAATTCCCTACGGAAAGAGTAGGGGAAATGGATACCCAAATGGTGAAGGAGTTTTTCTACGCCATTTCCTATAGCACCGGTATGAACCTGCATTTCAAGATGCTGTCCGGCGGCAACAGCCACCATATGGTCGAGGGCATGTTCAAGGCCTTTGCCAAGGCCCTCGACATGGCGACCACGCACGATCCGAGAATTACAGACGTGTTATCTACGAAAGGAAGTCTTTGATATGAGTGAAAAAAATATCGCAGTGATCCGGCTTCTGGCCGGAAAGGTGCAGGGAGAGGGCGCGGACAAAGAAGCGGCTGTCCTTGCAAGATATTACAGTGACAATGGAGCCGACGAAATTCTGGTCTTTGACCTGTCCGACGGGGATGTGGATCACGATCTGTCCATCGGCGCGTTGAAAGAAATCTGCCGCACCGTGGAGGTTCCGGTGAAGGCCGGCGGCAGAATCAAGCGGCTGGAAGATGTGAAGAAGATTCTCTATGCGGGCTGTGAGAAAGCCATTTTAAACTATGGACGTCAGGAAAATATCGACCTGACTGAGGATACATCCAAGCGCTTCGGCAAAGAAAAGATTGCAGCCTGCGTGGACAGCTCTGATGTGGTCAGCGCCCCTGCGGCTCTGATCGAGGAGTATGTGAGCGAGCTGATTTATCTGAATGAGCTCGTACCCTTCGTGGAGAAAATCCGCCCCTTAAGCTGCAATATGGAATGGTCCGAGTTCAAGCTTGGCCCGGACGGCCTGGTTCCGGTGGTGGTACAGGATTACCGTACCGACGAGGTACTGATGGTAGCCTATATGAACGAAGAAGCCTTCCATAAAACCATCGAGACCGGCAAGATGACCTACTGGAGCAGAAGCCGCCAGGAGCTTTGGGTCAAGGGTCTGACCAGCGGACATTACCAGTATGTAAAGGAGCTTAAAGTAGACTGCGACTGCGACACCATTCTGGCAAAGGTATCCCAGACCGGAGCAGCCTGCCATACGGGCAATAAGTCCTGCTTCTTCCACGAGATCGCGAAAACCGATTATAAGAATACCAATCCGCTGAAGGTTTTCGAGGATGTATACAAGGTGATTGCAGACCGCAAGATACACCCCAAGGAAGGTTCTTATACCAATTATCTCTTCGACAAGGGTATTGACAAGATCCTGAAGAAGGTGGGAGAGGAAGCTACGGAACTGGTTATCGCGGCAAAGAATCCAGATCCGGAGGAGATCAAGTATGAGATGTCGGATCTGCTGTATCACGCTATGGTTCTGATGGTGGAGCGGGGTGTGACCTGGGAAGATATTACGTCGGAGCTGGCCAACCGGTAAAATAAAAACCATGGCAGTTCTGATTTCAGAATGCATTTCATAATGTATAGTAATTCCCACGAAATAAAAGGCGGTATCTTTATGAAAAAAACAGAAAGACAGGGCGGACAGTACCGGCAGCTTCTTTTGGCGCAGCGGGGGCAGGCCCCGGCTCAGGAGGAACCGGTCGGACGAATCTGGATAAGGATTCGCTTTTATGTCTGTCTCTGTCTTTTTGCGGCGTATATGCTTCTGGATTACAGCCATGCAAATATCGCTTCCTGGAACAGTGAACGGATCTGTCAGGAGGTGGAGCGGGATTACTCCGAACAGCTTGGCTTTGATTTGAATCAGGTTCTGAGCCAGGCTGCGTCGGCCATAGAATGAATACAGGATCTTTAACTAATGAGTAAGACTTTTAAATTCGCATTCGTGAAAACCATCCCGGTTATGCTGGGATACCTTTTCCTGGGACTGGCCTTCGGCCTGCTTCTACAGGAAGCCGGTTACAGCTTCTGGTGGGCTCTTCTGATCAGCACTGTCGTCTACGCCGGTTCCATCCAGTTCGTACTGGTAAGTTTCCTGACCGCCGGGACAAGCCTTCCGGTGGTGGCTGTGATGACATTACTCATCAACAGCCGTCATGCCTTTTATGGCCTGACCTTCATCGAAAAATTCAAGGTCATGAAATCACGGCCTTACATGATTTTCTCCCTGACCGATGAAACCTATTCCCTTTTATGTTCCTTAAAGGTTCCGGAAGAAATAGATGAAAAGAAAGTCATGTTTCTGATTTCCCTGCTGGATCAGCTTTACTGGATCGTCGGCTCTGTGGCAGGCGCGGCGCTGGGACAGGTGCTGCCCTTCGATATGACCGGCATTGATTTCGCCATGACGGCGCTCTTTGTAACCATCTTTGTGGATCAGTGGAGAGAAGCGAAGAGCCATCTGCCCGCAGTCATCGGTTTGATCAGCTCAGTGATCTGTCTTCAGATCTTCGGCGGCAGTAATTTTATCCTGCCGTCTCTCATCATTACAGTGACAATTCTGATGGCATTGCAAAAAAGACTGGAAGGAAGGGTGGAAAATACATGACAGCGACGCGCGCATTTGTTATAATTCTGGTGACAGCTGTCTGCACGCTGATTACCAGGCTCGTTCCCTTTATGCTGTTCGACAGGAAAAAGGAGATGCCGAAAGCAGTCAATTATCTTGGCGCGATTCTGCCCCCGGCGATTATGGCAACTCTGGTGGTCTATTGTCTGAAGGGCGCGGATCTCTTTTCCCCCACCCATGGCATTCCGGAACTTTCGGCCACGATTCTGACAGCGCTTTTACATGCCTGGAAACGGAACGTGCTCCTTAGCATCGCGGCGGGAACCTTCTGCTACATGCTTCTGGTGCAGGTAGTTTTCTGAAATAATATTTTTGAAGTAGGAAAGACATGAATTTAAACAAATTAAAACAGAACAAAAAGAAACTTTTTGCAGCAGCGGCAGTCTTGTGGCTGCTTGTTTGCATGTTTGTCACGCCGGTATTTACGACGGTGACACTGACCTTTGAAAATGACCCTCATGGCGAGGTGGTAACAACCGTTTTTTCCGGACCGGGTGAAAATGTCAGCGGCCGGGATGAGCACCATCGGGTGGTGGTGAATGGGGTTGCCCGGATCTTCTTTGGCGATCTCCAGTACGGCAGCCACTGCTCCCTGAAACGTATCGACCCGCTGGACCAGCATTATTCCACAGGCGAGCCGCTGACCATCACAAGACTTACTGTGTTGAAGAACGGTATTCAGACGGTGGATCTGACCGGTGACAAGCTGGGGACTTATTTTACGGTTAATTCAGATCTGGAGCTCTTGGGAGAGGACAGTTTCACCTTTCTGGTGACCGGAGAGGATTCCCAGATGCTTCCGACAGAAGCCTTTCAGACACTGTACGCGCAGACACCCTTTGCCGTGCGGCTTCTGGGAGCGCTTGGCAGCGGCATTCTTCTGGTACTGGCTATTCTTTTGGTACGCTGGTTCACACGGACAATCGCGGGACAAGGTCTCTTTTCTAAATTGATTTTCTGTGTGTTGTTCGGCGGACTTTTCGCGGCCACCTTGATGACCATTTTTACCGGCTTCTGGAATCCGTTCTATCTGAATCCGGACGAATATCATACCCTGTCGGCAGTCAATTATTATTTCTCGCACTTTATGCCGCCGGATATGCGGGATCCGGCCATCATCGATTCTTATGCCATCTACGGAACCACCAGGCACAGCGAATGGACGCTCTTTTATTTCCTGACTGCGAAAATCGGACAGTTTTTTGCAGACCCCATTATCCGGGTGCGTTTCTTTACGACGGTAACCTTCTGTATCATGGCTGGCATTGCGCTGAAGAACGTAAAGAAGAACTGGGCGCTCTCTGCCATGCTGCTTCTGACGCCCCAGGTGTGGTATCTGTTTTCCTACTGCACTTCGGATTCCCTGGATTTTTTCATGAGTTTTCTGTGCATGTATGAAGTTATGAAAAAGGACAGCATGCTGAACCGGGTGCTGGACGAACCGTTTTGCAAAAAGCAGCTGCTTTGCATGGCGCTTCTGGGCCTGCTGTTTGTGCAGCCCTTGTGGGGCAAACCCACATTCTATGTAGTGCTGATTTTCATTTTCCTGATACTGCTGCTTCGGCTGTTCTATACGCCGAAGACGGAACGAAAGGTCCTGCTGTACAAATATCTCGGTATCCTGGGCTTTACCCTTGGTATCTTCGCCACCCGATATATGATTACCGATTTCCCCTATTACGGCCTTTTCGGAAAATATCGGGTCTACATGGATATGATGGAGCAGACGGCCCTGCCCGGATACAAGCTTTCCACGCCGGCTTTGGAACGGGCTTATTCCATGAGCTTTATGGAGAAGGGCGTTACCCTGGGCGAGCTTCTGACCGGCTTTGATTTCAATAAGAACCTGTTCCGCACCTTCGCAGGCTTCTTTGGATCTTACGCGTTCGGCGCCCGGGACTGGTATTATATGGCCATAGCGGTTCTGTATCTGGCCATCCTTGCTTATCTGCTGGTACAGGCCTTCCGGAAGAGAGATTCCCAAACCTGGTGGGAGATTGGCGCAGCGGCTCTGGCTATGTTCATTCAGTACGCGCTGATTGTATACAATGCCTGGGTGGTGGACTTCCAGCCCCAGGGACGCTACCTTTTGCCGATTCTGTTCTATACGGCTTATCTGATTCATCGAGCGGACAGTGAGAGCCAGAGCAAGGTGCTGCGAATTCTGCTGTGTCTGACCTGCCTCTTGTCTCTGTACAGCTTTTATACCGTTGGCATTCCGAATTTGGTGTCGGTACATGGAATACAAGCTTAATCGGATTTGAAATGGAATGCAAAACGATGCGCTTACTGATATGCCTTTAAACAGGCGGACGAAGGAGAAATATAGGTTATGACCTGGTTGAAAGACAAACGAATATGGATTTTGCTTGGCTTCTATGGAGTCCTGGCGATTCTTTTTCATATGTGCTGGCTGAAGCTTGGCGGCGGGGATGATTATTACTTTATGACCTGCCTTGATGATACCAGCTTCGGCGCATTCATGGTGAAGCGCTGGTATGGCTGGTCCTCCCGCCTGGTAATCGAGGGCGTGCTGGTACTGGTATTGCAGCAGCCGATCCTGGTATGGAAGGTGCTGGATATTCTGGTGTCGGTGCTAATTGCGTGGCTGTTGTGCGGATTTTTCTGCAGCAGCTATGGGAAACATGGAAGTGGCAGCAGTATCCAGACCGACAAAAACACTTTTGTCCCGCTTACATCCCTGATTCTGTTCCTCTGCCTCCTCCTTTCCTATGATTTCCGGGAAATGGATTCGGCAGGCTATATGACCACGACCATCAACTACTGGTGGCCCCTGGCAGCGTTAATGGTAGCGGCGCTGCCTCTGTACCTCTGGTATCAGGAAGGTACCTGCAAGAAAAGTTACTATGTCCTCGGTACGCTGGCGGCCATTTTCGCCATCAATCAGGAGCAGATCTGCGCCATGGCATTGCTGGCCTGTCTGTATCTGCTGATTACAGATACTCTGCGGGGAAGAAAGACGAATCCCTATCTGTATGTACTCCTTGCCCTGTCTGTATGCTTCGCCATCTGCGTCGCGATTTGCCCAGGCAATGCGGCTCGCAAGGCTTCCAACATTGATTTTTGGTTCCCGGCCTACGCCGGATTCAATCTGGTGCAGAAGGTATTGCTTGGTTGGTACAGTCTACTAAAGACTCTGTATCAGGACGTCAATCTGCCCTATTTTCTGATGAGCGCCGTGCTGTTTATGGCAGTCTTAAAAAAGCAGAAAGGGCTTCCGGCACGCCTTATCGCAGCCATCCCACTGCTCTCAAATTTGGGACTTCTGGGCGTCCTGCTGTTCGGAAAATACCGGGAATACCCCTGGGTACACCTGATTCTCCATGTGTTTGATTTCGACCAGCCCGTAGTATACTATCAGGGCAGTCTGCCGAATTCCAACCGGCTCCTGCTGCTTGTATACACGTTCTGCTGCGCCTGCGTGGTGATTTCCCTGTTTCTTATCTGGAATAAGAAAGAGCGATCCATCGACGCATTAGCACTCCTCGTCATTGCCTCCGCCTCCAAGATCAGTATGGGCTTGTCGCCAACAGTCTGGGCCTCCTCGGAGCGCACCAGTATTTTCCTGGATTTCGGATTTATTCTGCTGGGAATGCTGGCGGTACGGGAAATGGAGCCGTGGAAAGCTGCTAAAAAATCGTGTTGTGCCATACCGTAAAGTAATGTATAATAATTCCCAGTGCTTTATGCATTATTTAACTGGACATATTTTGTTCTTACGATGTAATAAAGGAATATAGGTATTTCATGAAACGTAATAAAATAAAAAAAATTCAGTATATCATATGTTGTGTTCTATTAATATGGGGTGCAATTGATAGTTTAATCCAATTTGTAAGGCTGGTTACCAACCCGGGATGGAGTGCTCCTTATAGTGCGCCATTGCTGTGGTTTCTGATTATTTATTTTGTACCAATGTGTATTATATTTTTTATATTTGAAATAATCAAACGATTTATTAAATAAATTAGGGGGAATCACATAATAGCGGAACAGGTTACCACTCCGATATCATTACCGGAAAATCATGTTGTATTTAATGAGTTCCCTGATCTATGCTATTGTGCAATTATTTTATGTGTATATAGCACAAAGAACAGCGAGGTATGTATGAAAAAATTAGCTTTGTCCGATGAAATTTTGCTGAAGATAGATAAACCGGCCCGATATCTCGGAAATGAGATCAACGCAGTGATGAAAGATAAAAATAAGGTAGATATCCGTTTTGCCATGTGTTTCCCGGACGTCTACGAAATAGGCATGTCCCATCTGGGCATCCAGATCCTGTACGATATGTTCAATCAGCGGGAGGACGTCTGGTGTGAACGCGTCTATTCTCCCTGGACCGATCTGGACAAAATCATGCGGGAGCAGCACATTCCGCTCTTTGCCCTGGAGTCGCAGGACCCCATTCGTGAGTTTGACTTTCTGGGTATCACGCTGCAGTACGAGATGGCCTACACCAACGTCCTTCAAATCCTGGATTTAAGCCAGATCCCGCTCTATGCCAAAGAGCGTACCTGGGATGACCCCATTGTCATTGGCGGCGGTCCCTGCGCTACCAATCCGGAGCCGCTGGCGGATTTCTTTGATCTGTTTTATATCGGAGAGGGCGAGACCTCCTATTTTGCGCTGCTGGACGCTTATAAGGCTTCCAGGGCAGCAGGAGAGAGCCGTGTACAGTTCCTGGAGCGTGCGGCGGAAATCCCGGGAATCTATGTGCCTTCTTTTTATGATGTCATTTACCATGAGGACGGAACCCTTGCGTCCATGGAGCCCAACAATCCCCATGCGCCCGCAAAGGTACAGAAGCAGGTGGTCACCGATCTGACTCACAGCTTCTATCCGAAAAAGCCGGTGGTTCCGTTTATCAAGGTGACTCAGGATCGTGTAGTTCTGGAGATTCAGCGTGGCTGCATCCGCGGCTGCCGTTTCTGCCAGGCCGGTATGCTGTACCGCCCTATCCGGGAGCGTTCCCTGGAAATGCTGGAAGAGGCCGCCACAGAGATGCTTAAAAACACCGGACATGAGGAGATTTCCCTAAGTTCCTTAAGCTCCAGCGATTTCAGCCGCCTGCCGGAGCTGGTGAATTTCCTCATCGATACCTTTGGTAATAAGGGCGTCAATATTTCCCTGCCGTCTCTGCGTATCGACGCCTTTTCCCTGGACGTCATGAGCAAGGTCCAGGATATCCGCAAGAGCAGCCTGACCTTTGCGCCGGAGGCCGGTTCCCAGCGTCTCCGGGACGTGATCAACAAGGGACTGACTGAAGAAATCATTCTGGAAGGCGCCGGACAGGCCTTTGAGGGCGGCTGGCAGAAGGTGAAGCTGTATTTCATGCTGGGACAGCCCACAGAAACGATAGAGGACGAGAAGGCCATCGCCTGGCTGGCGGAGAAGATCGCAAAGCGTTACTACGAGATTCCCAAAGACAAGCGCAACGGTAAATGTCAGATTACCGTCAGCACTTCCTTCTTCGTGCCGAAGCCCTTCACCCCGTTCCAGTGGGCGCGCATGTGTACCAAGGAAGAATTTCTCGACAAGGCCTATATCGTCAACAGTGAGATCAAGGCCCAGTTAAATAAAAAGAGCATCAAATACAACTGGCATGAGGCCGACGTGACCGTGCTGGAGGGCATTCTGGCCCGCGGCGACCGCCGGGTGGGCGCGTCCCTTCTGGCTGCTTACCGGAACGGCTGTCTCTTTGATTCCTGGAGCGAGTGCTTCGATAATGACAGGTGGCTTCAGGCCTTTGAAGAGACCGGACTGGATGTGCCGTTCTATACTACCAGACATCGTGATGAAAATGAGTTGTTCCCCTGGGACTTCATCGACATCGGCGTTACGAAAAAATTCCTGCTGCGGGAGTGGAAGCGGGCTCACGAGGAGACCGTAACCCCCAACTGCCGTCAGCAGTGCCAGGGCTGCGGCGCGGGCAGTTACCGTGCCGGCTGCTGTCCCACAGCGCTTACAGGAGGTGAAAACGCATGAAAATCCGTATCAAATTCCGCAAATATGGTATTATGAAATTCATCGGCCATCTGGATATCATGCGCTATTTCCAGAAGGCCATGCGCCGGGCGGACATCGACATCTGCTATTCCGCAGGCTTCAGCCCCCATATGATCATGTCCTTTGCGTCTCCCCTGGGCGTGGGGCTTACCAGCGACGGCGAGTACCTGGACATTGAGATAGGAAATGAGCTGTCCTCCGAAGCGGCAGTAAAGCGTCTGAACAGAGTTATGGCCGAGGGCGTGGAGGTTCTTTCCTTCCAGAGGATCCCCGAGGAAAAATCCGCCAACGCAATGTCTCTGGTGGCGGCTGCCGATTACGAGGTCCGTTTCCGGGAAAACAGCCTGCCTGCGGACTGCGTCTTTGGAAATGGCCTGGAGGAAAAATGGGCGGCGTTCTGCGCACAGAAACAGATCCTGGTGACAAAAAAGACGAAAAAAGGCGAGCGGGAGCTGGATTTAAAACCATTGATTTACGATACAAAATGCCAGGATGATTCCATTTCCTTACAGCTCTCCGCCGGAAGTGCCGAGAATGTGAAGCCGGAGCTGGTACTGGAAGCCTTTGCCACTTACGCAGGCTTTGAACTTCCGGAATTTGCCCTGCTGATTCACCGGAAGGAGCTGTACGCAAACCTGGCCGGTGAGGGCGAACCACGGAAGCTGATAAGCCTGGAAGATCTGGGAGAGGAATTCTGATGGAACAGACAGAAATCATGGCAGAGCATACTTCTTCTTCACACGCCGGGCAGCAGGGAGGCGGCGCCTTTCTGGTAACCACCCTGACCATCAGGGACCGGGAGCGCACAGTCTACGCTTTTTATGAAAATGACCATGCCGCCGAGCTGTCCTGTCTGCCCGCAGGCGGAGAATCCATCCTCGGAAATATCTATGTGGGCAAGGTGAAAAATATCGCTGCCAATATCAGCGCGGCCTTTATCGAGATTGCAAACGGGCAGCTCTGTTATTACGCCTTAAATGACAATGATGCGCCCATTTTCACGACACCGAAGAAAAAGAACACACTGGTGGCCGGAGATGAGCTTCTGGTGCAGGTGAGCCGGGAGGCCGTCAAGACCAAAGCCCCCACAGTCACTGCGAACCTGAATTTTGCCGGAAAATATCTGGTTCTGACCAGCGGCAAGCATCATCTGGGTCTGTCTTCCAAGCTTTCTCCTGAGGATAAACAGCGGCTTCGCACTATCGCAGAGCCTTTTCTTGGGAAGGATTTCGGCATCATCGTCCGTACCAACGCAGCGGAAGCCTCGGAGGATGAGCTGCGCGCGGAGCTTGGCGAACTGACAGAAGCCTATCGTCACACCGTGGAGACCGGGCGAAACCGCGCCTGTTTTTCTCTTGTATACAAAGAGCCGTCCGCTTACGCGGCAAGACTGCGGGGACTACGTGCCGACAGCTTTAATAAAATCGTGACGGATCGTGCGGACATTTACAGGGAACTAAAAGCCTATCTGACAGACCGTCAGCCGGCGGATCTGCCAAAGCTTTATTTCTATGAAGAGACAGCACCGTCCCTGGACAGCGTCTATGGCCTGTCCAAGGCCTTTGAAGAAGCCGGAAAAGAGCGTGTATGGCTCAAATCCGGCGGCTATCTGGTAATTCAACCCACGGAAGCCCTGACCGTTGTGGACATAAATACGGGTAAATATACGGGCAAAAAGAAGAAGGACGACACCTTCCTGAAAATCAATCTGGAGGCGGCCAGAGAGTTGGCGAGACAGCTCAGGCTCCGGAATCTGTCCGGTATCATTGTGGCAGATTTCATCGATATGGATCGGGAGGAAGATAAGCAGACACTGATGGCAGTGCTGGCATCGGAATTAAAAAAGGATCCGGTACGGACGTCCCTCGTAGATATGACGCCTCTTGGCCTGGTAGAAATTACTCGTAAAAAAGTGCAGAAGACACTGGCAGAGCAGGTAAACAGCTGATTTCACAGACATCCGGAAAACACATTCAGGAACGTTTTAAGGGGACTGAATGCATGAAAAACAGATGAAAAATATTTAGCTGAAATATAATAGAAATTACTTGACAGCAGGAAATTGTCCTGCTATTATATAAAAGATGCCGCACAACGAGGTATAAGTATGTGCTTTTTCAGTCCGACTGGAGAGCGCGTCACCGAAATTGGCGAGTAATTATATTAGGAGGTGCCACAGAATGTACGCAATTATTGCAACAGGTGGTAAACAGTACAAAGTATCTGAAGGCGACGTGATCAAGGTTGAGAAGCTTGGCGTTGCAGCTGGTGAGACTTATGAGTTCGATCAGGTTCTCGCAGTTGGCGGAGATTCTCTGACCGTAGGTACACCGACTGTAGCAGGAGCTACTGTAACTGCATCTGTAATCGGTGATGGTAAGGGCAAGAAAGTCATCGTTTACAAGTACAAGAGAAAATCTGGATATCACAAGAAGAATGGTCACAGACAGCAGTACACAGAAGTGAAGATCGAGAAGATCTCCGCGAACTAATTGTCATGATAACCGTTACCATATATAAGAAATCCAATCAGTATCTGGGGTTCGATATCAATGGACATGCCGGATACGCGGAGGAGGGTTCCGATATTATCTGCGCAGCAGTCAGTGTGCTTTCACTGAATACGCTGAATTCTATCGAGGCCTTTACAGAAGATGAATTTTCCGGTGAACAGGGTGATGGGTCGCTGACCTGCACCTTCCCGGAGCCTTTGTCAGAGAAAGCCGCATTGTTGATGGATTCCATGGTACTTGGGCTGACAGACATTCAAAAAAGCTATGGGAAACCATATATCAGGATTGTATTCAAGGAGGTGTAATACCATGTTACAGATGAACCTTCAGTTATTCGCTCATAAAAAGGGAGTAGGTTCTACAAAGAACGGCAGAGATTCCGAGTCCAAGAGACTGGGAGCTAAGAGAGCCGACGGACAGTTCGTAAAGGCCGGAAACATTCTTTACAGACAGCGCGGAACCAAGATTCACCCGGGTGTGAACGTAGGACGCGGTGGCGATGATACACTGTTTGCTCTGACCGACGGAGTCGTAAGATTCGAGAGAAAGGGCAGAGATAAGAAGCAGGTTTCTATCGTTCCGGTAGCAGCAGAATAAGTTGGTTGTAAAAGGCTTCAAGTCGGAAGATTTGAAGCCTTTTTTACCATTTTAATTTTCGGAGAATTATTATATGTTTGCAGACAGAGCAAAAATTTTAATCCGCTCCGGTAAGGGCGGAGACGGACATGTCAGCTTCCGCCGGGAGCTGTACGTACCCAACGGCGGTCCGGACGGCGGAGACGGCGGACGCGGCGGCGATGTGATTTTTGAAGTAGACGAGGGACTGAATACCCTCTATGAGTACCGTCATAAGAGAAAGTTCAAGGCTCAGGACGGCGAAGAAGGCGGAAAACGACGCTGCCACGGTAAAGACGGCAGCGATATTATATTAAAGGTTCCGGAAGGAACTATCATCAGAGAAGCGGAGAGCGGAAAGGTGATCGCGGACATGTCCGGCGAGAACCGCAGACAGGTAATCCTGCAGGGCGGCCGTGGCGGCGCGGGAAATATGCATTTTGCCACATCCACCATGCAGGTCCCGAAATACGCCCAGCCGGGCGTACCGGCCCAGGAGCTGGAGGTTCTTCTGGAGCTGAAGGTCATCGCGGACGTGGGACTGGTCGGTTTCCCGAATGTGGGAAAATCCACGTTCTTATCCCGTGTGACCAATGCACAGCCGAAGATCGCCAACTATCATTTCACCACTCTGAACCCGAATCTGGGCGTGGTGGATTTGCAGGGTGCTCCTGGCTTCGTCATCGCGGATATTCCGGGACTGATTGAGGGTGCTTCCGAGGGCGTGGGTCTGGGACATGAGTTCCTGCGCCATATCGAGCGTACCCGCGTACTGATCCATATTGTAGACGCTGCTTCCACGGAAGGCCGTGATCCGGTAGCGGATATCTATGCCATCAACAAGGAGCTTGAGGCTTACAATGAAGAGATCGCGGCGCGTCCGCAGGTCATTGCAGCCAATAAGATAGACGTCCTGGGCGACAATGAGGAGCCCATCCAACGTCTGAAGGACGAGTTTGAGCCACAGGGCATCAAGGTATTCCCGATTTCCGCTGTGGCCGGAAAGGGACTGAAGGAACTCCTCTACTATGTAAGGGAGCTCCTTGATCAGGCGCCCCAGGAGGCCATTGTCTTCGAGCAGGAGTACTTCCCGGGCGAGGAGCTGGTATACGAGAACCTGCCATACACCGTTACCAAATCCGAGGAGGAAGAGGGCGTCTTCATCGTGGAAGGACCGCGTATCGAGAAAATGCTGGGCTACACCAACCTGGATTCCGAGAAGGGCTTTGCCTTCTTCCAGAACTTCCTGAAGAATACGGGTATCTTAAAGGAGCTTGAGGAAGCCGGTATTCAGGAGGGCGATACGGTCCGGATGTACGGACTTGCATTCGACTACTTCCGTTAGGCAATGAGCAGTGCGAAAGAAAGGAAAGACAGACACGTTGTACCCGAAGGGCACATAAGGGGCTGTTTTTGCTTTCTTTCATAGGGCGAAGCCCGCGAGCGAGTTGGAGCGCAGCGGCAAGGTGAGCCCGGAGGGCGAGAGAGTGTCCTGGGGCAAATCGAGCTGCACTGCGAAGTAAATATAATTTAAAGGAGAAATCATGACAAGTAAACAGCGTGCTTATTTAAAAGGCCTCGCAATGACCATGGAGCCGATTTTCCAGGTGGGCAAATCTTCCGTTACACCGGAATTTACCAAGGCTGTGGACGAAGCGCTGACTGCCAGAGAGCTGATTAAGCTCAGCGTTCTGCAGAACTGCGCGGATGATCCCCGCGCCATCGCAGAGGTAATTGCCGACCGCACCCGCTCTCAGGTCGTGCAGGTGATCGGCAAGAAGATCGTGCTGTATCGTGAGAATACAGACGAAAAGTACAAGAAAAAGAAGATTGTACTTCCGTTATAAGATTTTATAAAACACAGACTCTCAGGGAAAGGCGGTTATTTTCATGGAGCTTACACGAAAAAAGGTCGGCATCTTGGGCGGAACCTTTGATCCGATTCATACCGGACATCTGATTCTGGCGGAAGCTGCCTATGAGTCCTTTTCCCTGGATTATGTGCTGATTATGCCAAATGGCAACCCGCCCCACAAGGCCGGTCAGGTGAACGCTACCATGGAACAACGCACCCGGATGGTGGAGCTTGCTGTGGCGGATAATCCGCATCTTAAGGTATCGGATTTCGAGAAAACACCGCAGGATTATCATTATACCTACGAAACCCTGGAGTTTCTGAAAAAAGAGCACCCGGATACCGATTACTATTTTATTCTGGGAGCAGATTCCCTGGTTCATTTCCACACCTGGATGGAACCCAGACGGATCTGCGAAGCCTGCAGTATCTTGGCGGCTACCCGGGATCATATGGAAAGCGAAGAGTTGACCGCCCGCATTCAGGAGCTTTCCCGGGTGTTCGGCGCTCATATTTATCCCATGGA
>OLRS01001698.1_pt1 | contig 20225 bp, 14 predicted proteins | sample 1673171 | NCBI WGS metagenome assembly OLRS01 (sample SAMEA3136762, study PRJEB25190) | human gut metagenome | biome: human gut; feature: human-associated habitat; material: faeces | place: Austria | collected 2013
CCCGCTCCGCTCCCACAACCACTTCAATATCCCGTACCGGATCTCTGTCTGTATAGATCAGAGTTATTTTTATATGGGCGTCTTCTTTTCCCGTATTGGTGATGATAACTGATTCATGTCCCGGAATCACATTCACGCCTTCCGGCGGAAGTTCTGCATCCGGAAATACCCATACCTTTTTTCCATATCCCATTTTCAACTCTCCTTTGCCATTTCCGAATCTTCTATCTTTTTTTGATAGAATTTCCCAGTCTCAGCCGATAAGGCATATAAAGCTTTTCCGATGAGCCTTCTTTCTCCTGTACCATATTGCGCAGGATACACTTTACTGCCGCTTTTCCCATCGCTTCTATCGGCTGTTGAATACAGGTCAGCTCGGGCTCCATCAGCTCCCGTCTGGTAAAATCATCAAAGCAGACCAGGGAAATCTCCTCCGGAATCCGGATGCCGCACTCCTTGGCGGCCACCATGACCCCATAAGCCTCCACATTATTGTGGGCCAAAACCGCTGTCGGCCTGTTCTCCATGGCCGCCAGTTTTTTCATCGCCTCGTATCCGCTTTCGAAGCGACAATTTCCTACAAAAACCCATTCTTCTTTCGGCGTTATCGCTCTTTCCTTTAAGGCCTCCCGATATCCAGCCAGTCGCTCGGAACAGGTTGTCTCTGTCAAGTCTCCGACAACAATCGCGATCTCTGTGTGACCGGCATCCAGCAGCTGCTCTGTCAGCTCCTTCGCTGCCTTACAGTTATCGATACCGATAAACGCGTATTTTCCCCCTTGAATTCCCGGCTCATTGTCCAGAAATACACAGGTTTTCAGTTCTTCCTCAGATGATTGATCATAAATATCGCTTTTACCAACCGGCGATATGATCATCCCGCTGACTTTTTTCGCCTTCAAAAGTTCAAAATAATGCTGTTCCCGTTCTGTCTTTTCATCCGTATCACAGATGATAATGCTGTATCCGATATTCCAGAGCTCCTGATCAATGCTTTTCAGGAGCCTGGAATAAAATTCATTGGATACATCCGGAATAATCACACCTATGGTAAAACTGCGCTGCATTTTCAATTCACGCGCTATCTCATTGGGTTGGTAATTCAGTTTTTCCGCTGTATCTCGTATTTTTTCACGCACTTCTTTACTCATGCGTCCCTTGCCGTTCAGTCCTCTGGACACTGTCGATACAGAAAGATTCAGATGATCTGCTATATCCTTTAATGTTGTTCCCATAAATTGTCCACCGTTTCTTAATATATATCAGATCATACCATACCTTATACTGTACTGACAATCTTTTCCTTAGTCGTAAAGCAGCGGAGCAATCTGCGGATCATCCATGTTATCCGCATCGTACCAGTAGCAGCCGGTGTCGATAAAGCTTTCTACTTCCTCGCCGTTTACCAGCTTCACTGCCGCTTCAATGGACTTATACCCCATACCGATCGGATCCTGGGTGATTGCGCCTGCAATCTGACCATTGCGGATAGCTTCCTTCATAGCTGCGGAGGAATCGAAACCGATTAATTTTACATCGTCAATTTTTCCAACCTCATTCAGACCATTGTATGCGCCGATACAGGATCCCTCATTATTGGTAAAAATCAGATTCAGATCCGGATTTGCCTGCACCATAGCCTTTGCGATCTCTGCGGATTTCAGATGATCTCCATCTCCAAACTGAACGTCAACCACCTCAATGTCCGGATAATCGTTGGTAATCTTATCAATAAAGCCCTTATTTCTCTCTACACTGTCTACCGTTGTCTGGGAGTAGCCAATCACTGCTACCTTACCTTTGCCGCCAAGAAGCTCTGCCGCGTGCTCTGCCGCGATTGCTCCTGCCTCGATACTGTCTGTTGTACACTTACAATCTGCCTCTGCCTCTCCTACGCCTGCGTCGAAGCCTACAACCTTAACGCCCTTACCCTTTGCTTCTTGCAGAATACCGGCTACAGATTCTGTATCAATAGCTGCCATACAAACCGCTACCGGATTGTTTCCCAGTGCTGTCTTCAGCATATCCACCTGCTTGTCTACCTGTGTCTCAGTCTCCGGTCCCTCAAAGGTAATGCTTACTCCATACTCTTCTGCAGCCTGCTCCGCGCCCTGCTTTACTGCCTGCCAATACTGATGGCTGAAGCCCAGCGCAATCATAGCAATATAGGGCTTTCCGCTGTCTGCGGCAGCTGCTCCGTCTGTAGCTGCAGCCTTATCAGAGGCTCCGCCTCCGCATCCCAGCAGGGACACTGTTAAAGCTGCGGTTAATAATGTTGCGATCCATTTCTTCTTCATAGAGAATCCTCCTTTTCTATGTATAAACCTCTCTGGTTTATATGTTACTTTGCCTCACGACGTCTTCTTACCTGGTCAATAAATACGGCCAGTGCCAATACGATACCTACAATTGCGGACTGAATCTCAGAAGACACCTGCATGATACGAAGTCCGTTTGTCAGGGAGCTGATAATCAGCGCTCCGATTACGGTTCCGATAATACTTCCCTCTCCGCCTGTAAGAGAGTTTCCACCGATAACCGCAGCTGCAATCGCATCCAGCTCGTATCCTGCTCCCAGCTGCGGCTGAGCGGAATTCAGACGGGAGGACATAATCAGTCCGCCGATTCCACAAAACAGTCCACATAAGGAATAAATGCCAATCTTCCAACGGTCTACCTTGATTCCTGACAGTCTGGTTGCTTCCTCGTTAGAACCGATTGCCAGATCATAACGTCCAATCAGCGTCTTGCTGAAAATGATGTGTGCAACAATCGCAACAATTATGAAAATAATAATTGCGTTGTAAAATCCTTTGATTCCAAGAAATTCTCCGATAGCAATTTTCTGATATCCGGGAGCTCCTGTAAAGTAAACCGGTTTAATTCCGGAAATGACCAGGGACAGACCTTTTGCAATCATCTGCATGGCCATTGTCGCGATGAACGGGGGCAGATACATTTTTGTAACTGCGATACCGTTGATAGCGCCGCACAGCGCTCCCACCAGAAAGCCAAACAAAATAGCCAGCCACAGCGGCCATCCCCATACACTGAAGGCGGTTCCGCTCATGACACAGGATAATGTCATAACCGTTCCTACCGAAATATCAATTCCGCTGGTGATAATAACAAAGGAAACACCGATTGCCAGCATACCATTTACACAGGTAGACAGCAGAACGGTCATGATATTATCATAACTGATATATGCCGGATTCATAATCGAGAAGAAAATAACCAGCAATATAAAGGTTCCTACTATAATAACTTTTTGTGACATATCTTTATTTTTTAATACATTCTTCATACTGGTTCCCCTCCTATGCATCCGCCTTTTTCGCAGCATAATTCATAATTGTATCCTGATCAATCTCATCGCCCGCTACCTCTCCGGTAATTCGTCCCTCATACATCACGATAACTCTGTGACAGGTTCGAATAATCTCCGGAAGCTCGGAGGAAATAACAATAATGGTTTTTCCTTCTTCAGCCAGCTGATTTAACAGCTTGTAAATCTCATTCTTAGCGCCAATATCGATACCTCGGGTGGGTTCGTCAAATATCAGAATATCCGAATTCTTTGTAAGCCATTTTGCCAGTACTACCTTCTGCTGGTTACCGCCGGACAAAAGTCCTACCTTCTGCTTAATGGACGGCGTCTTAATTCTCAGCTTTTCTGACTGCTCCTTCGAATTCTTTTCCGACGCTCCAAATTTTATAAAGCCGCTATTCTGGTATTTTTCCATATTAGGAAGAGCAATATTGATATCCACATCCAGTCCTAGCACCAGACCGTATTGCTTCCGGTCCTCAGACAGATAAGCGATACCATGACGGATAGCGTCGCTGGGGCATGTAATTTTTACTTCTTCCCCATTTACAAAAATCTGACCGCTCTCGTAATGGTCTGCGCCAAAGATCGCTCTGGCTGTCTCTGTCCGTCCTGCGCCCACCAGTCCGGCAAAGCCAAGGATTTCTCCCTTGCGCGCCTGGAATGATACGTTCTTAACCATTTTCCCGGCATTCAGACCCCGTACCTCCATCGTTACCGGCGCGTCCTTACTGTTAAAACTGTTCTGCTTAGTAACAAAAATTTCCCGACCAACCATCATCTTAATGATTTCATCTACGGTAACATCCTTTGTATTTTTAGTTCCTACATAGGTTCCATCCCGCATAACGGTTACACGGTCGGTAATCATTTCCAGCTCTTCCAGCCGATGGGAAATATAAATAATCGCATGTCCCTTTGCCTTCAGCACACGGATAATGGAAAATAAATCCTCAATCTCGTTCTCTGTCAGTGACGCGGTCGGCTCGTCCATAATCAGAACCTTGGAATGATAGGAAAGCGCCTTCGCAATCTCTACCATCTGCTGATTTGCCACGGTCAAATCTCCGACCTTTACTGTCGGATCCAGATCCAGGTTCAGCTCCTTAAAAATTTCCTCTGCTTTCCGATTCTGCTCCTGCTTATCCAGAAACAGTGGAAACTTCTTTTTGCTTTCACGTCCGATATAAATATTTTCTGCCGCGGTCAGATGATTCATCAAATTCAACTCCTGATGAATCATGACAATTCCCAATTCCTGCGCATCACGGACATTGTGAATGTTGACCGGCTTTCCTTCTACCAGCACCTCACCGGAATCCCCCTGATAAACACCGGTCAGTACCTTCATCAATGTGGACTTTCCTGCTCCGTTTTCCCCCACCAGAGCATGAACCTCACCAGGCTTCAGATCAAATGATACATCATCCAGAGCCTTTACCCCCGGAAAGCTTTTACAGATGTGGTTCATTTGTACCAAATATTCCGCCATAATCTCACCTCTCCTTATCATCGTTGGGCAATCGTTTGTTCATTTGAAAAAAAATTAAAAACTAGTATGCGCTTAACTAGTTCTTCTTTGAACAATCGTTTGTTCTTATAGTTTAATGTATACCACTTCCCCTTATACTTGTCAATACATTTTCTTATCTTACTCTTTTTTTGTGATTATTATGCAAATTTCAAGATAATTTTTTGTTAATTATTCACATTCAAAATTTATTTTCAAATATTATTTTTACAAAAATACCCTCGTTGCTGGTTGTCCAGTAAAGAGGGTACCTATCCATATTTTGAAGGGGATTTCCTTTTTTCTTTTAATTTTCCATCTGACGACCCAGAAAATTCGCTGCGGTCAGGGCCAGCTTTAATTCCATATCACCCATTTTCACCTTTGGATCGCGGGAAAACAGAATCACAGCGCCGATGGCGTCGCCTTCGGCGATGATGGGGCAGATAGTTTCACTTCCCGTCTGCTCTATGTCCTCCTCCACAAGTCCTACAAATTTTTTATGCCCGGCTTCCGCCTGCTGATTTTCCCGGTTTTCAATCAGCCTTTCCAAACCGGGGCTGATGGCTTTTCCCTGATACTCCTTCTTTGCCCCGCCTGCAGCCGCGATCACTGTATCCCGGTCGCAGATACAGACCGGAAGCCCCAGAACCTGTCCCAGACTGTCCGCGTACTCCTTCGCGAAGGTTCCCAGTTCGCCGATGGGCGAATATTTCTTCAGAATGATTTCCCCTTCCCGATCCGTAAAAATCTCCAGCGGATCGCCCTCCCGGATACGGAGCGTCCTGCGTATCTCTTTCGGAATTACCACTCTGCCCAGATCGTCTATCCGCCGCACAATTCCCGTTGCTTTCATAATAAGATTTTCCTCCATTGCAAACATTAAGCTTTGGAGTTATTATGTGGAAATCCAGCAAAAATATACAGAAATTTTTATTTCACAACCGCCAAATTTTATTGTCACATTTTGTCCGGTAATGTCTTTCTTTTTCCGGAAAAAGACATTGTTTTTCCTGTAATTTCCTGTTATACTCCATGTAAACACCACCGATACCATTTCCCCGAAAAAGGATCTTTTTATATGGACAAAAACAGGAAAAAACAATACCTGCTTCTGCTATTCACCGCGATTCTGCTGACAGCAGCTGCAGTCATTTTTATTCTGCGGGACTATATGAGCCGTGTGGACAACCGTATTTATCTGACCAGTACCACCAATCTCCGCGAAGTTTACTCTCAGGTGAACAATAAGCTCTCCCAGATTGTAAATGAGCAGTGGGATCTGCTTGCCATGTCTGAAGATTATATCGACAGTAACGCAGATGCTCCTGAGACCATTGTCTCTTTCGTTGACGATTGGAAGCTCTCCTGGAAATTCACTGACTTCTACTTTATAAACACTGCCGGCGAATGGTGTACGCCCGATGGCGCAGCCGGTACCATGTCCTTCGGATCCGCATGGGGCAAGCTTATCAGTAAGCAGGAAAAGGTTATCGTAGATGCGGACACTCAGAATCAAGAATCTTTTATGCTTTTCGCTATTCCGGTCGATACCGGTACCTATAACGGCTTCTCCTATGACGCGCTCGCCGTATCCTACAGCTCGGACGCCCTGAACGCGGCTCTTGGTGTGTCCGCTTTCCGCGGACAGGCCACCTGCTATATTACAGATCTGAGCGGAAATATTATCTTTTCTGATTCTCCCACCAAGCCCATCGGTAAGAATCTGCTGAATTATCTGGCTGACGCGGAATTTTCCCATGCTACCTATCAGAAGGTGCAGGCAGACTGGGCGGCCAACACTTTTGGCCAGTGCAGTTATCTTTTAAATGGAGAAAAATACTATCTGGTATATCAGCCCACCGATTTCTCAGACTGGCTCCTTGTCTCCATGATTCCGGCGGATATCATCGACAGTGATATGCTGATCGTCCAGAAAACCACCACTCTGATGGTGGGCTTCACCTGCGTCGTGATTCTGGCGCTGGCTGTCATTTTCATGTTTATGTCCTATCAGCAGACCATTTCCCAGAAAAATCAGGAGCTCTTCTGGCGCGACATTATGTCCGATATCATGCTTCAGAATCTGGATAATGTCTATATTATGATTGAGGTTAATCAAAAACAGACCGTGTATGTCAGCCCCAATGTCGAGCGTGTCTTCGGCATCTCCCACACCAGCGCTCATCCGCTCTTCGCGATTCAGGAGCTGGAGCTTTCCTCGGAAACGTTAGACTTTCCCATCGAAGATCTGATGCAAATGCCAAACGGCGGTTCCCGTGTCATGGAGTGTCAGATTCGGACGCCCGGCGCTTCCGCGCCCTCCCTGTTCCAGAAATCTGTCTTTCACATTCTCGACGGACAGAATAACCTGCTGATCTTTGAATTTTCCAATCGTACCCATGAACAGGAGATCCGGGCGGATATCGAAGCAGCCCTTCAGGCCGCCAATACTGCCAACCAGATCAAGAGTGCTTTCCTGTCCAATATGTCCCACGACATACGGACGCCTATGAACGCCATTATGGGAATCTCCAGCCTCCTTCTGCACGCCGCCCACAACCCGGCAAAAACGGAAGAATATGCCCGCAAGATTCAGTCTTCCAGCCAGTATATGCTTGGAATCATCAATGATATCCTCGACATGAGCAAAATCGAAAGCGGACAGACCCATCTGCATCCGGAACCCCTCAACCTCTCCGAACAGATTGAGCAGATTGAAATGCTTATCCGTCCTCAGGCAGTCCAGAAGAAGCAGACTTTTTCCATTTATAAGGATGAAATCCTGCATGAGAGTATCGAGGGTGATCCTACCAAGCTTCGCCAGATTCTCGTAAATATCCTGGGTAACGCTGTGAAATACACTCCGGAGGGCGGCTCCATCGACTTTCACATCCGCGAGCTTCCCCGCACGCTCCATTCCTATGCCCGTTACCAGTTTACCATAAAGGATAATGGTATCGGTATAGAAGCAGATTTTCTCGAGCATATCTATGAACCCTTTGTACGCGCGGAGGATTCCGTCACCAATAAGGTGTCCGGTACCGGCCTCGGCATGGCGATTACTAAGAGTCTTGTGGATATGATGGGCGGCGCGATTCAGATAGACAGTACCCCCGGCAAGGGAACCTGCTTTGATGTTTTTCTGGAATTTCGGATTAACGAAGAAACGATGGCAGGAAGTAAGCCCGGCGCACCGGATAGTGCCGACGCTTCCGCCCGTCTTGCAGGGATGAAGCTCTTATGTGCCGAAGACAATGCGTTAAATGCGGAAATCCTCAAGTCCATTCTAGAGCTGTGGCATGTCTCCTGCGATATCTATCCAAACGGAAAGGAACTCTGCGACGCCTTCGCTTCTGCCCGTCCCGGCGATTACGATCTGATTCTCATGGATATCCAGATGCCGGTCATGAACGGATACGAGGCTACACGGACCATCCGCAACAGCTCCAATCCTCTTGGGCAGACGATTCCCATCATCGCTATGACAGCCAATGCCTTCGCCGACGACGTACAGCAGAGCCTGGACGCCGGCATGAACGCGCATCTGTCCAAGCCGATTGATATTGATAAATTGTACCAGACACTACAGACCATGTTTGGCTGATCCAATCATAAAAAGACCGATAGCATTTCTCTGATGAGAATGCATCCGGTCTTTCTATCTTCGAAATCTTATTTGATTTCATTCACCAGGTTGTTGTTATGGAAGAATTCCTTCACATTGTTCAGGGTTGTCTCCGCGATGTTGGAAAGCGCTTCCTCGGTCAGGAATGCCTGATGGGAAGTCAGCAGCACGTTCGGCATGGATACCAGAAGCTGCAAGGTTGCGTCGTCCACGATTTCCCCGGAGCAGTCCTCGAAAAAGTAGTTAGCCTCTTCCTCGTATACGTCCAGGCCTACGGCACGCAGCTGCTTGTTCCACAGAGCCTCTACCAGGGCTACGCTGTCTACCAGGGCACCGCGGGAAGTATTAATGAGGATGGCGCTGTCTTTCATGATGGCGAAGCGCTTCTCATCTACCATGTGATGAGTCTCGTCGGTCAGCGGGCAGTGCAGGGAGATAAAATCACTCTCACGGAACAGGGTGTCCAGATCCACGTAGTCGATGCCCTCCACCGGATACATATCATAGGCAATGACTTTCATGCCGAAGCCGCGGCAAATGTCGATGAACATGCGGCCAATCCGTCCGGTTCCCACAACGCCAACAGTCTTGCCGTACAGGTCTACGCCGGTCAGTCCGTTTAAGCTAAAGTTAAACTCCCGGGTACGGTTGTAAGCCTTATGAGTCTTACGGTTCAGGGTCAGCAGAAGCGCCATGGCATGCTCTGCTACCGCATGGGGAGAATAAGCCGGTACGCGGACTGCCTTCAGGTCGCCCAGGGCTTTCAAATCCAGATTATTATAGCCTGCGCAGCGCATAGCCACCAGCTTCACGCCCAGAGCCTTCAGCTCGTCCAGCACCTCCGCGTCAATGGTATCATTTACAAAGGCACACACCACGTCGCAGCCCTTCGCGGAGTCCACGGTCTGGACATTGAGCTTATGCTCCATGTAACGGATATCAATTTCTCCATCGCTGTTCCATTTTCTGAAAGCCTCAATTTCATAAGGTTTTGCATCGAAAAACGCCATTTTAATCATAATATTTCCTCCTGTCCAGGCCGCGGGGGAATATTTATTACAAATTTTCCCTCGCCCACTGCTTTTTAATATTGTGTATACATTTGGTTTTTGTTATACTAATAAAATAACAGGTGAATCCTGATTTGACAATACCGAAAATGATATTTTTTTAACAATATTGTGTATTTTTTAACGAACAATTTGGGGTGGAGGAGTTTCATGAGGGTTTTAGTCTGTAACGCAGGGAGTACGTCCCTCAAATTCAAGCTATTCAACATGCCTGAGGAAGAAGTGCTCGCGGAAGGAAAGGTGGAGCGCGTAGGCACGGATACTGCGATTTTCCATTTTTCCAAACCGGATGGGTTCCGCGTTTTTCAGGAGAATCTTCATGTTCCGACTTATACGGAAGGAATTCAGCTCTTTCTCGATCGGATTCTCGATAAAGAGAACGGTGTTTTATCGGATCTGTCCGAGCTCACGCGCGTGGGCTTCAAGACAGTTCTCTCCAAAGACCATTACGGTATCCATGAGCTGACCCCGGAAGTTCTTCAGGGCATGGAGGACTACATGGTGGTAGCGCCGGCCCACAATAAACCTTATCTGGAGGCTATCCTCCAGTTTCAGAAGCTGACACCCGACGCTATGCTGGTGGGTGCTTTTGAGACAGCTTTCCATCAGACTATCCCGCTGGAACGACGTATCTATGGCATTCCCTGGGAGTGGTATGAAGAATATGGCATCCAGCGCCTAGGATATCACGGCGCTTCCCATAGCTATGTGGCTGAGACGCTTACCGATATGTATGGCTCCACCGGCAAGGCTATCTCCTGTCACCTGGGCGGCAGCGGTTCGCTGTGTGCCATCGACGACGGCAAGAGCGTTGATACCAGCTTCGGTATCTCCCTGCAGGTGGGCGTAATTCAGTCCAACCGCTGCGGCGACATCGACCCATTTATCGTTCCGTTCCTGCAGAAGAAAGGGCTTTCTCTGGACCAGGTTCTGGATGGCCTGACGAAGCGTGGAGGACTCCTTGGTATCTCCGGCGTCAGCAATGACATGAGAGACGTCCAGGAAGCTGCCGACGCCGGAAATGAGCGCGCCCGGCTCGCCATTGACGTCTTCTGCAACGGCATTGTCCGTCATATCGGCGCGTACTACGCGGAGCTTGGTGGTCTCAACCATCTGGTCTTCACCGGCGGCATCGGAGAACACGGTACCCGCATCCGCGAAGCAGTCTGTCATCAGTTAAAGCATATGGGTATCTTGCTGGATGATGAAAAAAATCAGAGCTGCACCGGAGCGAACACTGTGATTTCTCGTACAGATTCCCCGGTCACCATACACGTTATCCCAGCCAATGAAGAGCTGGGGGTAGCAAGAAAAACCTTCGCCTATCTCAGGGCCTAATACGGTCCGTTTACATTCCCCTCGAAAGGGCCCCGTCCAATGGACGGGGCCCTTTCTTTTTTATTCATTGTATTTCTGTATTTAGATGGAACTGATATTCATATCCACATTACCCGGTACGCCGTCTACGGAGCCCTTGGAGGTGTTCTGCCAGATATCGTAGCGTCCGCCGTAGCCGCACTTGTCTGCGTAGTGCGCTACCCAGATGCGGTAGCTGCCGAACTTGGATACATCCAGGTGAGAAGAGAACCAGCTCTTGCTTGCGTATACCATCGGTCTGTAACCGGAGTTGGCTACAGTGTTGCAGAATGCCACGGTAATCTTGGTTCTGTCGGCCTTGGAAAGTCCGTCCGCACGGCCACGTCCGCCTGCCGCGTACTCACTGTCGATGGCGATCGGCATATTAATGCCGTACTGATTCGCCAGCTTCACGGCCATACTTGCTTCCTCTACGGCCTCAGCCTCGGTGATAGCCTGGCTGAAGAAATAGATACCTACGCGCAGGCCTGCTGCCTTGGCGCCGGAGATATGGGACGCAAACTTCGGATCCTGTACCAGGACACCGGATCCGTAGCCACGATAACCACAGCGGATAATCGCGAAGTTGATGCCAGCGTTCTTTACCTTCTGCCAGTTGATGCTGCTCTGGTACTTGGATACGTCGATTCCGATGGTGCCGGAGCGGACGCCCTCGCTGCTGAAGGTGTACTGGATACCCTGGATAACCTGGGTTCCGGTAACTTTATTACCATTCTTATCAAAATAGTAGGTTGCGCCGTCGATGGTCTGCCAGCCGGTATATTTCACACCGTTTGTTCCGTCCTCATAGACCGGAGCGCTGCTGGTATCATAGACCGGAGCGCTGCTGGTATCGTAGACAATCTTGTCTGTGGGCGCTGCTTTCAGGAACATCAGGCCGCGGACTACGACGCCTGCGGTCGGCGCTTCTATCTTCTGAGTCTCTGTGCTGCCCTCGCTGCCATTGTTATTACCGGTGTTCTCGCCGGAATTACCACTGTCGCCGGGATCCGGGGTGGTCGGCTTCTCTGTGAGCTGCGCGCCGCAACGGGTGCATTTTCCATCTGCATCCGGCTCTGTGTGGCCCAGCGCGTCGATCTCGCCCTCTTCCTTCACATCACCATCTGCCTTGCAAACCAGACGATAAGTACCCTTCTCGGTACAGGTCGGTTCTTTGGTAACTTCTTTTTCATATGTATGCGTATGCGCCGGAGTCATATCCGCGCCACAGCGATCACACTTATTATCGTTATTGTTGTCCACATGATCAGACGCCGGCTCTGAGATAATCTTCGCGTACATGGGTGTACCGTACTTATCCAGCTTCTGCTTGGAATATACCGGCTGTCCCCACTGATCTACCTTCTGCTTCGGCTCCGTCTTGGTGGAAGCCACATATTCTACCGTATCCTTCAGGGTCTGGGCAGTACCTGCGCTGTCATTGCCGGAAGTATTGGTATCCTCTTTTGCCACATTGATCTGGCTCTCACTCTTGATCTCCGCGCTGACATCCACGGCCTTATATTCGATATTGGCCTTAACGTCGGCTGTAATATCAGCCGGTGCCGCGTAACCTCCGGACGCCTTCATGGAAATCTTGCATTTTCCGGGAGTCATGGACTTCACGTAAATGATGCCGTCCTTATCCTTATCTGTATAGCTCTCTGTCTTATTTTCAGAATCCTTGACTGTCACCTCAAACGCAGTTCCGGCAATAACCTTTCCGGTCGCCTTGTTGACAATCTGTACCTTCAGATCCTTGTCAAGAGAGGTCGCCTTCAGCACAACCTGGATCTCCTTTGCGGATACCTTCGCCTTCTCGGTGTTATCTCCATCCAGACGGGTCAGCTCCGCCACATAGGACTTGTTCATGGAAAGTCCTATAACGCTGGCCTCTGCCACTTCTTCGCCGGAATCCTCCTGTAAATCTGTAACGGTCGGAATCATATCCTCGGTTACCTGACTTCTGGAGCTGCAGCCGCTAAGCAGCGACACAGTCAGAACTGCAGAGAGCAGTAATGCCCCCACTCGTTTCGCTTTCATAATGCCTCCTCATTCGTCTATGGCCCATTTCCCGGGCTATATTTCTGCTGCCCTCGACTGGCAGTCATTGTCTTCTATAATATAACACCTCTATCTGCGGTTTTCAACCGCCGCAGCTGAAATTTTTACAAAATTATTACAACAATTTCTGGTAATCCTCTTTCAGAAAGCGATGGTAAATGAGATGGCCCATCTCTTCTTTTACGCAGTAATAATACTCGTCTATGGACGGATCTTCAAAATGCAGGGCCTCGTCGAAATCAGAGCCCTCCGGCATCTCCTCGCAGATATAAGCTCCAAACTGTCCGAAGACCTTCTTCACATCCTCCACACTCTTGTCGTGGGGATTGGAAAACAGGTCGATAATGGCCTTTAAGAATGCCACATCACCCATATGCTCATGCACATAGCGGGCTCCCGCCGGCGGTACACTGACCTCGATACGTCCTGCACTTACCCGGAAGCTCATAGCCCCCAGCACGCCCGTTCCATCCGCAAATAAATCCGTAAGCTCCGCTACCATTTCCTTCGCTGTCTCACAATTTGTTCCCAGTAAAAGATTCAAGGAGGCCACGGGGTAGTAAAGCCTCATGGTCTCCTCTTCAAACCCAAGCTTCAGCTGGGCCTCTTTCATCTGGTCAATGAGATTCTGTTCCAGTCTCTCTTTTCCCATAATGATTTTATTCCTCCGTACTTCCGGTGTTCAGTGTATAAATCCGATCAAAGGTCAGCTCTGCCAGTACGTCATCCTTGATATCAAAAGAATGCTGTTCTTCCAGATCCGCGCATTTTTCCTGATACAGGGTATTCTTACGCTCGGTTACGATGGAATCTTTCTTATTGGCGGTCGCTTCCTCATCAAAGGTGCTGACCATCTGTACCGCATAATATCCGGTATCTGTCTCGATAATCGGAGCCAGTTCGCCGTCCTTCAGCGCGTCTGCCGCTGTACGAACCTCTTCTGCCGGTGTGGTACTGTCCGCGCCGTAAGTGGTCTCGCTGGCTGAAAGCTGGGAATTCTCATCGCGATTCTCATTAGCTGCGTCTACTGCTGCCTTCAGATCTCCACTCTCTGCTGCCGCGTCCAGAATGTCCTGAAGCTCCTGCTTCTTTGCGGCCTTCTCCTCATCAGTCAGGTCAACCGTATTGCCATCCTGATCCGTCTCAGTACCTGCAGTAGACATGTATACATAGACAATGCGCTTCTGAGCCGCTTCCTCATCGGAAACCTCAGTATCCACATCTTCGGTCAGCGGCGCGTACATCTTCTCCTGGATAGTCATCAGGGTCAGCACATGCTCCACATCCGCCTCGGTTACGCCCAGGGTCTTCTGCACGCCTGCGGAATTATCCTTCATGAACTGGGCAGCCGCATCGGAAATAGCGGTCTTCTCGTCGTCTGTCAGCTCTACGCCGTAATTTGCCGCCTCTGCTTCCAGTACATACATCTGGTTAAACTGCTCCATCAGGCTCTGCTTCGCTGTCTCGCCGTATACGGTTCCGGTACCGGACAGATCTTGTCCATACACATTGGTCATACCAAGCATGGCCCCGTAGTAGGATTCCATCTGCGCCTGCTGATAACGAAGCAGAAAGCTTACCTCTGCCAGCGGCACATTGGTCGTCTCATCCATCACTGCCACAGTCTGCGTACCGTCCAGTGTATTGCCTTTTCCACATCCTGTCAGTGAGCCTGCAAGCATCAGACCTGCTGCCAGAACTGCGATTCCTTTTTTCATCATTTCCGTAAATCCTTTCCTGCCCGCTTCTTCTCTGAAAAACGGAGTATTCTAAAACTACTGTCCACTTACATCATTCCGCCAGGTGTTTCCGTACAAAATGTGCGGAAATCCCGAGCTCTTCAGCGCGAAATCGCATAAGATGCGATTTCTGTACATCGCAAGCGTATTACTGTGAAGAAAGGGAACAGTAACATTCTGGGTTTATTATAGACGCTTTTTCCGCTGTGGGCAAGGCTTTCTTGCGTTTCCTGCGAGATTTCACGCTCTTTTCACAGCTGCGTATCATTCGTGGCTTCCGTCTCCGCCAATCTCGGTGATCAAGCCGTCGATTTGCACCGTCTCCCAGACATTTTCATCCACTTTAAGCGGCGTTTCCTTCGCCCAGGAATCTTCCAGATTCTGTAAATATTCCTGCTTTGCGGATTCTTTCAGTTCCTCCAGCCGATCCGACGTGGCGTCCGCATCCAGATCTGAAACATGCTGCACCACATACCAGCCCTCGTCGGTGGCAATCACACCGGACACGCCGCCCACCGGCAGCTCCCGGGCCTTCCCCGCCACATCCGGGTGGGCTCCTCCGTCAGTGTCCTCATTAAAATACACGTCGATAACCGTGTGGGGAAATTGTTCGCCTGCAGCGGAAATATCGCCCAAATCCGCCGCCAGCGCTGCGAAGTCATCCGCCTCCTGCTGAATTTTGGCTAACTCCTCCTCTGTAAATGGCGTGAAATTACCCTCCACATCATAAAGTCCCGTATTAGAAAACAGCGCGTAGGTCAATCTGCCCACCTGTGCCTCTTCTTCGCTTATCTCCGGCTCATAATCCGCCCGGATGGCTTCCGCCACCTTTCCGGCCAGTTCATTCCGGGCAAGATAACGCTCCACGCTTTCCCGATCCGCGCCTGCCGCCTCCAGCACCGCCTTTGTATTATTTTCCATAAAATTCTGTGCCCGGCGGGCGATCTCCTCCTGCTCCCCGTCGGTCAGGCTCACGCCGTATTCTCCCGCGTGGGCGCAGAGCAGATGGAGCTCCGTCAGGGTATCCAGCACGCTGCTTTTCAGAAGCTCCTCCAGGGTCTGACCACTGTCGTCCGCCTCCTGCTGCCACATAGTTTCCCCGAAGCTTTCATAGTAGACATATTCCCACTGCTCCTGCAGCATCCTGGTATAGAACAGGGCTTCCTCCAGGTAAATAGGTTCGTCGCCCAGAGTGACCAGGGTGGTTCCGCTCTCCTGCTCAAGGACCCGGGGGACTCCCGCCTCCTTTTTGCCGCACCCGGCCAGAGCCACAGCTGCCAGCATCATAAGGATTCCCAGCTTCTTTAACCTTTTTCTCATGTACGCTCCTCCAGCAAATCCTGCATTTTGTCGAGGATGCTCTCCGCCAGCTTCAGGGGATCCGCCTCCTCGCCGCGGCTGTTCTTCTGACGGCGGTAGCAGAACGCCGGTTTCTCTCCCTTGATGAATTTCATCCGTCCGTTGAAGCGGGCGAGAAATTCCGGGAAAGCCGCCGGATTCAGCTTTGCCTTTTCATACAGAGCCAGCCGTATCTCATCAGGTTTCTCAACTATCTCCTTAACATATACGTTGTGAGCCCTGATTTTCAGACAGGCTACGGCAAGAAGATTCTGTACGGCCTTCGGAAGATCGCCGAAACGGTCCAGAAGCTCATCCTGCATGTCTTCACTCTCTTCGAAGGTCTCGATACCGGCGATACGCTTGTAGATATCCAGCTTCTGGCTTTCGCTGCGAATATAGGTGGTTGGGATATAGGCGTCGATATCCATATCCACCAGAGTCTGGAATTCGTCCTCCTCCCAACCGAGACCCTTTTCCCGCCTGACGGCCTCGTTCAGCATCTTACAATACAGGTCATAGCCGACAGCCTCCATATGGCCATGCTGCTGCTCACCCAGAAGATTACCCGCACCCCGGATCTCCAGATCCCGCATGGCGATTTTGAAGCCGCTGCCCAGCTCGGTAAATTCCCGGATGGCGCCCAGACGTTTCTCCGCCACTTCTTTGAGCATCTTATCCCGCTTATACATCAGGAAAGCATAGGATGTACGATTGGAACGGCCCACGCGGCCACGGAGCTGATAGAGCTGGGACAAACCCAGATTATCCGCATCGTGGATAATCATGGTGTTGGCGTTGGAGATATCCAGCCCGGTCTCAATGATGGTGGTGGACACCAGTACGTCGATTTCCCCATTGATGAAATCAAACATGATACGCTCCAGCTCGTGCTCTTTCATCTGGCCGTGGGCAAAGGCCACGGTGGCCTCCGGTACCAGCTCGGCCACCTGGGCCGCCACCTCGGCAATGTTATTTACACGATTGTATACATAATATACCTGGCCGCCCCGGGACAGCTCCCGGCTGATGGCAGCCCGAACCATTTCACTGTCATATTCCATCACATAGGTCTGGATGGGCAGACGATCCTGGGGCGCTTCCTCCAGCACGCTCATGTCCCGGATGCCGATGAGACTCATGTGCAGGGTACGCGGAATCGGCGTGGCGGTCAGGGTCAGGACGTCCACATTTTCCTTCAGCTTCTTGATTTTTTCTTTGTGGGCCACGCCGAAGCGCTGCTCCTCGTCGATAATCAGAAGTCCCAGATCCTTGAATTCCACGTCGGCGGACAGCACCCGATGGGTGCCGATGACGATATCCACCAGACCCTTTTTCAGGTCGGCAATGGATTTCTTAATCTCGCTCGGCGTCCGGAATCGGGACAACAGATCGATGCGCACCGGGAAATCCTTCATTCGCTGGATGAAGGTATTATAATGCTGCTGGGCCAATATTGTGGTCGGCACCAGATAAACCACCTGCTTATTCTCCTGCACGGCCTTAAAGGCGGCACGGATGGCAATCTCGGTTTTGCCGTAACCCACGTCGCCGCAGATCAGGCGATCCATAATTTTCGTGCTTTCCATATCCCGCTTGGTGGCTTCGATGGCCAGCTGCTGATCCTCGGTCTCCTCAAAGGGAAACAGCTCTTCAAACTCGGTCTGCCAGACTGTATCCGGGCCGTAGACAAAGCCCTGCTTCTCCTGACGGGCCGCGTAGAGCAGCACCAGATCGCGGGCCACCTCCTGTACGGCTCCCCGGACCTTCGACTTGGTGCGGGTCCACTCGCTGCCGCCCAGACGGTTCAGCTTGGGTTTTTTGGCGTCGGATCCGGCGTATTTCTGAATCATTTCTAGCTGGGTTGCCAGAATATAGAGGTTGCCGCCCTTTGCATACTCGATTTTGATATAATCCTTCATAACCTTATCGACTTCTACCTTCTCAATGCCGCGGTAGATGCCGAGGCCGTGGTTTTCATGCACCACGTAATCGCCGGGTTTGATATCAGAGAAGCTCTGGATCTTCTGGCCCTCGTAGGTCTTCTGCTTTTTCCGTTTCTTCTTTTCCCGGCCAAAGATATCGGTCTCGGAGAGTACGGCAAAACGGAGCATGGGGTATTCGTAGCCTCTGTGAAGGCTGCCATGCACCACCATAATCTCTGATGGCTGTACAACGCGATCCGGATCTTCACTGTAAAAACTGTTCAGCTCCTCATCCTGAAGATCCGCAGCCAGCCGTTTGGCCCGGGTTCCGGACGCGCACATGAGGATAATGGAATATTTTTCCTTTTTCCACCGTTTCAGATCTTTAACCAGAGTCGGGAAGCTGCTGTTGTAGGGATTGATGGAGCGAGCGTCGATCTGATAGCGGCCTGTCTGCTCCCATTCCGGTGCTTTCTGCTCCAGCAGGCTTAAGGCCACACAGTTTCTGCGGTTCAGGCGGACGGTGATCTCTTCGCTGCTGTACAGAAGCCGCGCCTCCTCCGGCAATGCTTCACCTTTAGCCGCGCGGTTGGCCATGCTTTCTTCAAATTCCTTTTCCACCGACCGGCCCTTTTCCAGAATCCGGGTGGGCTCATCCAGAAAAATCAGGGATTTCCCGGGTGCAAAGTAATCCAGAAAGCTAACCGTCTCCTCCTTTTCATCGGGGATCGGTTCCGCCGCCGGATAAATGGTGATTTCTTCCAGATTTTCCATGGAGCGCTGGCTTTCCACATCGAAGCTTCGGATGGAATCTACCTCGTCGTCCCAGAACTCGATGCGCCAGGGAGCGTCCTCCGTCAACGCAAAGATGTCCACGATGCCGCCGCGCACCGCGAACTGGCCCGGCGCTTCCACCTGAATCTCCCGCTCGTAGCCCAGGCGGCTCAGCTTTTCCGCCAGGGCGTCGATCTGGACAATGCTGTCCTGGCTGATACATAAAATCGAATCTTCCACTTTTTTCAGAGGACGCAGACGATCCATCAGACCGTCAAAAGTAGTGATAACCGTCACTTCCTCCTGGGTCAATAAAGCCTGTAAGGCCCGGACTCTCTGCTGCACCAGCAGATTGCCCTGCATATCCGCATGAAAAAAGAGGAAATCCTTTGCCTGATAGAGCACGGCCTTCCGGTCAAAGTACCGGCAATCCTCATAGATTTCCTTTGCTTTCTGCTCGCTGTATGTGACGATCAGCCTCTGGGAATAGCCCTGCCACAGGGCGCAGGCTGCGTGTACCTTCTGGGAATCTACGCAGCCGGAGAGCCAGAGGACTCCCTTGTTTTTTTTCAGCATTTCGGCTATCTGGTCGTACGCGCCGAGCTGCCAAAAGGGCTTGATGAATGCTTGCATGCCGCACCTCTGTTTTTGTTTCGCTGTTTCTCTCTGTTATGATCTATTCGTGTTTTTTCTTATTATACAGGTTCATGGCCTCGTCGGCGCGATCCTGTACCATCAGTTCTACGGCGTCCGCAGCCTGGGCAATGGCTTCCTCGACTTTTTTGCGGTCTTCTGCTGCGAAATGACCCAGGACGTAGGCAGCCAGGTCGTAGTCTTTCGGCTTTTCGCCCACGCCCACGCGAATACGCTGAAATTCCTGGGTGCCCAGGTGAGCGATAATATCCTTGATGCCGTTATGGCCACCGGCGCTGCCTTTTTTGCGGACGCGGATGTAACCGGGCTCCAGGGCAATGTCATCGTAGATGACAATGACTTCAGTGGCGGGATCCAGTTTGTAGAAGTTCACAGCTTCGCCGATGCTGTTGCCGCTCAGGTTCATGTAGGTCTGGGGCTTCAGAAGCAGGACCTTCTGGCCCTCGATGACGCCGGTGCCGCAGATGGCCTGGAATTTTTTGGTGTTCATCGTGATGTGGTAGCGGTCGGCGAGATACGTGATCGTGTCAAAGCCGATGTTGTGGCGGGTGTGATCGTACTGCTGGGTGGGGTTGCCAAGGCCGGCGATGATATACATAGGGTTGTTCTCCTTTTATGACGGACGCTCTGTAGGGTTCGGAAATCGTGTGTCCGGTTTTTCACGGACACCCTGATTTCCCGAGTCCCACAGAGCTGGTTATGTGAACTACCGGGGAAGCACCGCGGCCTGTGGCCGCGAGTGCTTCCGGGTTGTTTAGGTCGATGGGGTCTTTTCCTATCATACAGGAGTTTTGCGACGTTGGCAAGGGGCGAGGCGGCAAATGCCGCCCGCCCCC
>OLRS01001699.1_pt1 | contig 20218 bp, 19 predicted proteins | sample 1673171 | NCBI WGS metagenome assembly OLRS01 (sample SAMEA3136762, study PRJEB25190) | human gut metagenome | biome: human gut; feature: human-associated habitat; material: faeces | place: Austria | collected 2013
GTGTCCATACAAATCCCGGCTTTGTACGCCAGCTTATGTTAAAACTAAAAAAAGCGGAACTTATGACCAGTGTAGCCGGACATGCCCGTCCTTCTCTTTCAAAACCAGCCGATCAGATTACATTGCTGGATATTTATAAAGCAGTTGAAGGTGATAAACCATTGCTTCATTTAGATACTCATACCAATCCAGATTGTGGCGTTGGCATTAACATTCAGTTATCTTTGCAGGGATTCTATAATGAAATCCAAAAAACTGCTGAAGAAAAAATGAATACGATTACTTTACAGGATATCATAAATACCTATTATCAGCGAATATCCATGCAAAATCAATAATAGATGATGAGCGGCAGCCCCTTTTATAAATTATCATAAAGAAATTAATTTTAATTTTTCTAAAAATTTTTCAGACGCTTTATCATAGTCAATGGTTGTAGCATACAGGTCTGTAATCTTCTGATAGAACTTTCTCTGCTGTCTGGTATTCCTCTTCAGAAAATAGGGATAGGGCGATACATGATCGCCCCAATATGAAATCTGGAAACCAGTTCTTTCAATGTATGTTCATCTTTGGCTGCTCCTCTTGTACAGATCATCTGCCCGATTTTTTCTTCCAGCGTCATTTCAGCCAGAGTGCTGGTTACCCAGTCAATATCTTCCGGTTGCAGGCTAAAAGGCACTTCTTTCAAATTTACCATGCTGCTCCCCTTTCTCGTTTTTTATTGGTTAATATACTAACATGACGCAATTCCAGACTCAAATTGAGAAATTGCCGGAATAATTCCGGTAATTTTACAGATTTCTAATTTATAATATCATTAACATTCATGTTTCCGAAATCAGATACTTGTCAAGATAGTTTCAATAAGCCCAAAAACCCTGCCTATGGAATCCCATGGCAGGATCGAACTATCTTTCTGTTTCAATAAAGTCCATTATAATGGGGAAGCGGATGGTTTATTTTATTGCTGATACAATAAAAGCCTCTTGCCTACTTCTCAAAAAAGGGTAGGCAAGAGGTAGGCAAAAGGGCCTATTTTGTCTCTTATATCTTCAAAAAAACTTGATTTTATCGGGATAATAAGCACACAGTTTCCACATTCCCCGTAAACGGGAACATATCCACGCCCACGCACTTCTCCACCCGGTAGCCTCTGCCCTGCAGAAGCTCCAGATCACGCGTCAGGCTGGTGGGCTTGCAGCTGATATAGACAATCCGGTTTACGCCGAAATCAATGATCTTCTGCAACGCCTTGGGGTGAATTCCGTCCCGGGGCGGATCCAGCACAATGAGATCCGGCTTATCTGTCAGCTCATCGATAACCTTCAGCACATCGCCGGCGATAAAGGAACAGTTGGTCAGGCTGTTCAGCCGGGCATTCACTTTGGCGGCTTCCACAGCCTCCTCCACGATTTCCACGCCCACTACCTTTTTTGCCACCGGAGCCAGCATCTGTGCAATGGTGCCGGTGCCGCTGTACAGGTCAAAGATCACGCGATCGTCCGTCTCTCCGATATAGCCCCGGGCAGTCTCATAGAGCAGCTCTGCTCCCAGGGAATTGGTCTGGAAGAAGGAGAAGGGGGAAATCTTAAACCGGAGCCCCAGAAGCTCCTCGTAGAAATAATCCCGTCCATACAGAAGCTCGGTTCGGTCATTCTGCACCACATCTGCCAGACTGTCATTATAGGTATGCAGGATACCCACAATCTCACCCTCCAGCGAAAGCGCGCGCAGCTCTTCCGCCCAGGACTCGTCCGCTGCCAGGGCGCTGTAATCGCCGCCGTCCTCTCCGAGGTGCTGGGTGGTGGTAATCAGATCCACCAGGATCTCCCCGGTATTCGCCGCTTTACGCACCAGCAGATGGCGCAGATACCCGGTGTGGCGCAGTCTGTGATAGAAGGGTAACTTTTTCTTTTCAAAATGCTCCAGCACACAGCAGAGAATCTTCCGGAAATCCGCATCCACAATCTGACACTTGTCTGCCGTTACGATGTCGTAGAAGCTGCCTCTCTTGTGCATACCAAGAGCCAGCGGGCCGTCCTTTTCCTCATCGCCGAAGGAGAACTCCATCTTATTGCGGTACTCCAGCTGTCTCGGGCTGCCCTTCACGCCTTCAAATACATAGGGGGCTGTAATTGCGCCGTCCAGAAGTTCCTTAAGCTGCCCTTCTTTTAAGAGCCTCTGATCTTCGTAGGACAAATTCTGCCAGGTACATCCGCCGCAGTTTGCAAAATGCGGACAGACCGACGTAATCTCATTGGCCGCAGGCTCCAGAATCTGAAGAAGCTGCCCTTCGCCTACACCTTTTCGCACCTTTTTAAGCCGAAACTTCACTTTCTGTCCCGGCAATGTGTTCTTCACCGCCACGCGGCGATCTTCCACTGTCACAATTCCTTTATTCGGAAACTCCGTCTTTTCGACGATTCCCTCGTAAATTTCACCTTTTTTCATAAACTTCCTCTTTCTGTCACAAAATCCAAAACAGAGAACCGAAAAAGAGTGTCTCAAAACATCTGTTCCGTCCTGAGACACTCTTCGCTCACTTCTGTTTCTTTTTCTTATTCTTCCTCGTCATCGAAGAAATCATCGTCAAACTCATCGTCATCGAAGTCATCTTCGAACTCATCCAGATAGGCCGGTGCAAAGAAACGATATACTGCATAGGCGATTCCTGCCACTGCCGCTACCGCTCCGATCACTGCCAGAGTCCAGAGAACCGTGTTCTTGTTCTTCTCCTCGATCTCTTTCTTGTGAATCAGTTCATTTAATTTGGTTGCTGTCAGAAAATCTTCCATCTTATTATTCATCGTTCCTACATCCTTTCCGCAGACTGCCGCTTGTTTTAGATATTATATCATATTCCCTTTTAAAATACTATGGGTTCCGTCAAAAAAATGCGATTCCGGTCAATACACCTTCTGAAGCTTGGCAAAGGAGGCGAACAGCTTCTTCACACCCGCCACATCGAAGTTCACGCGCACCTCATAGTCCTTGGCGCCTTCGATAATCTCAAGCACCGTACCCTCGCCGAAACGGATATGCTTCACCCGGTCTCCCACGCTGTAGTCCAGATGGGACGCCTTGGTAGCCGCTACCATTTTGGACTGAATGGGCTTGGTCCGAAGACTTTTTCTGGCCTCCAGCATAGCCTGTCTGCGCTGGTTGATGCGCTGCTCCTTAGCCTCTTTTGCCCTCTGTCCCGGGCTTTCGGTCTTATTTTCCAGATACTCGTCCGGAATCTCCTTGACGAAGCGAGAAATCATATTGTACTGGACCTCCCCCCGCAGCATACGCTGTCTGGCCGCCGTCATGGTCAGCTCCTTCTTTGCGCGGGTGATACCCACATAGCAGAGGCGACGCTCCTCTTCTATCTCCTCCTGGGGATTATCGGCCACAATGGACATGTAACTGGGGAACAGTCCCTCCTCCATGCCGACCATATAGACATAGGGAAACTCCAGACCCTTGGCGCTGTGAAGCGTCATCAGCACCACATGATTGCTCTCCTCCTCCAGGTTATCGATATCAGCCACCAGAGCCACTTCCTCCAGGAAGCCGCTGAGGGACGGATTCTCCGCATTTTCATCATAATCCTTGACCTTGCTCATGAGCTCGTCGATATTCTCCAGACGGGCCTCCGACTCATCGGTGCCCTCCAGGATCAGCTCTCTGCGGTAACCGGTCTCCTCCAGAATAGTCTCCAGAAGCTCACTGACCTTCGCATGCTCCTGCTTGGCCCTGAGGGTCTGAATCAGCACTGTAAAAGGCAGCACCTTGGACGCGCCACGGCCAATGCCCGGAATCTGCTCCGCGTTCAGAAGGGCCTCATAAAAGCCCATATCGTTGGCCATGGCATATTCACCCACACGGCTTAAAGTTGTCGCGCCGATGCCCCGTTTGGGCACGTTGATGATGCGGCGCACGGCCACCTCGTCACGGCCATTGTCCACGGTCTTTAAGTAAGCCAGCAGATCCTTGATCTCCTTGCGGGCATAAAAATTGACGCCGCCGATGATCTTATAGGGGATATTTGCGTAAATCAGCTTTTCCTCAAAGAGGCGGGACTGGGCGTTGGTGCGGTAGAGGATCGCATGATCTTTATACTCTGCCTCCTCCTTCTGGATATGGCTGGTAATATTGCCAATGACATGCTCCGCCTCCTCAAAGGCATTCTGGAACTGCCGGAAGCGCACCGGCACACCTGCGTCATTATCCGTCCACAGCCGCTTGTCCTTCCGACCCTGGTTATGGTGAATGACCTCGTTGGCCGCGTTCAGAATATTGCTGGTGGAACGGTAGTTCTGCTCCAGCTTGATGACCTTCGCGTCCGGAAATACCTGCTCAAAGTTCAGGATATTCATGATATTCGCGCCACGAAACCGGTAAATAGACTGATCGTCGTCACCCACCACACAGAGATTCTGATACTTTGCTGCCAACAGGCTTACCAGCTTAAACTGGGCTGTATTGGTATCCTGATACTCGTCCACCATGATATAGCGGAACCGCTCCTGATAAAAATCCAGCACATCCGGACAGTTCTGGAACAACTCCACAGTCTTCATAATCAGATCGTCGAAATCCAGCGCGTTATTCTTATGAAGCTGAGCCTGGTATTCCGCATAGACCCCGGCGATCTTCTGCTGATTCCAGTCGCTGCCCGCATCCAGCTGCATATGCACCGGATTCATCAGCTCATCCTTTGCATGGGAAATAGCGCCGAGAAGCATCCTTTCTTTATAGATCTTCGTGTCGATCTGCAGCTTTTTGCAGACCTCCTTCATCACCGACTTCTGGTCATCTGTATCGTAGATGGAAAATGAGGTGTCATAGCCTAGCCGATCGATATAGCGCCGCAGAATCCGCACACAGGTGGAATGGAAGGTACTGACCCAGATACTGTCGCTGCCAAGGCCCACCAGCTTGTCTACGCGTTCCCGCATCTCCCCTGCCGCCTTATTGGTAAAGGTAATAGCCAGAATATTCCAGGGCGCAACACCCTGCTCTATCAGATATGCCACCCGGTGCGTCAGCACACGGGTCTTGCCGGAACCGGCTCCCGCCAAAATCAGAAGCGGTCCTTCGGTATGAAGCACCGCTTCTTTTTGTTCCGGGTTCAAAAGATCATAACTACTCATAACTCTCTTTATCTCCCTGTCTCGTTACATTCCGCCCTTTTATACCAGCTTCTGTCCGCAATTGGGGCAGAAATTCGCTCCATTGGTCTTCGTACCACAGTTGGGACAGAAATTCGGAGCTGTGCCGCCTGCTGCCGCGCCCTGATTCGGAACCGCGGTCTGCTGTGCGCCGCCGTTCATGGCCTGTGCCATCTGAGACGCCATCTGCTGGCCCATGGCCATTCCCATGGCCATACCGGCCATATCGGAAGCGGTTCCGCCGCCCTGACCTTTAGCCATCGCCTCGCCCATGGCTACCTGCTGGAAGCGTCCCACATCACCAATCATGCTCTGGGCCGCCGCCTTCTCAGCCATCTTCTGGACTTCCTCCGGATAGTTGAAGCTAGAAATCGCGAAGCTGGCAATGCTGATACCAATCTTACTCATCTCCATGTCCAAATCCTCCCGGATACCACGGCCAATGGCGTCCGCGTTGGCCTGAAGATTGAACATATCTTTGCCTTCCTTTGAAATCCATTTCATCAGAAGCTGATCCAGCATACCGATGATGCGCTCCCGCACATCCTCCACAGAATACTGCTGCTTGATGCCCGCTACCTTTTCAATCAGAGCGTCGTAATCGGATACCTTGCACGCGAAGGTACCGAAAGCCCGGATGGGCATACCGCCCGGAAGTCCCGGTGTCGGAATCAGTACCGGACTCTTGGTTCCCCATTTTACCAGCACCTCTTTGGTATTGATAAACAGCACTTCCGCCCGCAGGCCGCTGTTAAAACCGAACTTGAATCCCTTTAAGGTAGACAGGAACGGAATGATCGCCGATTCAATGTCGTAGCTTCCCTCGTCCCGGAAGATACCCTCTACCTTGCCGTTGTAGAGGAAAATCGCGTCCTGGCCCGGACGGATAATCAGCCGGCTTCCTTTCTTAATCTCCTTGTTGCTCCATTTCCAGAAGAGCATATCATCCCGGAATTCCTGCCATTCTACTACATTGGCAAACTGTCCGCTAAATAATCCCATGTCACTGCCTCCTCATTTTCTTCCTGCAGGGTTATCGGCCCCTCTGCCTGGCTGTCCGCCGTCAGAAGCACGCTCTCAGTCTGAACTGCGCGCATGCCGTAATAGCTGTCGTCACTACCGGTGCTGAACAGGTAAATCAGGAATATCACCGCCAGAATACCCAGAATAATCGCTATGATTTTCGCCGGGCTCTTCGGATAATCGCCCTCTACCCTGCCGCTCTGACCGTTGATCAGAACGTGATATTTCTTACCCTTATAGGTATATGCCGTAGCGTAAACCGGAAGCATCACATGCTTGTAGGTCTCGTCGCTGTAGCTGGCGCGCACGCTCACGCCCCGCACTTCATCGTAACGGCGCAACACATCCTGCCGGGCCATTTCTTCCAGATTAAACTCCATGTACTGTCTGGCGTCGCTGTGGGCGTCATCCAGATCCACGGTATAGACCTCCGCGTTGTAACCTGAGAAATACTCCGGGGAATACGAGGCCACCTGCGTCAGACCGAAGCTTCCGACCCGATCCAACAGATTTCTTTTCAGGCTCTTTGACGCCGGAATCAGTACGTCGTCAAAAAAGTGCCGGATACTGCCGGAAGTGGGATACCAGTCCACTACCGTCTCCTGCACGGTCTTGCCATCCGGCCCCTTCCGTGTCACGGTACGTCTGCGCCCGCCCTGAGCCGTATAGCGGGCGTCTGCCTTCGCATCAAAGGTCCAGTAGGGCAGATAGATGCCCTGAAGCTTCTCCTGCTGATACAGGTGCTTCAGCTCGCCCGGAGCCATCCAGCGGCCCTTCAGCCATTTTCGGAACAGCTCGCCCACCCGGTTTCGGTCTATCTGGAAGGGCAGTACGCCGTCGGGAATGATGGCGTCTTCCTGCTTGTCGGCCAACACATACTTGGAACCGCAATAGGGACAGCTGGTAGCCGTACTGTTGGCCGCCACCTCAATTTTCGCGCCGCAGCCCTTACAGATCATGGTCTGGCTCTTTTTCTCCGACGCTGTGATAGTCTGCATGGCGTGACGGGTAAGACTGTGCTCTACAATCTTTTTCTTATCATTTTTTATCTTTGTCTCTGTGCCGCAGTTGGGGCATTTGAGACTCTGAGAGGCGGCGTCAAATTCCATAACGCCGCCACAGTTTTCACAGTAGTAAATTTTGTTATCCATCGATGTTCCCAGCTTATAATCCCATCTTTGCCTTCAGCGCTGCCAGCTCGTCATCCACATCGGATGCTGTGCTGTCATATTTCTTGGTCAGATCGTCGATGCTTCCCTCTTTCTTATTGAGCTCAGACATGGCGTTGGCCTCATCCAGCATCTTGTCCGCCTTGGCTTCCATCTTCTCAAATGCTGCGATGGCGTCGCCTGCGCCCGCTACGCTGGAACCGATCTTGTTCAGCTTCTCCTGGGTCTTCGCTACTGCCACCTTGGTCTTAATCGCATCGCGCTTGGACTCCAGGGTCTCCATATCCTTCACCAGCTTATCATGCATCTCCTTCATCTGAACCGCGTTGGCTGCCGCTGCCTCATAGGACTTCTGAAGGCTCTCCTGCTTCTTCGTCAGATCCGCTTTTTTCTCCAGGAACTGGCGCGCGTCGCCCTCATTGCCTGCCAGAAGGGCTTTCTCCGCGTACTTCTGCATCTTCTCCACTTCTGCGCCGCACTCGTCCAGTTCTCTCTTGGCCTTGGTCTCAGCCGCCATCACAGCCGCTGTCTCAGCTTTCACTTTTCCCAGGTCACTTTCAACCTCACGCAGATACTGATCGATCATTTTCTCCGGATCCTCTGCCTTGTCCAGCAGCGCATTGATGTTCGCTGACATGATGTCCCCAAATCTTTTTAAAATGTTAGCCATTTTATCCTCCTTCTGCAGAAACTGAAAGTTTGTCTGCCCCTTAATGGTTTCTATTATATTACAATTTTCGTCTCCTGTCATTCCTTTTCTGCATCTTAAAAAAACTTTAAATATTTACCTCTTGTCATATAGTTTTGAATACTATATAATAGGTTCCGAGGTGATACCTATGACAATAGACAGTCAAAATCTCCTGGAGAGCATTCTGGAAAGTCTGGATCGGATCGACTATATCCATCCGGAAGACATCCCGGGCATCGATCTTTACATGGATCAGGTGACGACCTTTATGGACAGCCAGTTAAAGAGCTCCAAGCGGTATGAAGATGACAAGATTCTGACGAAGACCATGATTAACAACTACGCCAAGAACCGTCTGCTTCCCCCGCCCGAGAAGAAGAAATATTCCAAAGAGCACATGCTGCTCCTGATTTTTATCTATTATTTTAAAAATATTCTCTCTATCAGCGATATTCAGAACCTGCTGACGCCGCTGACGGACAAGTACTTCCATACAGACCATGCGTTTCAGCTGGACCGCATCTACGACGAGGTCTTCTGCCTGGAAAAGGGCCAGATAGAAGATCTGAAAAAAGATCTGATTCAGAAATATCAGGTTTCCGAGCAGACCTTTCCCGACGCGCCCGACGAGGATAAGCAGTTCCTGCAGCTCTTCTCCTTCATCTGTCTGCTGAGCTTCGACGTCTATATGAAAAAGGCCGTGATCGAACGGCTGGTAGATCAGCTGCCGAAGCCGGATCCGAAGCACGACAAAAAGAAAAAAGAAACGACCTGATAAAAGCAGAAAATAAAAGAGAACTTCCGATCGCATTGGTGATTCCGGAGTTCTCTTTTTTTGTCCGTCGCGTACCAAACCGTACCACTTTTCAAAGAGCAAAGAAAAAGCGGAAAGCCTTCATCCAAAAGCTTTCCGCCATTCTTTTGACAAGCTGCTGACGGGAATCGGACCCGTGACCTCCGCACTACCAATGCGACGCTCTACCGACTGAGCCACAGCAGCGTTTTTAATGTCTTGCGCAATGCGCTAGATTATAGTACCATCACTTTCAGGTAATGTCAAGCGTTAAAATGAAATTTTTTCAAAAAATTTTATTTAGCTATTTTCCGGGCAGTTTTTGGTCATTTTGACGAAAAAGATCTTTCCAGATATCAAAGAGGCATGTTATAATCGAACCAATGAAACCATGGAGGTGTATTAATATGATTTCCCATCAGGTGATACAGTCAAGTCTGGAAGAGCTGCGCGGTATAACAAGAATTGATCTCTGCGTACTGGAGACAGACGGAAGCCAGGTTGCATCCACCTTCGACGCATCAGGCATAACCCTGGAAATGACCCGGAGCTTCGCTCAGTCTCCGGCAGAAGGGCAGAATCTTCAGGGATGTCATTTCTTTAAAGTATATGATGAAGGCATTCTCGCGTACATCCTGCTTGCAAAAGGCAGCGGCGACGACGCATACATGATAGGCAAAGTGGCAGTCAGTGAGCTTCAGAACCTGATTGTAGCCTATAAGGAACGCTACGATCGCAATAACTTTATCCAGAACCTGCTGCTGGACAACCTATTGCTGGTAGATATCTACAGCCAGGCCAAAAAGCTCCACATCCAGACCGAAGCCATGCGTGTAGTTTATCTGATCGAGACCCGCGACGAAAAGGACGTCATGGCACTGGAAGCTGTGCGAAGCGTCTTCGCACCCAAGTCCCAGGATATTATAACTGCCGTAGATCAGAAAAATATCGTTGTTGTAAAATCCGTCGGCGAAGAGGACACTTATGACACACTGGATGAAATAGCCGTAATGCTGGCCGGTATGCTGAATACCGACGAAGACAGTTCCCGCATCCGCGTCGCCTACGGAACCATGGTCAGTCAGATCCGCGACCTGTCCAAATCCTACAAAGAAGCGAAAATGGCTCTGGAGGTGGGTAAAATTTTCTACCCGGAAGCCACGGTAAACGCCTACCACACCCTGGGCATCGGCCGCCTGATCTATCAGCTTCCCCAGCCCCTGTGCGAAATGTTCATGCAGGAAGTATTCCATGAGAATACACCGGACACCTTCGATGAAGAAACCCTGTCCACCATCGAAAAATTCTTTGAAAACAACCTGAACGTCTCCGAGACCGCCCGCCAGCTTTTCGTCCATCGCAACACCCTGGTATACCGTCTCGAAAAACTCCAGAAAACCACCGGCCTGGACATCCGCGTCTTCGAAGACGCCCTGACCTTCAAAATCGCCCTGATGGTCGCCAGCTACATGAAGTACCTGGAACGCGAACAGCTCTAAGCCATAGTTCTAACTCTATGCGTATTCGATACGCATTTAATACACATTCGATATGCACTCTACACGTACTCGATGTACAGAAAAACGGCTCCACAGCCGTACAGAAACTTTCCTAAGGAGGGGCTATCTGTCCCCGAGCGTGGGAAATTTCTGTACGGCTGTGGAGCCGTTTTTCGTCCGTCTATTTATTTCTGATTCTGTCCCAGCGTCACTGTCGCAGTTTTCTCAGCATACTGCCCATTCTCCCGGGTGCTATAGGTAATTTCCACCTGCTCCCCAGTCTTATAGTAAGCAAGCTGCTCTTTCAGATCAGCCAGAGCAGATACGCTGGTTCCGTCGAATTTGGTGATGATATCGCCCTTCTGCAGACCGACCTGCTCTGCAGCACTGCCTGTCTCCACCGATGTGATATAGACGCCCTTCGGCATATCATAAGCCTGTGACACCTCGCTGGTCACATCCTGGCCGCTGATGCCAAGGAAGCCCCTCTCTCCTTCAGCCGCCTTCTCGGTTCTCACCTGACGGTTCATCAGGTTCTCAATGATATCCACCACGTCGTCCACCGGAATGGCGTAACCCATACCCTCTACCGATGTATCGGAATACTTTGCAGAGTTAATTCCAACTAACTGGCCGGACATATTCAGAAGTGCGCCGCCGCTGTTGCCCGGGTTGATGGCTGCATCCGTCTGAATCAAGGTGTTGGCGGTATTATCAATGGTAACCTCTCGATTCAGGGCACTGACGATGCCCGTCGTTACCGACTGTCCATAGCCCAGCGCATTGCCGATGGCTACCACCTGCTCGCCCACCTCCAGGTTGGAGGAACTGCCGATTTCAATAACCTTGATAGCGGAAAGGGTATCCTCAGATAAATCACTTAACTTCACTGCAATCACCGCAATATCATGATCCGCGTCCGTTCCCTTCACAGCAGCCTCCGCCACACTCTCATCCACAAAGCCCACGCTCAAATCCTGCGCGCCGCTGACTACATGGTTATTGGTGACCATCAGAAGCTCCGTATCGGTCTTACCGATGATGATGCCGGAGCCGCTGCTCTCGCTTTCATAAGCCTGTGTCTGGCCGAACATGCTCTGCATCTCCTGGACGCTCTTATTCGTAATGGCTACCAGGGACGGCATAGCCGCCTCCGCGATAGCGGATACGCTTGCGCTACTGTCCGTATCGGTACCTGCAGCATCTGTGGAGCTGCTGCTGACCGCGCTTGCGATATTCAGCTCCGCTTTATCGCTGGCTGTCACTGTTCCACCATTTGCTTTGTTATACAGATAATTGCTGCCCTGGAAGGCTGTGCTTGCCAGCACGCCGAATGCCAGAGCCATTGCTGCAAATTTACTTCCCTTTTTTATGTTTCCCATATTTAAGACCTCCTCAAATCAGGTTTGTCTGCTTTGTTTCATTTGATGAGGTCATTATAAAAAACATCTGTGATGCAATTGTGGTGTTTTTATGTAGAAAATGTGGTATTTCTGTGTCTTTTCTGTGTTTTATTCTCCATTATTTGACCGGCAGTAAGAGAGAATCCTGCTTTGCAGGATTCTCCGCCGCAGTGCGATAATGTTTTTTTATGTAATAGGGGATTCTATCGGAATTTCCTATTACATAAAAATATAACCCGGGGACATTCTCACGCCTCCGGGCTATCCGCTCTTTTTATGCTGCTATTCTTCCGCAGGCGTGTCTTCTCCGGTATCCCCGGAATCACCCGCCACATAGTCAAATAAGATCTTTGCGTCCTTATACCGGCCCGGATCCCCGTCCTGCATCAGTACCGCGATATAAGTCTTACCTGCAATCTCAGCCGCTGCTACCAGGCATTTTACATCATTGAAGCTGCCGGTCTTCATCCCGATAGCTCCCTCGTAATAATACTCGCCAGATGGCTGAATCAGCTCGTTGGTATTCTTATAAGTCAAATCCAGGTTGTCAAACAGGCCTCGGTAGGATTTCGCGCCGCAGAGCTTCTTAATGGTATCATTTTTCAGACATTCCCGCGCAATCCGAACCATATCCCGGGCGCAGCTGTACTGACCGTCCGCCTGGTCGCCGTCCGGCGTCAGAAAATTGGAATTCTCCAGATTGAGCTCTGTTCCCAGATCCTTTTCCGCATCCAGAAAGGCCTGCAATGCCTCGTCCACCGACGCGCTGTCATTGCCCAGAATCTTCCGTCCGGTGTAGGTCGCCAGCGCGTAAGCCGCATCATTGCCGGAAGGAATCAGCATAGCACCCAGAAAAGTCTCCACAGTTCCGGTGGTGCCCTCTTTCAGGCTCGCGTTGGACGCCTGGCCGCTGATACGGGTAATTTCCTCCCCTGCCGTCAGCTTCTCCGTCGGATCGCAGTAATTCAAGACTGTCAGGGCCGTCATCAGCTTCGTGGTGCTGGCCGGAATCTCCTGATCGGCTCCTGCCTTTTCATATAGAATCAGATCATCGTCCACGGAAAACAGCACAGCTGCTCCCGCTTCCAGGGAAAGCTCCGGCATGCTGTCCGCCTCCTTGAGCTTTTTCGCCTCTGCCTCGGCCAGACGCTTGGCCTCTGCCTCTTCCGCTGCTTTCTTCGCCTCCGCAGCTGCTTTCGCCTGCTGCTCCTCCTGAGCGCGTACCTCCTGCACCCGGGCTATTTCCAGGCGTGTGCCCTGCACCATCACCGACAGCAGCATCAGAAGAAAGACCAGCTCCAGCTCCAGACGCACCGGAGCCGGTACCTGACGTCCACGGGAACGCTTCACAGTTGCCATCCGCTCAATGCCTGTGATATTCATGCATAAAAGACCGAACAGAAAATAGCCCACAAAACCTCCAAAGAACGCCCATAAAATATCATCCAGCCGCACAATCATGGACGGCATGAAAAGCTGAAATACCTCAATAAAAAGCGCCGCGCTTCCGCACAGGGACAACACCTTGCCCGGATTACGGCTTCTGCGGAACAGAAACGGCACCAGGAAACCGATGGGGATATATTTCAAAAAGGCCCCAAACAGGGCTCCTACGCCGCTCTCCCTGACCATCCGTACCGTGCCATAGACGGGAATCAGATTCGTTCCCGGAAATGCAGGCTTCAGAGAAAAACCAAGCGCCGGGCTCACCGACGCGGAAAATAAGGTCAGCAGCCACCAGGCAAGCAGCGCCATGCCCACTTCATGGGCCACCGGCACCCTCATCCGTCCATTCCGGTATAATAGCCGGAGCAGCACCCGGTAAATGATATATACGATAATTCCTATCAGAAAATAGGGTTTGATACTTCCGAAATATCCTGCCAAAAAATCCCCTCCTTTTTCTTTTGTAACCTGAGATAAGTATAACATGTTCTGTCTCAAAAGCGGACTTTTATTTCAGAATAAATTTCTTAATTTTTCTTCGGATCCGCTGCAGCGCGTTATCGATGGACTTCGGGTTCCTCTCCAGGCCTTCCGCGATCTGTACATAGTTCTCTCCGTTCAGATAGCGCTGCAAAATTCCGTACTCCATGGGACTTAAAAGCGCCTCAATCCGATCCTGCAGGCTCTCCGCCGATTCCTGGTCGATGAGCAGCTCCTCCGGGCTTTTTCCCCGGGAACTGTCTGACACATCGTCCAGGCCTTCTGTCAGTTCCACATAGGTATTTAAAGGGCTGTGCTTCTGCCGGGACGCAGCCTGGATGGCAGTATAAAGCTGTCTTGAGATACACAGCTTCGCAAAAGAGCCGAAGGAAGCCTCTTTTTCCGGCCTGTAATCCCGAATGGCCTTAAAAAGTCCCAGCATGCCCTCCTGAATCAAATCGTCGCTGTCACCGCCAATCAGGTACAGGGTACGGGCTTCTTTGCGCACCTGCCCCTTGTAGCGTTCAATCAGTACATCCATGCATTCCTGCTCGCCGCCGCGGATCCCTTCCATCAGTTCTTCGTCTGAACGTTCTTCAAGCTTTGTCATGAATTATTTTTTCATCCTCTGCCGTACAATTTCGTAGGCCAGCACGCCTGTCGCCACGGAAGCGTTCAGGGAATCAATATTTCCTTTCATGGGAACGGAAGCGATAAAGTCGCAGGACTCCCGCACCAGGCGGCTGACGCCCTCACCCTCGTTTCCAATGACCAGGCCGATGGGGCCTGTCAGATTCAGGTCGTACATAGTCTCGCCGCCCATATCTGCGCAGACGAACCAAAGCCCCTGCTCCTTCAGTTCCTTAATGGTGTTGGTCAGGTTGGTGACTTTCGCCACAGGTGTGTAATTGATAGCTCCGGCTGAAGCCCGGGCGACCACCGCGGTCAGACCTGCCGCCCGGCGCTTCGGAATGATGACGCCGTGGGCACCTGCCAAGTTTGCCGTACGGATAATAGCTCCCAGATTATGAGGATCCTCAATATCGTCCAGCAGAATCAGGAAGGGATCCTCGCCCTTCTCTCTGGCATTTGCCAGCATCTCCTCGACTGTGCCGTAATCATAGGCCGCTGCCTGGGCAATGACGCCCTGATGATGTCCTGTGGCAGACATCTGATCCAGGCGTTCTTTTGTTACAAAATTGATGATGGTATCGTGCTTTCTCGCTTCTCTCTTAATGGTGTTGATGCTTCCGTCCTGACAGCCATCCTGAACAAACAGCTTGTCAATGGTCTTACCGGAACGAAAGGCCTCCAGCACCGCGTTTCTTCCCTCTATGGTCAGTTCTTCGTAATTCATACGTTCAATCCTCTTCTAATCCCTTTTTTGCCAGCTCCAGAATACGCTCCGTGCGGCCTGTCAGATACAGATAGCCCATCAGCGCCTCAAAGCCTGTAGCCCGGCGGTAATCGGACATGGTGGCATGCTTGGCCATGGTGGCGGAATTGGCGTTGCGGCCCCGCTTAAAGACCTGCATTTCCTCTTCCGTCAGTTCCTCCTTGATGCGCTCCAGAGAGGCCGACTGAGCCCCTGCGTTCACCAGGGTACTGGCCTCCTTATGAAGCCGGTTAGCCTGGGCGTTGCCTCGCCCCACCAGAAGGGAACGAACCACTACCTCATAGACCGCGTCACCAATATAGGCCAGCACCAGCGGAGAATAGGTCCGCACGTCCACATCCGGAAGCTCCCAGTTCTCCTTGATGCCTGCCATCAGATCCATTATGCTCTTTTCCATTTTACGCCCTCGCGGGTATCCTCCAGAACGATACCCTTCTCCAGAAGCTCGGCACGGATTTCGTCTGCCCGCGCGAAGTTCTTTTCCTTTCTTGCCTGCTGACGCTCCGCAATCAGCGTCTCGATATCCGCGTCCAGAAGCTCTTCCTTCTTATCTGCCACCAATCCCAGAATATCGCACAGGGTCTTCAGGCGATCCAGGCATTTCTGCAGATAGGATTTGCTGTTCTCCGCGCTTGTATGGGTGTTCAGATATTTCACCAGTTCAAAAATGGCTGCGATGGCGTCTGCGGTGTTGAAATCATCGTCCATGGCCTCTTCAAACTTCTTCACATACTCTTCTGTCGCGTCGTAGTGAGCGGTCTCGCTCTCGGTCATGCTGTCATCCTTTGCGTTGGCAATCAGATGCTTCAGATTGTCAGCCGCCGTCAGGATACGCTCCAGGCTGGTTTTGGAGGACTGCATCAGATCGGCGCTGAAGTTCAACGGGCTTCTGTAGTGTGCGCTCAGCATGAAGAAACGGAGCACCTGCGGGTCATATTTCTCGGTAATCTCTCTTACGGTAAAGAAGTTTCCCAGAGACTTGGACATCTTACGGTTGTCGATGTTCAGGAAAGCGTTGTGCAGCCAGTAGTGGGCGAACTCCTTGCCGTTGCAGGCCTCGCTCTGGGCTATCTCATTTTCATGGTGCGGGAAAATCAGATCTTCGCCGCCTGCATGGATATCAATCTGCTCGCCCAGATACTTTTTGGACATAACGGAGCACTCGATATGCCAGCCCGGACGGCCTTCGCCCCAGGGTGACTCCCAGGCCGGCTCACCCTCTTTCTTCGGCTTCCAGAGCACAAAATCCAGGGGATCCTCCTTCTCATTTTCACCGGACACCAGAAGGGAACGGTTACCGCTCCGAAGATCGTCCAGGTTCTTGTGGGACAGCTTGCCGTAAGGGCCGAATTTACGGGTACGGAAGTATACGGTTCCGTTTACCTCATAAGCGTATCCCTTGTCGATCAGGGTCTCTATCATCTCGATCATGCCCGGAATCTCCCGGGTCGCCAGCGGATGGGTAGTAGCCGGTTTTACATTCATGTCGGCCATATCCCTCTTGCACTCGGCGATGTAACGCTCAGATACCTCGCTTGCGGGCACGCCCTCCTCGATTGATTTCTTAATAATCTTGTCGTCTACGTCCGTAAAGTTGGATACATAATTCACTTCATATCCCTTGTACTCCAGATAGCGGCGCACGGTGTCGAATACAATCATGGGACGGGCGTTACCAATGTGGATGAAATTGTATACGGTGGGACCGCATACGTACATTTTTACCTTGCCCTCCTCCAAGGGGACAAATTCTTCTTTGCTTTTTGTCAGCGTATTATACAGCTTCATGTCTTTTCTCCTTTTTCTTTGCTTTATCTTTTTTCTTTTCAGCCTTTCTTGCTGCTTTCTGTCGCTCTTTTTCTTCCAGCACCTCAAGCTGCCGGTTCAGATCGGCGTTTTCCATTCGGAGCGCCAACAGTTCCTCCATAACCGGGTCGGGCAGATTTACCTGATCCATATCGCTTCGCGGTACTTTTACATTATCCTGCTTGACGATGCGTCCCGGTACGCCTACCACGGTACAATTGGGCGGCACCTCTTTCAGGACCACGGAGCCTGCGCCGATCTTGGAATTCTCCCCTATGGTAAAGGAACCCAGAATCTTTGCTCCGGCGCTGACCATGACGTTGTCCTCCAGGGTGGGATGACGCTTGCCCTGCTCCTTACCGGTTCCGCCTAAGGTCACGCCCTGGTAGAGGGTCACATTGTCACCGATGATGGTGGTCTCGCCGATGATAACGCCGGAACCATGGTCGATAAACAGGCCCTTGCCGATGGTGGCTCCGGGATGAATCTCGATGCCGGTCTTCTTCCTCGACCTCTGGGAAATCCATCTGGCCCAGAAATAATGTCCGCTTTTGTACAGCTTATGCGCCACCCGGTAATTCAGGATGGCCCAGAAGCAGGGATAGAGAAGTACCTCGGCCGAGGTCTTGATAGCCGGATCCCGCTCCCGGATAACCTGAATTTCTTCGTTGATATACTTGATAATTCCCATGCTGCTCCCCTTTTTATGCCTCGGGATAAAAATGGAATAAAAAAGGATCCTTTCTTCTCCATAAGAGACGAAAGAATCCGCGGTTCCACTCTTTTTAAAAGGCTCTCGCCTTTTCCCTTTTTCCGCGTAACGTGCGGGCTTACGTACCCGGCTGCAGGCTTCTTCTATTTTTCAAAATCCTCTGCCTGTTCGCCGGATCAGCTCCCGGATGCACTTCATCCGTCCCTCCCGCGAAAGCTGCTTGCAGCCGATGACAGCTTCTCTCTGACGCTTTGGAAGCGGATTACTTTTCCGTTCTTCGCCTTTTTCTCATTTACTTCCTTTATAGGATATGCAAAAATGCTCCTTTTGTCAAGCCTTTGCGGCTAATTTCAGGAAATATTCCTGTTTTTATTTGTACACGTGCTTACACCAGCTCATTGATGTAGACGCCGTCCACCACGCGCACCTGCTCCAGCTTCTGAAATGCCGTCTTAGTAATGCCCGGAAGCTCCTCCGCGCCCAGCATGCCGAAGAGAAAGCTGCCCAGATCCGCGATGGAAATGGTGAACTCCGGCTCCGCACCACTTCGGGTAAGCCTGCTGCTATCTTCCGTGAAGCTCCAGCAGAAGACGCCGTCATTTTCCGGCAGAATCAGGTCGGTGATACGGAGCACCAGACTCTGGGGCTCCTCCGCGCCGATGTGCTCCACGAACTTTGCGATGTCCACCAGCCGCAGCATCATAGGCGTACTCTCCCATTCCGGCCAGTCGATATGGCGCTTCTGATATGCTTCATCCTTTTCCACGAACACTTCGTAGTCCTCCGCCAGCTCTTCGCTGCCCTGGGCCACCAGGCCCTCCTCGTCATCATTTCCCATGAGACGGAAATCAAAGGGCGTGTAAATGGCCTCGTCTGCCGGCATCAGGAAAGTGAAGGGGCGGCCGTCGGCGTACATATCCTGCAGGGCCTTTGTGAGCAATGCACGCATCAGTCCCTGATGGCGGCAGGTCACTTTGGTAGCCACCGCTACGATATAATCCGCCGGAACGGACGCGCCGCGGAACCGGAAGGTATAGGGATTCCGGTGCAGCATGGAGACGATGGCGCCGTCGTTTTCCGCCACAAGGATCTGATTGTCCCGGGCCTTGATTTTGTAATAGAGCTCTGAAAATCCGTCCGCATCCTCCACAAAGACTTCCTCGTAGAGTTCCCGGGAACGTATCCGCTCCTCATCTTTCAGATATCTCACTTCCAGTTTTTGGGTTTTCAGTTCCTGCTTCTCCATAGCTTACACCTCGTCTGTATATCTGTTTTTCCAATCTGCCATGTGCGCCGCCCAAATCACCGGCATAGGCTGCTCTATTCTGCCTTCTGGCAGCCGCCGCAGCCCGGGCAGCCGTTCGGAAGCTGCATCACATCTTCATAGGCGTAATTCGCCACCGGAATCAGCGCGCAGATGGCCTGGGAGGAAATGCCCTCGCCGGTGCCGGTAAAACCAAGGCCCTCTTCTGTAGTAGCCTTGATGTTAATCTGGCTTTCTTCAATCTGTAAAGCCTTCGCCACATTTGCCCGCATCTGAGGAATATGGGGCGCCATTTTCGGGCGCTGGGCGATGATGGTGGCGTCGATATTGCCCACCACGTAATTCTGCTCCTCCAGAAGCTTTCCCACATGCTCCAGAAGCCTGATACTGGAGATGCCTTTATATGCCGGATCCGTGTCCGGGAAATGCTTTCCGATGTCGCCGAGGGCCGCTGCGCCCAGAAGAGCGTCCATAATCGCGTGAAGCAGCACATCTGCGTCGGAGTGTCCCAGAAGTCCTTTCTCATAGGGAATTTCCACGCCGCCCAGGATCAGCTTTCGGTCCTCCACCAGTCTGTGTACGTCATATCCCATTCCTACCCGCATTCTATACCTCTTTCTCCGGGAAATTCCGCCCGGTTTTCGTTCTTATTTTTTGGAAAATGCTGTCGCGCCTCCATGCCTGTCCAATAGTCTCCGGCAAAACAGCCTGTCTGCCGTTATTATATCTCAAATGTTTGCATAAGTATAGCCAATCCATGACAACTTGATACGATTTTTGCAATAACCGCTTTCCACTGTGCCCGCAGGCTCGCTACTGGTTTAAGCTCTCCCCTATGACCTTCCACTGCCCGATTAGATTGTCCAATGAACACGCCGCGTTGGCCGGACTGGTGGATGGCAGCCGCACCGCTGCCCGTCCCGTCTCCGGGAAAATGTATTTTTTATACAGCTTCTCCGCCGTACCGCCGTTTACATAGATCTGACGGATATCCGCTGTCTCCAATATGGGGCGGATATCATTGGGCACCACGTTCCGGATACTGCTGTCACTGGAGCCCTCGATCTCGCAGCTTGCGATCACATCCCACAGGGCAATGCCGCTCCTAAGCAGGAACTCCTTCTTCTCAAGAATCGTCCCCGGCGTCTCCTGCCCCGTCACGGCCGCCAGAACGCGCCAGAATCGATTCTGCGGGTGATTGTAGAAGAAATGCCCTTCCCGCGATTTCACCGACGGAAAGCTGCCCAGAATCAAAATTTTTGAATGTCCGTCGTAGAGCGGCGGTATCTCATGCTGCACCTGTTCCATGTCATCCTCCTGTAAACGAGATAAAATACGCTTCGCGAATTTTACTCGTTATCGCGGCATCTACGTTCC
>OLRS01001701.1_pt1 | contig 20209 bp, 17 predicted proteins | sample 1673171 | NCBI WGS metagenome assembly OLRS01 (sample SAMEA3136762, study PRJEB25190) | human gut metagenome | biome: human gut; feature: human-associated habitat; material: faeces | place: Austria | collected 2013
AAACACTAAAAAATCCTTGATTTTCAAGGAAAAAAGACTTGACTATATAGGGAGGAACAAAGAATGTCGAAGAAATGGAAAGTGATTCTTACTATATTAACAGTGATTTTTCTGCTATTTATTTTCCTTGTATACAGATATGGCTTTCAGCATTTGATGATTATATTTCGAAGAATATGGTATTTAGTGTTTTAATAGTTGCTGCCGGAAAAAATAATGAAGAATTATTTATTCACATGTTTGATGATGTGGATCTACTGCCCAGCCAATATATGCGGAAGGAAGGTATAATTCCTTATTTGATTGTAGAAGAAGGTTTAATAAATGTATAGAAAATGTTCCGAATGAGTGAGAAATACATAGAAAAATCAGAGACATGAAGATACCTTATGACAAATTGGATATAATTCTAGAAACAAGTAAAGAGTTGATTAAGGAAAAAGAGAAACAAAGAAAAATAAACGAAAGGATGTTATTCCTGATAGATATAAGTAGCTTTGCCACAGGCATTTGTATATTTGTTTTTTTCTGTAGCAAAAGAGCTGTTTATAAAAGGAGAAAAGCGGATAAATAGAGCACATTATTTAAGAACAGATATCCGTCGCCTGATAAAAAATTATCCAATATATTTAGGTATTGTGGGTGTTGCAGTATCCATGTGGTTTTCCCTTGAAGATTATGCGTTTAATGAGGGAATGGTAAATGGAAATGCGTTAGATACATACTGTCATGCGGCGAATTACAGTTCCCACCTACTGCAGTTCCACTGCAGATTAAATTCGGTATTAATTTCATACCCTCTACCATAGCGTGCCGTTTCCAACGGCACGTTTTTATCTGCCCTATTGACCATTCTCCATCTTTCCTCTATAGTCTTATCGTAACCAATAAAAAAAGAGAAAGAACGTAAAGGTCAAATCTCTCGCCTTTTACTAAAACAATTTTTAGTGCATACTTGAGAAAAACAACAGATTTTTTCAAGGAGAGACTAAAAATTATGGATCAGTGCACACATGAAGTCCGTGCAGAATACTGGAAAAAGATCATTCATGCCTGTGGTCAGCGTCCAGCCGGACAGTCTGCCAAAAGCTGGATGGATGAAAACTGTTTTTTGCAAGACCTTTTTGCATAAAATTGCAAAAACTTTTTGTAGGTCGTTGCAACTACATTTTGTAGGTAATTGCAAGCCCGGCTGGCAGGTACCCTGCCAGTCATATAAAAGGGCATTGCAGACATTTTTATATTTTGTTTTCTCAAAACCAGATTTACTCTTTCTGGCTGTTGATCTTTGAAAGTGTTTCATTGATGCTGGATTCCCGCAACCGATTATTGACACCAGGAAACAGGATCAGTTCTACGTGATGGGTCAATCTGCCGATCAGTGCGGTTGTCATCCGCTGGTCGTAAAGGACATTCACCCATTGGGAAAACTCCAGGTTTGTATTCATGTGAACTTCCGAAAAAATCTCCCCTAAATAAATTTTAGAGCTGATGAGGAATAAAAAAATATTGAAAATCCGGCATTTGCGGGCGATTTGGCTTGCAAACGACCGGATTTTATGATAAAATAATGTGAACTTCCAGTAATTTTTCCACCTAAAGAAAAAAGAACAAAATAAAATCATAAAAAATCCCGGTTTTCTGCGGTTTTCCATTGCAGATAGCCGGGAAATATAGTACAATTATTTTAGGTGGATAACCGCCTAAAAGGAGGGCGCTATGTATCTGGATTTTTTAGTGAAAGTACCAACCGTAAAAGGCAAGATCACACGGAGAAAAAAGTCAAATGTTGTATATATAGAGTATGAGTATGACCGGGTTTATGATCCATCCCGGAAGTATACTTTTCCCAAAAGAGTAACGATCGGAAAATTGTCAGATACGGATCCGGAACTCATGAAACCGAATCAAAATTTCCTGAAATATTTTCCCGATGCAGAGCTTCCGGAAAGCAAAAACAGAACTTCCAGAAGCAGTTGTCTCAGGGTAGGAACATATTTTGTACTGCGTAAGATCATAGAAGAATGCAGCTTGAACGATATCCTTGGAAAGTATTTTGGATCACGTGATATGGGGTTGTTTTTAGATCTGGCTGTTTATTCGATCATAGCAGAAAACAATGCAGCGCAGTACTATCCGGATTATACATACAACCATCCACTTTTTACGGAAAAGATGAAACAATACAGCGATTCAACCGTATCAGATTTCCTGAATTCAGTAACAGATGATCAAAGTACAGGATTTCTGAATACATGGAATGAGTCACGGAATTACCGTGAAAAGATTTATATTTCTTATGATTCAACGAATAAAAACTGTCAGGCTGGAGATATAAAAATGGTCGAATTTGGGCATCCGAAAGTAGATATGGGAGAGCCGGTATTTAATTATGCAGTTGCGTATGATACTCATAATCAGGAACCATTATTTTATGAAAAATATCCAGGAAGTCTGAATGATATCTCCCAGCTTCAGTTTATGCTGGATAAAGCATTCGGATATGGTTATAAGAAGATTGGATTCATTCTGGACAGGGGATATTTCAGCTGTGAGAACATACAATATATGGATAAATGTGGGTATAGTTTTGTTATCATGGTGAAAAGGATGTCTGCCCTTGTGAATGAACTGATCCTGGAAAATAAAGGGACATTCGAAAATAAGCGGGTGAACAATATCTATGAATATGGAGTTTACGGAAAGACAATGCGGCACAAACTGTATGCAAGTGATAAAAAAGAGCGTTATTTTCATTTGTATCATAGCATTTCAAAAGAAAGCGCAGAACGGATAGAGATTGAAAACCGGATCAACCAGATGACGCAGTATCTGAAAAAGTATCAGAATAAAGTAAAGGAATTCGGTCCCGGATTCGAGAAGTATTTTAACCTTCATTATGATGAAAAGAGCCAGGCTTTTATACTACCGGAAGAACGGTGCAGTGTGGTAGAAAGAGAACTGGATCTGGCAGGATATTTTTGTATCGTTACATCAGAAAAGATGAGTGCGAAGGAAGCAATCGAACTGTATAAGAGCAGGGATGTATCGGAGAAACTATTCCGCGGAGACAAATCATATCTGGGAAATAAGAGCATCCGGGTGTATTCAGAAGAATCAGCAAGAGCGAAGATATTTGTTGAATTTGTAGCCATGATAGTGCGCTGCAAGATGTATATAAAACTAAAAGAAGAAATGAAAAAACTGGATAAGAAACTGAACTATATGACTGTACCGGCGGCAATAAAAGAGCTTGAAAAAATAGAAATGGTACGTCAGTTAGACAATATATACCGTCTGGATCATGCAGTAACAGCGAACCAGAAAGTAATATTGAAAGCCTTTGGACTGGATGCGAATAGTATAAAATACTTTGCATCAGAACTGAGTAAGGAACTGAAAAAAGCAGAATAAGGAAGGAAAATAAAGATGGCAAGAACAAGAAAAACAAGTAGGGAAGCATTGGAAGAAAAGATTAAAAAAGCAGAGGCTGATGTGATCGCAGCGAAGAAAAAGTATGACCAGGCAACAGCAAATCTAAAAGAACGGTTAGACAAGCGGGACGCCATAAGAAAAGAAGAGATCCTGTCAGCGGTTGTAAAAAGTGGAAAAATAGAATTATTTTGAGTCACAGATATAGCGATACTCGATTTAGGCGGAAAAAAACTGGAAGTTCACACTATATACTGACGGATTGATTTTATTTCTACGAACATATTGTTCTTTTTTATTATAATATATTTGTTTTATAAGAACAAGTGTTTTTATGAACTATTCGAGCAGATATGCTCAAAGGTGCAATTCATCCCTTCACCTATAGAGATGAGGGAATTCTTGCTACATTTGTTAAAAAAAGCATAACACAAAAAATAAAATTGTACTACCTCAGATACAATTATTTCAAAAATCTGTGGAGCAGTTTTTCGTTGCGTGGTTTGTACGGCTGGTAGCGCATCGAAAGGTCGATCCATGTTTTCTTGTCCACGATACTCTTGTAATGGGAAAAAGTCCGGAAGCCTTCTTCGCCGTGGTATGCACCCATGCCGCTTTCGCCAAAGCCACCAAATCCCATCTCAGAAGTGGCAAGATGGATCAGCGTATCATTGATACAGCCGCCGCCGAAACTGCATTCTTCCATGAACTTTCGGGCTGTTTTACGCCGTGAAGTAAAAATATAGAGCGCGAGGGGATGTGCCATGGAATTGATTTTTGGAATAACCTCATCCATAGAATCATAAGTTATAATTGGAAGGACCGGGCCAAAGATCTCCTGCTGCATCACAGGATCCTCGAAGGACACAGAGTCGAGGATAGTCGGTTCAATGCGAAGGGTATCAGGATCGGATTTCCCGCCATAAGCGACTTTGCCGGAAGAGATCAGGTCGCAGAGCCGGTCAAAATGTTTCTCATTGATGATCTTGCCGTAATCAGGATTCTGAAGTGGTGTTTCAGAATACTGCCGCCGGATCTGTTTGATCAGATGCTTCATGAGACGGTCCTTGATCTTGCGGTCGCAGTAGATATAATCCGGGGCGACGCAGGTCTGCCCGCAGTTTAAGAATTTACCGAAGACGATCCTGCGTGCGGCGAGCTTGAGATTACATTTCCGGTCTACGATGCAGGGACTTTTGCCGCCAAGCTCCAGGGTGACCGGGGTGAGGAACTGACTTGCCTTTGCCATGACTTCCCTGCCGACATGCTGGCTTCCGGTAAAAAAGATATAGTCAAAATGCTGGTTCAAAAGGTTGGTATTTTCATCCCGACCGCCGGTGACAACAGAGACAAGTTCCGGTTTAAAACATTCCTGTACCAGAGTCTGAATGAGCGTTGTCGTGGCAGGAGAGTAGGCACTTGGCTTGAGGATCACGGTATTTCCGGCTGCAAGCGCGTCGATCAGCGGTTCGATCGAGAGGAGAAACGGATAGTTCCACGGACTCATAACAAGGACTATCCCGTAAGGAACAGGCTTCTTGTAACTGCGCGCGGCAAACTGGGACATCGGAGTATGGACATCCTGTTCTTCAGCATATTCATCGACATTTCGGATCATATGTGTCAATTCGTTCAGGACCAGACCGGTTTCACACATGTAACTTTCGAAAGAACTTTTGCCAAGGTCTTCTCCAAGGGCTTTGTTGATATCTTCTTCATGGGCTGTGACCCAGTCTTTCAGTTTTTTCAGATGTTCGATCCTGGTTTTGACAGGACGGGTCGCCCCGGTATAAAAATAACTTCGCTGAAGTTCGACTAGTTTTTTGATTTCTTCTTCTGTCATAATAATTTCCTTTTTTATTTCAAGGATAACAGTCAGAAGAAAAAATGTCAACCCATCGAAAAGTCTGAATATTCAATCGAAAATTGTTGTATAAAGACGATTCCTGTGGTAAAATAAAAAATATAATAATAAGAAAGGGAAGAGGATTTTTATATGAATAAAGGAAGAAAAATACTCAAAAAAGCAGCCTCCGTTGCACTTGGTTCTTCTATGGTCCTGACAGGGGCAAGCATCGCATTTGCAGCAGGATCTTATCAGGAAACAGCCAAAACATCTCTTGATGCTATGGTATCTTCTGTCGCAGGTGCTGTTGATGATTATGCACAGAATATGGACAAGGCATTTGCTGGTTCCACCGGCAAGATGACACTCACCGTGGAGGATACCGGAAAGGCAATCCTCGGAACACTTCTTGGTCAGGAAGACATGAGCTGGCTTCAGGATCTGACTATGGATATGAAAGTTTCTGTCAAGGACGGAACAGAGGCAATCGCTTCCACGATCCTTTTGAATGACCAGAAACTCTGTGATCTCAATATATACGAAGATCTGTCAGAGATGAAACAATACATTCAGATCCCGGAAGTTTCTGATGCATATCTTGCACTGGATCCTGCCGGCAGTGCAGACGAGACAACGCAGGAATTTATGAAGGAATATATGAATGCTTTATCTGATATCACCAGTGTAATACCAGATGGAAAGACGGTCAGCACACTTCTTGACCGCTATGGAAATCTTGTGATCGATAATATGGAAGAGGGAACCGCGACAGAGGAGACACTTTCTGTAGAAGGAATCGGTGAGGACTGTACCGTATATGAAGGCGTTGTTACTGATGATTCTGCACGTTCCATGGTGGAAGAAATCCTCACAACTGCGAGAGATGATAAGGAGATCAAGGGACTCTTCGATCTCTGGAATCAGGGCGAAGATCAGTACGCATCTTATCAGTCTGGAATTGATGATCTGCTGAATGATATCAAATCAGCAGAATCTGAGGACAGTGAAAGTACAGAAAGTTTTTCTGAGAAACTTTGGGTAAACAGTGAGAATAAAGTTGTAGGACGTGAGATTGGAATTTCTGACGGAACAGATTCTCAGCCGGTATTTTCACTCAAGACACCATCCAGTGACGGACAGACTGCACTTCTTCTGGAATTTGGAGCAGATGACAGTTATGTGACTGTTACCGGAACAGGTTCTTCCACTGACGGACTTTGGAACGGCGATTATATCCTGGCTGTGAACCATACAGAGGCAATGGATATCGGTGTAACAGATCTGGAACTCAAACCGGAAAAAGCCGGCTATTATAATGGAACTTTTACAATTTCCTTCCCGGAGGCACAGACAGATGATGAAAATGCTGATGTCACCAGCATGCTGAATGGATTCAGTGCAGTGCTCAAGATGGATTCTGATGCCACAGCTGAAACCAGCAGTATGGAGCTTTCTGTACTGACATCCGGTGTATCACTTGGAACACTTTCTATTACAGGTGGATATGGAGAAGGTGCAGAAATCCCGGATCTTGCAAATCCTGGAACTGTTTATGCAGTGGATAATGAGGAAGAAATGACAGAATATGTCAAGAACGCAGACTGGAGTGTCATCACAGAAAACATGAAGACAGCAGGCGTTCCGGCAGACCTGGCAGATGGATTTTTACAGATCCTGGAATCTTCCGTGGAAGAAACTTCCACAGAAGATGCAGAAGGATCCACAGATGAGACAACAGCACAGGAAACATCCGCAGAAGATGCGGCAGCATAAGAAAAGCAATAATTGATAAGAACCAAAAAGGAGGCTCTCAGGCGTGAACCCTGAGAACCTCCTCTTTTTCTGCTGCTCTGGAAAGAGCGCGTTCCTCATTGACAAGGACGAGTGCGGTGCATACCGGGAGAAGTCCTGCCCATGCGCCTGCCAGATGGAATCTGGAGCAGAACAGGAAGCACACTGCAACTCCGAAATGAAAGGAAAGAAGCACTTTTCCATAGAAGATACCTCTTCGGAGTGCTTCGGAATCTCTGCTGTAAAGGTACTCTGCAAATCCTGTCGTACACTGACGGAGATTGTTGGTGGAGAAGATGCTGGAGCTGTTAAAACCATCGGCACCTTTGAAGGAACACCATTGAAATGCAGTAGCAAAAAAAATCGGATACAGAGCAACAAATGGATCCATGTCCTGTGGAAGAAATGCTAGAAGAACAAAGGCAAGACCATCGATCAGGACACTGATAAATTTCAAGGTTGTCCGTTCCATCTTATGTGAGAGGAATACGGTGGAGACCATCGCGAATATGTAGATCAGCAGTGCGGAGAAACGGAAAAAGATTTCGGCATCCGTACGTCCTACCAGATCCATCACAAAGGAGATCAGGTTTCCGGTCTGTGCAGATCCAAAAACATCACTGCGGTTAAAGATTGCATAACATCCCATAAAACCACCGATAAAAGTCACCGTCAGGTGAAGGCGGCGTTCGAGGACTGCTTTATCCATGTATATCATTCCTATCTTTCTGATTTTGAGCTTATTATAGTATCAAAATATTATATTGTAAATTCGATATTTTATCTATATAATATAAACAGAATTTATAGGTTGCTGTGAATGGAGTGAACAGTAATATTATAGGTTGAACAAATACATAAGAAGACATCACAGAAGGAGAAACCATGAATTACCAGGACATCAAAACATTTCTTACGATCGTATCCAGCTCATCTTTATCCAAAGCAGCGGAGGTGCTGTTTGTATCACAGCCGGCACTCAGCCATCGCCTGTCTGCACTGGAAGAAGAACTGGGAACAGAACTGATCATCCGTAAAAAAGGTTCTCGCACACTGGAGCTTACCGATGCAGGACAGCGTTTTGTCCCGCTTGCGCGCAAGTGGGAGCAGTTGTGGCTGGAGACAAGCAAGATCCAGTACGAGAAACCACAGGACATTCTTCGGATTGCAAATGTAGACAGCCTGAATTTTTATTTCATGCCGCAGGTTATTGGCAGTTTTTTGAAGAAACACAAAAGATGCAGTTTCCATATTGATACCATGCGGTCAAATATATCTTACAAGGCAGTCGAGAACAAAGAAGTCGACATGGGACTGATCACCAATCCGCATTTTTTCAAAAAAGTGCAGACGGTGCCGCTTTTTGAAGAAAAACTGGTCCTGGTCTGCAGCAAAGATACCGCGTATGAGGATGGAATCCTGCCCTCCCGTCTGAAAAGCGAGGATGAGATCTACATTCCATGGAGTGATTCTTTTATCATGTGGCACGATTACTGGTTTGGAAATAATTCCGAAGTAAAAGTATCACTCGACAATATGGCACTTCTGCGCCAGCTCCTCGATCTCGAAAAAACATGGGCGATCATGCCGGCAACAATAGGAAAGAAACTCTCTCAGGAGGGGGAATGCCGCATTGTAGCGCTGGAGAATGGTCCGGAATACCGTACCTGCTATGCGATCATGGGAGACCGGCGGAATGCAGCTCCTCTGGTGATGGATTTCCTGCAGGAACTTCTCGACACAGTAAAAGGAATCCCGGAGATCAGAGTGCTCACGGAATATATCCGTCAGGCACCCTGAATCTCCGGGATTCCCGGGTTTTGATGAAGTTCCTGCAGGCAGTATCTATTCTTCTTCATCATAACTGTAATCATAAGAATCATCTTCGTCGTAATCGCTGTAGGAATCATCATAAGAATCGTCATAGGAATCATCATAATACGAGTCATCATAGGAATCGGATCCTTCATCATAGCTGGAATCGTCGTAAGAATCCTCTGAGGAATCTTCATTGTCTTCTTCCGAAGAATCCGAACTGTCAGAAGATGACGTCGCGTCGCCGGTGATCATGGCAGTGCGCTCCTGGATCTTACTGAGGATACGTGTGGCTTCATCTCCCTCGGCAGGAGTTGGCTGATAGTTGTTATAGTCAGAATCAGAGGAGATCGAGCATGGGATGATGTTTGTTACATTGTTTGCTTTTACTCCATCCTGATCTACGGTGAAAGTCTGCTGGAAGATCATAGTATCCATATCGCTTGGATACTGGTTTCCGCCAAAGCAGAAGTTTCCGAGGCTGTAGACGATGTTTTTGCCCTTGTATTCTTCGATTCCCTGGAGAACATGCGGGTGATGGCCGCATACCAGATCCGCTCCTTCGTCGATTGCAAGGTGTGCAAGTGTAGTCTGGTTGCTGTCCGGGACTTCTTCTTTTTCATTGCCCCAGTGGAAGATCACGATCGTGATCTGCGCGCCGTCTGCTTTTACCTTGGCGATGTTCTGCTTGAGCTGTTCTTCACGGCCGAGGTGATCCTTGAGCTCGTAGATTCCTACAAGTCCGATCTTGATCCCCTTCACTTCCGTTACAACAGTCTTATCATAACCAAAATTCAGGATACCGGCATTGTCAAGTGCCTGAATGGTGTCGGTATAGCTCTGATCGCCATAATCATGACTGTGGTTGTTGGCAGTGTTGACTGCTTCGACGGAACCGGCAGTGAGGATACTGGTATACTCGGCAGGAGCTTTGAAAGCATATTCCTTGTCCTCGCGTTCATCAGAATCAGTGAGAGTTCCTTCAAAGTTGGCGATCGTCAGATCATCTGCGGAAAAAATGCTCTTCACATTGGAGAAGAAATAATCTGCTCCGTAATTCTCGTAATAAGCATTAAGACTGGTATCGTAGTCAAAGTTTTCATCTGTACCGAGCGTACAGTCACCTACGACACTGACGGTCAGGGATACCGGAGCCATGGTCGGTGTTGGTGTGAGGTCTGCATCTGAGGCAGAAGTCTCATCCTGTGATTTCGCTGAAGCGTTTGTTTTAACGGTACCATTTTTGCGTGCAGAACAGCCACGGACCAGGATGATAAGAAGAAGCAGGATAAGAACGGCACCGCAGCCTATGAGAAGACGTTCAGTGAGCTGCTGCCTTCTGCGGTAGTAGCGGGATTTTCTGTACGCACGTTTTTTGTGTTTTTTCTTTTTTGGCGGCATGGGAAACTCCTTGTTTTATGTATTTTTTTGTTTATAAAAAGTATAGGGAATTTTATACAATTCGTCAATATGTTTGCAGTTTTTGATTTTTTTTGTATAATCAAAGGATAGAAGCGGAACGGTCCGCAGATGCTAAGAAAAAAGGAGATTTTTATGAGTACAGCAAAAAGTCCATTATATATTGGAAACCACACAACTTCATCCAAAGGCTATGCGAAGATGGCACGCCAGATGATCGCGAACGGGGGAAATACGTTTGCATTTTTTACCAGAAATCCGAGAGGCGGACGGGCGAAGGAGATCGATCCGGAGGATGTGCGTAAATTTCTGGAACTGACAGAAGAATATAAATTTGGGAAGATCGTAGCACACGCACCATATACACTGAATGCATGTGCGGCAAAGGAAAATATCCGGGAATTTGCCAGGGAAACGATGGCAGATGACCTGAAGCGTATGGAATGGACACCGGGAAATTATTATAATTTTCATCCGGGAAGCCATGTAGGACAGGGAGCAGAAGCAGGAGTCCGCATGATCGCGGAAATGCTGAATGAGGTACTGACCGAAGACCAGACCACAACGGTGCTTCTTGAAACGATGTCCGGCAAAGGGACGGAGATGGGAAGAAATTTCGAAGAACTCCGTCAGATCCTCGACCTGGTAGAAAAGAAGGACAAGATGGGAATTTGTCTGGATACCTGCCATGTCTGGGATGGAGGCTATGACATCGTGAATGATTTCGATGGTGTCCTTGAAGAATTTGACCGGATCATCGGGCTTGAGAAATTAAAAGCCATTCATTTAAATGACAGCCTGAACGATCTTGGCAGCCACAAAGACCGCCATGCAAGGATCGGCGAGGGCCGGATCGGGCTGGAAGCACTGGTAAGGGTGATCCGTTATCCGCGCCTGGAGGGAATTCCGTTTATTCTGGAAACGCCGAATGATGATGAAGGGTGGGCGGCAGAGATTCGGATGCTGAGAGAAGCATACGAGAAATAAATGGACGCGCGACAAGTGCTTCCATGATTGTGTGATATAGAAAATGGAAAGCACTTTGCACCTTCCAGAAGAAATTAAAGTGTTGTCAGGAATGGACAATAACATTAAATATGCACTTCGTTTCTGAGTTCCTGCCCTGTGCGAAAAGCCTCAGCATTCTCAAGTGTCGTCTCAGCGATATTGGTAAGCGCCTCCTCTGTAAAAAATCCCTGGTGGGAAGTGAGCGCAACGTTCGGGAAAGAGAGCAGTCTCTGCACGGTAGAGGTTTTGAGGATATGCTCGGACATATCTTCATAGACAAAATCAGACTCTTCTTCATAAACATCGAGCCCTACAGCGAAAAATTTGTGATCCCGGATACCTGCGATCAGGTCTTCGGTGCAGATCAGGCCGCCGCGGGAGGTGTTTACGAGAATGACACCGTCTTTCATCCGGGAGAGGCTTTCCTTATTGATCATATGGTAAGTGTCCGGCGTGAGCGGGCAGTGCAGGCTGATCAGGTCACTGGAAGAAAGAAGCGTTTCAAGAGAAACATAATTAAGATCTGTCTGCGTTTTGTCCGGATACAGGTCGTAGGCGAGCAGTTTCATGCCGAAGCCGCGGCAGATACGCGCCATGGCAAGCCCGATCTTGCCGGTTCCGACGATCCCGGCTGTTTTTTTATACAGGTTTACTCCCATGAGACCATTGAGGGAAAAATTGTTTTCGCGGCATTTGATATAAGCTTTGTGGGTATGACGGTTGGCAGTGAGGACGAGAGCCATCGCAAGCTCGGCGACTGCTTCCGGAGAATAACCGGGAACGCGGAGGACTTTGATGTCGCATTCAGCAGCAGTTTTGAGATCTACATTATTATAACCGGCACAGCGCATCAGGATCAGACGGATACCCTGATGTGCGAGCTCTTCGATCACTTCTGTTCCAAGGTCTGCGTTTACAAAAGCGCAGATCCCATCGTAACCGGCGGCGAGGGAAACAGTCTCTGCGTAGAGATTTGCTTCAATAAAGGTAATGTCGATATCAGGATGCTCCGGTTTCAGTTTATCAAAAAATCTCTGGTCATAATCTCTTGCACCATAAAATAATATTTTCATCGTGTACACTCCCTTGTCTTGATTTTCATTTTCCATCTCAGACTTAGAATGCCCTGAGAGAAAAAAGAGTATGCACGGAAAGATACAGAAACAAAAAACTGCTGTCTGCATGAAAATAGATCATGGAAACAGCAGTTTTTATTATAGAATCGTTTTAATTGTGTGCAGGTATTTATTTTTGTCTACTTGAATCTAAGCTATAAAGATCATGATAGAATTCCGGATAGGAGATATTAACGCATTCTCCATTCAGGATATCCACGGTGCCATCACAGATCGTTCCTGCCACAGCAAAAGACATGGCAATGCGGTGGTCGAGATGGGAGTCGATCACTGCACCGTGAAGCGGTTTGCCGCCGTGAATGATCATGCCGTCATCTGTGCCCTCGATATCAGCACCCATGCGAGTGAGATTGTCAACCATAACTGCGATACGGTCAGATTCTTTGACTTTGAGTTCCTGTGCATCGCGGATGATCGTGGTTCCCTCGGCAAAAGCAGCCATAACTGCGATCATCGGGATCTCATCGATCAGGGTCGGGATGATGCCGCCCTCGATGACAGTTCCCTTAAGAGAGCTGGTGCGGATCAGAAGATCAGCTGTCGGCTCTCCCTCAGTGCTTTCGTTCAGAAGAGTGATATCAGCGCCCATATCCATGCAGACCTTGAGGATTCCGGCACGGGTCGGGTTGATCCCTACATTCTTAAGAAGGATCTCACTTCCAGGGGTCAGAAGTCCGGCTGCGATAAAGTAAGCGGCAGAAGAGATATCACCAGGAACCTGGACTTCTCTTCCCTCAAGGACCGGTTCCGGCTTGATGGAAGCGGTCGTTCCCTCGGAGGTGATATCAGCACCGAAATAATTCAGCATGATCTCTGTATGGTTACGGGAAAGAAATGGCTCTGTTACGCTGGTGATCCCGTCCGCATACATACCGGCAAGCAGAACGCAGGATTTGACCTGTGCAGAAGCAACCGGTGAATCGTAATGAGTGGCGTGAAGCGGCTTTCCGTGGATGATAAGTGGTGCACATCCATTGTCCAGCTTACTTGTGATATCAGCGCCCATGGAAGTAAGAGGAGTCATGATACGCTTCATCGGGCGGGTGCGGATCGAATCGTCTCCGTCAAGTTCAGAAGTAAATTTCTGTCCGGCAAGGATTCCTGAGATCAGACGGGTCGTGGTTCCGCTGTTGCCGACATCAAGGATACCTGTCGGTGCACTAAGTCCGTGAAGACCTTTGCCGTGTACAAGGATCTTGTCGCCGTTCCGGTCAATATCGATCCCCATTTTGCGGAAGCAGGAGATCGTCGAGAGACAGTCAGCACCCTCGAGAAAATGCGTGATCCTGGTGGTGCCATTGGCGAGTGAGCCAAACATGACTGCACGGTGTGAGATGGATTTATCGCCCGGAACTGTAAGAGTTCCTCTTAAATTGGTTTGTTTTTTGATTTCCATTATTTTATTCTACTCCTACCGTTCGTATACGATGTAATTACGTTTCTTAAGAAGGGCAGTTCCGCGCTTCATCGCATCTTCCTCATAGAATTCGATCTTCAGGACACCCTGCTCAAATTCACGGTTGTGGATGATGCCGATATTCTTGATACTGATCCCTTCCATAGCAAGAATTGTGGCAATTGTGGCAATTCCACCAGCTTCATCAACAATATCAATATACAGGACATAAGTCTTGTTGATAAGTCCGGAAGAAGTGGTGTCGATGGAGTCGCGGTAATCTCTGGAGTTGGCGAACATATCATAGAGGGTTTCTGCCTCAAGATTGTCAACAGAGCAGCGTGCCTGGATCAGCATCTTGATGTATTCGTCCAGCACATGAGAGATGTTCTCATGGTTTTCGAGGCAGATCTGCTCCCACATGACAGGGGAGGAGGATGCGATACGTGTGATATCGCGGAAACCGCCTGCTGCGATCGTCTTCATGTATTCAGCATCGTTATCCAGCTCTCTGACGAGATTTACCAGAGTGGAAGCAATGATATGCGGAAGATGGCTGACGCCGGCTGTGATAAAATCGTGTTCCTCACAGGTAAGGACCATCGGGATCGAACCAAGAGAATCGATCAGTTCAGAAAACTCGGTGATTTTTTCAAGAGGAACCTGTCCGCCCGGAGTCAGGATATAGTAAGCATTCTCAAGCAGATGGTCGGATGAATATTCAAATCCGGAACGCTCAGAACCAGCCATAGGATGTCCACCGATAAAGCAGTATTCCATGCCGAGTTCCTCGACTGCTTTGTGGATCGGTCCTTTGACGCTTCCTGCGTCTGTAATGATACATCCTTCCTTGATGACATCCTTGAGATATCTGAGATATTCAATATTATACTCTACCGGAGCGCAGAGAAAAATATAATCACACATGGCATAACGGTCATCCCGTTCTTCCAGTGTGGCGTCAATAGCACCGCAGTTCAGTGCGGCAGCCAGAGTTTCTTTGTGTTTCGCATATGCGAGAATGTGATAATCCGGGTGAAACTTGCGGATCGTTTTGGCAATAGATCCTCCGATCAGGCCGAGCCCGATAAAACCTATGGTTTTCATGATGTCTGTGTCCTTTCCAGTTACTACTTATCTATTAGTAGACAAAACTATGGTTCTATTTTAAAAGATACGAGGAAAAATGTCAAACATAGGTACAAAATAGGTGAATTCGATGAATAATTGCAAAAACAGCTCAAAAAAAGTTGTTAAAATTATATAAAATACTTGAAAAGTTGAAAGAATTTTAGTAAAATATGGACATATCAGACAAACAGGGAGGTATTACATATGGACGTTTATAGAACTGACCGAATTCGCAATGTGGTTCTTTTGGGTCATGGGGGATCCGGCAAGACCACATTAGCAGAGGCAATGGCTTATCTGGCAGGAATGACAAGTCGTCTTGGCAGAGTAGAAGATGGAAATACCGTCAGCGATTTTGATAAGGAGGAGATCAAGAGACATTTTTCAATCTCCACATCTGTGATCCCGGTTCCGTGGGACAAGGTGAAGATCAATATCCTGGATACTCCTGGTTACTTTGACTTCGTAGGAGAAGTAGAGGAAGCGGTCAGCGCAGCAGACGCAGCCATCATCGTTGTTTCCGGTAAGGCCGGAGTTCAGGTCGGTACACAGAAAGCATGGAATCTCTGCGAGAAATATAAATTACCTCGTATGATCTTTGTAACAGATATGGACGTGGATGATGTCAGCTATCGTAAAGTAGTAGAGGATCTTACCGAACTTTATGGCAAGAAGATCGCGCCGCTGCATTTCCCGATCCGTGAAGATGGCAAGTTCGTCGGCTATGTCAATGTCGTGAAGCAGGCAGGCCGAAGATATATCGACAAAGCAGGCAAGGAGCCTTGCGATGTTCCGGAATATCTGGAAGAATACCTTGAGAAATATCATGAAACTCTGATGGAATCTGTTGCTGAGACGAGTGAAGAGTTCATGGACCGTTATTTCGAGGGAGATACCTTCTCCGTAACAGAAGTTTCCGCAGCACTTGCAACCAATGTACAGGACGCAAGCATCGTTCCGGTATGCATGGGATCACCGATCAACCTTCGAGGCGTTTCCAACCTTCTCGATGATATCTGTGGATATTTCCCGAGCCCGGACAAGCGCGCATGCAACGGTATTTCCCAGAAGACCAATGAGATCTTTGAAGCAAACTATGACTTTGCCAAAGCGAAATCTGCATACGTATGGAAGACCATCGCAGATCCGTTCCTCGGCAAATATTCTCTGATCAAAGTTGTTTCCGGTGTTATCAAATCCGATGATACTCTGCTCAACGTAGAGAAGGGTGAGGAAGAACGACTGAACAAATTATATGTTCTTGAGGGCTCCAAACCGATCGAAGTTCCGGAACTCCACGCAGGTGATATCGGCGCGATCGCCAAACTCGCAAGCGTACAGACCGGCGACAGCCTTGCAACAAAGGCAGCTCCGGTGCTCTATCCGAAGGCTCTCATTTCCACTCCTTATACCTATAAGAGATATAAGGCAGTCAAGAAGGGCGACGAGGACAAGATCGCACAGGCTCTCGCCAAGATGATGAGTGAGGACAAGACCCTCCGTGCAGTCAATGATTCTGCCAACAGACAGACATTACTCTATGGTATGGGCGACCAGCACCTTGATATCGTAGTAAGCAAGCTCAAAGAACGCTACAAAGTAGACGTAGAACTTTCCAAACCGAAGGTAGCTTTCCGCGAGACCATCCGCAAGAACTCCGACGTAGAGGGCAAACATAAGAAACAGTCCGGTGGACACGGACAGTACGGACATGTCAAGATGCGCTTCGAGCCATCCGGCGACCTGGAGACACCTTATGTATTTGAGCAGGTAGTCGTAGGCGGTGCTGTTCCGAAGAACTACTTCCCGGCAGTTGAGAAGGGCCTTCAGGAAAGCGTTCAGAAGGGACCTCTGGCTGCTTATCCGGTAGTAGGCGTTAAGGCTACACTTTACGATGGATCTTATCATCCGGTAGACTCTTCCGAGATGGCATTCAAGATGGCAACGATCCTGGCGTTCAAGAAAGGCTTTATGGATGCATCTCCTGTACTCCTTGAGCCGATCGTAAGCATGAAGATCACTGTTCCGGACAAATACACCGGTGATGTTATGGGCGATCTCAACAAGAGACGTGGACGTGTTCTTGGAATGAACCCGGATCATGAAGGCAATACCATCATCGAGGCTGATGTACCACAGCTTGAAATCTATGGATATTCTACAACACTTCGTTCCATGACTGGTGGAAGCGGCGACTTCTCCTATGAGTTCGCACGCTATGAGCAGGCTCCGAGCGATATCCAGGCTAAGGAGATTGAGGCACGTGCAAGCAAAGTAGACAACGCAGATGCATAAATGATCAGACTCCTGTGAATTAAGAAATAAAGAAAACCGGCTGCTGAATCTGTTTTGAATAGATTCAGCAGCTGGTTTTTGCTGTGCATAAAATATGTAATTCAGAAAAACCGGATCATTCTTTGATCTTGATCTTGTTTTTTAGTACAACGCAACAGGCAAGGTCTCCAATAACATTGACGCAGGTTGCACCCATATCACACAGAGTGTTGATACTGATGTAAACACCAAGGATACCTGCCGGAAGTCCTGCCATGGTTGCCAGTGCTGCAAAAGAAGCGATCGCACCGCCAGGGATACCAGGAGTACCTACAGACAGAAGCACGTTTGCCAGAAGGATCACGATCATCAAGGAAACGCTGACATTGATTCCGCAGGCGTTGGCGAAGAACATGATCATAAAGGACATTACGATGGATACCGCGTCCATGTTGACAGTGGCACCAAGCAGGATCGCGATACTGGTGATCTGGTTGGAAACACCCATCTCTTCCTCCATACACTGTTTGCTGATCGGGATAGTAGCGGAGCTTGAACAGGTTCCGAATGCATTCAGTGCAGCAGGCATGATCGCTTTGAAGAAGCGGATCGGGCTTTCTTTGCCAAGGATCTTGACAGACAGACCATACACGAGAAAAGCAAAACCGAAAAATGCCACATAAAGGATGATGAGCTGTGTTGCCAGTGAAAGGATGGTCTCTGTTCCGTTTGCCTCAACGACCGGTACGATCGTACAGAAGACACCGATCGGGGTAAAGTACATGATCGTGCCGATGATCTTCAGACAGATCTCATTCAGTGAATCAATAAAATCAAGGAATGGTTTGCCTTTTTCTCCGATGGAGATCAGGGTAAAACCGATGATCACTGCGAATACGAGAACCTGGAGCATATTTCCCTCGGCAAAAGCCTTGACAGGGTTTGACGGGATCAGGTTTTTGATCGTATCCAGGATACTGCTCATCTCGGTTGCCTGGATATCGGCAGTTGCCATCTCAAAAGAAACACCTCTTCCAAGATGGATCAGACGCGGGATGATAAGACCGACGAGGCTGGCAAGTGCGGTGGTACTGAGAAAATATACCATGGCAGAGCCTGTGATCTTTCCGGTGGTGCGGATATTTCCGATGCTGCAGATACCGATGACGATCGAACAGAAGACCATAGGGAAGATCATCATGTTCAGGGCATTCATGTAGATGCCTCCGATCAGACTGGTGACAGTCAGAACCGGTGCATATCGTCCGGCAAGAAAAAGTCCGGTCAGGATACCAAGGACCAGTCCGGTAAAGATCGCCTGGGTGATATGCTTCTTGTACCAGGAATAAAACGACTTCATTATATTGTTCCCTCCTCATAAAAATAATAAAAAACACGAAAAAAAATTATATCATGTCGAAAAATGTGCGTCAACAGAAATGCTTTACTTTGATAAAGTTCGCCTTTTTGTTGAGAATAAGCGGATAATCGCGAAACGTTACATTGACAAAACGCTCTCCTTGAATTAAAATTAATTCTCAGATACAACAATGAATGTTGGAGGAACCATAGAGATGAAATACTTTTTTAAAAAAATTGAGCCCAAGTGGCAGGCGAAATGGGAAGAAAGCAAAGTCTTCGAAGCCAAGGACAACAGTGACAAACCGAAGTTCTATGGTCTGGTAGAGTTTCCATATCCAAGTGGCGCAGGTATGCATGTAGGACACATCAAAGCATACTCAAGCCTTGAGGTTATTTCCAGAAAACGTCGTATGGAAGGCTACAATGTACTTTTCCCGATCGGATTTGATGCATTCGGTCTTCCTACCGAGAACTATGCAGTCAAGACAGGAACACACCCACGTATCATCACAGATGAGAACATCAAGAAATTCTCCAACCAGTTAAAGAAAGTTGGATTTTCCTTTGACTGGAACCGTGTGATCGATACTACAGATGAGGATTACTACAAATGGACACAGTGGATCTTCCTCAAAATGTTTGAGAAGGGTCTCGTATTCAGAGACAGAACTCTTGTAAACTACTGCCCGCACTGCAAGGTCGTTCTTTCCAATGAGGACAGCCAGGGCGGCAAATGCGATATCTGCCACAGCGAAGTTGTGCAGAAATCCAAGGACGTATGGTATCTGAGGATCACTCAGTACGCAGACAAACTCCTGGAAGGCCTCAAGGACGTTGACTATCCGGACAATGTAAAGCAGCAGCAGATCCACTGGATCGGTAAATCCAAGGGCGCTTTTGTAGACTTCGACATCGACGGAATCGACGAGAAGCTTGAGATTTATACAACCAGACCGGATACTCTGTTTGGTGTTACTTTCATGGTAATCGCACCGGAGCATCCGATCATCGACAAATACAAAGACAAAGTCGCAAACATGGACGAGATCACTGCATACCGTAATGAATGTGCCAAGAAGACAGAGTTCGAGAGAACTCAGCTTGTCAAGGACAAGACAGGTGTGCGTATCCAGGGATTTGAGGGAATCAACCCTGTAAACGGCAAGAAGATCCCGATCTACATTGCAGACTATGTAATGATGGGTTATGGTACAGGTGCGATCATGGCAGTACCGGCTCATGACCAGCGTGACTATGATTTCGCAAAGAAATTCGGCATCGACATCATCGAAGTCATCAAGGGTGGAGACATCACCAAGGAAGCCTACACAGGTGACGGAGAGATGGTCAACTCTGAATTCCTCAACGGATACACCAAGAAAAAAGATTCTATCGAGCGTATGCTGGAAGAACTTGAGAAGAAGGGCATCGGTAAAGCAGGCGTTCAGTACAAGATGAAAGACTGGGCATTCAACCGCCAGAGATACTGGGGTGAGCCGATCCCGCTGATCCATTGCCCGAACTGCGGTGTTGTAGCTGTTCCGGAAGAAGAACTTCCGCTTCGTTTGCCAGATGTCAAAGATTTTGAGCCGGGTGAAG
>OLRS01001715.1_pt1 | contig 20053 bp, 23 predicted proteins | sample 1673171 | NCBI WGS metagenome assembly OLRS01 (sample SAMEA3136762, study PRJEB25190) | human gut metagenome | biome: human gut; feature: human-associated habitat; material: faeces | place: Austria | collected 2013
CCGAATGGCTGCGGGGCGCTCCTTGTCTCTGCGGGAATATTTCAGGATGAAAGGCATACAATAAAAAGAAAGCATCTTAATTGCATTCTGCTTTCATTTATGGTAGAATCAAAGAAAGAAGGAGGTGCTGGATATGGCACAGATCAGTGTACGCGTAGATGATGTCGTGAAGCATGAAGCGGAGCAGACCTTTGACGAGATCGGTCTGAGCATGAACACGGCCATCACCATCTTTCTCAAGGCTTGCGCCCGGGAAAAACGCATTCCGTTTGAACTGACCGCAGACCCCTTTTATTCCTCTGCCAATCAGCGTTATCTGGAAGGCATCATGCGGGATGTGCGCAGCGGCAAGGCGCATTTTGCCCCGCATGACCTCATCGAGGATGCCTGATGCGGCTGCTGTGGGAAGATCGCGCATGGGAGGATTATCTTTATTGGCAAATGCAGGACAAAAAGACATTGAAACGCATCAACGCGCTGATCAAAGATATCGCCCGCAACGCCTTTGACGGCATCGGCAAGCCGGAACCGCTGCGCGGTACGCTCAGCGGCTGGTGGAGCCGCCGTATCGACGATGTGAACCGCATCGTTTACTACGAAGAAAACGGCATTGTGTTTATCGTTTCCTGCCGCGGACATTACGATGACACCTGACAGCAGCCGCTGCATCTAAAAAAAGGACACCGGATAGCCTGCGGGCTGTCCGGTGTCCCTTTTAAATAAACTTACTGATCCTTTTCCACCATCATCTTGCTGGCTTTATAGATATCGCCGCAGCCGAGGGTGATGACCAGATCGCCGGGCTGGGCGTTCTGCTTTACCCAGTCGGCGGCTTCCTGGAGGCTGTTCACCAGCACGGAGCCGGGGATCTGTGCAGCCAGCTTTGCGCTGGTAATGGTGGGGTCGTTGGGCTCGCGGCTGCCCATGATGGGGGTGATCACCGTGATATCGGGGATCTTGAACACATCCACAAAGTCGTTGAACAGCATCTTGGTGCGGCTGTATGTAAACGGCTGGTGGACGGCGATCAGGCGCTTGTAGCCCATCTCCTTGGCGGTGTTCAGGGTGGCGCGCAGCTCGGTGGGGTGGTGGGCGTAGTCGTCGATGACCAGCGCACCGTTGCACTCGCCGTACACCTCAAAGCGGCGGCCTGCGCCCTTGAAGTTCAGGGCGGCCTCGGCGCACTGCTCTGCGCTCAGGCCCACAAAGCGGCACACGGCGCACATGGCCAGTGCATTATAAATATTGTGGCGGCCGGGCACGGACAGGCGGATGCGGGTGGTGTCGGTCGTATTCCACTCCTTCAGGTCGAACTCAAAGAAGCCGGGCTTATACTCGTTGACATTGACAGCGCGGTAATCGGCGTGGTTGTCGATGGCAAAGGTGCGCACCCGGCGGTCCAGCGTGTACATCACGTCCATGGTGTTCTTGTCGTCGGCGTTGGCAAAGATCATGAACTGGGTCATCAGGGCAAAGCGCTTGAAGGCGAACTTCAGCTCACCCATGCTGCCGTAGTAGTCCAGATGGTCGTTGTCGATGTTCAGCACCACAGACAGGTAGGGGGTCAGCTTCAGGAAGGTCTCGGCAAACTCGCAGGCCTCGATAACGATATCAGCGCCCTTGCCGGCCTTGCCGTAGCCGTTGATGAGGGGCAGCTTACCGCCGATGACGGCAGAGGGGTCGCGGCCGGCCAACTCCAGCGCAGTGGTGATCATGGAGGTGGTAGTGGTCTTGCCGTGGGTGCCGGACACGCAGATGCTCTGCTTGTACAGGCGGCTCACATAGCCCAGCAGCACGCTGCGCTCCACGGTGGGGATGCCATAGGAGGCGGCTGCGTTCAGCTCCACGTTGTCCTTGGAGATGGCGGCAGAGTACACCACCATGTCCGCACCGACAACGTTATCCGCATTGTGGCCAAGGCTGACCTTCACGCCCATCTCCCGCTCGTAGCGGATGATGCTGCCGTCCAGCACATCGCTGCCGGACAGCTCGTAGCCCTTGGCAGCCAAGATCTGGATCAGCGGGTACATTCCGCTGCCGCCGCAGCCGATAAAGTGGATCTTCTTTACATTGTCCAGCAGATGCTGGCTATAATCCGAGTACATGAACATAGTAAGGCTCTCCTCCAAATATTAACGGCTGCAGCGCAGACCGATTCCTTCCAAATATGGGGACACACCCTTATTATATAATTTTTGCAGCATAAAATAAACAGGTAAGGCCGAATTTTCGGAAAGAACCATAAATCTTTTGTGGATTTTGTGATATGTGTACAACAAAATCCCGGCAGTATTACTTTTTTGCCCGCCGCCGCAGGATCTCGTCCAGAATGGCATCGGCCACGTCTGCCTTGCTCATCAAAGGCAGCTCCCGGGTGCCGTCCGGGGTGATGAAGGTGACCACGTTGGTGTCTACGCCAAAGCCTGCACCGGCCACCTTGAGGTTGTTGGCCACCACCATGTCCAGATTCTTCTTGGCAAGCTTTGCGGAGGAGTTTTCCACAAGGTCCCGGGTCTCCATGGAAAACCCGCACAGGAACTGGTGGGTCTTGCGGGGGCCGATGGTGCCAAGGATGTCCTCGGTGCGCTCCACCGGGATGGAGAGGTCGCCTTCCTTCTTTTTGATCTTGTCGTCTGCCACGGTGGTAGGGCGGTAGTCCGCCACGGCAGCTGCCATGATGAGCACATCGGTGGTGTCAAAGCGGTCAGTCACCGCCTCGTACATCTGCCGGGCACTTGTCACCGGCACATCGGTGGTGAACTTGACCGGCGGCAGCGCGGTCTGCCCGTGGATCAGGGTCACCTCTGCGCCCCGCATGGCGGCGGCGCGGGCAAGGGCGTAGCCCATCTTGCCGGTGGAGTGGTTGGTCAGGTAGCGCACCGGGTCCAGCGCCTCCTGCGTGGGGCCGGCGGTCACCGCAATGTGCAGCCCTGCCAGATCCTTCGGGCGGGCAATGGTGTGCAGGATGTACTCCAGCAGCACTTCCTCCTTGGGCAGGCGTCCGCTGCCCACATCCTTGCAGGCCAGCACGCCGCTTTCCGAGGGGATGACGGTAAAGCCGTACCGCTCCAGCGTGGCAAGGTTATCCTGCGTGATGGGGTTTTCCAGCATTCCGGTGTTCATGGCGGGGGACACAAGCTTTGGACACTTGGCAGCCAGCACCACGGTGGTAAGCATATCGTCCGCAATGCCGTGCGCCATTTTGGCAATGACGTTGGCGGTGGCGGGGGCGACTAAGATCACATCTGCCTTTTTTGCCAGCGAGATATGGGTGACCTCAAACTTGAAATCCCGGTCAAAGGTGTCCACCATGCACTTGTGGCCGGTCAGGGTCTCAAAGGTGAGAGGGGTGATGAACTGGGTGGCGTTTTTGGTCATGATGACCTCCACATCCGCACCCAGCTTGCGCAGTGCACTGGCCACATTGGCCATCTTATAGGCGGCAATGCCGCCGCTCACGCCCAGCAGGACGCACTTGCCGTTCAGATCCATGGTTCGTTTACCTCCCGGAAAAACAGTTCTTTTCCACATATCTTACCTTAGTATAATGCAAAACTTCCACCAGCACAACAAAATCTTTGCCGGGAACTTGTATCCTGAGCAAAAATGCGGTAAAATACGCTTGACAAAGAGCAAACCGGTTCTTTTCTTTTACTTTGAAAAGGAAAACAGAATTATGATCTTAGCCATTGATATAGGCAACACCACCGTCGCCCTTGGGGGCATCCGGGACGGACGTGTATGCTTTGTGGCGCGCATGGACACGGTGCGCACCCGCACGGCTGCGGAATATCGTGCCGAAATGGATAAAATTTTTGCGCACCGCCGCCACCCGGAGCGCCCCATGCGCTTTGAGGGTGCGGTGCTTACCAGCGTAGTGCCCCAGATCACCGGGGCACTGGCCGAGTGCGCCCGTCACTACACCGGCAAAAAGCCGGTCATCGTTTCGCCGGACATCCGCACCGGACTGACCATGGGGGTGGACGAGCCCCGCGCCGTGGGCAAGGATCGGCTGGTGGATGCCGCCTACGCGGCGGCAAACTTTCCGCTGCCAGTCATCACGGTAGACCTTGGCACCGCCACCACCTTTAATGTGGTGGACAAAGACCGGGTGTTCCGGGGCGGCGTGATCTGTCCCGGCCTTTCCACCGGGCTGCGCGCACTGGGCGAGCGCTGCGCCCAGCTGCCGCAGGTGCATCTGGGCTCCCCGAAAAAAGCCATCGGCACCAATACCGAAAGCTGTATGCTGTCCGGCTCGGTGCTGGGCACCGCCGTGCTCATTGACGGCATGGTGCAGCGCATTGAGGAGGAGCTGGGCAGCCCGGCTACGCTGGTGGTCACCGGCGGGCTGGCAAAATACGTCACCCCGCTGTGCCGCCACCCCCTGGCCTATGACCCGGAGCTGCTGATGAAGGGGCTGGCATTGCTGTACCAGCTGAACGCCCCGCAGGAGCACGGCCGCAGCCATGGCGGCGGCAGACACTACGGTCAACAGGGACGCCCCCGGGCAAAGCACCCGTACCCCAACCGCCGCACCCGCCGCGAGCCGGAGACGCTGGTAGGCTGAGGGGACAAGAGGATAAGGGAGAGCATTATGAAACTGGGCATTCTTGGCACGGGTAAGATCGTGCAGGAATTTTTGCCATGGCTTGTGGAGCACACGCCGTTTACTGTGCAGGCGGTGTGCAGCACCCCACGCTCGGCGGCAAAAGCCGCAGAGCTGTGTGCGCAATATCAGATCCCACAGCACACCACCAATTATTTTGAGCTTTTGCAGTGGGTGGATGTGGTCTACATCGCCGTGCCCAACTTGCAGCACGCCCGCTACGCCCGGGTGGCGCTGGAGGCGGGCAAGCACGTCATTGTGGAAAAGCCCATGGCGGTGACCGCCGCCGAGACCGAGGAACTGGCAGCGCTGGCACAGCGCAAGCGGCTGTTCCTCTTTGAGGCGATGACCACCCAGTACCAGCCCAACTACGCAAAGCTCCGGGAGCTGCTGCCCCGGGTGGGCACGGTGCGTATGGTGCAGTGCAGCTTCAGCCAGTATTCCAGCCGATACGACGCCTTTTGTGCCGGGCAGACCCCGCCGGTGTTCGACCCGCTGTGCGCGGGCGGCGCACTGATGGACTTGGGCGTGTACAACGTCAGCTACATCGTGGGTCTGTTTGGTGAGCCGAATAAGGCAGTGTATGCCGCCAACATGGAGCGCAACATCGACACCAGCGGTGTGCTGATGATGGATTACAGCGGTTTCAAGGCGGTAAGCCTTGCCGCCAAGGACTGCGCAGCCCCTGCCCGCTGCATCATTCAGGGCACAAAGGGCTACATTTTGCAAAAATCCACCCCGAACTACTGCGGCGGCGTGACCTTCCATCCCAACGAGGGCAAGGAGGAGCACTACAACCTGAACGGGGATCGTCCCCGGCAGGCGGCAGAGTTCGAGACCTTTTACCGCGCCATGACCACCGGAGATCAGGAGCTGTGCGCCCGGATGCTGGACACCAGCATCGCGGTGAGCCGGGTGCTCACGGTGGCGCGCCGCAGCGCCGGGGTGCGCTTCCCCGGTGACAGATTTTAACGCATTTTTCTCTGGAACACGCCCTGACAACCACGCGCTTCCAAAGATTTGAATATTCACCTTAAACCCGCACAGAGCGGGCAGGTTTGCGCCGTATCCGACAAAAAGGGCGGAACGGCAGCAGGAGGAAAACTGAATTATGAAGAATACCAATACGAAGACTCTGACTCGTGTGGCCCTGCTGGTGGCCATTGAAGTGGTGATGAAGCTTGTCGGTCTGGGCAGTGTGCCCATGGGCCCGCTGTACATGAGCTTCCTCACCCTGCCCATCGCCGTGGGCGCTATCACCATGGGCCCCGCCGTGGGTGCCCTGCTGGGCGGCGTGTTCGGCGCTGTGAGCTTCTACGATGCCATCACCGGCGCATCTGCCATGACCGGTGCACTGTTTCAGGTCAGCCCGCTGAACACCTTTATCCTGTGCGTGGGTATGCGTGTGCTCATGGGTCTGTGCTGCGGCCTGATCTTCAAGGGCCTGCAGAAGCTGGATAAGTCCCGCACCTGGAGCTACATCGTCAGCGCCATGACCGCACCCGCCCTGAACACCCTGTTCTTCATGGGCTACATCGTGCTGGCCTTCTACGGCTGCGACTATGTGCAGAATCTGGTGTCCGTCAAGGGCGCTGCCAACCCCTTCATGTTCGTTGTGCTGCTGGTTGGCGTGCAGGGCGTAGCCGAATTTCTGGTGTCCGGCATTCTGGGCGGCATCGTCGCCCGCGCCGTGGCAAAGTTCCTGAAGTAAGACCGGCTGCGCACCATGTCAGGGCGGCGTATCCGTGTTTAGAATAGAAAAATGAATGCTCCTCCGGCAACCCGCCGGGGGAGTTTTTTGTTGGTAGACTTAGAAAGAACCCCCTCAGGCTCACTGCGTTCGCCAGATTCCCCTTTTTGTCACCGTAGGTGACAAAAGGGGGAGTGTGGCATCGCCGCAGGCGATGACGGAAGGGGTGCCCCGCAACGCGGAGCGCATTCAAAATTGTCCCCCTCACGCATTTTCATCTTCCTGCATAGGATGGCGCACAGCGGAAAAGGGGAGATGACGGCATGAGACAGACAAAGCGGTTTGCGGTGGTGGGCAGCGATGCCCGGCAGGCGGCGGCAGGGCGTGCACTGGCGCGGGCAGGGTATACGGTGGGCGGCGTGCAGCAGCTGCCGCAGGCAGACTGCATCCTGCTGCCGCTCCCGCTGGAACAGGCTGATCTGCCGCTGGCGCAGCTGCTGGGCACGGCAAAGCCCGGTGCGCTGGCGCTGGGCGGTAAGGTGACGGAGAGTGCGTTGTCCATCGCCCGGGCGGCGGGGGTGGAGCTGGTGGATTATTTTGCCCGCCCGGAACTGACTGTGTATAACGCCATCCCCACCGCCGAGGGCTGCATCGGCATTTTGCTGGAGCGGCGCAGCCGCACCCTGTGGGGCGCGGCGGTGCTGGTGCTGGGCTTTGGCCCTGTGGGGCGGGCGCTGGCGGTGCGTCTGGCGGCGCTGGGTGCGCGGGTGACCGTGGCGGCACGCCGCCCGGTGCAGCGGGCAATGGCAGAGGAGCTGGGTCTGCGGGCGGTGCCGCTGACAGAGCTTGCCGCAGAAGCTGCCGCCTTTGATACGGTGGTCAACACCATCCCCGCGCCGGTGCTGACGGCACAGGTGCTGGCAGCGCTGCCAAAGAAAAGTCTGATCGTAGATCTGGCTTCCAAGCCCGGCGGCACAGACTTTGCCGCCGCCCGGCGGCTGGGACACACGGCGCTGCACGCGCTGAGCCTGCCGACGGTCTGGGCACCGGAAACGGCAGGGGAGGCGCTGGCACGCACGGTGCAAGCCATTTTGCAGGAGCGGGAGGGAACGGTATGACCACAGAGAAAAAGGGCTGTCTTGCGTTTGCGGTGTGCGGCAGCTTTTGTACGCTGGAGGACGCCTTGGGTGCGGCGCAGGCACTGACGGCACAGGGCTGGACGCTGCTGCCCATTATGAGCTTTGCCGCGCAGCAGGATACCCGGTTCGGCACCGGGGAAAGCTGGCGGCAGCGCCTGCAGGCTGTTGCCGGGCAGCCGGTGCTGGACACCCTGCAGGCGGTGGAGCCGCTGGGTCCCCGGCGGCTGGCACAGGCACTGGTGGTCGCCCCCTGCACCGGCGCAACGCTGGCGCGGCTGGCGGCAGGGCTTTCGGATACGCCGGTGACCCTTGCTGCCAAAAGCCTGCTGCGGGTGGGCAGCCCGGTGGTGCTGGCAGTCTCCACCAACGACGGCCTTGGCGCTTCCGGCGAAAACATGGCGCGGCTGTGCCAGCGCAAGCACTATTATTTTGTGCCCTACGGGCAGGATGACCCCTTTGCCAAGCCCCAGAGCCTGAAGGCAGATCTCTTGCCCTGCTGCCCGCCGCCGTGGACGCTGCTTTGCGGGGTGAGCAGCTGCAGCCGGTGCTGCTGGGGCAAAGGAATGCGTAAATCCCTTTTCAGCGGGGAAAAAATGTGGTATACTCCAAATGATGCCTTGCCGGCATAAAACTGATAAGCGGAGAATACCAGATGAAAAAATTTACCGCAGCACTGTGCACTGTGCTGCTTTTGATAGGCACTGTGCTGGTGCCCGGCGCGGCAGCAGCCGGCCCGACGCTGGCCAATACCCGGGCATACTGCATTATGGACGCAGACACCGGCCTTGTGCTGGCGCAGCAGAATATGGACGAAGAGTTGCACCCGGCCTCCATTACCAAGGTGATGACCCTTGGTCTTGCCTGCGAAAAGGCGCAGGGAGACTGGGACGATGTAAAGCTGACCGTGACCCACGAGGATGTCTATTCGCTGGCGGGCACGGATTCCAGCCATATCGCCCTGCGGGAAGGGGAGGAAGTCCCCTTGGTGGATGCGCTGTACGCTACCCAGATGGCCAGCGCCAACGATGGTGCCAACCTGCTGGCAGAGTATTTTGGCGGCGGCACCATCGCGGACGGCGTGGCGGCCATGAATGCACAGGTGGAGGAGCTTGGCCTTGCCCACACCCACTTTTCAAACCCCCACGGCATCAGCGATGAGGATCACTACACCAGCTGCTACGATATGGCGCAGATTTTGCGCTGGGCGCTGCAGCAGCCGGGGTTTGAGGATGTGTTCACCCGCAACAAGATGTACACCATGCAGTCCACCAACATCCAGCCGGTGATCCGTTACTTCTCCCAGCAGGATAAGATCCGCATCGGCTCCAGCCGCTACCACATCGACAGCGTGCTGGGCTCCAAGCTGGGCTACACCAACACCGCCCGGTACAGCTATGTCTGTCTGGCGGAGCAGGACGGGGTGCGCCTGATCTGTGTGACGATGCAAAGCCAGCTGAGCACCGACAAATATAACGATATGCGCACCCTGCTGGACTACGCCTTTGCCACCTACAAAAACTACACCCAGCTGCCCGGCGGCAGCGTTACCGCACAGCTGGCAGTGGCGGGCGGCGGGCAGAGCCTTGGTACGGTCACCGTGGCCGACCCCGGGGTGAAGCTGCTGCTGGCCGAGGGCTTATCCGCGCAGGATGTGACCGTGGATTTGGAACTGCCGGAGCAGTATCTGCTGGGCGCAGAACCCGCCGTGTATGCGGTGTATACCCTGAACGGCGGCGCAAAGCAGGAGAGTACCAGCGTGCGGGTGAAGGCCGAGATCACCGGTCTTGCCGAGCTGCTGGAACAGAGCGCCGGCAAAAAGCTGGATACTGCCAAGGACGTGGAGCCGGGCAGCAGCGCATGGCTGCTGGCGGGCATCTCGGTGGGGTGCACCATAGGCGCAGCCGTGGTCACGGTGCTGGTGCTGCGGCTGCACGCCCGCCTGAAAAAGCGCCGCAAAACGGCAAAGCACCATAACAAAGCGTAAAAGCCTGTTCAAAACCAGACTTTTCCAGATAAAGAAAAAACTTTCAGAAAAAAAGAGAGGTACAATATCATGGGTAAGTTTATTTTTACGCAGACCGAGATCCCCGGCGTGGTGGTCATTGAGCCGCAGGTGTTCGGCGATGACCGCGGCTATTTTATGGAGACCTACCAGAAGGACCAGTTCGCAGAGGCCGGCATCGACAAGGAATTCGTGCAGGATAACCAGAGCCGCTCCACCCGGGGCGTGCTGCGCGGGCTGCACTTCCAGAAGAACCATACCCAGGGCAAGCTGGTGCGCGTGACCAAGGGTGAGGTGTATGATGTGGCTGTGGACTGCCGTCCCCACAGCGCTACCTTTGGCAAGTGGGTGGGCGTCACCCTCTCCGAGGACAACAAGAAGATGTTCTATATCCCGGAGGGCTTTGCCCATGGTTTTCTGGTGCTGAGCGATGTGGCAGAGTTCTGCTACAAGTGCACCGATGTCTACGACCCCACCAGCGAGGGCGGCATCCCCTACGACGACCCCACCGTCAACGTGCAGTGGCCGGACTGCGGCTGCGAGCACAAGACCAGCGCAAAGGACAAGCTGCACGAGCCTTTTGCCGCCCAGAAGTTCGAGTATTTTGAAAAGTGGTGATCGCCCGTGGCAAAACTCAAAGGGATGTGGAACGGCTTCTGGCGCTACCGCTATCTGCTGTGGAACCTTGTAAGCCGTGATTTCAAGCTGAAATACCGCCGCAGCGTGCTGGGCGTGGTGTGGAGCGTTTTGAACCCGCTGCTGATGTGCCTTGTGTACTGGGCGGTGTTCAGCAGCCTGATGGATATGCGGGGCAGCGGCATCGACAACTTTGCCGTCTTTCTGATGTGCGGTCAGCTGCTGTTCAACTTCTTCAACGAAGCTACCTCCACCAGCATGAGCAGCGTGCTCAGCGCCGCCCCGCTGCTGAAAAAGGTGTATATCCCCAAGTATATCTTCCCGCTGGAAAAATGCTGTTTTGCCATGGTGAACTGCGTGTTCAGCTTTGTGGCGCTGCTGCTGGTCATGATCTTTACCGGCGCGCCCTTCCATCTGACTATTTTTGAAGCGCTGTATCCGCTGGTGACCTTGTTCTTCTTCAGTCTCGGGGTCAGTATGTTCCTGGCGGCGGCTACCGTGTTCTTCCGGGATATCATGCACATCTGGAGCGTGTTCGTCACCGCGCTGCTGTATTTCTCTGCCATCTTCTACGACCCCACCCAGATGACCTTTTCCATCGGCGGCTTCAATATGCAGCAGATCATCAAGCTGAACCCCATGTACTGGTATATCACGGGCTTCCGCCGCACGGTGATGTGGGGCATCCCGCTGGACGGGAATATGTTCCTTGTCTGCGGCATCTGCGCCGTAGTGTCCATGGTGGCGGGGCTGTGGGTGTTCCGCAAAACGCAGGACCGCTTTGTGCTGCACATTTAAGGAGGGTGAACAATGGAACCGATCATCAAAGTGGACAATGTTTCCATGTGCTTCAACCTTTCCAAGGAAAAGCATGAGAGCCTGAAAGAGTACTTTCTGGCCATGGTGCAGGGACGGCTGCAGTACGACGAGTTCTACGCTTTAAAGGACGTCAGTCTGGACATTATGCCCGGCGATTTTTACGGCCTTGTGGGCTTGAACGGCTCGGGCAAATCCACCCTGCTCAAGACCATTGCCGGGGTGTACAAGCCCAGCAAGGGCAAGGTGACCGTAAACGGCACCATCGCTCCGCTCATCGAGCTGGGCGCGGGCTTTGATATGGACCTGACCGCCCGCGAGAACATCTACCTCAACGGCACGGTGCTGGGCTTTTCGCCCAAGTATCTGGACGAAAAATTTGACGAGATCGTGGAATTCAGCGAGCTGGAAAATTTTCTGGATGTGCCGCTGAAAAACTACTCCTCCGGCATGGTGGCGCGCATTGGTTTTGCCATTGCCACCATCACCAAGCCCGATATCCTCATTGCGGACGAGGTGCTGTCGGTGGGCGATTTCCTGTTCCAGCAAAAGTGCGAAAAGCGGATGCAGGAGCTGATGGCGGGCGGTACCACGGTCATTCTGGTGTCCCACTCCATCGAGCAGATCGAGCGGATGTGCACCAAGGTGGCATGGCTGAGCCACGGCCACCTGAAAATGAACGGGGACACCGCAACAGTCTGCGCCGCCTACAAGGCGACTCAGCGCGGCGAGGTCTGATATGAACGTACGGTTGAAACGCGCCAAGGAGCTTGCCGGCTATGCCGTGCAGCTGACAAAGGACGAGGGTCTGTCCACCATGGTCATGCGCGGTGCGGGCTTTGTGAAACGCCGCTGCTTTGGCAAACGCGCACGCTACCTGCCCGCCAAAAAGGTGCTGGAAGCGCAGCGTGCAGAGATGGCAGGCAAAACGGCGGCAGACTGCGGTCTGCCCACCATCTCGGTGCTGACCCCGCTGTATAATACCCCTGAAAAATACCTGCGGGAGTTTCTGGATTCCTTTGCGGGGCAGACTGCGCCCAACGGGCAGCTCTGCCTTGCCGATGCTTCGGACGCCGCCCACGGGGACGTAGAGCGGATCGTAAAGGAATATCAGCAAAAAAATCAACAGATCGTATACAAAAAGATCGAAAATAAGGGCATTGCCGCCAACACCAACGCTGCCGCACAGCTGGCAACAGGGGAATATCTGGCGCTGGCAGACCACGACGACATTCTGGCACCCCATGCCCTGTACACCATGGGCAAGGCTATCCTGCAGCTGCGGCAGCGCGGAGAACCGGACGGTTTTCTGTACAGCGACGAAGCGCTGTTCGCCAAGAGCATCCGCCGCCCCATGGTGGCGCACTTCAAGCCGGACTACGCCCCGGACTACCTGCTGTGCTGCAACTACATCTGCCATCTGGCGGTGTTTAAAAAGACACTGTGGGAGCAGCTGGGCGGTGAGCGCCCGGAATGCGACGGCAGTCAGGATCATGACCTGTTCCTGCGGCTGCTGGAAAAGACCGGCGGTGCCGCCCATGTGCCGCAGGTGCTCTACTACTGGCGGGTGCACGCGGGGTCTACCTCCGGTGGTGCCGATGCCAAGCCCTATGTGGCGGCAGCGGCTAAAAAGGCGCTGGCAGACCACCTGACCCGCACCGGGCGCACCGGCACGGTGGAGGATGGCTTGTTCCCCAGCACCTACCGGGTGAAGTGGGACATTGTGGGCGAACCGAAGGTAAGCATCCTCATCCCCAATAAGGACCACACCGAGGATCTGGAAAAGTGCCTGCACAGCATCTGGACAAAGACCGAATGGGAGCACTTTGAGGTCATCGTAGTGGAGAACAACTCCACCGACCCCGCCACCTTTGCCTACTATAAAAAGGCGCAGCAGCGCTACGACGGCCTGCGGGTGGTCACCTACCCGAAAAAGGGCTTCAACTTTTCCGGCATCAACAACTTTGGCCGCAAATACGCCACCGGCGAGTATCTGCTGCTGCTGAACAACGATGTGGAGGTGCGTAACGGCGAATGGCTCACCGAGCTTCTGCGCCAATGCGCCCACCCCGGCGGGGCTGCAATGTGCGGTGCCATGCTCTTTTACCCGGACGAGACCATCCAGCACGCAGGCGTCATTACCGGGCTGGGGGGCTACGCGGGGCACAGCCACAAGTACAAAAAGGCCGGCGGCAGCGGCTATCTGTTCCGCACCGCCACGGTGCAGGACTTTTCTGCCGTCACCGGTGCCTGCCTGCTGGTAAAGACCAGCGTGTGGGACGAGGTAAAGGGGCTGGACGAAGCCTTTGCGGTGGCCTTCAACGATGTGGACTTCTGCCTGCGGGTGCGGGATGCGGGCTACCGCATTGCGTGGACGCCCTACGCCCAGCTGACCCACTACGAGAGCAAGAGCCGCGGCGGGGACGAAAAAGACCCGGTAAAGGCACAGCGCTTTGCCGCCGAGCAGCAGCGCCTGTACGAGGTGCACGGCAAGGCGAACATCCTGCATGACCCCTACTACAACCCCAATCTGACCATGGACCGGGAGGATTTTTCCGAAAGTGATGATCTGCGCGGGCTGAAAGAGGGACGCATCACGGTGCAGTGGAGGGAATAACAGCATGAACATCAAGGGTCATTTCGAGACCATCACCCGGCACAAGCTGCTGGTGATGAAATACTGCTTTGAATGCGGGCTGTATGAACAGGGGCTTGCCCACGACCTGAGCAAGTACAGCCCTACCGAGTTCATCCCCGGGTGCATCTACTATCAGGGCGACCACAGCCCCAACGAGGCCGAGCGCGCGGCCAAGGGCTACACCTCGGCGTGGCTGCACCACAAGGGGCGCAACAAGCATCATCTGGAATACTGGATCGATTACAGCACCACCAAGACAGGCCTGACCGGCATGAAGATCCCCCTGCGGTACGTCTGCGAGATGGTGTGCGACCGGGTGGCGGCAAGCCAGATCTATCTGGGCGATAAGTACACCGATGCCTCCGCGTGGGAGTACTACCAGCGCAGCAAGGATCACTACCTGATGCACCCGGAGACCCGGGCGCTGCTGGAAAAGCTGCTGCGCATGGTGCGGGACCTCGGGCGGGAGCGCACCTTTGCCTACATCAAATTCCTGCTTGGCTGCGAAACCGATTACTAAGCATATTTGGCAAACGCCGCTGACGAAAAGTCGGCGGCGTTTTTGTGTGGTCTGCAAGACAACGCAAAAACACCCCAGCTGGGCGGTTTTACCGCTTGGCCGGGGTGCTGTTTTTGCAAGAAATAATTACTGCTCGTTTTCGTAGATCTTGATATAGCGCGGAGCGCTTTTATCCTGCCAGAACAGCAGAATAGCGGTCAGGGCGACAGCCAGTGTGGTGAGGACGGCGAGCAGAGCTTTGAGAACTTTCATGGTTTGGTGCCTCCTTGTGAAGTTCAGGAGCGGAGCGGGGGACGTTCCGCCTGTCATGTTAGGTATAGTATAGCATATTCCCGCAGTAAAGGCAAACGGCAGAGAGGGGAGAACAAAAAGAAAAATACGGTGGTTAGTTAAAACTAATTGGCGAAAACGAATAAGAAAGTTCAGGAAAATTCATCATTTGGGGCGTGATGTCGTTGACTTCCCGCGCCAAAATGATACAATAAGTGTGTTAAGCAGCTGCTGTCCCTGTACCAGTGCGCCTGCATGGGCGAGGGGATGGCAATTCAAGCAGAATGGGGGATTTGAAATCCATGTTGAACAAGCTGAAACGTGCGGCGCTTGGCGCGCATACGCCGCATGACAAGGCAACTGCTGCAAGCAAACCTGTCCCGATGCCTCTGCCCGCGCAGGTACGCATCCTTATGAGCCAGCACATTGGCGCACCCGCCAAGGCACTGGTGAAAAAAGGCGATGAAGTGTTCGTCGGCACCAAGATCGGTGAGGCGGGCGGCTTTGTCTCCGCAAACATCCACTCCAGCGTTTCCGGTACGGTAGCTGCAGTGGAAGCTTTCCGTCTGTCCAATGGCCGTATGTGCGATTCTGTTGTCATCAAGACCGATGGCAAGCAGACCGTAGACCCGGCTGTCAAGGCACCGGAAGTCACCGATAAGGCCAGCTTCCTTGCCGCCGTGCGCGAGTGCGGTCTGGTCGGTCTGGGCGGCGCAGGCTTCCCCACCGATGTGAAGCTGCAGCCCAAGCAGAAGGTGGATACCCTACTGATCAACGCCTCCGAGTGCGAGGTGTGGCTGACCAGCGACACGCAGGAGATGCTGGAGTGCAGCGATGATATCATCCGCGGCATCAAGGCGGTGCTGAAGTATACCGGCATTCCCAAGTGCATCATTGGTATTGAGAACAACAAGCCCGAGTGCATCGACCTGCTGTGCAAAAAGACCAAGGACGACAGCGCTATCGAGGTAAAGCCCCTGCCCAGTGTCTACGGCACCGGCGCAGAGCTGATCCTCATCGAGAAGTGCCTCGGCCGCGAGGTGCCCCACGGCGGTCTGCCCGCCGATGCAGGCGCTATCGTGATGAACGTGACCAGCGTTTCCACGCTGGGCAAGTATCTGGCTACCGGTATGCCGGTGGTCCAGCGTACCATCACCGTGGACGGCGATGCCTGCGCAAAGCCCCAGAATGTTGTTGTGCCCGTGGGCACCGCTTATCAGGACATTCTGGACTATGTGGGCGTCAAGGGCGAGCTGGGCAAGGTGGTTGCCGGCGGTGCCATGATGGGCCCCGCTGTGGAGAACCTGAGCTACCCCACCACCAAGACCACCTCCGGCCTGATCATGCTCAGCGCCGCTGCTGCAGAGCCCCCGCAGGTCAACCCCTGCATCCGCTGCGGCCGCTGCGTGGAGTACTGCCCCATGGGTCTGGAGCCCGTGGAGGTCAATCAGGCCTACGCCGCCCGCGATGTGCAGGAGCTGGGCAAGCTGCACGCTGACTACTGCTTCAACTGCGGCAGCTGCTCCTTCGTCTGCCCGGCAAAGCGCCCGGTCACCCAGATGATGAGTCTGGCCAAGGCCTTCTATCTTGGCGAAATCAAAAAAGGAGGCAATAAGTAATGGATACGAAGCTTATTGTTTCGGCTTCCCCGCACGTCCGCAGTGACGAGACCACCCAGAGCCTGATGGCTAACGTGATCGTTGCACTGTGCCCCTGCGTGGTTGCCTCTGCGATCATTTTCGGCGTGCGCGCCCTGCTGGTCACCGCCGTTTCCGTGGTAGCCTGTGTGGCCTTTGAGTGGCTGTACTGCAAGCTGCTGAAGCGCCCGAACCCCATCAGCGACCTGTCCGCTGTGGTCACCGGCATCATTCTTGCCATGAACGTGCCCGTGGGGATGCCCATCGGTCAGCTGATCATCGGCGATCTGGTGGCTATCATCGTTGTCAAGCAGCTGTTCGGCGGCATTGGCATGAACTTTGCAAACCCCGCTCTGGTGGGCCGTATCGTGCTGTTCATCAGCTTTGCAGGCTCCATGAACAAGTGGGTGTTCCCGGATGCAGCGGTGGATCAGCTGTCCAAGGCTACCCCGCTGGCTGTGGCAGATCCCTCCAAGCTGAGCCTGCTGGATCTGTTCATGGGCATCCATGGCGGTGTGCTGGGCGAGACCTGCGCACTGGCTATCGTGCTGGGTCTGATCTATCTGGTGGCTACCAAGACCATCAGCATCGCCATTCCGGCTTCCTACGTTGGCAGCGTGTTCGTGTTCTACCTGATCGCTACCAAGGATCTGCACAGCGCACTGGTTGCCGTGCTGAGCGGCGGCCTGCTGTTCGGCGCTGTGTTCATGGCTACCGACTACGTTACCAGCCCCTTTACCCTGAAGGGCAAGCTGGTGTACGGCGTGTGCCTTGGCATCGTTACCTTTGCTATCCGCTACTGGGGCAGCTACACCGAGGGCGTGTCCTTCGCGCTGCTGTTCATGAACCTGTGGGTCCCGTACATCAATGATCTGACCCGTCAGACCCCGTATGGCTATGTGAAGCCTGCAAAGAAAGCGAAGGAGGGTGCTGGCAAATGAGTAAGACTGCAAATTCCAGCTGGGAAACCACCGGTAAGCCGATCGTTGTGCTGACTGTCATCTCTCTGATCGTCAGCCTGCTGCTGGCTCTGGTGAACGGCATGACCGCTCCCGTTATCAAGGAGAACACCCGCCGCACCACCCTGGCTGCTTATGTCAGCGTGATGCCCTCTGTTTCGGACGCAGCTACGCTGGAGGAAGTGACCGATTACACCACCGCCAATGTTACCGGCGTGGTGAAGGCGCAGGACGGCGGCATTGCCATCAAGGCTGAGGAAAAGGGCTTTGACGGCGGCATCCTGACCGTCATCATGGGCTTCGACGCCAACGGCGCCGAGACCGGCATCTGGGTAGACGCTTCTACCCAGACCAAGGGCATCGGCTCCAATGTGTCCACCGATGACTTCCTGGCACAGTTCAACGGCATGGACGGCACCAAGAACATTGTGATGAATCAGGATTTCGATGCGTACAGTGGCGCAACCATTTCGTCCACCGCTCTGTTTGCTGCCATCAATGATTGTATCAACTGCTTCAACGAGCTGGCATAAAAGGAGGTTGGTAAGAAATGGCACAAGAAAATAAGTCCAAGGTAAGCATCCTTACCAACGGCATCATCAAAGAAAACCCTGTTCTGCGTCTGGTTCTGGGCACCTGCTCCATTCTGGCCGTTACCACGGCAGTTTCCAGCGCACTGGGCATGGGCGCCGCCTTCACCTTCGTGCTGGTGTGCTCCAATATCATGATCTCCCTGCTGCGGAAAGTCATCCCCGGCAAGGTGCATCTGCCCTGCTACATCGTCATCATTGCAGGCTTTGTGACCATCGTGCAGATGTTCATGCAGGCCTACATGGAAAGCCTGTACAACGCTCTGGGCGTGTTCCTGCCCCTGATCGTTGTCAACTGTATCATTCTGGGCCGTGCCGAGATGTTCGCCTGCAAGAACAATGTGGTGGATTCCGCACTGGACGGCGTGGGCATGGGCCTCGGCTACACCCTCACCGCTACCCTGATGGCCTCCATCCGTGAGATCTTGGGCAGCGGCACCTGGCTGGGCTTCCAGATCATTCCGGAAAGCGTTGCCAAGGTGTCCATCATGACGCAGGCTCCCGGTGCATTCTTCTGTTTTGGCCTGTTGATGGCCGGCTGTGTGTGGCTGGAAGGCAAGCTGGACGCCCGCATCGAGCGCAAGAGCTGCTGTGATCTTGACAATCTGAAGAAGGAGGCGGAATAAGATGCTCGTCAAACTCGCTGCGATCTTCTTCAGCATGATCCTTGTCAACAACTATGTGCTGGTGAAGTTCTACGGTATCTGCCCGTTCTTGGGCGTTTCCAAAAAGCTGGATTCCGCTGTTGGTATGTCCGGTGCTGTCATCTTTGTCATGTTCATGGCAACGGCCGTTACCTTCCCCATCCAGATCTTCATTCTGGACCCGGCTGGTCTGAGCTACCTGCAGACCATCGTGTTCATTCTGGTCATCGCTGTGCTGGTGCAGTTCATCGAGATCTTCCTCAAGAAGTACATCGTTGCACTGTATAACTCGCTGGGCGTTTATCTGCCCCTGATCACCACCAACTGCTGCGTGCTGGCTGTTACCATTCTGGTCGTGGGCGACTACGGCGCAGATGTGGCTGCACACGGCTTCGGCTACGCCTACATCGAGGCTCTGATCTGTGCTATCGGCGCAGGCTGCGGCTTTATGCTGGCCATGGTCATGTTCAGCGGCGTGCGTAAGCGCGTGGAAGCCTGCGATCCCCCGGCACCCTTCAAGGGCCTGCCCATCACCCTGATCGCAGCTGCAATCACCAGCCTGTCCTTCATGGGCTTCGGCGGCATCGTCGAAAACCTGTTCAATGTTACGCTGTAAGGGAGGAACAGGACTATGAATATTGTATCTGCTGTTATCCTGTGCACCATCGTGGGCGCTGTGGGTGCTATCGTTCTGGTGGCTGCCGCAAAGTTCATGGCGGTGGAGGAAGACCCCCGCATTGAGGAAGTTTCTGCCTGTCTGGCCGGCGCAAACTGCGGCGGCTGCGGCTACGCCGGCTGTGCCGACTACGCAAAGGCTGTCGTTCTGGACGGCGTGCCCTGCGACAAGTGCGCACCCGGCGGCCCCAAGGCTGCCGCTGCCATTGCCAAGATCATGGGCGGCGAAGCAAGCGCCGTAGAGAAGAAGGCTGTTGTGCAGTGTCAGGGCAGCTCCGAGCACTGCAAGCCTGCCTACGACTACAAGGGCATCCAGACTTGCGCTGCTGCGGCAGCTCTGTACGGCGGCCCCAAGACCTGCTCCTTCGCCTGCATCGGTCTGGGCGACTGCACCAAGGTGTGTAAGTTCGATGCCATCCACATCGTAGACGGTGTGGCAAAGGTGGACACCGGCTCGGACGGGTGCTGCATCAGGTTGTAGACATGGCAGAACGCACCATTTTCCGACTGGGAGAAATAGTGCTGCAAGTATCCTTTTTGCTTGAGCTCCTTCCACGCCGCGTTCAGCAGGTAGCTGCTGTCCGAGCAGGCATAGCCGAGGCGGCGCTTGCTGAGCGCGAAATCCGGCAGGCCGACAAAGGACTTGATGACGGCAAACAGACCCTTCGCGTCGAGGGAAAGCGTGCTGTCGCGCAGGACTTCGTTATAGATTGTGGTGTAACCGGTCGCGGACATTGCTTTCCCTCCTTTCCGATGGTCAATTTTTTGCAGAAGAAATAAAAAAATCGTCTGATGCTCTCACACCAGACGATTGAAAAACCATGTCTAAATTCGCACTAAAAATCGAAAATTCGTAATGTTGCACAAGTAAAATGTGCCGTGTTAAGCAGAAAAATTGATTTTTGTCGAAAAACGCGCGTCTTATTGACATAACCGCTTGTTGAATGTATAATGATTATACAGTAAGCGGTATGCGCCATTTGGCGCGTTACAGGTCTCAGTTGTGGTGAGATCTTACCGCCCGCTGGTGGTGACACACCAAGTGGGGGATACCGTTTATAAAAGAGCTGATGCTTGCCGGCGTCGGCTCTTTTGTTTTTCCTGTAATTAAGAATACCATGTAAATAAGGAATTGTCAATCTTAATCAGGTGAAGTTGAAAAATACTCGGAAGAGTTGGGTTTTTTAGAATGAATCCGGGTTTTCCGGATATACTTGCAATGCCGCCTGAT
>OLRS01001737.1_pt1 | contig 19870 bp, 34 predicted proteins | sample 1673171 | NCBI WGS metagenome assembly OLRS01 (sample SAMEA3136762, study PRJEB25190) | human gut metagenome | biome: human gut; feature: human-associated habitat; material: faeces | place: Austria | collected 2013
GGAGGAGAAAATTAATGGCAAACCAAATAACCGGACGGATAATCGAAATCGGTCAAACCGTTCAAATTCCATCGAAAAGTGGTGGTTCCCCGTTTACCAAACGGGAATTTATCTTAGATGCTACCACTTACGACCCTTATACAGGTGAGCGTAGCGAATATGAGAACATTCTTCCGCTGGAGTTTTCAGGTGATAAGTGTGCAGAACTTGATCGTTATAAAAATGGTGATGTTGTTACTGTATCATTTGTCTTACAGGGGCGTTCATGGACGGATCAGGATGGAGAATTTAAACGTATGGCGTCTATTCGATGCTATAAAATAGAAGGACGTAGCGGTGTATCGCAATCCTCACAGACTGCATCGGTACAACAGCCGGCACCACAGCCGACTTATCAACAACCGCAAAATTTTCCTCCACCAGTTGATGCAAATGGTAATGCAAAGGACGATTTACCTTTTTAGCGTATGTTGTTCGACTTGAAAAATGAATATCAGATACCCAAATTTAAGGAGTATGTGAACAAGCTGTTTAGTGAGCGTGCGGTAGTGGAAGTGAAAAAGAAACTTCCCAACCGTACGCTCGCCCAAAACTCTTACCTGCATCTACTTTTAGGGTATTTCGGTAGTGAATACGGTTGCAGTCTGGACGAAGTTAAAGTTGATTTTTATAAGAGGACTTGCAATCGTGATTTGTTTGAACGCAAGACAGTCAACAAAAAAGGGAATGAAGTAACCTACTTGCGCAGTTCTGCCGAACTGACAACGGGTGAAATGACACTTTCGATTGACCGTTTTCGTAATTGGAGCGCAACGCAGGCGGGTATTTATTTGCCCGCTGCTAATGAACATCAGATGCTGATATATGCACAGCAGGAAATACAAAGAAATCAAGAATTTATTTAGTCATGATAGAAACAAGAAAAACAGAAATCCGGTATGTGACGTCTGACCCGAAGAAGATGCTTAACATGTACCTTGCAAAACGTGTCCTCAAAACATGGGAGGAATCTTTCATTGATGAAGATACCGGTGAAACAGTCAACATAGAACGGCATGAAGTCCTCTTTGAGCGTGGCACGCTGATAGACCAAGACTTATTAGCAAAAATCCGTTTCAGTATGGAAGCTGATGGTATCAAGGAAGTGGAAGTTAGCAACCAGAATCGTTTGGCGTTCGAGAATGAGAACAAGTTTTTATATCCATACATCGCACAAGCACAGATAAGCGACAAGAAGTATAAGTTCTTGTTGTATGCCACTGGGCTGGAGAATGCTTGCCTTATTTTGAAAGACTACATCGAACTCAATTACCAGTTCGGGTTCACCCTGACGATGGCAAAGGAATTCGATTCCTGCGTGATTCTTACCGACAACTTGAAAGAACGCAAGGTAGACGATGCTTCGCTTGCCTATCTCAAAAATGAAATCACGATGGCAGAATACGTTGACAAGATGGACGATGAGACTGAAGATAGTAACGAAGAATCTAAACCGAATGAAAAGAAATTCTACCAGATTGAGACGAAAATCACCTTCACGGACGGGGAGAATGAAGACGAAAGGGTTCAGACTTTTGTCGTGAACACCTTCAACGTTGATAGGGCGATGATGCTTATCACTCACTACCTCAAAAATAAAGAGGAGGAATGCGAGAAGCAAGCCAAAGAAAAGGGGCATGAGTTCAATAAAAGAGAAATTCACACGGCTATTGAATCAGCCAAACCGATTCCAGTTGGACGGTTTATTTCGAAAGAGTTTTCTATGGCTTATTTGGAATAAAAAAAAGCCCCGGTATTTTGACCGGGGTTCCATGATTGGAAATTATCTTATAATATAGTTATTATAGCAATAGTCTATCAGCCGAACTGTATATGTTCCTACTACAAAAACTAAAACGGCAGTTAAAAAATTTACCATTGTCTTAATTTTTTTTGGTTATTATAAAATTATCTATGGTATATTGGGAGTACTCCCTAATCTTTTAAACTTTATAAAATAATCTTTTAACCAGCGACTACCTACTCTTCCACTCTTACGCAGTACCATCGGCGTGACGAGGCTTAACTTCTCTGTTCGGAATGGGAAGAGGTGGAACCCTCGTGCTATAATCACTTGCCCCTTTCGTAAAGAGGCGTGCAAAAATAATACATTTATGCCATACTACATAAAACAAAAGAAAAAAAAGAAAGACAAGCCTTTACCCTTGTTTGATAGAGCAGGAGTAACAGTAAAGAAGAAGCCGGATTTGAAAGCTAAACTCGATAAGGAGTTTTCCCTTTTCATACGGCTTCGTGATTGTATGCCAAACGGATATTTCCGCTGTATCTCATGCGGGCAGATAAAGCCTTTCGAGCAGGCAGACTGTGGGCACTATTTCAGTCGTACACATTTGGCCACACGTTTCGATGAGAATAATTGCCATGCTGAATGCCGACACTGTTTAACACCGGATTCTCTCGTCTTAATGAAAGATTTTATATGGAAACAGCTTGGTGAAATTAGTGTTGGTGAAGAAATATTTGCTTTTGACGAAGAAGTAATTTATAAAACTTCACGAAGATATAGGGTTGGAAGGGTTACACACATAGAACGTGATATTCAAGATGTGTATGAGGTAGAGTTAGAGAATGGAGATAAAATGAAGACAACTGCTAACCATAAATGGCTCGCAAGGGCAAGACAAGGAACTTCATACACATGGATTGAAACACAAGAAATGTGGGTTAATGGCGTAAATCTTCATGGGAAGCACAAGACCGGACCTCATACAGATAGGACTACGACCATTGTCTGTAAACCATTTCAAGTAATACAACAAGAAAAATCCTATGAAAGCGGATGGATTGCGGGAATGATTGATGCTGACGGACATATTTGTCAACAGAATATTTCTAATCCAGATGGGACGAAACGCTATGGTTTTCGTGTCGGTATAGCCCAATGTGAGAAGTACATGGATATTTGCTCTGAAATAAAACGTTTACTTGAAAAGTTCACAGGAAATAATAAAACTTGTCGGCAGATGATGGAAGATTCAAATAGGCGTGGCACGTTTAAAAAAACGTATCAATCTTGGCAATTTCTTATAACAGGTACAAACATAGAGAAGCTCCAATTTTTAATGCGTGTTCGTCCGCATAAAATTGAAAAGGTGGATATTGAAAAACTTGGCAAACTAAAATCTCAATATGATACCAAAGTGAAAAGTATCAAATATATAGGTAAAGAGGAGATTGTCGTGATGGAAACGGATACTCGTACTTTCATTGCTAACGGCTATGCCATGCACAACTGCAACAGATTCAAAGCGGACCATTTGGAAGGGTATCGGGTGAATCTGATAACTAAAATCGGACAACAGAAATTTGATTTACTAAAAGTGAAAGCTGCCGGTACTTCTAAGATGTCTGATTTCGAGTATGGGCAGCTAATCAAGTATTACAAGGCACTTAATAAGAAGTTACGAAAGGAGAAAGGATTATGAGTTATGTTTTGCGAGATTATCAACAGAAAGCCTCTAATGCAGCCGTTTCTTTCTTCAACAACAAAGCCAAGAAAACGAATGCTATCATGGTCTTGCCTACGGGTTCGGGAAAGAGCCTTATCATAGCGGATATAGCTGCAAGGCTTGACGGACATACCTTAGTGTTCCAGCCGAGTAAAGAAATTTTGGAGCAAAATTTCAAGAAACTGTGCTCATATGGTATTCTTGATTGTAGCATCTATTCGGCTTCTTTCAACTCAAAGGAGATAAGCCGTATCACATTCGCCACCATAGGTAGCGTGAAGAATCATCCCGAATTATTTACCCACTTTAAAAACATAATTGTGGATGAGTGCCATTTGGTAAACCCTAAAGAGGGAATGTACAAGGATTTCTTTGAAGCTATAAAATGCAAGGTTCTTGGATTAACGGCCACACCTTACCGGCTTTCATCCAGCCGTGACTTCGGTTCTATGTTGAAGTTTATCACCCGTACAAAGCCCCATGTCTTTTCAGAGGTCATTTACCATGTACAGGTATCAACTCTTTTAGATATGGGATATTTGGCGAGGTTGAATTACTACCCTATGAATCCTTCAGGGTGGAACGAACTCAACCTGAAAGTGAACACCACCGGCGCCGACTACACAGATCGGTCCGTCCAGCGAGAATATGAACGGATAGGCTTTTACGGTTATCTCGTTCATATCGTTCAAAGGCTGATGAATCCCAAAGCTGGAGGAAAACGAAAAGGCATTTTGGTATTTACTCGATTCTTGAAAGAGGCTGAACGATTAACGATGTCAATACCTGGTTGCGCTATTGTATCCGGTGAAACTCCAAAAGTCACGCGTGAAATGATTCTCAAGCATTTCAAGACAGGTGAAATACCTGTTGTTGCTAATGTCGGAGTATTGACTACTGGTTTTGACTATCCTGAACTTGATACAGTAGTAATGGCACGCCCTACGATGTCACTTGCTATGTGGTATCAAATTGTAGGTCGGGCTATCCGCCCGCATCCTTCCAAGGAATGTGGCTGGATTGTTGACCTTTGTGGTAACATCAAACGTTTCGGAGAGGTGTCGGACTTACGGTTATTTGATAGTGGCAATGGTAAATGGGCTGTTTTCTCCAAGGACAGGCAATTAACTAACATAAGATTTTAATCTGAATGTTTATATTTGTAGAATCAAAAAGCAATAGTTATGGATTATAAAGAACAAATAAAATCTCCCAAATGGCAGAAAAAGCGTTTGGAAGTTATGCAAAAGGACAATTTTACTTGTCAACTATGCGGAGATACAGAATCAATGTTAAATGTGCATCATCTTTCCTACCATAGAGATAGAAATATATGGGAATATGAAGAATGGGAACTAATTACTTTATGCGAAAATTGCCATAAAGAGGAACATTCGTCAATGGATGATATTATAAATGAAATCGATTCTATAAAATCAAGAGGTGTTACGATGCGGGAAATTATTGCTGCACTTAATTCAATAGATGTTCATTTGTATTTGGGGCATGATGATTGTATCTATAATTTAGTTGGTGAAGAGAGCGCGATGGGGCGAGAGAGCGATATTAAATTACTCTATGAGCGACGAAAAATGTTGAAAAAAACTCATTTTGATAATATCAAGCAAGAAAGAAAAGATAAAGAAGAAAATCCTTTTTAAACTATGGCAAGACCCGTAAAACAAGGTCTTGAATACTTTTCATTTGATACAGATTTCTTTTCAGACGTAAAAGTTCGGAGAATATCAAGGGCTTGCGGCCCTGCTTCAACTTCTATACTAATCTGCCTGCTGTGTAATATCTACAGAGATAAAGGGTATTACATTAGGTGGGATGAGAATTTGCCTTTTGTAGTGGCTGATACTATTGGTACTACCGAGGGCGCAGTAGAGGAAGTGGTAAAGAAAGCAATACAAGTTGAATTCTTTGATAAGGAACTATTTGAAAAGCATAAAATTCTAACTTCAAATGGTATTCAAAACCGATTTAGAAGTGCTGTTGTAAGACGTGAAGAAATTGAATATGTAGTTGATTACTTAGTTTCTGAACGCAAAAACGAGGTTATTGCATGCAAAAACGAGGTTATTGCCGACAGAAGTACACAAAGTAAAGTAAAAGTAAAGAGAAAGAAAAATAATACCCCCTCACCCCCTTTGAAAGGGGGAGGTAAGAGGAATAAAAACGAGCCTAAGGAAATTAATTCTAAGGCTCGTTTTCTTTTTGAGGAATATTTCAAGAAAACTTTTTCTGATAGTTACTATTGGACTGCCAAAGATGCAGGCAACATGTCTCAGTTGATCAAAAAACTAACATTTTCACGGGAACAAAAACAAATGCCTGTTGATGACGACTCTGTATTATACGCACTTCAAGTATTCCTTTCGTCTGTAAAAGATGGCTGGCTATTGGAGAATTTCAGCGTAACTAATCTTAATTCAAAATACAACGAAATAATTTCTAATGCACGAAAAGAACATGCTCCCCAAAAACAACATACAGACATCTACGATCAAAAGCGAATTGATTCTGAGCGGAGAAAGTCTCAACTTATGGCTGAGTTCGCAGAAGCGGATGCAAAATTCCTTGCAGAACAAGAAGCTAAACGAAAAGCAGTTGGCTCTACTGGAGAAATACCCAACACCATCCCGGATGGCGGTTGATTACAATCCAGATTTACAAGGAAAACTCGCAAAGTCAAACCTTACACTTGCGGATATTGCAAAGAATGATAGCATACCTTCGCTTGCCAATATTCGATCTGTTTACGGTGAAGATAACGCAGTCAGATGGCTGAAAGTGCAGTTTGACAGCCTTAACGACTACGCGGAACAAGGAAAAGGAATAACAGATTCACAGTTGGATGAACTTTGTAATCTCGTTCTCGGTGAATACTACTGGATGAACCTTGCTGAAATATGCAATTTCATAGCGCGATTTAAAATTGGGAAATATGGGCAATTCTACGGTTCTATCGGCCCAATGAAAATTACCTGTTCCCTTCTGGAATACATTAAGGAAAGACGGATTGACATTGAACGTTATGAACGCAATCAATACCGGATGCAACTCCAAAAGGAGATAGATGAACGTGGTAATAACAGAATGTCTTATGAAGAATACCTTAAACGTGAGCGTAAGCTCGTAGAGAGAGGAGATGAAGAAGCTATAAAGAGGGCTGAAATCCGTATCAAAGGATTGAAAATATGAAAGTTACTATTTACTGGGACACCAAACATCTTGATCCCAAAGACGTCCCCAGAATTATAAAGAAAATCAGAGACAGGTTTAACATTCCCGATTACACCACGGTAAACGGTGAAACTCCCTGTAACATCAAGGATGAGGATATGGAGCTTCTCAGGGAATGTGCTAAGCGTGGATTTCTTCAGATCAGAAATAAATAGTTCTAAAAAGTACAATATGAAAACAATATCAATAGATGTGGATGCGACAAGCGTTCAGATAGAGACAAGTATGGCTGGAAATGGATATGTCAGAGTAACAGCAGAAGTCGATGAAAGAGATTCTACTAAATTACTGGATTCCATATCCAAAGACGATATATCAGATTATATGCGTGAGAATGGTTATATCTGTGAAATTGAATAATTTAAATCTAATCAGATATGAAACAAACATTAGAAGAAGCAGCCATGCAAGAGCTTAACTCAAGCTATGCAATTATAGTCGATGGCGAATTAGCCTATCAACGACAAGCAATGCTTAACATGTTTAAGAAAGGTGCAAAGTGGCAGGCAAAGCAATCTCCGTGGATTAGCGTTGAAGAACGGTTGCCGGATGATAACGAAAACATTATTATTATGTGCGAGCATGGTGCAATATTCAATGGTGCATACTGTAATGATGTATGGTTGTGTATGGATGGCTACATTTGTGATACTTACAAGGGAGAGCCAATTTACACTTCAATGTGTAGTATTCCTCCGTTGTGGAAGCCTACCTATTGGATGCCAATACCGAAGTTTAACTAATAAAACTAATCAATATGAAAATAGAGACTAAATTTAATATTGGTGACAAGGTCAAGTTCACTAAGAATGGAGACCTGTTAGAGGCAGAAGTAATTGTTGTAGAGACTTTAAACAAGTCGGACGTATCGTTTATAACTTATGTTGTTATGACTAAAGATGGAAGGTTCTTCCGAAGGTATGAATATGAATTGAACGATTTAACTTCATAAAGAATAGAAATGAAAGCAATAACAATAAAGCAACCGTGGGCATCCTTGATAGTTCACGGTATCAAGGACATTGAGAACCGGAGTTGGCAAACAAATTTCCGTGGACGTGTACTGATACATTCAAGTGTAAAGGGGGATATTTCCAAATTTGGATGTTTACAGCCAAACCAAAGACTAAAGGTGCTTAATACACCTATGAGTCGTATAGGTTTCAACGATCTTCCTTTTGGCTCCATCATCGGTAGCGTGGAGATTGTAGACTGTGTGCAGAACTATGCATCTGTTTGGGCAGATAAAGGTGCATACAATTGGGTATTGGCTAATCCTGTCTTATTCCCTGAACCAATACCTGCTAAAGGGAAACTCTCATTTTGGGAATATGATAGAATCCAACAGCCGCAATCCGATGGCGACCACAAGATTTGTATGTGTCGTATATGCGTTGATGAAAAAGTTCAGGTGATGAGTATGGGGAATTATTTCGTATGTAAATATTGCGGTGGACGCTGGTACAAATAAATTCAAAATCGATGTAGGAATGAATAAAAATGTATCTAAATATGCTTCTGAGCATTGGAGCAATAGCGATTATAAGGTAAGAGCCGAAATAGCTCATCAAAAAAGTGTATGTATAGCTACTTCTGTTGTAAGAAAGGCTGTATTGGAAACCTTTGAAAAGGCTTTCTATCTTGCTGGGGAAGAGATGAAACAGAAAGCTATTGAATCTTATATAGAAAACTGTGAGTACAAATCAGATTGGTGCTGCGATTGCGCAGATGTATGCATAGGTAGGGATTGCCCTACTGTGAAACAATTTATTGAAAAACTTAATTCGTAACGATATAGATATGAACACTTTTAAAAGTAAAGCAAGATGTCCTAAATGTGGCTGTACTAATCTTATTTTGATGGAAATAAGTATTGCGTCTACAACTTTTGTTCAATCGGTTGGATATGTGGCTAAAGATTCATCCTACAATGAAGTAGGAAATATAATCAGACTTGAAGGCAAATGTAATAGATGTAATCATGGCTGGATTTTTAGAAATGCGATTCAAATAACAGACGTGTTAGAACACCCAGAGAAATTTTAATCAAAACAATACCTATATGAACAAAACTAAATGTAATTGCAATAGTCCACATTGTAAAGAGTGTGAGGATGGAAGATTTGTCGAAACAGGGGTTAAAACGGTTGTAGAAGCTAACGAACATTCTACCGATTTGCGAGAGAAAGCACAACATGTAGAAAAACATCCTACAATAAAAGAAGTTCCCGGCTTCAATAAGTATGGTCAATTTTACGGTTTTGATTAACTAATAACAATACAAAAAGGAACTAATATATGGGAAAATATTTTGGAAAAAGTAGATATGATGTACAGCCATTATTGATGCAAAGGTATAATCTTTCCGAAAAGGATTGGGATAGATTGACTCTGTTGTGGCATAGTTATGGAATGAGAACTTCTAAAAACGATATGTCTAACCGGACACCATCAAACCATTACTTTTTACAAGGGATATTAGAGCATCTCGCAGTAGAGTGGAGTACATGGAATGAAGGAATGAGTAAAGTGCTTAAAGATATAATTCAGACTGAGTTTCCTCAATTAATGGTGCAAGATAGAGAATATGAGATTGACTAAAAATAAATAGAAAAGAGGTGACTTATTATCAATACCCGATATTTGAAAGTTACCTTTTCCAATTAGAGAACATACTATCTATCCAGCGTACTACGTATACAATAATAACACCGGCTACAACCATGGCAAAAATACGAGCTAACATAATCAATTGTATTAAAGGTAACTTATTAAATAGTGCACAAAGATAGATAAAAAGACGAATATCTATAGAGACTATTTCTTGAGATTAATTTTTGAAGTGATACTAAACAAAAAAAGGCTATCTATCCCAGACAGCCAATCTTTTGTTAACCTTAATCTAATACTATGAAAAACACATTGCAAAGTTACGGACTTTGAGGATATCTCCAAATTTTCAGGTCCAGACAGGGACATTTATAACATGGTTTAGCAGGTAAATATATATGTTAACTGTTAACATTGTAAATGTGTAAAATTAACTAATGAGCGATGAAGATAGATAAGAATGTTTGGACTGATGCAAAATGCGCCGCCTTTAGGGTAGAGTTCCTTACCAGTCGTGAGGAACTCTTTTTATATGCGAAAGCTATTTATTCCGCTATTATGTGGAGTAGGGAAGTGAATGAAAAGAATAGGATTATTATGAAAAAGAATAAATCTGTAAAATAAGAAAGGAGAACCAAGCGCACGACCACTCAATCCTCCCTCACACGATTATAGTGCAAATATACTATTTACTTTTAAAATAATTGTGTTATGGAGCTGGATTTTAATAAAATAATTCGTCTTAAAAAAATCAGAATTGAGAAATCAGAACTTTCAGAAGAAGAAAACGCCTTAGCTTCACCGATTTTGAGAGATAAAAACCTTATTGGGGATATCTATAAAATCTTTGTTGAGTTATTGAATAGCAGAAGTCTTCCCCCTTGTATTGATAGTGTTACCCAACGAAAAAAGTTTATCTTCATCATCTTGTACCTGTTTTCTCCAAGCTCGCTTGCCGGTGGGAAAATGACTGCCGGATTACGTGAGGAAATGTCGAGGGTATTGGGGATTCAGTCTAAGAGTACAATTTCCGACAACTGCGCGGATGTCGTGTTTCTCTATCAGAACTATGGAGATTTCAGTGGGGATATAGAGTATCTTTACACCGAAATTGTAAATCGGTTAAAATTCAAAGGGCTAATCAATTGAAGGTGCTACTATATCACGAAAAAGAAAGCCGGGGTTTAGTGCTCCGGCTTGTTATCTCCATCAAGTATTTTATATAATGTTTGATAAATATATCCTGATATAAATGTAATTATAATAGCTTGTAGTAAGAATATAAGGCGTATCAAAATATGTGTCTTATTTCCTGTAATACTTGGGTTGAATATATTGTATATAATGAAATCCCAAAATGAAATAGTTAATTCACTACTTAAGATAGTATTATAACTATTAATTTTATTTTCATAGAATTCAATTTTTTCTTTTACGAGTTGGCAAAAGTTACTCCCACTAATACTGTCATTACATTTTATGGCTTCTAAAATAGTCTTGCTTGATGGATGTGATATATTATATAATTCATTTTTCAATGAAATTCCTGCTGCCTTAACGCCTACAAATAATTTATTGTGTTTGTTAAATCTGTTAGGCATTGTTGATGTGTTGTTGGGTATTTTATGTAATCGAATTTGTATAGTATCAGTATCTATAATGGTGTAAAGCAAATCATTCTCATTTATGTAATGAATATAAGAATCAGATTTTATATTTCTATATATATCGCTATATTCATTCATATACTTCTCACAATAGGTTATATTTTTATTTATACTATTAATCTTATCATTTACGGAATTTTTGATATAGCTGTTTTCTACGTTGAAGTAATCCTTATTATTAATATAAATCAGATATTCTATAGAGGATAAGAAAGTCAAAGATAGCGTTAGCGAAACTAAGCTATATACAATCTTTTTATGGTTTGAAAAAGAGTAAAAAGGCTTTTTTCGTAGTTTGTTTATTATAACAAACATGCCAGTGGACGATAATAACAAAACGCTCCATGCTATTGTTTTAAGACATAATATGCTATATTTAAATATTGGGAATACACTATCAAAAAGAAATAAAATTATTATTATAGCTCCTATTAAACATAGAATACTAAATCCCAACTTTATATCATTTAATAAAAAAAACAGTTTCCAGTTTGGGCGTTTCATTTATTCTCCTTTCTCTATTTTGATTTTTCCTCCGCAGTGAGGACAAATGATATGATTCTCCCAGTTCTTTTGATAAACGAGGTCATTCACTGTTACTTGAAGGGCTTCGGCTATCTTCATCAAGTTATCAATTGACGGCGAAGCCTTACCAGTTAGAATGTTGCTGATAGATACTTTTGAAAGCCCTGTTTGCTCTGCCAACCAAGCGGACGAAACTGACTTTTCAGACATGATTTCTTTTAATAGTAGTGCCATAAACTATACTTTATTGAGATTACTCCACAAAGATAACTAAAGTTTATTATATTATATACTTTTGATAAAGTTTGATTTATTAAATATGCTTAATCGATAAAGAAAAATATATCAAATATGTTGTTTTTGATAAAGTTTGCTTTATCTTTGTATCATGATAATCAAAACAGAATTAGTATTAACTTTTAAAGATACACGATTATGGCAACAAAGAAGATTGATGAGAAGAAAACATTGAAGTATGCAGTAGCATTCTACTTCTGTACATCAGGTAAGATAAACTTTATGTTAGGTAAGAAGATGTACCAGCATATAAACACAGTTTATGACCAAAGAGAAGACGGTAGAGGCTTTAATACTTGTGAAGTGGTGTACAACTACAAGGCTCAAAAGTATGAGGTTCTGAACGTAGATACAGAGATAGGCAGCAAAGAGATTACGATATTATAAGTTTAACCAACAGGGTGAAAATATGAAACGGTATTATTTAGAGCTTAACGGTGTATTTGTGAAAGATTCTAATTATCTTAAAATCATAACAAGGCACTATGAAGAATACCATAAAAGGTATAAAGACAGCGTAATAAGTGTCTATGATAAACAAATAGGCGAATATATATTTTAATAATTAATCCAGCAGGGCGAAAGCCCTGCGCAATATAGACGATTATGAACGAGAAAGAAACACAAGCAGTTTTTTGTCAAAGAGTAAACGGCATCTATATGAAGCTAACAGGCGACTATAATAAAGACGATCATTATTTTGATAGTTGTTCTTTTTATCCGGCTGACACATTGGCGGACAGACAAGGACAAGAGATAATGACAGACAAGTATGTTATAAGAGGTAGATATAATGACTTCGTCAGAGCGTTTGACCACAATCCTACCGACCGAGAGATAAACAACGCTTTAGTTTCTAGGTTTGGTCTCAATTCAAGTTTTTTAATGTAATTAATCCGGTAGCCTTCGGGTTACCAAAATACACACGATTATGAAAGCGGATTTAGTTTTAGTTATCAGCCCCGAAGCCCCATTGATGAAGCAACTGGGTAAAGTATTAGGTAAGTTATGTTCTATGTGTGACTTTTCTACCATAGAAAGAGGTGAAAAGTATGTCACGATACGGCATGATGAAACAGGGCTTGTGGTGGCTTATACGAGTGAAGAACGGTTGAATGTGAAACTTTGATATTAGCGAATATGAATCAAGAAAGAAAATTGACTTTTGGGAAATACAAAGGTCAAGAAATAAAGTACATTATACTTACACACATAGGTTATATCATGTGGTGCTTTGAAAATATAAGTTGGTTTAAACTGACCGATGAAGAACAGGCGTTATATGATGCTGTTGCAATAATGATTAAAAGAGATAACCTTGAAATGACTTTTCCAACCGAAATAATGTATAAGTACATAAAAGACCGTGTAGCCCTTAGAGATTTAAAAACACCATTTATTTGTAATGGTGATTTTACTTCAGTACGTAAGAGAGACATTGATAATCCAATCGTTAAATCTGTAATGAAATATAATGTTGGGACCGTTATAGAAAGTAGAAAATGCTCAACCCTTAGTGATTTGTATTGCTTAAATCATTCGATGAACAAAGAAATAGAACGTGCCCAATTTAATGGTGAAACTGACGAAGATATATTTGGCGGTTGGGGCAGTATGAATGATTATAAAGATTAAATATATAGCTTATGAACTCAATAAACGTAAACGGTTGCAGCGTATGCCAGCCCGGTAAAGAGAATTACACTACCTACACAACGAAGTTAGGCAGAAAGAGAGTGAGAATGTACCAATACGACTATCGTACAGAAGACGGTGAGTTGTTTTCTTGTTGTGCGCCTACCTTAGAGGTGTGCAGGGAAAAGCGTGATAAATGGATGAAAAACAGATAAGCATGAAATACATACAGTTTATCCACCAAAAACCTGCATTATCTGGTTCTATTGCAGTGAACGGCAGGTCTAAGAGTGGTATATTTATGCCTGAGTGGTCCAAATATAGCAACTCAATCATTTACAGGTATCATACGGATAGAGGCAACAAAGGTACAGGTGGGTTTAGTTTAAACCGTGCTTTCTTCTTGCTAAATTGTGGCAGGCTATCAATTTTACGACAATAAACCGATTGTCGTGTATAACGATTGAAGATATTTCGTTATTTTGGGTTGTGGTAGTACCTTTGGGGTACTATCGCGGAATGGAGCAGTTGGTTAGCTTATCGCTTTGACTTGGCGAGGGTCACAGGTTCGAGTCCTGTTTCCGCAACTATGATTATTAACTTTTAAAATTGACACGATTATGAACATTCTTACATTAAGTATCAAACAGAAGTATTTCGATGAGATATTGGCAGGTACTAAGACTCACGAATATCGTGAAATCAGACCTACCAACGCAAAGAAATATATCACCTATCTTTGTGGCGGTAAAGAGTATAAGGCTGATGAAGAGCTACCCGAAGAAGGTGAAGTAGAATTGAAGCCTATTAAGTATGATGCCATCAAACTTCTTACAGGTGCTTATAGTGGTAAACGTCCTTATATCATCGTTGAAGTAAAGAACGCAGAAGCGGCTATTCTCACCGATGAAAACGGCAACGATATTGTTTACGAACATCAAGGTGAAGAATATTTAGCTGCCCAAATGGACTATACTTTAGGCAAGGTATTAGAGAAATATATAGATTGATTGTTTAATTAAAAAATGATTTGCTGAGTCAGAAAAAGGATTAATAGGGTAGCTGGGCCACGCCGGAATATGAATGGTGCTGGCGCAGGTGGTAGATTAGTTGCTAATCGTAGGGGTACTGCAAGTGCCACGCAGTTAGGATCACGCAGACAGCGTTACAGTGATCTTCGTGTTTCATTTGGATTGTCGGGTGGTTAGCTATGAGCAAAGTAGAGCAAGCGAACCGGTATATAGACCTCATTCGAGTAAAATCGAGTGAGGCTTTACTGTTTTTGTCCCTAGGCAAAGATTCGCTTGTCCTGCTTGATTTAATCTATCCGAAGTTTGACCGTATCGTTTGTGTGTTCATGTACTTCGTTAAGGATTTAGAACACATAAACCGATGGATAAACTGGACTAAAGCCAAATATCCAAAGATTGAGTTTGTACAAGTGCCTCATTGGAATCTTACCTACATTCTTAGAGGTGGCATGTACTGCGTACCTAATCCGAAAGTAAAGTTACTGAAACTTGCTGATATGGTAAAAGCTATGCAGCTTACTCATGGTGTTTATTACACATTCTTGGGTATGAAAAAGGCTGATGGAATGAATAGGCGTTTGATGCTGAAAGGCTATGAGGCAAACAGTTACGAGAATAACGGTATGATTTATCCTTTGGCTGACTGGACACAGAAAGATATTATCGCTTATATGCGGCAACATAATTTGCCTGAACCGATTAGATATTCGTTGAAAGCAAGTTCAGGAGTTGGCTTCAACCTCGATTGTATGCTTTGGATGGAGAAGAATTACCCACAGGACTTACAGAGAATTTATAGAGTGTTTCCAATGGCTGAAAGAGTGCTTTGGGAGTATTATAATAAACAAAATTGATAGGAGAATAGCTGAGTCAGAAACAGAAGAAGGGGAAAGATGAAAAGTGCTGCCGATATTGGAGTACAAACAAATCGTTTGACTCGTGCAGCAGAAGGGAATCCTGCAAGACAAGCAAGAATTAATAGTATTGGCGGTGCCATGTATCGTAATTTGAGCAGGTTGAACACTGCAAATAACCGGAGTGTGTTTCAACAGTATTCAAGAGCTGTACGTCAAGGTAGAGGATTGGGCTTAAGTAATGGTTAATATGGAATTATCAAAATATATCAAAAGTGAATCGGTGGAACTTAACCGTTCTACCATCCATTTTGCAGATTATAATCCCCGGAAACTTTCGGATGAATCTCGCAAAACATTAAAGCGTGGTATCAAGAAGTTTGGGTTAGTCGGGGGAATAGTCGTAAACAAGCGTACGGGGCTGACCGTGGTTAGCGGACACCAGCGTTTATCTGTCATGGATGAATTACAGAAGTTTCCCGACAATGACTACCGTATTCGTGTCGATGTCATTGATGTGAATGAAAAGCAGGAAAAGGAGTTGAACATTCTAATGAACAACCCGAATGCACAAGGTATGTGGGATTTTGACGCACTTGCCCGCATAGTTCCTGATATTGACTGGAAAGATGCAGGTCTGACCGATGCAGACTTAAACATGATTGGTGTTGACTACCTTCTACAAACAGAAGAAGAAAACTCCATCGCAGACGCTCTGTCTAACATGATGGAACCAGTAATCGAACAGAAAGAAGCCGATAAGGCCGCTAAGCAGTTGGAACGTGCTGAGAAGGTTGCCCACATGAAAGAAGTCAAGCAACAGGTAAAAGAGAACGCACAGAAAACAGCCGAGGATATGGATGCTTATGTGATATTATCCTTTGATACCTATGAAGCTAAAGCCGCTTTCTGTGAGAGATTCGGTTATGATCCGGATATGAAATTCATAAAAGGAGAAGTGTTTGATGAACAAGTAGAACGGGTAGATTGATATGAGCAATAGTGAATCTCAAAACCAAAAAGGTCGTGGAGGAAGAAAGTCTAAGTTTGACTATACAAGTGAGGACTTTCTTTCTCTTGTAGAGTCGTATGCCAAAAAGGGATTCACTGATAAGGAAATTGCTCATGCCGTTGGGTTATGTCCTCAAACTTTTTGTGAGAAGAAAGGTGAGTACCCCGAATTGAACGAAGTATTATCGCGTGCGCGTTGTGCTATAAACGCTCTTGTACGTGCTAAGTTCCTTGCTATGGCTCTTGGTGGTATTAAGACTAAGAACACCACTATCAGAAAAATTAAGGACAGAGAGGGCAACCTGACGGGCGAGGAAGAAGTTCAAATCGTAGAAGGTGAACTGGCTCCAAGTTTACAAGCGCAGTCTGTTTGGTTATATCATTACGATGAAGACTGGAGAAAAGTTGAACGCAAGCAGGATGAAGATGCCGACATCCCAGCCGACATAGATCATGGTATTAGTATTGATTCCTGGATTAAAGACAAACTGAAATGATCGAACCCCAAGAAATATATCATCCGTTGTATGAGGATAAGGAGAAATTTATAATTCTTATCACCGGTGGACGTGGTTCGGGAAAGTCTTTCAACGCTTCCACCTTTATAGAGCGTCTGACTTTTGAAATGACCCCGGTAGAGAAGATTGTGCATCAGATTCTCTATACCCGTTACACGATGGTTTCCGCCGGTATGTCTATCATCCCGGAAATGATGGAGAAGATAGACCTTGACGGAACTACAAAATATTTCAAGACCACCAAGACGGATATAGTCAACAAAATGACTAAGAGTCGTATCATGTTTCGGGGTATCAAGACATCTTCCGGGAATCAGACGGCGAAACTGAAATCCATTCAGGGTATAACGACTTTCGTCTGTGATGAAGCGGAAGAGTGGACGAATGAAGAAGAGTTCGACAAGATTATGCTATCTATTCGTAAGAAAGGGATTCAGAATCGGATCATAATCATAATGAACCCTTGTGACTCTAATCACTTCATCTATAAGAAATACATAGAGAACACTCACAAACTGGTAGAGATTGATGGAGTACAGGTACAGATTTCCACTCATCCGAATGTGCTTCATATCCATACGACCTATCTGGATAACTTGGAGAATCTTTCCCCGGAGTTCCTGAAAGAAGTGGAGGATATGAAGATAAATAACCCCGAAAAGTATGCCCATGTGGTTATCGGACGCTGGGCTGATGTAGCGGAAGGTGCCGTATTCAAGAAGTGGGGTATTGTTAAAGAGTTCCCACGAGAATGCAAAAAGGTAGGAATAGGGCAGGACTTCGGATTTACTAATGATCCATCCGCTGCTGTAAGATGTGGCATTATTGATAACCGTTTGTATGTTGATGAACTTTTCTATGAAATGGATATGCTTTCATCAGCTATTGCCAACAGGTTAAAGCCTTTCTCTATGAAAGTGTTTGCTGATTCACAAGATCCTCGATTGATTCAAGAGATAAAGAACAGAGGCGTGAATATCTATCCGGTAGATAAGTTCCCCGGTTCAATCAAAGCGGGTATTGATAAGATTAAAGATATGGAGTTCTTTGTAACAGAACGCTCTTACAATCTTATTACTGAACTTCGGAAATATGTTTGGGACAAAGATAAAGATGGAAACTACATCAATGAGCCAGTAGATGAATATAATCATTTGATGGATGCCATTAGATATTATGTATTGGGTTGTTTGCTTGGACGCATTTTGAAGCCAAAAGATTTAACAGGAATATTCACGCATTAAAAATATAAACTATGCTATTGAGTTTAGATGAAATATTAGCATTACCCGATATCGGACAGAAAATAAGCTATTTAAAGAAGGGGCGGAAAACCGAACTTCCCGACCGTTGTAAACTTTGGGATGATTGGAATTCTGAACGTCATGAAATCATGGTGGACAAAGAGAAGTACCCGGATAGAAAGGTTCTTGAAAAGGAAGCGGAAAAAGTTTTTGATGAAAAGACTGGTAAGACCTATGAAATCGAAGCGCAATACAAGACTGAACCGGTAAACCGTATTTCTATCCCTTTGGAGCAGGATATAGTCAACATTCAAACGGCTTTCACAGTCGGTACCGAACCGTCAATGGATTGTACTCCAACCGATGATGACGAAAAGAAACTATTAGATGCTGTCAAGGCTGTATTCAAATCCAACAAAATCAAGTACCAGAACAAAAAGATTGTCCGTTCTTGGCTTTCCGAACAGGAAGTAGCCGAATATTGGTATGTAACCGATGATGATTCATTTTGGGCGAAGTTTTGGAAGAGAGTAAAGACTTCTTTCGGTGGAAAGGTAAAGCCGACCAAAAAGCTGAAAAGCGTTTTATGGTCACCGTTCCGAGGTGATAAACTTTATCCGTTCTTCAACGATGAAGGTAAGATGATTGCCCTGTCCCGTGAGTACAAGAAAAAGCTCATGGATGATTCTGAAATCACTTGCTTTATGACTATCACGGATAAGGTTGTTTATCAATGGGACTTATCTAAAGGGTATGAAGAAAGAACACCTTTCGTCCATGGATTCCCGAAACTGCCGGTTATCTACGCTTACCGTCCTGAATCGTATTGCAAGAAGATAAAGACTTTCCGCGTCCGGTTGGAAAAACTTTTATCCAATTATGCCGATTGTATTGACTACCATTTCTTTCCTCTGTTGAAGCTGATTGGTGATGTGGAAGGATTCATGGGTAAGGTTAAGGACAGAATGGTAAAACTCACAGGAGAAGGTGCAGACGCTCAATATCTGACGTGGAATCAGGCAAATGACACCGTAAAATTTGAAGTAGAAACCCTTTTTGAGAAAGCATATTCTATGACGAATACACCACAAATCAGTTTTGAAAAGTTGAGCGGTGCTGGAAATACATTGTCGGGAGTGGCTTTCGATTATGTGTTTCTTTCGACACATTTGCAAGTTCAAAATCATGCCGAGGTGATAGGGGAGTTCTTACAACGGAGGGTGAACTTCCTTGTTTCAGCATTAGGGGCGATAAACCCATCTGAATTTAACAAAGCATCTGAAACGATAGATATTAGTACAGAAGTTGTTCCGTATCGTCTTGATAATTTAGAAGATAAAGTCAATGTAGCTGTAAAAGCTGTGTCGGGTGGTGTATGGTCACAACGACATGGGGTAATGTTCGCTGGAAATATTGACCGCATCGAAGAAGAACTTGCCGAAATCAAGGAGGAACAGGAAGCAAAGAATAACAATATGGTTTCTCCTAATGCAAAGGAGTAATTGATTGCTTCATGTTTTTATTGTAGCATTGAGCGGAGCTAATTTAGTTCCGCTTTTTTGTTGGTAAATTCTGTTTTATAAAATATATGCCCTATAAAATTTTATAATTCAAAATAAATTCGTATTTTTGCATCAAATAAATGAGATATGAGAATTGTATCACATAAGAAATTGAAAGAGTTCTACCAAACGAAAGGCTATGAAGATTCACGCATAGC
>OLRS01001739.1_pt1 | contig 19805 bp, 13 predicted proteins | sample 1673171 | NCBI WGS metagenome assembly OLRS01 (sample SAMEA3136762, study PRJEB25190) | human gut metagenome | biome: human gut; feature: human-associated habitat; material: faeces | place: Austria | collected 2013
CAACCCCACCGGCCCCATGCACATGGGCAACGCCCGCGGCGGCGCACTGGGCGACTGTCTGGCCGCTGTGCTGGACTGGTCCGGCTACGATGTGACCCGCGAGTTCTATATCAACGATGCCGGTAACCAGATCCAGAAGTTCGGCAAAAGTCTGGCGGTGCGCTACCTGCAGCAGTTCTGCGGCGAGGATGCCTCCCCCCTGCCCAAGGAGTGCTATCAGGGCGGCGATATCAAGGTGCTGGCCGGTGAGTTCGCTGAGCTGAACGGCGACAAGTACGTTGCTGCCTGCTCCGGGCTGAGCGAGGAAGCTCTGTTCGAGAGCGAGGCCTTTGCCGCCCTGAAGGACGCACTGGTGGCCTACGCCCTGCCCAAGAACATCGCTGCCCTGAAGCGCGACCTCGGCAAGTACCGCATCGACTACGATGTCTGGTTCCACGAGAGCACCCTGCACGAGTCCGGCGCAGTTCTGGCTGTGGTGGACAAGCTGCTGGAACTGGGTGCCTGCTACAAGGCCGAGGACGGTGCCATCATGTACCGCAGCGCCCAGTACGCTGCCAAGTATGGCACCGTGAACAAGAAAAAGACCGAGGACGGCACCGAGGAAGAAGCCAAGGACGAGGTGCTTGTCCGTGCCAACGGCATCCCCACTTACTTTGCCGCCGATATCGCCTACCACTATAACAAGCTGGCAACCCGCGGCTTTGCCAAGGCCATCGATGTGTGGGGCGCAGACCATCACGGCCATGTGGCACGCATGAAGGGCGCGATGGACGCCATCGGCCTGCACGGCGAGGATCTGGACGTTGTGCTGATGCAGATGGTCAACCTGATGCGGGACGGTCAGCCTGTTCGTATGTCCAAGCGCACCGGCAATGCCATCACCCTGACCGACCTGCTGGAGGAAGTGCCCATCGACAGCGCACGCTTCCTGTTCAATATGCACGATGCCGGCAGCGGCATCGACTTTGATCTGGATCAGGCCGTCAAGACCGACAACGACAATCCCGTGTACTATGTGCAGTACGCCCATGCCCGCATCTGCTCCATTTTGAAGAAGATGGAGAGCGAGGGCGTGCAGTTTGCCGGTGCGGAGAACATCGACGCCACCCTGCTCACCGAACCTTCCGAGATGGATCTGATCCGTATGCTGGCCGCTTTCCCGCAGGAGATCGTAATGGCTGCCGAGAAGTACGACCCCAGCCGCATCAACCGCTTTGTCATCGATCTGGCCAGCGCCTTCCACCGCTTCTACGGCAACTGCCGCATTCAGGGCGCAGACCCTGCCGTGCAGCAGGCACGTCTGGCCCTGTGCATCGGCGTGAAGAACGCCATCTTCAACGTGCTCACCATGTTCAAGATCAACGTGCCTGAGAAGATGTAACATAAAACCACAGGGGCTGTTGCACCAAACAATGTGCAGCAGCCCCTTTTTAATAAAACAGATACAAGGAGAACCCATGGAACCTTTGAAGATCGGCAATATCACCCTGCCCCACCGGGCGGTGTTCGGCCCTATGGCGGGCTTTACGGATGCCCCCTGCCGCCGCCTGATGGCACAGCACGGCGCGGGCTTTACGGTCAGCGAGATGGTGTCCAGCCGGGCGCTGGTGTACGGCGACCATAAAACCGTCAGTCTGCTGAAAGCAGAGCCCAACGGCGCACCCTATGGGGTGCAGATCTTTGGCGAGGTGCCGGAGATCATGGGCGAAGCCACCGCCGCCATCGAGCAGTACGAATTTGACTTTGTGGACATCAACATGGGCTGCCCCGTCCCCAAGGTCGCCAACAACGGGGACGGCTCCGGCCTGCTCCGGGACCTGGACAAAGCCTGCCGGGTGGCGGAGGCCGTTCGGAAAGGAGCCGGCGAGATCCCCGTCACCGTGAAAATGCGCCTGGGCTGGGACAAGGGAAACATCGTCTGCCTGGAATTGGCCCAGTGCCTGGAGGACTTGGGGATCGCCGCCATCACCCTCCACGGGCGGACCAAGGTGCAGATGTATGCCGGCACCGCCAACTGGGACTGGATTCGGAGGGTGAAACAGGCCCTGTCCATCCCCGTCATCGCCAATGGCGACATCTGGAAGCCGGAGGACGCGGAGCGTATTCTGCTCCACACCGGAGCGGACATGGCCATGATTGGCCGGAGCTGCTTCGGAAATCCCTGGATCTTCCAGCAGGCCAAAGCCGTACTGGAGGGGCTACCGGTGCCCCCGCTGCCGCCGCTGGCGGAGCGGTGCGAGACCGCCGTGCGGCAGATCCGTATGGCTGCAAGCTACAAGGGCGAGCGGGTGGCGGTGCTGGAGGCCCGGAAGCAGTATTGCTGGTATCTCAAGGGGATTCCCCATGCCAATTACTATAAGGAACAGATCGTACAGATGAATACCCTGGAGGATGTTGACCGCATTACGAAAGGCATCCAACGGGATCTGCGGGATTAGGAGGGGCCATGAACGATCAGAAACACAACTTGATACAAGCGGCCCGGAACGGCGATCAGGTGGCCTTCGGAGAGCTGGTGCAGCAGTACCAGAAGCGGCAGTGGAAGCAGCGGTAGAACCGGCAGCAGAGGAAGCGGTGCTGCTGGAAGAGCCGCCGCAGGCAGCCAGACCCAGTGCAGCGGCGCCAACGCCGGCCGCCTTCAGGAAATTACGACGAGAAATACGATTCATACTGTGTTGCCTCCATCATTTTGTTCCGTTCAAACACAGCCGGGCAAACAGGCTTTGCCCGAAGAACTGTGTGTTTTTCTGTCTCCAATATAAATTCTTTCGCTTCCTTGTTCAAGAGGTTTGTTGTTTCATTTTTTATAGATATTGCTTTCTGAAAAATTCTTCCAGCAAAAGTGCTAAAAATCTTTTAAAAGTTTCAGCATAATCCCCAACCTGTAACTGTTTTGACATATTTCGAAGAGACTTAAGAAACAAAAATATAAAAATTAGCCTAAAATCAGGGCTTGCTTTTTTTGTGTGTTCCCTCTATAATGAGGGTAAAGTGCACGAAACAACGCACCAATTTTGGGTAATGTTTTCAGAATGTTGCGTTTGTTTTTAGAAAATTTGCGTTTCCCGGAGGAGCCGATCATCTATGAGTACCCAGCGCTTTGATATCCGCCACGCGCCCGCCCCGCGGGAATCCTTCCGTCTGCTGTACATCAGCAAGAGCCGGTTTGGCGGCGATTGGAACAGTACCACCCACACCCACTCCTGCACGGAGCTGTTCTACTGCCTCAGCGGCGAGGGACAGTTCTACCTTGCCGGGCAGCTGTTCCCGGTAAAGCCGGACGATATGGTCATTGTGAACCCGCAGGTGGAGCATACCGAGCTTAGCCTGAACGCCTCGCCCTTGGAGTATATCGTGCTGGGCGTTGCCAGCATGGAGTTTTTATTCAGCAAGGCGGATACGAACTACGCCATCTTCAATTGCCGGGAGAACCGGGAACGGATGGTCACGTTGCTGCACATGCTGCTGGCCGAGGCCGACCGCAGCTTAGACGGCTGCGAGACCGTTTGTCAGGATCTGCTGGAGGTACTGCTGATCTGGCTGGTGCGCTGCACCACCATTTCGCTGCAGCTGGAGGAGGCTGCCCCGACCGAGAACCGGGAGTGCGCCGAGATCAAGCGGTATCTGGACACCAACTACCGCGAGGATATCTCGCTGGACCTGCTGGCAGAGCTTGCCCACCTGAACAAATACTATCTGGCCCACACCTTCCAGCGGGAGTACGGCATTTCCCCCATTACTTACCTGAACCGCCGCCGCATTGAGGAGAGCAAGCATATGCTGGGCAACACCAGCTACAGTCTGGCGCAGATCAGCGAGCTGATGGGCTTTTCCTCCCCCAGCTATTTCTCCCAGTGCTTCCGCAAGGCGGAGGGCATGACCCCCAACGAATACCGCCGTCAGACGCGGCAGGGAAAACGCCCCGCCCCGACAAAACGGCATGAAGTATAACGAAAACGAGGAATTTATGATGAAATCCATTACCCTTTCTCTGCTCCAGTCTGCTGCAAATGCCTTTGATTTTGGCGGGCCTGTGCTCTGCGATGCTCACCACTATGGTGAGGGGCATATCAACGACACCTTTGTGGTCTGGCGGGAAGATCATTCCAAACGCTTTATTTTGCAGCGCATCAACACAGATACCTTTACTAACCCGGTGGGCCTGATGGAGAATGTCTGCGGCGTGACCCGGCATCTGCGGGCGAAAATTCTTGCCGAGGGCGGCGACCCAGCACGGGAAACGCTGAATGTCATCCCAACTTTGTCGGGGTCGACTTGCTATCTGGATGCAGACGGCGGCGCATGGCGTGCCTACGACTTTGTAGAAGATACCATCTGTTTGCAGCAGGTCGGCAGCGAAGCCGACTTCCGCACCGTGGCCGAGACACTGGGCAAGTTCCAGAACCAGCTGGCGGATTACCCGGCCTCCACCCTCCACGAGACCATTGCCCGTTTCCACGACACGCCCAACCGCTATGCCAATTTTGAAAAAGCCCTCGCCGCCGATGCACTGGGTCGCGCAAAGAACATTGCGCCGGAAATCGAATTTATCCATGCGAGGGAGCAGGACTGCCATGTCCTGCTGGATCAGCTGGCAGCTGGCGAAATTCCTCTGCGCGTCACCCACAATGACACCAAGATCAACAATGTCCTCATCGATGCCGCTACCGGAAAAGGCATCTGTGTCATTGACCTTGACACCGTGATGCCGGGACTTTCGGCCTACGACTTCGGCGATTCCATCCGCACCGGTGCCAACGACTGCGCTGAGGACGAACCTGACCAGAGCAAAGTCCATTTTGACCTGCATCTGTACGAAGTGTTCGCCAAAGGGTATCTCTCCACCGCCGGGGCATCCATGAGCATGGCAGAAAAAAAGAGTCTTGCATGGGGTGCAAGGCTCATGACACTGGAATGCGGCATCCGTTTTCTGACTGACTATCTGGAGGGCGACCATTATTTCCATATTGCTCGCCCGGATCACAACCTCGACCGCGCCCGCACCCAGTTCACACTGGTGCGGCAGATGGAAGAGGTTTTCGATCAGATGCTGGAAATCGTCTACCCGGACAATCACTGATTTCGCAATCTCCTCCATTCGGATACAGCAAGAAGCATGGACGCTCTCCTTTTCGGGGGCGTCCATGCTTCTTTTTACAGCTTATGCCCGATAATGTGCAGCGTGATGTGATTCTGGAGATCATTCACAAGCACAAGGACTACCTTTCTTCTCTGGAGACCGCACTCGCAGATGTTAAAGACCAGACAGCATAACATCAGGCACATGGTATGCTGTTCACAGATGTCCAAAGGAGCGTGCGTTTGAACAAAAAGAAAAAGTCCACAAACACTTCCCCCTATCCCGATGAAGCCATCGAACGTCTGGCACGGGCATTCTACCCGGCCATCCTTGCCTGCTGGAACAGTGAGGAAGGCCAGCGGTCACTTGTCGGGGCGGAGGCCCCTCCATCTTGCTAACGCAAGACCGTTCGGTCGCTCAAAAGCCCCACTGGGGCTTTCATTGCTTCGCAAACGCTAATTTTCCGAAGAAAACAAATAATCCGAACCCATCTCCTATCGGAAACAAGTTCGGATTATTTTTGTTTGGTCCACCTGACACATTCTCACTCGAACAATTTTACTCTCTACGCCACCACCAATTCTTTCTATATACTTCTTTCAAATCTTACTTTTTCTCGTACATAGTATCCGCTGCATTATACAGCATCTCCAAAAACTGTCCCGCCGTTGGCCGATGGTCCAGCGGGTATCCCGCCAACACCTGCACTTTTTCCAGGTCAGTTTTCCATGCCAGCTTTGCCGTCCTGCGAACAGCGCTCTCCACAGCCCTCCAAGCATGACCAGAAGCTTCTGCCACAGGCAGATAAACTTCCTTCTGCAAGGCTCGCAACCGGTCAGGCCTGGTGCAAATCAGCGTCATACACTGCCGGAGAGTATAATAATCATTCTTTGTGCGAATGATACCCAGAGGGCGCAGCAAGTGGTCAAATTGTGTATCAGTCATTCTAACACATCCTTTCGCCCATCATGCTACGCCTTTTGTCGAAAGAAGTCGAAAACACAAACTCAGCCCCGAGGAACCATCAGGCTCCCCGGGGCTGCTGTCAGCTGCCGTTCTTTTCTTCCGCCCGCTGCTTCAGCACGTCCACAGCACGAGTCAGCGCCGCCGGGATGGGCACACCCATCAGTCCGGCATTCTCCACGATACTGATAGTCTCATTGCATACAAACGCAATGACAACGGTGTCCCGAATAAAGTTCGACCCGATGACAGCATCCAGCCTGCAGGCCACCAGTACCACCAGCAGACTCACACCCTTGCGGCACAAGCCCTTCCAGCCTGCCCGGCTCTCAAGGGTGCCAGTTTTGGTCTTGGGACTGGTGTGGAACACCCCCGCCACGATCAGGCCGGTGATGTAGTCGATCGCCATAAAGATGATAAGCGTCTGCAGCGCCGTGTCCCAGCCGCCCAGCAGGCTGGCAATGGCCCCACCCACAATGCCGATGGCCGCACAAATCTCATTTTTCATTGTCATTCTCCTTTCACTTTGCCCAGCCCCTTGCGCTGGATGATGGCCGCATAGTCCTTGTAGGCCACGCTCAGGTCTGCGCCCTTGGCGATGCCGGGAATCTTGCCGCTGCTGGTGTACTGCCACATCCCGAAGGCCCAGCCGGGGGTGGGCTTCTTGGTGCGATAGGCTGCCAGCCATACGTCGTAGGGCTTGAGGGCCGCGCCGCCCATGTAAAGGTTGGTCTGCCCGAAGTTCAGGCCGGTGTAGAGCATGGCGTACACGCCCCAGCTTTCCACCACGCTCAGGCAGTGGGTCACGATGTCGGTCAGGGCGGACTTGCTCAGGGCCGCCTGAAGCTTGTCCTCGATGTCCACAGCCACCGGCAGCTGGAACGTCTTGCCGGTCAGTGCCTGCTTGAACAGGGCCAGCTCCCTGTCGGCCTGTGCCTTGGTGGTGGCCTTGAAGTAGCCGTACACGCCCACCGGGATGCCCAGCCGGGTGCACTCGGCGTAGTTGCGGGCAAAGAAGGGGTCGATGTAGGGCTTGCCGCCCTTGCTGCCCAGCACCCGCAGCATCACGCCGTCGATTTTGCCGCTGCGCTTCACCGCGTCCCAGTCGATTCTCCCCTGCCAGCGGGAGACATCCATAATTTCAGCCATAGCGTCCTCCTTACTGTGTGATTTCCTCAAAGCCGCTCTTGATAAGAATCGCCTTGACCTTCTCCTTCAGCAAGCGAGGGCAGCGCTCATACAGAGCCTTTGCCTTCTCCATAGTCTCAGCGGACATAATTTCCTGCGCCCATAACATAGCCATCATAAATACCATCCTTTCGATTTTTTGTGTGATTTTATGCATAGACAGTCTCGCTCATCTCAAGCAGACACTGTTTCAGCATCTCGTTTTCCTTTTGCAGTGCAGCCACCGTTTCCGGCATCTGCGCCATCTGGGTCTGGGCGCTCTCCACCGTAGCAAGCCGCTCCTCCAGTGTAGGGGTCGGCTTCGGTGCATCGGCAGGGTCTGGCTGCGTGCCTGCCTCCACCACAACATAGGCCTCCGGCTTGTCGTCCATGCTCCACAGGGCCTCGCCCACGGCAGCCGCTGCATTGTGGGCGGTAATGGCATCCACAACGGCAGAATAGGCATCGCACTCTTCCTGCGTGATAACAGGCTTCAGGATTTTTGTTCCGGGTTTGATCTCCATTTGCGTTCACCTCACTTCCAGCGGCCATAGGCGACCCATTCGACATTCTCATTATTTGAACTGATGTTCATAGACGTTGTTGTTTTTTCTGTAAACCTAAAATTATAAAGTTTCATACCATCATCGCTGAAGGAACCAACGCAAGAGTAGCTTGTATTGGTAAAGGCCACAGGGAAATTCTGTGTATCATAGCCATTTCCCCAGCAGATCTGTGTTCCGTCTGAAAATCTTACCCAGTTACTGCCGCTTGCTGCTACCGCTGAAGCACCCGCCGGGCCTCGCGGGCCGGTAGCTCCGGTGGGACCTCTGGCTCCCGTTGCACCGGTGGGTCCCTGCGGCCCCTGTGGGCCGGTGGCTCCGGTGGCACCCTCGGGGCCCTGCGCACCGGTATCTCCTTTGTCGCCCTTTGCGCCTTTCAGGCTGGCGATCCAGGCAGATTCACTGCCGGTGTATCCCAGCTGAACAGCCAGCGCATAGGCCGACTGGCCATCAAAGGTTCCGGCTTCTTTGGCCTGCCTCACAGCATTGGTGGCCGCATTGGCCGCGTCGGTGCTGGCTTTCTCTGCCCGGTCGGCATCGGCCTTTGCAGCCCCCGCACTGGTGGATGCCTCCCCGGCCTTGGTGGCGGCGGTGGAAGCGCTCCCCGCAGCGGCGGTGGCCTGCTGGGTGGCGGTGTTTGCCGCAGTGGTGGCCGTCTTGGTGGAGGCCGCTACGTCGTTCAGGGCCGTGGTGCGGGCCCGTGCGATGTCCTGCAAGGCGTTGGTGTGCTCCGTCTGTGTGTCCTTCAGGGCCTGCTTGGCGGCGGTCTCACTTGTCTTGGCGTTCTTCTCACTGGCGGCGGACTTGGTCTCGCTGCTCTTGGCCGCATTCTCACTGGCCTTGGCATTTGTCTCACTCGCCTTTGCCGCATTCTCACTGGCCTTGGCATTGGTCTCCGATGTTTTTGCATTGGTCTCGCTGGTCTTGGCTCTTACCGCACTTGCTTCGGCCTCCTTGGCCTTTGTGGTGCAGGTGGCCACACTCGTATCCATGCTGTCAGCACTGGCCTTCGCCTTGTCTGCGCTGTCCTTTGCGTTGGTTTCGGATGTTTTTGCGTTGGTCTCACTGGCCTTAGCCGCGTTCATGCTCTCCAGCGCCTGCTTGGCGTACTTCGTTACCTCGGCCACGAACTGTTCATAGATGCTCGGCGTAATGTTCTCGGTGGTCGTGTCGGTGTCGATGGTGTCATAGCAGGTGTACTTGCCGGGCTTGGTCATGGCAATGTAGCCGTTGTCGTTGATAGCCAGCAGCATCCAGGTGCCCTCTTTTTCCAGTGTCCACCGCCGGTCTACCAGTGCGCTGTTGTTCTCGTCCAGGATCTGCGGGTCCGGCTTTGTGCCGCTCAGGCGCTGCACATGCAGGGTCACGGTGCAGTTCTTCCACTCTTCCGGCAGCTCAAAGCGAAGCTCGTCCACCTTGGCGCTCCGCACACCGCCCAGATACAGCGTCTCAATGTTTGCCCGGAACGTGGAACCGTTGTCCTGCAGCTTTCTGATCTTAATATCCAGTTGGCTCACAGTTTCACTCCCTTCACCAATCAGGCGCACTCCTCGATTTCGCCAGAGGGTTGATTTCAGATTTATGCGCCCTTCCTGCCCCTATCCTATCACGCCCCGCCGGGTGCAACTACCCCGGACATACAAAAGGGAGGCCGTTCACCCCGAACGGTCTCCCTTTCTTCTAAGCAGGGCTCCCCGCAAAAGAGCAGCAACGTGAACTTGGCTCCCCTACTAGGGGAGCCGTCACGCAAAGCGTGACTGAGAGGTTCACCTCACCCCTGCCCACTCATCCTTGCCCTGTTCCTCCTTCTTTGCCGCGTCCTTCACCCACTGGGCAAAGTTCTTTTCCTCATACATGGCCGTCCCGTCCTCTTTGGTCAGGCTCATCAGCAGCTTCTCCAGCTTCGCCCGGTCGTGGTCGTTGCCCGCCAGATACTCCTCTTTCACCGCATCGGTGATCTTGCTCTTGATCTGGCTGTCCGCTTTGCCCGCCGTCCGCAGCCGCCGGATCTCGTCCTGCACGTCGCTGGTCCTGCCGGTGTCCACCGCTTCAGTCAGGTCATCGTACACGCTGCCCTCGGTGCCGCCCTTGTACAGCTCCTCGGCCTTGCTTTCAATGGCACCGGTCACAAGGTCGATCACCCATGTCCGCTTTTCCGCGTCAGCTTTCACACCCTCCCGGATGCCCAGGGTCTCGTACATTTCCCGCACAAGCTGCTTTGTCAGCTCCTGGCGCTGGCTGTCTTTGCCCTCGTTCCGGGCCCTGGCCGCCTGCTCCACCTCCGGGCTGTATTTCTTCAACCGGTTCTTCAGCTGGCTGGCAATGGTCTTTTCGTCCTTGCCCATGGCTTCCAGCTTCGCCATAGCACCGCTGGCGTTGTCCGTGTCCCCCTCGGCAATGGCGTTGTACAGCCGGTCATACTGCCCGGTGGCGCTGGCGGGCAGGGAATTCAGGCTCAGCTTCTCGCCGTACTTTCCGCCCGTCACCGCATAGGCTGCATTTCCGCTCCATTTCCATGCCGCTTCCAGCAGCTTTGCCGCATTCCCGGCCGGCAGCCCCTTCAGTTCCAGTCCGTTCTCCATAAAGGTCAGGGCCGCTTTCCGCAGCTTCTCGTGGTATGCTTCCAGCTCTTCCTCGTCCATCTCGCCGGTGTCGGTGGCCAGCAGCTTGTACAGCCGCATCGCCTCAGTTCCCAGGTCATTGACAGCACTCAGGTTCGGGGCACTGACCACATCATAGTCCTTGCCCCCGGCCACGTTGCCCACAAAGCTGTACAGCTCGCTGCCGTACAGGAACGTGCCTGCTGCGCTCCCCACATACAGGTCGGCGTACCGCTTCAATAAGCTTCCTGCGGTAATGTCGCCGTTCTCGTCCTGTTCCCGGTCCCACCGGTGCAGCAGGAAGTCCGCGCCGATCTTCATGGCCGCAAACACTGCCGTCTGCACGATCTGGCTGGTCACTGCTCGGTTCAGGTTCTTCCCGGCCCGTTTCAGCTCTGCCCGGTTCTCCTCGGTGGGGTCTGCATGGCTGCGCTCCCGCTGGGCATTGTAGTCCATCACCGCATCTGCCAGAATGCCGTAGTTCTGGAACCGCTGGGTCGTGAACATGGTCAGGGTCCTCACCAGTTCGTTGTCGCTGCGCTGGATGCCTGCCCGCTGCATGGTGGTGTAGTTGGGCTGGGTCTCCTCAATGACCCGCTGATAGGTCTTGTTCACAGCTTCCCAGTAGGCATTATTCTGCTCGATCTTGGCTCCCCTAATAGGGGAGCTGTCGCCGGAGGCGGCTGAGAGGTTTTCATCCGTCAGGCCAAACTCTCCCGCGTGGTGTTCCACATACCGCTTGGAACCTTCCCACAGGGCCGCCACCGTGATCTCGTCCATGCTGTTGATCCAGCCGGTCACCCACTTGGGCAGCTTGTCCATGGCCTTTTCTGCCGCGCCCTGGCTCACGCCAATGCTGGCAAGCTCACCCCGCTGGCTGCCCCGCAGTCGGTATTGCAGCAGCACATCCCCATGCTGGGCAATTTCCTGTTCCAGCGCTGCCCGCTGCTTGCCGGAGAGGTTCTTCACAAAGGGCACCACCGCCGCCATGGTGTCCGCACCCAGCACAGCACCGGCGGTCGGCAGGGATGCCGCCTGCGCAATGGCCACGCCCGGGTTCAGCGTCAGGATTGCGCCCGCATAGTTGCCCCGCAGCTTGCCCAGCGCCGTCATGCTGCTCTTCCGGGTTTTCTTTCCCGGGCTCTGTAGGTCAACCAGCAGTTCTTCCACATAGTCTACTGCATCGCTGCCCCACTTCTCCTCCAGGATACCGTCCTTCAGCACCTTCAGCCCGTCCTCAGTCTCGATCCGGCTGTTCAGCACCTTTTTCACATCCCGGATGGCCGGGGCCAGGCCCGCGTAGGCTGCCGTGTCCCGTAAGCTCCGCTGCACCACGTTATTGCATTCCTCCAGCAGGATGGGCTGTGGGCTTTTGACACGGTTCTTCAGGAAGCCCCGTCCCTCGATGGTCGCATCACAGTGTTCTCCTTCGATCTGTTTTACCAGTGCCGTCTGGTTCACCGCAATGGGGTAGTAGTTCTTCACCACGGCCCGCTTGTAGCCCAGCAGCTTCATGCTCGTCTCGTTGATCAGGTCGGTGGTGTAGCTTCCGAAAAAGTTCTCCATGCTCCCGATCCATGCCCGGTCGTAGTCGGTCAGGTTCTTTTCAATGGCACTCACAATGGTGTCCGCCATGGGTTTGCCCTCGCTGTCGGTCAGCATCCCGATCCGCACGGTCTGGCCCTTCTGGTAGGCTTCCGCGATGTTGCCTTTGTTGTACTCCACTGCATCCGGCACGGTAAAGCCGCCGTTCATCAGGTGCTCCTTGCTGTCGGCGTTCCGCAGGTGCATGTACAGGCTGCACATCTGGGCATGGGTGAGGGGTACAGCCTTGCCCCGGTTGTCCTTCAGGCCAAGGTCTACCAGCTTTGCCCCCTTGCCTGCAAACTGTTCCATCTGTTTCAGGTTCTTTTTGCCTGTCACGTTGTCGAACAGGTGGGTTCCCTCCACAAGGATCTCCGTCTGCCGCCGCTGGCCGTCGTTCAGCATGGTGCCCAGCTTCTCCATCTGGCTGTTCTTTGCGTAGCCGCCCAGCATCCGGAACACACGGGTACCGCCCAGCATATCCAGATTGTACCTCGTCAGCATCCGCCGGAATTTTCCGTCATTTCCCTTGCTCCGGTTCACCTCCACCGCCGCTTCTCCGGCGATCTTGTCCACCGCCTCGGCCTGCTGCAGGCTCAGGGTCTTGTTTGCCGTCCGGATCACATGCAGTGTGCTGGTCGTAATGGCTTTCAGCATCCGCATCTGGTCCACCGTCATGGGCAGATAGGTACGGTTCTCGGTCTCCCGGATCCGCTTTCTCAGCCGGTCACGCAGCATCTCGGCCTTTTCGCTGTCCGGCAGTGCCTCGGCCTCTGTCAGCTGCTGGTTCAGCCGGTCCAGCTGGGCCTCCTTGCTGTCGCTCAGGTCAGCCTTCAGGGCATCGATCAGGTTGGCAATACCGCTCTTCTCCCAGTCATTGCTCATCTCCGTCACCACCGGATGGTTTGCATCCCCGTATTCGGCCCGGATGCTGTTTGCCAGCGCATCCAGCCGGTTCACGGCATTCTGGTTCAGCAATGTCATGTCCGCCAGCTTTGCCACTTCCAGCGCCCGCAGGATCAGCCGGGGCTGCACATATTTGTCCTTTGCAGGCCGCAGCACCATCTGGTTCAGCTGGGTGGCATTGTTCCGGATGGCCCGTTTCAGCTCGTCCTTCTGCCGACCGTCCCGGGCTTTCTGTACCCGCTTCTCAGCCAGCTTCTTGGCAATGGCAATGTCCTCGTCCCGCTGCTGCTGGGCTGCAGTGATGGCGATTGCGTTTCGTTCCGCCTGCTTTTCCTGCCACTCCTGAGCTTTGCGCTGGTTTTCCTGCTCCCATTCCAGCAGTTCGTTTTCCTGATGGATCAGCTGCCACTCAGCCCGATCAGCCCGGCGCTGTTCTCCTGCCACCTGGTGCGAAAGGTTCCAGTTCTCCCGCTTCAACTGTTTGTTTTCCAGCCGGATCTCGTCCAGCATCTGCTGGCGTTCTTCCTTCAGCCGCTTCTTTTCGGCCTTCCACTCCCGTTCGTAGGCTTCCTTCAGCACATCCAGCTTTTCGGCCATGTCGCCGTAGTTGGTAATGTCCAGCCCCAGCGTATCCAGATTCTGATCCAGCAGCTTTTCTGCTTTTTCATTCCGCTTCTGCTGTTCTGTCCACTGCCGCAGTGCTTCATCCCGGCTGCCGTTCCGGCTGTTCTCATACATCCTCCGGTTGAACTCCCGGTTCTGCTCCTTCTGCACCTTCCGCAGGTCCTTCAGTGCCTGCTCCGCGTTCTCCTCGCCCACGGCAGCAGCCACAGCCTGGCGCTGCCAGCGCTGGAACCCGTCAAAGATGGCCTGTGCATCGGTCATCTCCGGCACGCTCAGGATATCACCCAGCATCCGGTCGGCCAGCTCCACTTTGGCATCCTCGTACTCGGCAGCATCTGCAAAGCGGCTCATCATCCTGGGCTTGATGGCATCGTGCACGTTCATCAGCACATCCAGCCACTCGGTGCTCTCCATGCTGGCCGCGCCGTCCACGCCTGCCGCCTGGGCCGCGCCCCGGAACAATTCCGCTGCGCCCTGCTTTGTGCCGCCCATGGCCCGGGTGTCGTTGACGATGGATTCATACACTTCCGCCGGGTTGCCGTCCCGCACACCTTCTGCCTGCCGCAGCTTCACACCGTGCCGCCGGGCCTCCGCCACCGCTTCGCTCCACGTCCCGTACCGCTTCACCAGCTCCGCCTTGGCCGGGCCGTCCTTGTTCACCGTGTAGCTCAGGTCGTGGTATTCCGGGTACTCGTCCCACAGCTCGGTGTTCCGGTAGGTTGCCCCGCTCAGAATCTCATCCGCAATGGTCTCAGACAGCGCGCTGGCCTTGCTCATGCTGGCCCCGTCCGCCGTCATGTACTCCACCAGCGCCCGGGTCTCCCCGGCAATCTTCGTCCGGTCGGCCCTGCTGCCGTTGGCCTTTGTCCACCGCACCGCCAGCCCGTCAATAGAATCCTGGCTGATCCTCACACCGCGGGTCACACCCATCATCTGGGCCAACGTTTCCAGCGCCGCGCTGTTGTCCGCAATGGCCCGGCTTGCCTGCCGCTGGGTGTTCTTCCGCGCGTCCCGTTCCGCCTGTTCGGCCAGCTGGAAACGGACGTTCGGCACCTTGTTCAGCAGGGCCGTGCGCTGGGCATCGTCCCCGGCTTTGTAGAGCTTCACGTCAATGCCGGTCTCTTTCAGGCTGTCGATCAGGGTGCTGCTGGTGTTGTCGGGCAGGATCGCCGCCCGCACCTCATCAAAGCCCACGGCCCGCTGGGGCTTCGCTTCAAAGTACCCGGTGGGAATAGCAGCCACGTTCTTGTACAGGTTCAGGATCATCTGAGCCGTGTCCTTGCCAATGGTATACCCCTCTTTTGCAAAGGCCTTTCCAATGGCTGCCGCCGTCTGTTTTCCCTGTGCGGCCTGCATCAGGATGCCGCCCAGGATTTCCCGCTCTTCAAAGCTGTTGTCTGCATGGGGCGTAGTCTCTCTCCGCAGCTTATCAAGGATATCGCTGATCTGGTCATCTGCCTTTTCCAGCAGCGCCTTGTACTCTTCTTCCGGCATCTGCTGCAAGCGGCCCTTGTCCGCCCGCACTTCGTCCAGGTTCTGGTACTCCGCCGTGGCCGTGCTCATCAGGGTGCTGGCCGAAAGGCCCCATGTACCCTGCCCTCGTGCATTCTGAGCATTCATAGCAGCCACAAGGTTTTCCAGCGTGTAGCTGTTGTGCAGCTGGGCAAAACTGCGCCGGTTGCCGTTCCGGGTGTAAACTTCTTTTCCGTTGTAGATTCCCTTCTCACCCAGAATCTTCTCCACCTTCGGCAGGATCCATTCCTCCACATCCTGATCTGGTGCTTTCTCTTGCACTTTCTTCAGCATGGCATCGGTATCTCGCACCAGTTTTCCGCCTTTGTCCTCTGTCACCATGTAATCATAAGCATTATTCAGCAGTATCAGCAACTTCGGGGGGATTACTCTCTCGGCCTTTTTCTGAGCCTTTTCTTCGCTCCACCCGAACTCTTCCATCGCCCAGGCCTTTTCTGCTTCCCGCACCTTTTCCAGCACGGTATGGGCCAGATCATGGTTATCATTGGCCCGGTCGGTCTCAATGATGTTCCGCAGCGCTTCTTCACCGCCCACTGCTTCAATGGTCTTTTCGCTTCTCCGCACCTGTGAAGCAGTAAACCGTTCCTCCTGCTTCATGGCAACATCCACTGTCTCCCCGATGTCAGCCAGATATGCGGCCTTCACGCTGGGATTCTGGGCCAGCTTCTCTGCCAGCTGTTTCGGGCTCTTATCGGATGCTTCCATGTCCATGATTCCGGTGATGGCATTGCTCCGCGCAAACTCGCCGTCTGCCGTTTTCCGGCTCAGTTCGGCCAGTTCAGCGTTCAGTGCTCTGGCCTTATCCGGTTTCACCTTGTACTCCACATTGGGCCGGGTTGGTGTCCAGGCATCCGAACCATAGATACGGTTTGCCCGGTTCACCATGGGGTCAATGGTATCGGAGTTGAACACCAGCGAGATGGGGCCATACTTGGTGTGACCTTCCTGAGCTTTCACCACCGCAATAGACGGCGAGGGCATCCCGCTCAGCTCCAGCGCTTCCTGCAGGTTTTCGGCGGTCAGGTTGTGCACGGCCACAAGGTCTTTGTTCTGGTCCACCTCCACCGGAGCACTCAGCTGGAACCGCACCGATTTCTTCACAGGTTCGCTGTTTCTCTTGCTTTCGGCATTTTCTTGTGCTATACTGTTTTTAGCAGGAAAGCTCGGGCGTTCACCGCCCTCCTCGGTTTTGAATACCGTGTCAGCGCTTTCCTGATAAATAGAACCCTCCGACCCTCTGCTCCCCGAATCTTCGGATTCCATGTGGGCTTTGCCGGAGGGTTCCGTAAAACCTCCTTGCAGACTACTCCTTGAATCTTTGGATTCTACGTGGGTACGCATGGAGGTTTTATTATTTGTAGATTTTATATCTACAATATCATAGAAAATCTCCCGGTCATTTGCTTTGAAGGCAGTCAGAACATCAGCTTCATAGGCATTCTGCCCAACCACAATTTTGATTTTTCCACGGTTGAATGCTTCCGCATTCTTGTGGTTTGCAGGTTCTCTGTAGACTTCATCTGCGGTTTTAATAATTTCATCCAGATTTGCAGCCATCCGCATTTTATCTGCATACGTTTCTTCGTTCGTTCTCTGAAGCGCCATTGTAGATTTAGAACGGACAAACTCACTTCTTCCATCTTTATGGTTCAAAATTGTCCAGCCGTTCCGCTCAAAGCCATTCGGATACCGTTCTTTGATGGCCTGCTTCACTACGGTTTTCCAATCTTCCTGTGGAACACCGTTCAGGATATCTTCATCAATTTTGATGTAGCTCTCTCCGTCGGCATCCTTCTGGATCGAAAAACGAATACTGCGTCCTTCCGCCGCGCTCTCTGTCTTGGGGGCAGCGGCGTTTTCTTTTGCACTGCGCAGGTTGTCCATCGCTTTTTCAGCGTGGGCAAAGTATTCGTCCTGCAAAATTCTGCGCTCGTTCTCAGCCAGGCGCTGGGCCTTCAGGGCAGCCCGGTTGTCTGGGTCAAGGGTCAGCACTTCCTTTGCCCGGCTGATGATGCCGCCCAGCATCTCCTTCACCCGGTTCATCACGGTGCGGATGGTTCCGGCCCTGCCGCTGTTCTTCTCGGCCTGCCCGCGCTGGAACTCTACCCAACGCTTGAAGTCTGCCTCGGTGGAGAAGATGCCCCGCCAGGCATCACCCACCAGCTCCTCGGCAGCTTCCTCATAGGTCAGATTCTGCTGGGCATAGTCGGTCATCTTCTCCCGGATCATCTCGTCCACGGTCTCAAAGCCGCTGCTCCTGGCCAGATACAGCAGGGCATGGTCCTGCAAAGTCTTTGCTCCCTCGCTGTCCAGTGCGTTGTACCAGTGGTAGTCCTCGTGCAGCACCGTGCCGAACGTATCCTGTGCACTGTCCCCAAAGAAGATCCGGGCCGTTTTTGTCTCCACATAAGCCTTCACGTTCTGATTATTCATCAGCACATTCTTCATCACCGCCGTGGTGTCGGTTGCCGCCGCGTTCAGCTCGATCACCTGGCTGCCAGCGTCGCTCGTGTTGCGCAGGGTTCCCTTGTAGATGGTCTCACCCTTGCCCGTCAGGCTCTGTTCCGTCAGAGTGCCGCCCAGCTGGCTCTTGGCCCACCGGGTCTCTGCCGCATCCCTGCCGTAGGTGTAGGCGATTTCCAGCGCGTTCCGGCCCTTGAGGTTGCTCAGCACATAGTTCACGTTGGCCGCCATGCCGCTGCCGGTGCCCGCCAGCTCCAGCGCCTGGTCAAAGGTCTTCACGTCCTCCATCTGGCCCAGCCGGTACAGAGTGGATGCTGCCGCCGCATAGCGGTCACTGTCCACGCCTTCCGGCTGTTTCCGGCTGATCTCCTGCGCCGCCTTTTCGCCCACCTTCCAGCTCCGCAGCACCTGCTCCGTCCGGGCCTGCTTCTGTCCCTCCGTCCTCGGTGCTTCCATGCCGTAGGTCTCCCGCATCGGGCTGCTGCCTGCTTCACCCAGAGCACTTTCTTCCGTGGTCGCCGCCTGCATGACCGCCTGCTGAGGAACATTTACAATGCCGTCGTCCTCCGCCGCCTTCCGTCCAGTACGGCCTTCAGCGTCCAGCTCAGAGCTGCCCAACATGCCAAGGGCTTGCCCTTCGGGAGAGCTGGCGGCGCTCTGCGCCGACTGAGAGGGTGAGCCCGCTTCTCTCGAACTTTCCACCATTTCCCCAGCGTTCTCAACAGCATTCTGCTGGCTGCGCTGTGCCGCCACTTCCCGCAGCATCCGCCGGGTAGCCGCAGCCGTGCTCGGCAACTTCACCCCATAGGCTTCCTCAAAAGCCGCGCGGTTTGCCTCGTTTCCGGCCTCCGGGGTGAACAGCCTGATGGTCTTGCCTGTCAGGCTGTCACCGGCCGCCGCTTCTGCAAACGTCTGCACAGCCAAGTTGTCCGATATGGCAGCAGTTTCCGCACTGTTGCCCTCAGCCGCTTGGTTCGCAGCTGTTTCCGTCTGTGCCTGCAACGTGAGCTTGGCTAACGGGTTGCGCTTTCAGTCGGCGATAGGCACTGGAAGGAATCAGCCATGCTTCCATGTCTGTCTCCGCATCAATATGTGCTTCAAAGGTCATACCGCCCAGACAGCAGGCCGCAGAAATCACGCAGACTTCTCCAGGGCCCATGCGGTACAGGGTAATTTCCCGCCCATCACGGGACAACATATAGACACGCACCCAGCCACTTTTGATGAGCAACACTCCCGGGCAGTCGCAGTCCATACTGTAAATATTGAACCCCTTCCGGTAGGATACCTCTGCCACATTATCTTCCAGAAACTGATTTTCTTCTTCTGTCAGTTTGTCTACAAATGCAAGTTCCTGCTTTGCTGCTTTCCATCCCTGCTGGTCTTTCATGCCTGTCATCTCCTCTTCTGCCTCATTTCTTTTATTATACACGCGCCTTTGCAAAACTGTCCAGCATCTGCAATCATGAGCCGTCTGCACAAAAGATCCGACATACAGCTTGAAATTTTCTCCTATTCTGCACTATTACGAAGACCATTATTTTCTGGTACAATAAGCAACTGTATTGAAACTATATCGTAATCGAAAAAACGCAGTGAGATTGCATACAGCAGTAGAGATCGAAACGAGTTTCCGATTTCTGCTGCTTTTTATTTTGTGAAATTTATCACGGACAGCATCTTGCGCCTGGGTGTGCCGGACTGATTTGCCGATGCATCTGGATAGAAGCAATTATTTTATAGGAGGAGAATGAAAATGCCAAGAAATAAGAGAGAAAGTTTTATCTATTCCGTTATCATGTGTTTCACTATGGTACTCTGGATGAGTATTTACAATGTAACCCTTCATATGGGACATTTATCCTTGGAAACGATCCGCGAAGGATGGATCGGATTCCCGTTTGCATTCGTGTATGCGTTTCTGTTTGACTGGTTCATCGTGTCCGGTCCGGCGAAGGGAATTGCGTTCCGTTACTTTGTATCACCGGAGAGCAGCACACTTCGTAAAGTAATCACGATCTCCTGCTGCATGGTCGTTCCGATGGTATTTGTTATGTCCTTATATGGCGGTCTGGAAGCCTGCGTGAAATCCGGCGCATGGAGCCAGCTGCTCATCATCTGGCTGACCAATATTCCGAAGAACATCATCATGGCGCTTCCGTTCCAGCTCATCGTAGCAGGTCCGCTGGTGCGCCGCGTGTTCCGTACCGCATTCCCGGAGGGAACCGTGCTGCAGGAACCGGTTATGTAGGGAGATAGCAGAAAATTTATAATCATCGTAACTGTTCAGTACCTTCACAGTCACGCGCAAAAATCCATTAA
>OLRS01001784.1_pt1 | contig 19333 bp, 10 predicted proteins | sample 1673171 | NCBI WGS metagenome assembly OLRS01 (sample SAMEA3136762, study PRJEB25190) | human gut metagenome | biome: human gut; feature: human-associated habitat; material: faeces | place: Austria | collected 2013
TTTTTGAAAACTATATATTCAGATATGAGACTCGGTGAGAAATCACCGGGTCTTATTTTTTGCGCTCACTACGCCTACTAAACAGGTGCAGTGGGCGCTTTTTTGTTTTCTAAAACCGGCACAAAAAATTTTTTTGAAAAAGTGTGGGAATCTCGCAAAAAAATTCGGCAAAGAGAAAGTGAGAAGGCGAAAAGCCTTCCGGGAACCTTGAAAATTTCATATACATTCATCAGATACATTCCTTGAGCCAACAGCCAAATGAAGGTACGCCAAGACCCACCTGCCGCTAACGGTATCAGCGGGACAAAAGGTGGAGAGCGACCCCGAAACCATTCTGAAATATCTGGCAGCTACGGATACGGCCACGACAGGCTTAGGGTATAATGATACTTTTCTACGGAACCGGCGGAGTACCCGGCGGGGGTGAGATTCCCATGGACCCGATTCGCTATCGGGCGTCTGATGACTTCCTTTTCTGCATTTTGGGTTCGAGGAAAAATGAAATGCAGCGACGAAAGCCCCAAAGGATGCTTTGAGGCTTTCGTGGATCAGAAATGATTCAAATTCAGAGAAAGGAGGAAAACCCCATGGAAAACTGTAAGGTGATCGCCATCACGAATCAGAAGGGCGGCGTTGGCAAAACAACGACCGCAGTCAATCTCGGCGTGGGACTTGCAAGCTCCGGGAAACGGGTCCTGCTGGTGGATGCTGATCCGCAGGGCAGCTTAACCGTGAGCCTCGGCATAAAGAACCCAGACGAGCTGGATGTATCGCTGTCTTCCCTTATGCAGTCGGTCATTGATGATGAGCCGCTTGCAGAGGGTGCAATTATCCGGCACCAGGAGGGTGTGGATTTGCTCCCCTCCAACATTGAACTCTCCGGTATGGAAACGGGCCTGTTCAATGTCATGAGCCGTGAGTATGTTCTGAAGAACGCCATCGACGGCATGAGAAAGAGCTACGACTACATTCTGATTGACTGTATGCCCTCGCTGGGTATGATGACGGTCAATGCGCTGGTTGCGGCAGACAGTGTGATTATCCCGTCTCAGCCGAACTTCCTGTCAACCAAAGGTCTTAACCTGCTTCTGCGCTCCATTTCAAAGATCAAGCGGCAGATCAACCCGAGATTAAAGATTGACGGCATTTTGCTGACGATGGTGGATAACCGCACCAACAACGCCAAGGCGATTATTTCCTCGCTTCGTTCTACCGTGGGAGAGAACATCCGCGTGTTTCGTTCCGAGATTCCCTTTTCGGTAAGAGCTGCGGAGTGCAGTCTTTCCGGAGAAAGCATCTTCTCTCACGACAGGAACGGCAAGGTCGCAGCAGCGTATGAGGCTCTGACGAAGGAGGTGACAGAGATTGAAGAGCGTGCAAAAAATCGATCTGGGCCTGACCGGGTACGATGAGCTTTTCATGAATGACGCGGAGCGAAAGGAAAACAAGCTCCCGCGCATTTATGATATTCCCCTCTCGGAGATCGACGATTTCCCAAACCATCCCTTCAAGGTGAAGCTGGACGAGGACATGGATCAGCTTGTCCAGAGTATCAAGGAGCGCGGGATTATCACCCCTGTCACCCTCCGACCGAAGGAGGACGGGCGGTACGAAATCGTATCGGGGCATCGCAGAAAGAAGGCCTGTGAGCTTGCCGGCTTTGATACCGTGAAAGCCGAGGTGCGGGAGATGACCCGCGACGAGGCCATCATTCTAATGGTGGAATCGAACCTGCAGCGCTCTGTGATACTGCCCAGTGAAAAAGCTTTTTCGTACAAGATGCGCTTGGAGGCCATGAAGAGACAAGCAGGCAGACCAGCTCAAGATAATTATTCCCCATTGGGGAACAATTCTTTTGGAACAAAATCCTCAGACGAAATGGCTGCGGAAGTGGGAGAAAGCAAAAATACTATCTTCCGCTATATTCGCCTTACCGAGCTCATTCCGGAACTTCTGGATTTGGTTGACGAGGGGCGCATTGCGTTCAGACCGGCGGTGGAGCTTTCGTACCTGCAAAAAGAGGAACAGCGCGCCCTGCTGGAGCAAATCGCCTACGCAGATGCCACGCCGTCCCTTGCCCAGGCCATTAAGCTGAAGCGGTTCTCCCAGGACGGAAAGCTGAATAACGAGGTCATCGAGTCGATCATGAGCGAGGAAAAGCCGAACCAGAGGGAGAAAATCAACATCAAGTACGCCGAGGCCAGAAGGTTTATCCCTGCCAGCGTTCCCTACGAAAAAACCGGTGAGTATATTCTGAAAGCGCTGGAATATTATCACCGGCATCAGGAAAGGCAGAAAAGTCGGAATGACGCAAGATAGGTTCTTCGCCAAGGGAGCAGTCTACCCTTTTGACGCTGCGTCAGCGCCGTTCCCCCTCTCACACTCTCCCCCCCTCATTTACCGGCAATACCAGCTCAAAAGAAAAATAGACAGGCGGTACAGTTGAGAAAAACCGGGTGCGTTCGTACAATATGAGAAAAACAGCCATTGGAGGTCATCCCATGAAAAAGCATCTCATGTTGTGTGCGCTCCTACTTGCCGTATTGCTTTCCGGATGCGCCGCAGAGCCATTGCAAGGGCAAGCGGCAGCAAACACCACGGAGGCTCCCACGCTGCAGGAAGGAACGCCTGTTTCCTTTGAGCCGGTATCCACAGAACCAAACGCTCCCACAGAAGCCCCGACAGAAGCCGCCGATCCAGCAGCTTGCACATCAAATGAGGACAAACACGAAAGCGGCCCTGCTATTTCTTCTGAGCCGGTAGGCGCACCCACGGAATCGAACGCGCCGGCATCGGAAGAAGCCAAGCAGCCACCCGAGCTTCCGGAGAAGCCGGAGAAAACAGAAAGTCCCACAGAGGAACCATCCGTTCCTGCGATAAGCGAGCCGGAACCGACTCCGGAGCCCGAGCCCGCATTTGATATCGAGCACTGGATTTCTTACGCAAAAAGCACGGCGGTGAGCTTGGTGCTGACCTTGGATAGCTCAGCAACCGATTGCTGGGACAATCCGATCACCGCGAAGCCGACCTGCATCTACCTGGAGCGAGACATTAACTCACGCCTGAACAGATATGCGAAGGATGGGGAGATAACTGCGGTCTGGATCTGGTACGAATGCGTCGGCACAAGCAGCTACCTGATCTATATCGGGTACGCATAAGCATCAACAAATCAATACACCGAAATGAGCATCGTGGAAGCACGGTGCTTTTTTCATGCCTTGAAGGAGGACAGAACGAATGAAGAAGATTTTCAAAAGAGGAATGTCGGGACTGCTTGCAGTCCTCATGGCATTCACCGTGCTTGCGGGCTTTGGCACGACCACGGCCTTCGCCGCAAGCGAAACAGCGGAGTCCTATATGATTTCCTTCCCCCGTGACGGGGACGCTGCTCAGATTTACTCCGAGGACGCATGGGGACACTCCGCGAAAAACTATATGAACGGCTGGGCAACAGGCTCCAGCAACTATACTACCCTGCATTGCATGGATTCCTTCGACGGGAAGGTGTGCTACTGCATCGAGCCCGGCCTATCCCGAAATGTCGGCGATACCTATCACGGCTTCGGTGAGGATTTTTGGGATAACTATCCCAGCCAGTACAACAACACCATCGAGCCGGACGACATTAAGCTGCTGCTGGGGCGTATCATGCAGTATGGCTATCAGGGCAATCTCTCCACCTCGTGGAGATCGCAGAATGATTCCGATGCGGATAAGCTGGCCCACGCCTTTGCTACCCAGCTGCTCGTTTGGGAAACGGTTGTGGGCGAGCGCGATGCAGACTTTGACCATGTGAGCACCGGCGGCTATGACGCGATCCTGTCGCTGGTTTCTCCCTATCACCCGCTGTATAGCCGAATCATGGACTATTACGACAGCATCGAGTACAGCGTGCAGAGCCATGCCGTTTGCCCGAGCTTTATGAGCAGAAGCAGCGGCGGCACAAAGACGATTGAGCTTGCGTGGGATGGCAGTCAGTACATTGCCGAGCTCACGGATACCAACCGCGTGCTGTCACAGTTTACCTTCTCCGCCAGTGAGACGGGCTTTCATTTCAGCGTGTCGGGCAATACGCTTACCATCACCACCGATACGGCTCCCGGCGGCAATGTGACGATCTCCGCAACTCGAAGCACTTCCCGCTGCGGCGTTCTTGTTTGGACGGACTATAAGTACGGCCCCAACGGCGGCGTTCAGGATACCATCACCTATACGGCCTCCGTCAGCGACCCCGTAAAAGCGTTTGTCAAGCTGAAGGTCAGCTATGGAGGCGCTAAAATTATCAAGACCAGCGAGGACAGCAAGGTGGAAGGCATTACCTTCACCATCACCGGCGAGGGCGTCAATCAGAGCGTTACCACCGACCGAAACGGTGAAATTCGCATCGACAATCTGATGCCCGGTGTCTATACCGTCACTGAGCAGAGTTATGACAAGTATGTGCCCCAGGAAAGCCACCGCGTTACCGTGCTCGCCGGACAGACGGCGACGGTTTCCTTCAACAATGTGCTCCGTCGCGGCGATCTGACCGTGACCAAGACCTCCGAGGATGGGCTGAATCAGGGTGTGAAGTTCCACCTTTTTGGAACCTCCCTTAGCGGCCTTCCTGTAGATGAATACGCCGTCACCGATGAAAACGGTGTGGCGACTTTCCGGGATGTGCTCATTGGCACCGGCTACACACTGGAGGAGATGGACACCGCCATTCGCTATGTGGTTCCCAACAGCCAGAGTGCCGCAGTGGAATGGAACAGTGTAACCAATAAGAGCTTTTCCAACATCCTCAAGAAATTCAATGTCACTGTCACTAAGAGTGACTGTGAGGTCGGAACGGCGCAGGGCGACGCTTCGCTTGCCGGTGCCGCCTACGGCATTTATAAGGGCGATCAGCTTGTGGATACCTACTACACCGACGAGAACGGCCAGTTCACCACCGGCTATTATGTCTGCGGCGACGACTGGACGATTCGTGAGATCAGCCCCTCCGAGGGCTATCTTCTGGACAGCACCGTTTATCCTGTCGGTGCAGAGGCGGCCAATTACACCGTTGAGCTGAACGCTGCGCCTGCTGTGGCTGTTGCCGAGCAGGTGCAGAAGGGCAATATCGCCATCATCAAGCACTCGGATAACGGCGATACGCAGATCGAAACTCCCGAGGAGGGTGCAGTATTCGCCGTCTATCTGAAATCTGCCGGCAGCTATGAGGCGGCAAAGGATACGGAGCGGGACTACCTGACCTGCGATGAAAACGGCTTTGCCCAAAGCAAGGACCTGCCCTACGGCGTGTATACCGTGCATCAGGTCTCCGGCTGGGAGGGCCGTGAGCTGATGAGCGACTTTGATGTGTTCATTGCCAAGGACGGCGAGACCTATCGCTACCTTATCAACAATGCCAACTTCGAGTCCTTTATTAAGGTCATCAAGGTGGACGCAGAGACCGGCAATACCATTCCCTATGCGGGAGCAGGTTTCCAAATCTTTCGCCCGGATGGCTCCAAGGTGGAAATGACCTTTACCTATCCGGAGGTTACCACCATCGACACCTTCTACACCAATGACGCCGGCATGCTCATCACGCCGGAGAAGCTGGAGTTTGGCAAGGGCTACTCCCTCAAGGAGGTCTCCGCTCCTTACGGCTATGTGCTCAGTCATGAGGCGGTCAAGTTCGATGTGACCGAAGAGAATTCCACCGAGGAAAGCGGCGTGACAATCGTTGCAGTGAAGCTGGGCAACTACGCACAGAAGGGCATCATCAAGATTTCCAAAACCGGCGAGGTGTTTGCCTCTGTTACGGCGGCGGACGGGGTCTATCAGCCGGTCTATACGGTGCAGGGACTTGCGGGAGCAACCTATGAGATCAAGGCAGCAGAGGACATCTACACTCCGGACGGTACGCTGCGCTGCAGCGCCGGTGAGGTGGTGGATACGGTGACTACCGGCGCAGACGGCATGGCGGAGAGCAAGCCGCTGTATCTGGGAAAATACGAAATCACCGAGATGAAAGCCCCCGACGGCATGGTCATTAACAAGGACGCCCATACCGCAGAGCTTGTCTATGCCGGGCAGGAGATTGAGATCACCGAAACGGCTGCCAGCTTCTGCAATGACAGACAGAAGGCGCGGATTTCTCTTTCCAAGGTGCTGGAGCAGAATAAGCAGTTCGGTATCGGTATGAATAACGAGCTTTCCGCCGTGACCTTCGGCTTCTATGCCGCCGAGGAGCTTACCGCAGCAGACGGCTCTGTCATTCCGGCAGACGGACTGATTGAGATTCTGTCCCTTGACGAAAACGGGAAAGCCGTGCTCAAGAGCGATGTTCCCTTCAGCAGCTACTATGTCAAGGAAATCAGCACCGACAGCCACTATATGCTCTCTGATGAGAAGTATCCTGTGATCTTTGCCTATGCCGGTCAGGAAATCCCCGTTGTGGAGCTTGCCGTCAATGACGGAAAGAGCATTACCAACGAGATGATCTACGGGGAGATCCACGGCATGAAGAAGGATGAAGACGGCAAGGCGCTGGCCGGAGCTACCATCGGTCTGTTCCTTACTGACGGCACAGAGCCTATCCTGACCACCGTTTCCGCAGAGGACGGCAGCTTCACCTTTGCGGACATCCCTTATGGCGAGTATGTGGTTCGTGAAATCGCTGCACCGGAGGGCTATGTGCTGGATGACACGCCTTATACTGTGAAGGTAGATCAGAACGGTGCTGTGATCGAGATCGAGATCACCAACAAGCGCATTCGCGGCAGCGTTCAGCTGACCAAGGTGGATAAAGACTATCCCGATCATCACCTGAGCGGCGCAGTCTTTGAGGTATACCGTGGCGGAAAGCTTGTGGGCCAGATGGAGGAGCTGTCCGACGGCGTCTACAAGCTGGATGATCTGCCCTACGGCGATTACACGCTGAAGGAAACCGAGGCCCCCAAGGGCTTCTTCCTTGATGAGAAAACCTATAGCTTCTCCATTAAGGAAGATGGTAAAACTGTCGTCGTGGAAAATGAGGCCGGAAAGGGCTTTGTCAACCAAGCACAGACCGGAGGCATTCGCATTGAAAAGACTTCGGATGACGGCGTGCTGAAGGGCTTTACCTTCCGTGTGGAGGGCTCGGATATCACCGGCAATGCCTTCAGCAAGGACTTTATGACCGATGAGAAGGGGCAGATTCACATTGAGGGGCTGCGCATCGGCGATTATGTGATCTCCGAGGTGTCCAACAAAGCCAACGAGAAGTATGAGCTTCCCGCAAATGTCACCGTAACCGTTCACGAAGGAAAGACGGTCGTTGCCAAGTTCCATAACAAGCTCAAGCCTGTTACGGATATCCCCAAAACCGGAGATACCACCAATATGCCTCTTTGGGCAGCACTTGCCGGTATCTCTGCAATCGGTGCAGGTGCGGCGGCTTTCTTTACCTTCCGAAAAAAGAAGGAGGTAGGCAAGCATGAGCGCTAAGGTCATCATCGGCATCGGTCTTGTGGTGTTTATTATCGCAGGGCTGATCGTTCTTCACCTGAAGAACAGAAAGTAAAAACGCCAAGGGGCGGCATCCGCAAAAAGATGCCGCCCCATTTGCAAAAGGAGACGCTATGGAAGAGACAAGAAAAATCGGAGATTACTCCGTGAAGTATTCCATGTATATCGGGCACAAGGATATTGCTCTGGGCGAGAATCCCAACGCCGACAAGGATGAACGGTATATGTGCTGCTTTGTAGAGACCAACGCTATTTTTGAGCGCTATTCCGGGGTGCTGGTCAGCGACGATTTTGCGGAGATTGCAAAGGTGTTCGGACAGCGCGTAGCAGACGCAGCCGAGGAAATTATTCAGGAAAACGAAAGAGCCTGTCAGGAGGTCGGCATGAATGAGGAACTCACAACAAATAGTTGTAAGCCCATTTCCTATGAGGATTCCATCGAGAACAAGGTGGTTGTCGTCAAGGGTAGCATTCTCCGGCCTGAGTTCCGCCACGCCAATCACCAGCTTATGCTGTGTACCGGCGGCTTCGGCGCGCAGGCCAATGCGCGAGGCCGTACCTGCTACTGCATTTCTCTGTACGACGGGAGAAAGACCTCTTTTTATCGCACGGATTTTCTCGGTGTCATGGAGGAAAAGCGCCTTCCCGAATGGGCGCAGAAGGGCTTGGAGAAAGCGAAAGAGATGCACGCGCAGGAAAAGAAACCGACTAAAGAAAGAGGTGACGCAAGATGATCGAGTATGAAAAAAGAGCAATGATCGAGGCGGAGGACAAATATACCTTCCGTCAGAGCACGCAAATTTCCATGCAAACCGGACTGATCGGCCACCTCCGGGCTGATATGGACACGGACGGCAACGGCTTTTTCAGCAGTTGGTTTGACTTCCGGGAAGAGCTGAAAACCGACGAGTTTAAGGCGGAGTTTGACGAGGTAATCAACTCTCTGCGTGAGGAAGGCGACGTTCTTCATAACCGTAGGGCGCTTGCCAAGTACTGCTATTGCACACCCCAAAGCCGGATGCAGGAGGAGCCGGGCTACTATGGCGTTCGTGTGGATACCGAAAAGTATGCCTACCTTCTGCGCCTGAACCCGGACAGGGGCGAATACAACCTATACTGCTATTGCTATCGCCGGGATTGGCTCGATCAGCACCTGAAGGACGCAGAGAAAGGAATCCGTTTTATTGACAGCCATTACAAGGAGCTGTTTCGCATTCCGGATGGCGGCAAGGTGAACATCCACTATTCGTGGAATGAAGAGCAGATCCGCACCTGCCGCTATATCGACGATTACCATGTGGAGATCGGGAGCAACCTCTATCACATTTGCGAGTTTGCCGAGCGCATGGAATACGGCGGCCATACCTGCGAGCCGATTCGGGACAACCTGCCCGAGCAGTGCTACAGCGTCCTTTCCGGCAGCGACGAAATCATTATCATCAAGCGCGGTGAAAAGGGCTACTTCAAGACGGACATTCCCGTTACCGACAAGGACGAAGCCCGGAGCATCGTGAATGAGTACAACACAAAGCTCGGCGTCAGCAAGGCGCAGGAAGAAGCCATGAAGGCCGGCTCTATGTTCGGCTTTCAGGTGCCCGCCGCAGACCCTAGAAATTACGATGCGGACGGAAAACCTGTGATGCCGAAGGACAGAGGTGATGCACGATGAGTAAGGACGATTATCGCATCTGGTCCAATGCTGACCTTGACTATGAGGAGTGGAAAGACTGGATGGAGGAAGAATATCCGACGCTTTCCGAGGACGAGCGCGTCGCCATGATGTATGAGGAAAATGGGCATTATCTTGAGGACGAACGCCTGAATTTGGACATCCAGCTTTCGCAGCCGATACTGGTTGTTGCCGATCTGGGGCTTTGGAATGGCAGGCGCACGGGATACAAAGAAATTCCCAGCGGCAATATCCGTGACTGCCTTTACTCTGATTACGACTACACCACATGGTATGTGGACAAGAGCGGAGATCTTCGGTGCGATGACACCCACCATGACGGTACAAACCACTATCTCTATCGGGTATATAAGGACAATGTTTCCCAGGCGCAGAAGGACCGGCTCAAAGAAAAAATCTACAACGGCACAGCCACCAGGGCAGATATTGCCCGTGTCACCCGCAGGCTTGGCGATGAGATCGGGAAGGTGTACGGCTGGAGCTTTCCTACCCGACAGAGAGAACGAGGTGAGGCACGATGAACCACCGCGAGAAGGAGGAAAAGTATTTGAGCGTTGATACGAGCAAAGAGATAGATGTGTTTTATCCAGACCTGAACGACGGCAAGATTCAATGGGTGCACTACGATACTACGCAGTCGCTGGTTGAAATCTGTGTTTTTAATAAAGAAACGATACGGGCGGTGAATGCCGCTTGCTGGGATGCTACTGAGGCCTTTCAAATGATTCGCGAGGTCAGCAATCGTTTCCTGCTGAGGCCAGGTATGGACGGCTATGAAGATACCATAATCCGCATGAGAAGCGACAAGCCCGCAGCTATTGGCTGCAGCTATCTTACTCTGGATCGATTGGAACAGTTCTTGGAGGCTGGAGAGCTTCTAAACAGTTACTGTATGCGGAAATTTGGGTGCAAAGCAAATTTCTCTGACTTGCGCAAGGTTGACTTGGGTCACAAAACGCTGGAAAGAGGACATACATTGCGGGTCTACGCGAATCTGGAGGATTGCCATATTGGGGTTTATTTGGACGGAAAGATTCTGGGTATGCGGCAGTTCGATTCGCTGCGGGAGATGAATTATACAGTGCTTTCGGAGCTTTCCTTCAATGACCTTACACAGCTGCCGGAATGGGCTGTTGCGCAACACACTGATATGAAAAAGCAGGTTAATCCCGTAGCGCGAATCGATTATTTGGACTTTCGTGGCAAGGTGGTCGAACACACCGAATATATGAATGAGACAGCTTTTCTGACCGATCTAAAAAATCAGCTGGACTGCGGTGTGCCGCTGTGCGTCGTTCTCTACCGAGACCAGAACGGCAAGACCATTTCCCGTGCGTTTCTGAACGACCTGGATACACTGCCAAAAGGACTTTTCGTAGAGGACAGTTCCCGCAGAAAGCCTCAGACAGTGTCCCCAAAGAGAAAAGAACACGAACCTGAGAGATAAGGAGAAGCTATGGATAAGAAGAAAGCCATCTGCGAGTATCTCCGTAAAAATCATATTGGCAAAGAAAATGCCATCCACAGCAAGGAGCTTGAAAAGCTGTTTCTGCTTGACGGACGAAATATTCGCCGCAAGATCAGCGCCTTGCGACAGGATGGCTTTCCTATTTGCAGCGATGAAACGGGCTACTATTACGCAGATAACCAGAAAGAGATCAATACCACCGTCTGCCGGCTGAATGAGCTTGTGACGAAGGTGTCCAACGCCAGAACCGGGCTTTTATTTGCATCGATCCTCGGAGAGAATGCGCAGACCGTTGAGGTCACGATTAAAGTAAGATAAGGAGGGAGTTCCCATGCCGAGCAAATACAGAATCATTTTGGAGATGGCGTCCCAGACTGCCAGGGATATCGCCTCCAATGCCGACCGATATACCGATTTTCTGATTACGGCGGCAAACAACTACAAGTACAGCTTTAAGGAGCAGCTGCTCATCCATGCGCAGAAGCCAGATGCAACGGCGTGTGCGGAAATCGACACATGGAATAAACTCGGCAGATGGGTAAACAAGGGCACGAAAGGCATCGCGCTGCTGATCGACAGAGATGTTCCCTACAAGCTGAGACATGTCTTTGATATCTCCGACACCAACAGCCGTGCCGAAAGGAACATCACCCTTTGGCAGATGAAGCCGGAGTACGAATATGCGGTATCGGAAAGCCTTCAGGCCAGCTTCGGCGATGTGGAGGAGCCGCGAGATTTCCCGCACCTTCTCATGGATATTTCCGGTTATGCCGTGGAGGATAATCTTTCAGATTATCTCATGGAGCTGAACGCTGTCAAAGCCGGCAGCTTTCTGGAGGAGCTGGATGACACAAGCCTTGAGGCGTGGCTGAAAACCACGCTGAAAAGCAGCGTCGCTTTTATGGCACTCTCCCGTGCAGGTTATGAGCCGAGGCGGTATTTTGACCGAGAGGATTTCAGCCATCTCTTTGATTTCAACACCGTGGAGGTAATCTCCGTGCTCGGTGCCGCAGTCAGCGATATTTCTGAGATGGTCATCCGGGAAATGGGCGAAACCGTCAAGGAAATGGAGAAGGAAGAAAAACGGAAGATTCGCACATTTGCACAGGAGGGTACTTCTGCGTATCATAAGAACCGAACGGAAAACAAGGAAAGGAGCAACGAATATGGAACTGACCTATACGATGCAGGGGGATTATCTGATTCCCGATCTGACCGTGCCGGAGAGCCCGAAGCTTGGGAAGTATGGAATGCTGCGGCGGACATTCCTCCGCGAGCACCGGGATGGGATCTACACCGGGATGCTGCTGAACGGAACACTGAACAGTCATCTGGAGGAGGTGGACCGGCAAGCCAACGAGATGATGGAACGCCTGACCCGACAGATGGCAGAGAAGCAGGGCGTGACGGAGCGCCTGAAAGCGGAAGATCAGATGAAATGGGTGCAGATGATGAATTCCATTCGTCACTCGGCGGAGGAAGTGATTCTGAACGACCTGATCTACGCGTAACGCTCCCCACAGTTGAACAGCAGCAGGAAATTATCGCAGAAGCGGAGGAAGAAAAATCCTCCGCTTTTGCTATTTCTCAGGAGGATATCGATGCCATTCTGACACGGGGCAGCGGCATCCATCAGGGCAAATTCCGCATCTATGAGCAGTTTCTCAAACAGGAGTCTCCCGAGAGCAACATCACCTTTTTGAAAAACGAATACGGCGTCGGCGGCGCGTATCCTGCCGTTTCCGGCAGAAATCTCGATGAAAGCCACGACGCCAAGGGAATCAAAATCAGCAGAGGCAGAATCTCTCGGCCCGATGCAGAATTGCTTTTGCGGTGGAACAAGGTCGAGAAGCGGATCGGGGAACTGATTCGTGCCGACCGCTATTTGAGTCAGGCCGAAAAGGACGACTATCCCGCCTACCGGGAGCAGGCAGAAGCTCGGAGGAAACGAGGTGAAATCTCTGAGGAGTTCCGGTCGATTGTCTATGATTACAATGACTTTGTGGCGCAGCTTGGTGAGGAAAGCAAAGCGCTGAATCTGTATTATTTGTCAAGCTGCTGGGGTGCGTTCAGCGTGGGCGAAAAGAAAATGCACGCCCGTACTGCGGAGGGTGACTTCATCCTCCCCATGATGCGCGAGGCAATGAATGCGATCATTGCGGACAACACCCACCTGACCGCACGGTGCGAAGCCATGCTGGAAGCGTTGAACAGCGATGTGGCAAAGCCGCTTGAGCCGACCTTTGATGAGCTGAACCCTCCCCCGGAGGCCCGGAAGGAATACCGCTATCATCTTGGTGACACGGTCTATATCGGCACGCAGGAATACGAGCTGCTGTCTTTTGACGAAAAGAAGGTCGTCCTCTTTGATACACAGTTCCCGCTGTTTAACAAAGAACTGTCTCGTGAGGAGTTCGATAACCGGCTCAAAGAAAATCCGCTGAATGACAAGCTGCTGCAAGTCGTGGAAGAACCCCCTGTCGCAGACAATACGAAGGCGAGAATATCCCTTGACACCGGCAGCAACAAGGTTCACTGGATCTACTTCAATCCCGATGCAGATGCAGGTGGACAGTATGTTTCCGGTGATCTTGATTTCTCTGTTTTTGAAGAGCTTGTCGAGCAGTATGACATTGCCAGCCATCCGGAAAACGCCGCCGACTTCCGAAATGACCTTGAAGAAATATCGGATCAGTTCCTTGCGGACATCAATACTCCGTTCTTCATGGAAGCTGAAAATGACTATGAGATGGACTGCGATTATATCGAGTTCACGCCGGAAAACCTCCTGAAGATTCACGAGGATATTCTATCTTTAGAGGCAGACCGGGAAGCAGCGCGAGAGACTGACCGATATGAGGCGGAGTTTGGTGCGGACGGCACACGGGTATTCAGAGAAACGGAAGATTTGGCAGAAGACGATTCCGAAATTGAGAGCCTAACGGACGAAGAATTGGATGCTCTGCCCATCAGCACCGTCAAAGACGGCGAGGTCGTGACCTACCCCGATGCGGAGGCCTTGCTGGATGACCAGGAAGAATCGCTCGCCCCGCCTCTACAAGTGAAAAGGCCTTCCAAGATCGCGCCTCATGTGCTGCATCCGGAAATCAACACCGAGTACCGAACCAACTTCCAAATCGAGAGCGATGATATCGGCGTGGGCACGCCGCTGGAACGGTTCTATCACAATATCCGTGCCATTCAGCTTCTGAATAAGCTAGATGCGGAAAGCCGGTTGGCGACACCCACCGAACAGCGCGTGCTTGCCGACTATGTGGGCTGGGGCGGTCTCTCTGAGTTCTTCAAGGAGGACAATCCCCACTATACCGAGCTGAAGGCAGTGCTTTCCGATGAAGAATATGCGTCAGCAAGAGAATCTACGCTGACGGCCTTCTATACGCCGCCTGTGGTGATTAAGGCGGTGTACAGCGCCTTGGAGAATATGCACTTTCAGACCGGCAATGTGCTGGAGCCCTCCTGCGGCATCGGCAACTTTATGGGGCTTGTTCCCGAAAGCATGAATGACGCGAAATTCTACGGCGTGGAGCTTGACAGTATTTCCGGGCGAATCGCCCAGCAGCTCTATCAGAAAAACAGCATCGCGGTGCAGGGCTTTGAGAATACAAACCTTCCCGACAGCTTCTTTGACGCCGCAATCGGCAATGTCCCCTTTGGGCAATTCAAGGTGCCCGACAAGCGCTACGATAAGCACAACTTCCTCATTCACGATTATTTCTTCGCCCGCACCTTGGATAAGGTGAGACCCGGCGGCGTGATCGCCTTCATTACCTCAAAGGGTACGCTGGATAAGGAAAATCCCAATGTTCGAAAGTATATCGCGCAAAGAGCCGACTTGCTCGGCGCTATCCGGCTGCCGAATGATACCTTCAAGGCCGCTGCCAGCACAGAGGTCACATCGGACATTATCTTCCTCCAAAAGCGTGACCGAGTGGTGGATATTGAGCCCGATTGGGTGCATCTGGCCACCGATGCCAATGGCATCCGGATGAACGCCTATTTTGTGGACAACCCTGAAATGGTGTTGGGCGACATGCAGATGGTCAGCGGACCTCACGGCATGGAGTCCGCCTGTATTGCTTATGAAAATGCAGAGCTTGGGGACCTCTTGCGGGATGCTATCCAGAACATTCATGCCGAGATTACCGAATTTGAAATCGACGATCTTGAAGAGGAGGATGAGGACCTTTCTATTCCCGCTGACCCTGATGTGCGCAATTTCAGCTTCACGGTGGTGGACGGCAAGATTTATTACCGTGAAAACAGCCGCATGAATCCCGTGGATGTTTCTGCGACTGCCGAAAGCCGCATCAAAGGCATGATTGCTATCCGTGATTGTGTCCGGACGCTGATTGAGTACCAGACGGAGGACTATCCCGATGCCGATATCAAGGCAGAGCAGGAAAAACTCAATCGCCTCTATGATGATTTCAGCAAAAAATATGGGCTTATCAGCGCAAGAGCCAACAATTCGGCTTTCAATTCCGACAGCTCCTACAGCCTGCTTGCTTCGTTGGAGGTGCTGGACGATGAGGGCAACTTCCTCCGCAAGGCGGATATGTTCTCCAAACGAACCATCAAGCAGAAGGTAACGGTGCAGTCGGTTGACACGGCTTCCGAGGCCTATGCTCTGTCCCTTGCAGAAAAAGCAAGAATCGATATGCCGTATATGTCGCAGCTCACCGGCAAAACCGAGCAGGAGCTGTTTGAGGATTTGAAGGGCGTTATTTTCCTCAACCCCATGCACATAAGCGAAGAGGACGGCAAGCCGAAGTATCTCCCTGCCGATGAATATCTCTCCGGCAATGTCCGTGAAAAGCTCCTTTGGGCAAAGCGGAGTGCGGAGCTCTACCCCGAAGATTACGGTGAGAATATTCGTGCGCTTGAGGCGGTGCAGCCGGTTGACCTGACGGCAAGTGAGATTTCCGTAAGGTTGGGCGCAACATGGCTGCCTCCGGAAATCATTGAGGAGTTCATGTTTGAACTGTTCAGCACCCCACGCTACTGCCAGTGGAACATCCATGTTCACTACGCGCAATACACCGGTGAATGGAATGTGGAGGGGAAGTCCTACGACCGCAGCAATGTGAAAGCTCACAACACCTACGGCACCGGCAGAGTTAATGGCTATAAGATCATGGAGGAAACCCTGAACCTCCGGGATGTGAGAATCTTCGACTACATCGAGGACGGAAACGGCAGGAAAACGGCTGTGCTCAACAAGAAAGAAACCGCCATCGCACAGGGCAAGCAGGAGCTTATTAAGCAGGCCTTTGCTGATTGGATTTGGAGCGATCCGGAACGCCGGGAGCAGCTGACCAAGCTGTATAATGAGAAGTTCAACAGCATTCGCCCCCGCGAGTATGACGGCAGCCACCTGAATTTCGTGGGAATCAATCCGGAGATCACGCTGAGGCCGCATCAGGTCAATGCCATTGCCCATATCCTCTACGGCGGCAACACCCTGCTTGCCCATGTAGTGGGGGCCGGGAAGACCTTCGAGATGGTAGCGGCTGCGCAGGAGAGCAAGCGGCTGGGCTTGTGTCAAAAAAGCCTGTTTGTGGTCCCCAATCATCTGACGGAGCAATGGGCGAGCGAATACCTCCAGCTCTACCCCTCCGCCAACATTCTTGTGGCCACCAAGAAGGACTTCGAGAGCAAGAACCGCAAGAAGTTCTGCGGGCGCATTGCCACCGGCGACTACGATGCGGTCATCATTGGGCACAGCCAATTTGAAAAGATCCCCATGTCCCTGGAACGACAGCGTGCCATCCTGCAGCAACAGCTGGATGAAGTGCTGGACGGCATTTCTGAATTGAAGAAAAACCGTGGGGATAATTTCTCCATCAAGCAGCTGGAGCGAACCAAGAAAACGGTCAAGCAGAAGCTGGACAAGCTCAATGACCAGTCCCGCAAGGATGATGTTGTGACCTTTGAAGAGCTGGGCGTTGACCGTATCTTCGTCGATGAGGCGCATTACTATAAGAATCTCGCCGCATTTACAAAAATGCGGAATGTGGGCGGCATCAGCCAAACCGAGGCCATGAAGTCCAGCGACCTGTATATGAAGTGTCGGTATTTGGACGAGTTGACCGGCGGCAGAGGCGTTGTGTTTGCCACCGGCACGCCCATCTCCAATAGCATGGTGGAGATGTACACCATGCAGAAGTATCTCCAGTACGGAGCGCTGCGCAGGAATGACCTTCTCCACTTCGATGCCTGGGCCTCCACCTTCGGTGAGACGGTGACAGCCATCGAGCTCTCCCCGGAGGGCACGGGCTACCGCGCCAAAACGAGGTTTGCCAAGTTCTATAATCTACCGGAGCTCATGGCAATGTTCAAGGAGACCGCAGATATTCAAACGGCGGATATGCTCAAGCTCCCCGTGCCGGAGGCCCATTACCACAGCGTTGTTTTGAAGCCATCGGAAACGCAAAAGGAAATGGTGGCCTCTCTTTCAGAACGAGCTGAGCGTGTCCGCAATAAGATGGTGGATTCCAGCGTGGATAACATGCTCCTCATCACCAATGACGGCAGAAAGCTCGCCTTGGATCAGCGGCTCATGAACGATATGCTCCCCGACAGCGAGACAAGTAAGGTGGGCGCGTGTGCGGAGAATGTTTTTGATATTTGGCAGCGCACCGCCGATCGGAAATCGACACAGATGGTATTCTGCGACTTGTCTACGCCCCACGGCGACGGCAAGTTCAATGTGTACGATGATCTCCGAAACAAGCTGATTGCCAAGGGCGTTCCGGCAGAGGAAATCGCCTATATTCATACGGCAAACTCCGAGGCGCAAAAGAAAGAGCTGTTTGGCAAGGTGCGCTCCGGTCAGGTGCGTGTGCTCATCGGTTCCACGCAGAAAATGGGAGCCGGCACCAATGTGCAGACGAAGCTTGCGGCACTTCATCATTTGGATTGTCCGTGGCGACCGTCTGACCTGCAGCAGCGGGAAGGACGAATCATCCGCCAGGGCAACGAAAACAAGGAGGTCGATATTTACACCTATGTTACGGAGAACACCTTCGACAGCTACCTGTATCAGTTGGTGGAATCCAAGCAGAAGTTCATTGGGCAGATCATGACCAGCAAATCCCCGGTGCGCTCTGCGGAGGACATTGACGAAACCGCCCTGAGCTATGCGGAAATCAAGGCGCTGTGCGCCGGCAATCCCCACATCAAGGAGAAGATGGATTTAGATATTGATGTGTCTCGCCTGAAGCTGCTCAAGGCCAACCATCTGAGTCAGCGCTATGCTTTGGAGGATCAGATTATCAAGGAGTTTCCGCAGAAAATCAAATCATTGGAGCAGCGCATTGAGGGCTATAAAGCGGATATTGACCAGCGCAAAAGAAATACCGAGCCCAACGAGGACGGCTTCTCCCCGATGATTATGCCGGGTGGCACGGTAAGAGAAAAGAAGGCTGCCGGCGATGCCATCCTCGGCCTTTGCAAGTCCATGACAAGCCCCGACCCGATTCCCATCGGTCAGTACCGAGGCTTCGATATGGAGCTGTCCTTCGACACCTTCAGCCGGGAATATAAGATCACACTGATTCATCAGCTGCAGCATACGGTCACGCTGGGCACGGACATCTTTGGCAATATTCAGCGACTGGATAATACCCTCGCTGCTTTTGAGGAACGAATGGCAGCGTGTGCCGAGCAGCTGGAGAACACACGGGTTCAGCTTGAAAATGCAAAGGCCGAGGGACAGAAGCCCTTTCCCCAGGAGGAAGAACTGAAAACCAAATCGGCACGGCTAAATGAACTGAATGCGATGCTCAATCTCGACAAAAGAGAGAACGAGATCGTGGACGGTGAGCGTGGCGAGGAGGAGCCGCAAAAATCATCCGCAGACAGAGAACGCTAAAAAGAAAATCACAGCGGCAATATGGAATACCTGCATTGCCGCTGTGATACGCAAGCCGGGAAATGTACCGAGTGTGCGATAGAATGAGGCTGACAAATTGAAATTTACCTCTATTCAGGCATACAAGCTCTTGACAATAAAGCTCCTATATAGTATGATTAGTTATAAACTACTATATAGGAGCTTTTGCATGAAAACAAATGGCGGATTTCTTGTCACCAAAATAAAACAACTTGGAGACCGGATTTTTGAGAAGATTCTCAGTGAAAAGAATATTGATGCGTTTAATGGAGCCCAGGGGCGTATTCTTTATGTGCTGTGGCAGGAGGATGGTATCTCAATCAGGTCACTCTCGACTAAATGCGGATTAGCGATAACATCTCTTACTACGATGCTGGAAAGAATGGAAAATCAAGGGCTGATAAGCCGTGTTCAGTCTGAAACGGACAAAAGGAAAACACTCCTGTTTCTGACTGAGAAAGCACATGCCTTAAAGGGCGAGTACGATTCTGTATCTGATGAGATGGGCAGTATTTACTACAAAGGTTTTTCAGAGGAAGAAATTACCCGGTTTGAGGAATGCCTCGACCGCATCAGAAAGAATCTTGAGGAGTGGCAGAAGTCATGAGTATTTGTATCAAAGATCAGATTCAGAACATGAATATCGTCATTGGCTGCACAGTGGGGTGTACATATTGCTATGCCCGCAACAACGTGAAACGCTGGCATATGATTGATGATTTCGCTGACCCTGAATTCTTTCCGGGTAAGCTCAAGATGATGGAAAAGAAACGTCCGC
>OLRS01001797.1_pt1 | contig 19243 bp, 10 predicted proteins | sample 1673171 | NCBI WGS metagenome assembly OLRS01 (sample SAMEA3136762, study PRJEB25190) | human gut metagenome | biome: human gut; feature: human-associated habitat; material: faeces | place: Austria | collected 2013
GTGTGAACGCACAGCGGGTGTTCGGCATTACCAAAAAGGAGCAGAACGTCATTGCTAGCCACATGTGGCCCCTGACTTTCCGCCATATCCCGACCTGCCGCGAGGCGGTCATCGTCTGTCTGGCGGATAAATACTGCGCCATTGTGGAGAGCATGTTCCGCCGCGCAAGGGTGGGCGCTGACGAAGAAGAGTGGTAAAGAAGCCGCCGCACTGTTCACATGAAAGAAAGCAAAAGACCAGAGTTGTAACGCCTTTTGGCGAAACAACTCTGGTCTTTTTTGCTGGGGCTTGTGCAACAGCCTCTTTGAAAAAGTGATCTTATTCTGCTCTCAGAGCCTTGACAGGGTCAGAGCGGGAAGCGGTTTTGGCGGGGATGAAGCCGCCCAGAATGGTCAGCACAGTTGCTAGCGCAACCAGCACCATAGCGGCCTTCCAGGGCAGAACGGCCACTACGCTGGTGCCGACGGCGATCTTCTGGATGAGCATGTTGCCCGGAATGAGCAGCAGTCTGCTGAGGCCGATGCCCATGAGGCCCGAGCACAGGCCGATGATGAAGGTCTCGGCGTTGAACACCTCGGAGATGTTCCGCTTGGAAGCACCGATGGCACGCAGGATGCCGATCTCCTTGCGGCGCTCCAGCACGCTGATATAGGTGATGATGCCGATCATAATGGAGGAGACCACCAGCGAGATGGAGACAAAGGCCACCAGCATGTTGGAGATCATGTTGATGATCCTGGTCACGGAGGTCATCAGGGTGCCCACTACATCGGTGTACTGGATCACCTTGTCTTCCGCGCCCTGCTCACGCATGGCGGCATTGTAGCTGTCCAGCACATTGAGGACCTTCGCCTTTTGCTCGAAGTCCAGCGGATAGATGTTGATCTGGCTGGGGTCGTCCTCGCTGGCATAACCAAAGGCCTGCAGGTTGCTTTCATAGGTGGCGCTGGTGGACATCATTTTCGACTTCATCAGCTCCGCCAGATCGTCCTCGGTCATGTTGAATCGGATGGCATTCCGGAACGCATCTGCGTCGATCTTCAGCGCGCTTTCCATCTGGCTGCCCAGAGAGGAGAAGCGTTCGGTCATCTGGCTCTGCAGATTCGTGCTGATCTGGCCCATGGCCTGCTCCATGGCAGCGCCCAGCTGGGTCTGCAATTCGGAGGCGATCTGTTCTGAGAAGTTTGCCATCACGCTGCCCATGACCTGCTGCATGGCGGCAGTAAGCTGCTCCTGCAGGGCAGCGGTATCGATGAGGCTGCCCATGGAATCCTTCATCAGCTGCTGGAACTGGTCACTGGCAAGATACTGGTCAAAACCGATCTTGTCCAGCCCCAGAATGCCGTTGCCGATGATGTAATCCTTGTAGCCGGTCATCACCTTCTGGGCCAGCTGCTGCATTTTGTCGGCGGGGATGGAAATGTCCATGTTGGCGAACACGTCCGTCAGGGCGCTCATGTCGATGTCGGGCGTTTCGGCCAGATCAAATTGGAAGCTGTCCGGGTCAATGAGGGAGGAAAAATCTACGGAACCGTCACTCAGGTCGAACGCGCCGCTCAGGTCAAGATCCAGCTTACCGGGGTCGAACTGGAAGGCACTCTCGAGCTGGTCGGTGTCAATGGAGAAGAGGGAAGCCATGTCCACGGCAGCGGTTCGCTCGGTGCCGAAGGGCTCACCGTTCAGCACATTGGTCTGCGGGTCGGCGAGCTGGTCCTGTACCAGCCTGCTCTGGGCGGCGGTGTCCATGACGTGCCGGGTCAGGGAGGCGGGATAGGCGATGCCGGAAGAAAGCATGGCGGCGGAGGCGTTCTCCCTGGGCTGCACCACGCCCACGATGGTCATGGTCTCGCTGTTGGCCACAAGCTCCTGCAGGAAGGCCTTGTCGTCCGATTTGTCCACCCAGGTGCTGTGGGCATCGTCGTACTGGTAGCGGTCGGCCGCGTTGACCAGTTTGAAGGTGCGGCCCAGAAAATCGCTGTACCGGTAGGTCTTGAAATCTTCGGGCACATCCACATTCTGGTTCTGGGCGAATTGCTGGATCATCTTGTCCAGCTCGGCGTTGTCCCGCAGGCCCAGCGCGTAGAGAGCATAATCGGTGATGGAACCATCCGCACCCAGCACGGCAACGCATTCGTTGTAGCTTTCGGGCCAGCGGCCTGCCTTGACCTCGTACTGGGAATGATACAGGGCATCGCTGGCGGGCAGCTGGTAGAACACGCTGGTGTTCATCATGCTGGCCATCATGTTGTTGGTCGAGCTGGTGGAGCTGATGCCCAGAGCGGAAAGGGAGGAATCCGGGTTCACCTGCCGGATGCTGCCGTCCGGGTCCTGGCGGTAGATCTGGGGCTGTACATTATAGGAATACTCCACCGAGGAAACGCTCTCCCCGATGCTGCAGGCATCGCTCTCGAGGTAGGTTTTCAGGCTCTTCAGGTCGTTGGAGGTGATGCCGGAAACCATCTGGGTCACGAGCTGGCGCACCGGCACCATCCCTTCGCCGAGGTCGGGGGCGGCGGTCTGGCCGGGCAGGTCAGCAGACAGCAGACTGGTCAGATCCATGCCGCTGCGCAGGATCTGCACCGGGTACTCGGAAAGGGTGTCCCGCTCCATATCAGCGATATACTGGTTGACACCGGTGGACAGGGAGATGATCAGCGCAATGCCGATGATGCCGATAGAGCCTGCAAAGGCCGTGAGCAGGGTGCGGGTCTTTTTGGTCCAGAGGTTGTTGAAGCTCAGGGTCAGCGAGGTCCACCACGACATGGAGGAGTGGCCCATGTTCTTGTGAACGGCAGGGGCAAGCTGAGCGGTGTCAGGCTCGTAGGGGGCGGTGTCGGAGCGGATGACACCATCCTTCAGGTTCACGATGCGGGTGGCGTACTGCTGGGCCAGCTCCGGGTTGTGGGTGACCATGACCACCAGCCGGTCCTTTGCCACCTCCTTGAGCAGCTCCATGACCTGGATGCTGGTCTCGCTGTCCAGCGCGCCGGTGGGCTCGTCCGCCAGCAGGATATCCGGATTGTTGACCAGCGCACGGGCAATGGCAACGCGCTGCATCTGGCCGCCGGACATTTCGCTGGGGTGCTTGTGCAGCTGATTGCCCAGTCCCACCTTCTGCAGCGCCTCGGTGGCGCGGCGCTTGCGCTCTGCGCCCGAGATGCCGGAAATGGTCAGGGCCAGCTCCACGTTGGCCAGAACGGTCTGATGGGGGATCAGGTTGTAGCTCTGGAACACAAAGCCGATGGTGTGGTTGCGGTAGGAGTCCCAATCGCGGTCGGTGTACTTTTTGGTGGAGATCCCGTTGATGACAAGGTCACCGCTGTCGTACCGATCCAGGCCGCCGATGATGTTCAGCAGGGTGGTCTTACCGGAGCCGGAGGGGCCCAGGATGGCGACGAATTCGCTGTCGCGCAGGTTCAGGCTGACATCATTCAGTGCGGTCTGTACTAGGTCACCGGTTTTGTATTCCTTGCGGATCTTTTTCAGTTGAAGCATAGGCAGGCCTTTCTTGTGCGTGCCCGGCGGCGTGTGGAAAATGCCGGACAAAAAACAAAATAACGTAGATATGGTATCAGATGAATGTGAACAAACCGTTGCTTTTCTGGAAAGATGGTGTTATGCTGGAGAAGGTAAAAGAAACAAAAATCGACACTTTATGACGTAAATTACCAGAAATCAAGACGCAAATAGCCGCCATTCCTGCACGGTTCGACGCATAGTGACGTTTTTTCGGGGATTGAATCTTTCCGCAGGGCCTTATAAAATAGTATCGTACAGTACGCACGGAAGAAAAGTGCGGCAAATTTAAGGCAAAGGGGAAGGTTGGATTGACGGAACGACTCGTTTCAAAGCTGCATGTCGCGCTTTTGAGCTACGACGAGCGGGAGATCCGCGTCCGGAAAAATTATCTGGAGGAGCAGAATCCTGCGATCTGCTGTGTCTGCTTCCACAGCGGCGAGGAGCTGCTGCGGGAGCTGCGCCAGCAGCGCAGTGTGGATATCGTGGTGCTTTCGAGCCAGCTGGAGGATATGGATGGGTATGAGTTCCTCAAGCGGCTCAACAGCCTGCATAACCGCCCGCTGCTGCTGTTGCAGGGGGATGACTGGTACAGCGATGCCACGGCATCGTTCCTGCGGCCGGACGGCAGGCAGTACCTGCCGGAGCGCAGCAGCCTGCTGGATCTGCTGCTGGATCTGCGCAGCTCCACGGACATCGGCATCTTCTGGGTGCTGCCGTTCTGCAAGCAGCTTTATGCGGAGTGGGGCATCCAGCAGCCGGACGTAAACTGTGAATATCTGACCACTGCGCTGCAGGTCGTATGCGGCACGGAGCGGAAGCTGGCCGTGCGCAAGGAGATCCTGCAGACTGTGGCCGAGGAACACCACACCACAGTGGCCGCTGTGGACTGCGGGATGCGCCGCCTGATCGACGGGGTGGAAAAATACAACACCGAAGCCTGGCAGAAATTCAAGCAGGATTACGGCCTGATGGGGCATAGCGTTACCCTGGGCAAGCTGATCTATGCGGGCCGCCAGAAATTGATCGACAGCGGAACGCAGGGACGGAAGGCCGGACGATGAGAAAAAAGAGAGAGAACGGAATGGCAAAAGAGAGCGGGATGGGGGATTTCCCCCGCAAACAATTTGAGAGCGTGCTGCTGCACTCCCTGCGCATCATGGACCAGAACCGGGAATACCTGCAGATGCATCTGGCCCGGACCGGAGACGAAAGGACCCGGCAGGCGCTGGAGGATATGGGGCAGGAGAGCATCCGCCTGGAGCGCACCCTGCGGGAGATGATGGGTCTGCTGGAAGTGGAGATGAACGACAAGCCGTCCATGAAGCCGGTAGACCTGTGCTGGATCCTGATGGAGGCCGCCCAGATGGCCCCGGAGATCGAGAAGCAGCTGGACATCCGGCTGATCGTGGATCACAGCCCGTTCCGGCGCTGCTATGTCAAGGCGGATGCCCAGGAGGCCGAGCAGCTGCTGTTCCACCTGCTTTCCAACGCCCTGCGGGCCGTAAGCCCCGGCGGGCAGATCAAGATCCGGCTCACCCGGGACGACGAGGATCTGTACCTGATCGTGGAGGACGACGGCTGCGGTCTGCCCACCGGTGAAAACTGGATGGAGAACCGCCGCCGCTTCCTGGGCGGTGTGCAGGCAGGGCTGCTGCTCTGCCGCCGTTACTGCGCCCACATGGGGTGGGTGCTTTCCCTCACGCCGCGCGATGCCGGAAGCGGCACCCGGGCGGAGGTGCGTATCCCGCTGGCCGGAACGATGTTTCCCATTGAGGGCAGCGTGGAACTGCACACCATCCATCCGGCGCTCACCACTGCCGACGGCCTGCGCTGGCAGATCCTGCGGGAGCTTGCCCTGTTGTCCGATAAAATGGAATGATATGATATTCAGCGCCCTGCTCCGGGCTTTTCCGGGGCAGGGCGTTTTTGTGTAAAAATCACTCCGAGTAAAGAATCTTAACCGGAATGTAGAAAAACAGGGGGGCTGTATTCGTGAATTTAACAAAATGTTTAACTTTTTGAGCGGAAAATACTATTTTTTGCGTGTAAAATGTGGTGACTGGATTGATTGTATCCCGATTTTTGAGTATAATACAACTGTATTTTTATATTGTTCCTCAGGAGGAAAAGCAAGTGAGAGTAGGTCTTGACATCGGAAGCACCACCATCAAGTGCGCGGTGCTGGACGAACATGATGCGCTGATTTATTCAACATACGAGCGTCATTACAGCCATATTCTGGAAAAGGCGCAGGAGCTGCTGCGCCGCATCGATGCAGAGCACCTGCACGGAAACAAGGCTCTGCTGAGCATCTCCGGTTCTGCCGGTATGGGCCTGGCCGACAGCTGCGGCGTGCCCTTTGTGCAGGAGGTGTTCTCCACCCGTGTGGCAGTCAAGCGGTTTGTGCCCGCCACCGACTGTGTGATCGAGCTGGGCGGCGAGGACGCAAAGATCCTGTTCCTGACCAACGGCACCGAGGTCCGCATGAACGGCAGCTGTGCCGGCGGCACCGGTGCCTTTATTGACCAGATGGCCACCCTGCTGAAGATGAGTGCCGACGAGATGAACAAGGCCGCGGAAAGGGCCGAGCGCACCTATACCATCGCGTCCCGCTGCGGCGTGTTTGCCAAAAGTGACGTGCAGCCCCTCATCAATCAGGGCGCGCGCACGGAGGATATCGCCGCCAGCATCTACAAGGCGGTGGTCAACCAGACCATTGCCGGTCTGGCACAGGGCCGCCCCATCAAGGGCAATATCCTGTATCTGGGCGGGCCGCTGACCTTCAGCAGCGTGCTGCGCAAAAGCTTTGATGAGGCGCTGGGGGTCACCGGAACCTGCCCCGAGAACAGCCTGCTCTATGTGGCGCTGGGTGCCGCCCTCTATGCGGACAAGGAGTTCGAACTCTCCGCAGTGGCCGACGCGCTGGACCAGTACGCCGCCACCGCTACTTATGCCAGTGAGCCTCCGCTCTTTGCCAACAAGCAGGAGTACGAGGAATTCCATGCCCGGCACATGTCCCACAGTGTGCCCCATGTGCCCTTCAGTGCCCAGTGCGGCCCGGTGCATATCGGCATCGACTCCGGCTCCACCACCGTCAAGCTGGTGGTGGTGGACGAGAAGAGCCAGATCCTGTACACCAATTACCAGCCCAACCTTGGCAACCCGCTGCCCCTGATCCGGGAACAGCTGATCAAGATCTACCGGGAACACCCCGGCCTGCAGGTGGCCAGCGTGACCACCACCGGCTACGGCGAGGAGCTGGTCAAGAACGCCTTCCGCTGTGATTATGGTCTGGTGGAAACGGTGGCTCATTTCACCGCCGCCAAATACTTTATGCCCGATGTGGATTTCATCATCGATATCGGCGGTCAGGACATGAAGTGCTTCAAGATCGAGGATGGTGCCATCAGCAACATCTTCCTGAACGAGGCCTGCTCCTCCGGCTGCGGCAGCTTTTTGCAGACCTTTGCTCAGGCATTGGGCTATGATGTCAAGAAGTTCGCCGCTCTTGGCCTGTTCGCAGACCGCCCCGTGGATTTGGGCAGCCGCTGCACCGTGTTTATGAACAGCTCGGTCAAGCAGGCCCAGAAGGACGGCGCTTCCATCGAGAACATTTCCGCCGGTCTGTCCATCAGTGTGGTCAAGAACGCGCTGTACAAGGTCATCCGCGCATCCAGCCCTGAGGAGCTGGGCCGCAGGATCGTGGTGCAGGGCGGTACTTTCTACAATGAGGCTGTTCTCCGCGCCTTTGAAAAAGAGATGGGCGTGGAGGTCATCCGCCCCGACATCGCGGGCCTGATGGGTGCCTACGGTGCGGCCCTGTTCGGCCTGCGCCAGAGCCATAAGAACCATCAGGAAACTTCCAGGATGATGAATCTGGCCGAGTTGGAAGCCTTCGACCAGAAGGTAGTCAGCGTCAAGTGCGGCGGCTGCGGCAACCACTGCCAGCTCACCATCAACACCTTTGCCGATGGCCGCAAGTTCATCTCCGGCAACCGCTGCGATAAGCCCGTGACCGGCAAGAGCGAAGACGACAGCCTGAATCTGTACGCCTACAAGCAGCAGCTGCTGGCCGGTTACAAGCCAGTGCCCGGCAAGCGCGGCTCCATTGGCATTCCGCTCTGCCTGAATATGTACGAGCTGCTGCCCTTCTGGTACACCTTCTGGACCAGACTGGGCTTTGCCGTGCACACCAGCCCGGTGTCCAGCCGGGGGCTGTATCTGGCCGGTCAGGCTACCATCCCCAGCGATACCGCCTGCTTCCCGGCCAAGCTGAGCCATGGCCACATCAAGGCCCTGAGCCAGATGCACCTGGATGCCATCTTCTACCCCTGCCTGACCTACAACTTTGACGAGGGTCTGGGCGACAACCACTATAACTGCCCGGTGGTGGCCTATTACCCTGAAGTTCTGGCAGGCAACTGCCCCGAGCTGGAGGGCCAGAAGTTTATCTATGACTATGTGGGCATCCACCGCCCCAAGGACTTTGTCCGCAAGATGGCAAAGGAAGTCCTGCCCAAATATTTCGGCGGCATTTCCGAAAAGGAAGTGCAGGCCGCTGCCGATGCTGCCTACGCCGAGCACGAGGCCCACATGGCCCAGATCCGGGTCAAGGGCAGCGAGATCATTGATGAGGCACGCCGTCAGGGCAAGCGCATCATCGTGCTGGCTGGCCGCCCCTACCACGTTGACCCTGAGATCAACCATGGCATCGACCACCTCATCACCCGCCACGGCGCGGCTGTTGTCACCGAGGACAGCATCTCCAACCGGGTGGAAAAGTTCCCCACCAGTGTGCTGAACCAGTGGACCTATCACAGCCGCCTGTATGCGGCGGCCAAGTACTGCACCACCCAGAAGGATATGGATCTGGTGCAGCTGGTCTCCTTTGGCTGCGGCGTGGATGCCATTACCACCGATGAGACCCGCGAGATCCTGCAGGCAGGCGGCAAGCTCTACACCCAGCTCAAGATCGATGAGATCACCAATCTGGGTGCGGTCAACATCCGTCTGCGCAGCCTGTTCGCCGCTCTGGAGGAGCGCGACGAGGCGGCAGAGGAAAAGGCCGCCCCCAAGGCAGAAGCCTGATACATAGGAGGAACCTATGGAATACAATTATCCCAAATTTACCCCGGAGATGAAGCAGACCCACACCATCCTCATCCCCAACATGGCCATTACCCAGTTCCGGCTGCTGGAATACGCCCTGCGCTACGACGGCTATAAGTGCGAGATCCTGGGCAACTGCGGCAGCGCCGTGGCACAGCTGGGCCTGAAATACGTCCACAACGACACCTGCTATCCGGCCCTGCTGGTCATCGGCCAGTTTCTGGATGCCCTGAACAGCGGCAAGTATGACCTGGATCACACGGCCCTGCTCATCACCCAGACCGGCGGCGGCTGCCGTGCTTCCAACTACATCCACCTGCTCCGCAAGGCTCTGGTCAAGGCAGGCTATCCCCAGATCCCCGTTGCCAGCCTGAACTTCTCCGGTCTGGAAAAAGACAGCGGCTTCCAGATGACCCTGCCGCTGGCCCGCCGCGCGCTGGCTTGCATTTTCTACGGCGATATGCTCTGTGCCCTGCGCAATCAGGTGGCTCCCTACGAGAACAAAAAGGGAGCCGCTGACCGGATGGTCGATCTGTGGGTCGAGCGTCTGGGCCGCGTTCTGCTGGCCGGCAAGGGCTTTACCGCCCGGGAAATGAAGCACACCTTCCCGCTCATTGCAAAGGATTTTGCGGCCATCCCCGTGACCCGGGTGCCCAAGGTCAAGGTGGGTGTGGTCGGCGAGATCTACGTTAAATACAGCCCCTTGGGCAACAACGACCTGCAGAAGTTCCTGGAGAGCCAGGATTGTGAGGTGAACTTCCCGGGCCTGATGGGCTTTGTGCAGTACTGCATCTTCAATATGGGCGAGGATCATGTCCTCTACGGCGGAAAGCTGGCCGTCAAGATGGGCACGGATCAATTGCTCAACTGGCTGGACAGTGTGGAGCGTTCCATGCTCAAGGCCACAGCCGATGCCGGGTTCTATGCCCCCGGCCCCTTCAAGGAGCTGGTGGAAAAGCCCCACGGCATCATTTCGCTGGGGGCCAAGATGGGCGAGGGCTGGCTGCTGACCGCCGAGATGATCGAGCTGGTGCAGGGCGGCTACGGCAACATCGTCTGTGCCCAGCCCTTCGGCTGCCTGCCCAACCATATCGTGGGCAAGGGCATGGTGAACAAGATCCGTGCGCTGTACCCCAGCGCCAACATCACCCCCATCGACTACGACCCCAGCGCCACCCGGGTCAATCAGGAAAACCGCATCAAGCTGATGCTGGCTGTGGCAAAGGAGCGGCTGAACGCCCCTGTGGAAGCTCAGCCGCTTACGGCAGAGCAGCTTGCCGGCGGCGCTCCTCAAGTCGGCGCTACCGTGTAACAAAAGCAAATACGATAAAAACAGGGGGAGCCGCTGCACGGCATTTTTACGCAGCAGCTCCCTTTTTGCAGGAAAGGAACCGCCATGGAAAAGCCCGCAGCTGCCTGTTATCATCTGCCCGGCCTGTTCGAGTTTTACGAGTTGTACCGCCGTTTTTTGCCGCTGTACCGGGAACACCGGGAATATTTTTACGACTGGTGCGCCATCGGCTCTATTTACGGTGCACCGGCGGGCTGCATCTGGGGCGGGGGACGCATCTCCTACGGCGGGGCGGCTGCGCGCGAGGTGCTGGCGCTGCTGCGGGAATACGGCATCTCCGGGCGGCTGACCTTCAGTAACTCCCTGCTGCGGGCTGAGCACCTTGCCGACCCGCAGTGCAACGCCTTGTGCGAGCAGTTTGCCAAGGCGGGCAGTGTGCCAAACGGAGTTATCGTCCATTCCGATTTGCTGGCGGATTATCTGCGGCAGCGCTGGCCGGAGCTGTACCTGGTTTCCTCCACCACCAAGGTACTCACCGATTTTGCGCAGCTGCGGCAGGAACTGGAAAAGCCGCAGTTCCGGTATGTGGTGCCGGATTTCCGGTTAAACCCGGCACTGGAACAGCTGCGCACCCTGCCGCCGGAGCAAAAAGCCAAGGTAGAGTTTTTGTGCAACGAGTGCTGCTGGTTTGGCTGCACAGAGCGCAAGCGCTGCTACGAGACGGTCAGCCGTCAGAATCTGGGCGAGGACTGCCCGGACCACCGCTGCGCCGCCCCGGATGCCGCCGAGGGCTACCGCTTTTCCAAGGCGATGCGCAGCCCCGGATTTATCGGGGTGGAGGATATCCGGCAGCGGTATCTGCCCGCAGGTTTTTCCCACTTTAAAATAGAGGGCAGAGGACTTGGCAGCGCACTGGTGCTGGAATTTCTGCTCTACTACATGACAAAGCCGGAATACCAGCTGCAGGTGCGGGAGGCAATCTATCTGGACAATATGCTGGATCTTTTTTAAGAAAATCGCACCGGGCAGACCGTTTTCTGTCCGGTGCTGCTTTTTGCCTGCGGGATTTATACCGGAAAACTTTCTTTTCCCGCCAAAGCGTGTTACAATAAACAGGAAATAATAGTTATAGGAGCAGTGCATGGAAACAACGCAAAAACAGATCGTACTGGGCATTCTGGCCCATGTGGACTCCGGCAAGACCACCCTCTCCGAGGCCATGCTCTACCGCGCCGGTGCCATCCGCAAGCTGGGGCGGGTGGATCACGGAGACGCCTTTCTGGATACCGACAGCTTGGAAAAAGCACGCGGCATCACCATATTTTCCAAGCAGGCGCTGCTTACGGCGGGCAATACTGCCATTACTCTGCTGGATACCCCCGGCCATGTGGATTTTTCCACCGAGACTGAGCGCACCTTGCAGGTGCTGGATTACGCCGTGCTGGTGGTCAGCGGAACGGACGGCGTGCAGAGCCATACCGAAACGCTGTGGCGGCTGCTGCGGCGGTACCATGTGCCCACCTTTGTATTTGTGAATAAAATGGATTTGCCCGGCATGACCCGGGAACAGCTGCTTACCCAGCTGAACCACCGCCTTGGCGAGGGCTTTGTGGATTTTGGCGCAGAACCTGCCGCCCGCAACGAAGCACTGGCGCTGTGCGATGAGCAGCTGATGGAAAAAATGCTGGACGCGGGAACCTTGACCGATGCAGACATCATCCCCGCAGTTGCCCGGCGGCACGTTTTTCCGTGCTGGTTCGGGGCGGCACTGCGTCTGGACGGAGTGGATGCACTTCTGGAGGGGCTTGACCGCTACACCCGCCCCGCCCCGGCACTGCACGCCTTTGGCGCAAGGGTATTCAAGGTGTCGCAGGACGAGCAGGGCACCCGCCTGACATGGCTGCGGGTCACCGGCGGGGAACTGAAGGTAAAGGCTCTGCTCTCTGGCGAAGCGGACGGTGAGCCGTGGGCAGAAAAGGCAAACCAGCTGCGGCTGTATTCCGGCGCAAAGTATACCCTGACCGAGGTCATCGGCCCGGGACAGGTGTGTGCCGTGACCGGCCTGACCCATGCAAAGCCCGGCACCGGGCTTGGGGCAGAGCGGGACAGCGATGTGCCGGTGCTGGAACCGGTGCTCAGCTATCAGGTGCTGCTGCCGGAGGGCGCGGATGTGCACGCCGCACTGGGCAAGCTGCACCGGCTGGAGGAGGAAGAACCCCAGCTCCATGTGGTGTGGAACGAAAGCTTGGGCGAGATCCATGTGCAGCTGATGGGCGAGGTGCAGCTGGAGGTGCTGCGCAGCCTGCTGGCAGAGCGGTTCGGGCTGGAAGTGTCCTTTGGCCCGGGTGGCATTTTGTATAAGGAGACCATCACCGAGCCCATGGAGGGCGTAGGACACTACGAGCCGCTGCGCCACTATGCCGAGGTGCATCTGCTGCTGGAACCGCTGCCCCGGGGCAGCGGGATGCAGTTTGCCGCCGACTGCCGGGAAGAGGTTCTGGACAAAAACTGGCAGCGGCTGGTGCTGACCCATCTGGAAGAAAAGCAGCACCTTGGCGTTCTGACCGGTGCACCGCTGACCGATGTAAAGATCACTCTGCTCACCGGCAAGGCACACCTCAAGCACACTGAGGGCGGCGATTTCCGGCAGGCCACCTACCGCGCCGTGCGGCAGGGGCTGATGCTGGCAAAAAGCCAGCTGTTAGAGCCGTGGTATGCCTTCCGGCTGGAAGTGCCGGTGGAGAACATTGGCCGCGCCATGAGTGATATCCAGCGCATGGAGGGCAGCTTTGACCCGCCGGAAAGCGGCACCGACACGGCTACCCTGACCGGCTTTGCGCCGGTATCTACCATGCGCAGCTACCCCATGGAAGTGGTCAGCTACACCCGCGGCAGGGGACACCTGAGCCTGACGCTGGACGGCTACCGCCCCTGCCACAACGCGCAGCAGGTCATTGCAGAGAGCGGCTATCAGCCGGAGCATGATCTGGAAAACCCCGCAGATTCCGTGTTCTGCGCCCATGGTGCCGGCTTTGTGGTGCCGTGGAGCGAGGTGCGCAGCCATATGCACGTTGAAAGCGGCTGGGGCAAGGCAAAGCCTGCCCGCCCGGAGGTGCAGGCTGCGCCCCAGCGCCGCGCTATGGCCTACCGCGCCACGCTGGAAGAGGATGCCGAGCTGCTCAAGATTTTTGAGCGCACCTACGGCCCCATCAAGCGGGACCCGCTGGCGGCTTTCCGTCCGGTGCAAAAGACCGAACGCCCGGATTTTGCCGCCGAACAGTGGGAAATTGCCCCGGAGTATCTGCTGGTGGACGGCTACAACATCATCTTTGCGTGGGACGAGCTGAACGCACTGTCAAAGGAAAGTCTGGACGCCGCCCGCCATCGGCTGATGGATATCTTGTGCAACTATCAGGGCTACCAGAAGTGCGTGCTCATTCTGGTGTTCGATGCCTACCGCGTGCCCGGTAGCCCCGGTGCTATCGAGCAGTACCACAATATCCATGTGGTCTACACTAAGGAGGCCGAGACCGCCGATATGTTCATCGAGCGGGTCACCCATGAGATCGGCAAGAGCCGCCGCGTCCGGGTGGCGACCTCGGACGGCATGGAGCAGGTCATTATCCTTGGTCACGGCGCACTGCGCGTGTCCGCCCGGATGTTCCACGAAGAAGTGCAGAACGTGGAAAAACAGATCCGCGCCCTTGTGCAGGGACAGGCGTAATGCCGCCCCTGATTTTGAGAGAATGCATTTGCAGCGGCCTATTGGCCGCTGCAAATGCTAAATCTAAAATAATGATTCCGCTAGAAATGCCCACAGCAACGCGGAGGGCATTCAAATCGTTCTCTGGAGGTGCGCCCATGGCTGTGGAAATTACCGAAGAATTTGTCTGGAAAAGCATCCCGCCCCGTGCCCGAGACAGCCATAAGGGCACCTTTGGCAGCGTGCTGGCGGTGGCGGGCAGCGCCTTTTACCGGGGCGCTGCGCTGCTGGCAGCCGAGGGTGCACTGCGCACCGGGGCGGGTATCGTTACCCTTGCCAGTGTGGAACCGGTGGTCAGCACCGCCGTCACCCGTCTGCCGGAGTGCTGCCTGTGCCCCTGTAAGGAGGGCGCACAGGGCGGCATTGCGCCGGAAAATGTGCCGCTGCTCCGGCGGCAGAAGGCTACCGTACTGCTGCTGGGCCCCGGCCTTGGCGGCACAGCGCAAAGCGCCGCCCGGGCCGCCGAGACCCGCACGCTGGTGCAGCAGCTTCTGCCCGGCTTTGCCGGGGCTGCGGTGCTGGACGCAGACGGCCTGAACGCCGCCGCCCAGCTGCTGGCCGAGGGCAAACCCTTCCCGCACCCGGCGGGGGAGTTGGTAGTCACCCCGCACCCCGGCGAGATGGCGCGGCTGACCGGGCTTCCGGCGGCAGAGCTTGCCGCCGACCGGGAGGGCATTGCCCTGCGTTATGCCAAGGCGTGGAACGCCGTGGTGGTGCTGAAAGGGGCACGCACTGTGGTGGCAAGCCCGGACGGGCGGGTGTGCGTGAACCCCACCGGCAACCCGGGGCTTGCCCGGGGCGGCAGCGGGGATGTACTGGCTGGGATGCTGGCGGCGCTGCTGGCCTGCGGTCTGCCCGCCTACCAAGCCGCTGCCTGTGCGGTATACCTGCACGGTGCCGCCGCCGACCGCGCCGCCGCAAAGCGCGGCGAGTACGGGATGCTGCCGCATGATATCCTGCCGGAACTGGGCGCACTGTTTGCGGAGAACCAAAGATAAACGAGAAGCGGCAGCTGCACAAAACACCGTGCAGCTGCCGCTTTTTATTGCTATAATTTGTGGTTTAGAAACGTTTTAGATCACCGGAACTGGCTGAGATATTCCTCCACCGAGCGGGTCATCTCCTTGGAAAAATCGGAGCTATACTTGCGGTTGCAAAAGGCGGTGCACCACTGCTCAAAGGGCGCGTTGCCAGCCTTGTAGCCAAAGGTGTCCCGCAGCTCTGCACCGTCCATGGTACGGTAGCCGTTTTCGTGCACGATGTGCTCCATGGCGCAGCGCTGGGGCTTTACGCGGTCTTTCTGCTGCTGGGTGGGCCAGCCGAACACCAGCATCACCGCCGGGAACACATAATCCGGCAGGTGCAGCAGGCTGCGCTGGGTTTCGCAGTTCTCCATGATATCCCCGATGTAGCACGAGCCGATGCCAAAGCTCTCGGCGGCGACTACGGCGTTCTGGGCGGCAATGGCGGCATCCGTGATTGCCAGCATCAAATCGCCCACACCCGGGGTGCGGGGCGTGCAGCCGACCTCTAAGTAGGCGTCGTACCACTTTTTGCAGTCGGCGCAGAACACCAGCACCAGCGGCGCTTTAGCAATAAAGGGCTGGTGGTCGCAGCTTTCGGCCAGCGCTTCCTTCAGTGCCGGGTCGGTGATGTCTAAAATGGTATACAGCTGCTGACAGCCCGCAGAGGGCGCCTGTGCGGCAGCTTCTAAAATGGCCTGCTTCATCTCGGCAGGAATGGGCTTTTCTTCATACACCCGCACCGACTTGCGGTCGAACAGGCTTTGCAGGATAGGGTTGCGCTCGGTCATGGGAACACCTCCGTGTTGTGTTTATTCATAGTCGATGGGCAGGGTGGGCAGGCCGTTCAGCTCCAGCCCGGCGGTGTGCCCGGCAATGTACTGGTAGTAGCCCTGTGCCGCGATCATCGCGCCGTTGTCGCCGCAGAACTTCAGTTCCGGCAGGTAGACCTTTGCACCCAGCTTCTGGGCACCGTCATTCACCAGCTGACGCAGACGGCCGTTGGCGGCTACGCCACCGGCAAGGCACACCTGCTTTGCCCCGGTATCGGCAGCGGCAAGCAGCAGTTTTTCGGCCAGAATGCCCGCAATACGTTCCTGAAAGCTGGCAGCAAGGTCGGGTACGTTCACTTCCTCGCCCTTCATCTGCGCTTTGTTCACCTCGTTGAGTACGGCGGTCTTTAAACCGGAAAAGCTCACGTTATATTTGCCCTCCACATGGGGCACCGGCAGACGGTAGGCCTTGGGGTCGCCGGTCTTGGCGGCAGCGGCTACGCTGGGGCCGCCGGGGTAGGGCAGACCCAGCGTGCGGGCTACCTTGTCAAAGGCTTCGCCCGCAGCATCGTCTACGGTATGACCCAGAATGTGGTAGTGGGTGTAGTCCTGCACTTCTACGATATGGCTGTGCCCGCCGGACGCCACCAGACACAAAAAGGGCGGCTTGAGTTCCGGGTGGGTCAGGTAGAGCGCAGCGATGTGACCCCGCAGATGGTGCACCGGCACCAGCGGCTTGCCCGCCGAGTAGGCCAGCCCTTTGGCAAAATTTACGCCCACCAGCACCGCGCCGATAAGCCCCGGCGCAAAGGTGACGGCCACGGCGTCCACATCGTCTATGGTCTTGCCAGCGTCCAGCAGGGCTTTTTTGACCGTAGCACTGATAAATTCGCAGTGGCGGCGGCTGGCGATCTCCGGTACAACGCCGCCGTACAATGCCTGCTCCTTGACGCTGGTGGAGATGACGTTGCTCAGCAGATGCCGCCCGTCCTCCACCAGTGCGGCGGCAGTTTCGTCACAGGTAGACTCGATTCCGAGAATGATCATTTTAGTGTGCCTCCAGCCAGTTTTTGCCTGCGTGCACATCGGTGCTCAGGGGCACCGCGTACTGTACGCAGCCTTCCATTTCCTCCCGCAGGATGCGGGCGGCCTGCTCAGCCTCTGTCTCCGGGGCCTCCACGATCAGTTCATCGTGGACGGTCAGGATCAGGCGGCTTGCCATCTTTTCGTCCCGCAGGCGCTTCCACACCCGCACCATGGCCAGCTTGATTACGTCCGCAGCGGTGCCCTGAATGGGGGTGTTGCGGGCCATGCGCTCGCCGCTGGCGCGCACATTGAAGTTGGTGCTGGCCAACTCCGGCAGGGTGCGGCGGCGGCCGAACAGGGTGGACACATAGCCGTTTGCCTTGGCATCCGCGATGGTCTTGTCCATATAGCCGCTCACGCTGGGGAAGGCCGCCAGATAGTTCTTGAGGAAGGCGTCTGCCTCCTTCACAGTCACGCCGATATCTTTGGAAAGGCTGTACGCGCCCTTGCCGTACATGATACCGAAGTTGATGGCCTTGGCAGAGGAGCGCAGCCGGGGCGTCACCTCGCTCTGCGGGATGCCGTAGATCTTGGCGGCGGTGCTGCGGTGGATGTCCTCGCCGTTCAAAAAGGCCTGCTGCATATGCGCGTCCCCGGTGATATGCGCCAGAATGCGCAGTTCGATCTGGCTGTAATCCGCATCTACCAGCACACAGCCTGGCTTTGCAACAAAGTAGGCGCGCAGTTGGCTGCCCAGCTCGGTGCGGATGGGGATATTCTGCAGATTGGGATTATCGGAGGAGAGCCGTCCGGTGCGGGCTTCGGTCTGGTTGAAGGTGGAGTGGATGCGCCCGTCCTCGCCAATGACCTTGAGCAGACCCTCCACATAGGTGGAGTTCAGCTTCTGGTAGGCGCGGTACTGCAAAACGTCCTCCACCAGCGGGTACTCGCGCAGGCTTTCCAGCGTTTCGGCGTCGGTGGACCAGCCGCGCTGGGTCTTTTTGCCGTGGGGCAGACCCATGGTGTCGAACAGCATCTCGCCCAGCTGCTTGGGGCTGTTGGGGTTGAAGGTGGCGCTGCCGGTCTCCATGTGGATGCGGGTCAGCACCTGTTCCAGTTCCTCCCGCAGCTTTACGCCGAACTGCTCAATGCCGTCCTTATCCACCAGCACGCCGGTGCGGGTCATATCGGCCAGCACCTGTGCCAGCGGGAACTCGATCTCGTTGTACAGCGCATCCTCGCCGCAGGCGGTGATCTCGGCCTTCATCCGGGCAAACAGGTCGGCCAGCCGCCCGGCGTCCGGGTAATCGGTGCAGGTAAAGGCGGCAGCGGCCTTGTAGGCGGGGATCAGCTCGCTGATCTGGTACTTGGAGGCAGACGCATCCAGCAGATAGGCGGCCAGCTTGCCGTCCCAGACGATGCTGCTGCCCCAGCCGCCGGCAGCCATGGCTTTGGCGTAGAGGGGCGCGGAGTTGAACACATCCAGCGTCACATCGGCGTTGTCCAGCAGCCGCACTAGGTCGGCATCCTCCAGCGGATAGACGGTGGTATCCTGCACGGCATACCAGCTTTCCGGCTGCAATACCACGTTGCGGGTGCCCTGCTTGCCGGTAACGGCGGGGCGGGCAGCCACCAGATAATGTCCGGCGGGGGTCAGGGGCAGGGGAGCAAGTTCGGCTTCCGGCAGCTCCACAGCCTGCTCCTCGGCGGCGGCTTCCGGCGCTACGCCGTCCAGCCCGAACCGCGGGATCAGGGAGTGGATCTCCAACTCCTGCAAAAGCCGCACGGCGGCGGGTTTGTTGCCCTCGCCCACGGTGTAGGACCCCTCGGCGGTGTCGATGGGGGCATCGGTGCGGATAGTGCCCAGTGTGTGGCTCAGCTCGGCCATGGGCTTGTCCTCTAACAAGTGCTCCCGCTGCTTGGGTTTGATGCGCTTGTCATCAATGCTTTGAGTGCAGGTGACAAAATCTTTCTTCTGCAGCCGTTTAACAAGACCGACGGTGGTGGACTGTCCAATCTGCAGCTGTTTTTCAAGTGCTTTAAGTGTAAGTGTGTGCGTCCCATCAGGGGCATGATTCAGCGCCTGGAGCAGATAAATCTGAGAAACCGTCAGGTCCATTTCACGGAGCTTGTTGTTGGCTTCTTTTTCCATAGCACAGTGAATATGTCGAATCAGGGGGACACATTGTTCTGTATAAGTCATGCGATTTTCCTTTTTCTTTGGAGGGTGCGAAACTTCAGGTGCTTTGAAAAATCTGCTAATCAGCTGTTCACAGCAAGCACGTTCACACTGCCTAACATTGGCAACGGTACATAAGGTGCTAAAGGACAGCGCCTAAGTACCGGCCATGTTAGAAGCACCTGCTGTGAACGGCTGATTAGCAGATTTTATCCAAGGAAGTTGAGTTTCGCAACTGGCTAAAGACCTAAAATATGTATTTGTAGGTTGAATAGGTTAATATTTCATTATAAAGATTTAAATATAATGTAAGCATGTTAGAGTATAGCATTTCCGGATGAAAAATTCAATAGCATGGCATTGAATGAAGGGCGAAAAACTGTTAAGAAATGGTTAAGAAATGCTTTAGATGGAGAGAATATCTGATATAATGGGGTGATAATATGTCTTATGAAAGGTTGTATGTGCGGTTGATTTCCGGCAGGCGCTTATGATGCAGTTGGTACATGGCGGTGTGGGATGACGTTTTATTGATAAGTTGATGGAGGATTTTGAATGGAG
>OLRS01001809.1_pt1 | contig 19126 bp, 19 predicted proteins | sample 1673171 | NCBI WGS metagenome assembly OLRS01 (sample SAMEA3136762, study PRJEB25190) | human gut metagenome | biome: human gut; feature: human-associated habitat; material: faeces | place: Austria | collected 2013
TCGAAGCTCATCTTCGAGGCTGCCCCGCCTTACCATCAAAACAGTTTTCCTAAGTTGCGGTCAAATAGGGACTAGATCGGCCTTCCAATAACCAAACGATCCCTATTCCACCGCAACTTCTTTAAGTTGTTGAATTATCGATGCTATTCGAAGCGAGATTCCAGACTCGACAGACCGTTGAGAGTCAGGTCGTTGGCGACCTCAGAGACGCGCTCGATAGGAACCGAGCCGTCAGACAGCGCCCACGTGCGGTAGATACCGATAATACCCGATAGCAAAAACGCCAAATAGTAGTCGAACATTTCGTCCTTGAGACCTTGAGGCAGAAGATCGCGCTCGGCAATCTCGTGTTCGAGCGGCGCACGAAGACGAGCCATAAAATCATCGAGCGGAATGTTCTCGATCAGCTGGCGATTGAGCACCAAGTTGTTGCACAGTGCCTCGTTAACGGTTTTAAAGAAGGTCGCCGCCGCGCCAAGAGCGCGCTCGTTGGTGTCGCCGTCCATGGAAGCAAGCGTTTTCTCGACCGAGTCGACAATCATCTCCACCACATCGACGGCAATGGCATCGAGCAGGCCGTCAACCGTGCCAAAGTGCACGTAGAAGGTCTTGCGGTCGACATTGGCCTCGCGCGCGATGGCACTCACCGTAATGTCTGCCAGCGGCTTTTCCATGAGCAGGCGCTCGAAAGCGGAAAGGATGGCATTACGGCTGCGAACGATGCGGCGGTCAAGACGCGGTTTGCTGGTTGCCATGGAAGTGTCCCTTCGATATGCGAGCATTCATCAACAGATGAGAGATAATCTACGTAAGAGGATTATCCCCCATACAGCACAAATATGCCCCGCATCATGAAGAACGCACGACTGCCCTACTGCGACTTAGGGTGCTTCTTCTTATTGAGTGCCGACGGAGATACGCGAATACCGTCGCCTGTCTGGCGCACATAGGCTTTATGAGCCGGCTTAGCGGTCCCAGAAGCCTTCTGAGCCTGCTTCTTGGGATCAACGGTAACAGCATTCGCGGGGTGCGGCTTAGTGGGCGCAGAGGGCGTCTGAGGCGTGCGGCCGAGCTTGCGCATCACGCGATCCCAGCGCGCATGGATGCTCTCGTTGTGAGCGCTCTTAAGCCCCAGCAGGGGTGCAGCCAAAATGGTCGGTGCAATAAACGTAATGAGGCGCCACAGCAGATAGCCGGCGGTCGAAGCCGACCCAAAGAAATGACCCAAGAACAATGCAAAGCCGCCCTCAGCACCACCAGTTCCACCGGGCAAGGGAACCGCAGAGCTCAGCAGCTGGACAAAGGCGCTCGCGGCCATGACCGAGAAAAAGTCGACCTCGTGATGGCCAAAGGCAAGCATCAGGAAATACGGAACCAGATAGAAAAACGCGAGCTGGAGCATGGTAATAAACACGGTGAGCAACATGGAAGAAAAATGTCCGGCCGAAAGCTTGAACTTCTCGGAGAAGGAGTAGATCTCGCCATCGACAAACGTGCGCCAACCCTCGATCTTAGTGGCCGAGACACCAATGCGCTCGAGCCAATTGATGATGCAATGGGCGACGCGCGTGACGGTCTTAGGCATGAGCGCGACGGCGAAGATGCCAAGCAAGATGCAGCAGTGTCCACCAAAACTAAAGACGCACAGCAGCGTCATGTCGCCATAGCGCTCGGCAAAAAAAGGCATGCGAGCAAGCAGTAGGATAGCGCCCCAGGCAACGAGGCCAAACTGGTACACGATAAAGCGCGTGAACTGCGTGGCGCCAGCCTCGCCGACATTTTGGCCCGCCTTGGTCAGGCGGTAGATCTGGGCGGGAGTCGAGCCCATCATCATGGGCGTCAGGTTGCCAAAGAAAATGCCACTCGCCTCGACCGAGATCAGGTCGCGGATGCCGACGGGCGAATATGGGTCGAGCCAGACGGCGATCGCATAGGCCACAATGCCAAAGAACAGATACATGAACATGCAGAGGCACGCGACAACGAGCCATGGCGCCTGGACGCTCGACATAGCGGCCCAGAACTGCCCCATCTGCCCGGTTACCACCAGATAGACGATATAACCCACCAGCACGACGCCGATAAAGATGGCGCCGCGCCGTGCGCTCTTATTGTCATCTCCGCCCGAGGCCTCAACCTCGACCTGGGGCTTAGACGTATGCTGAGAGGACTCCGTCATGAGACTCCTTCTAACAGTCAAAATATCTTGGATATTCTATCCCGTATGCCTTAATAAGCAAACACAAGCAGCACAACAGGCATTATTCATTTCATAAGCCGTGTAAGACCGCCTAAAAAGCACCGTTGGGACCAAATTGGGACCAAAAATTAAAGCCGTATCCCGTGATTGGGGTACGGCTTTTATAAACCCTGCGTCTCCCGACGCTGGATTTTCGTGTGCCTACATTTTAATCGTTATCTCGGAACGCACCGACGATGCACAGAGCCAAGAAGAAAATCAGGCTGCCAAAGGTGGAGCCGAGGATAAAGGCAATGACGATGCCCATCATCGGCGGGTACCGTCGGACACGTAGCACTGGAGACGATCGAGCGCATAGCCATACATGCCAGCGTAGTCATCGCCACCGTAGGTCGTGCCGTTATCGCAGACCTCGTCCCAGTAGCCAGCGTGGGCGACGTCCTGAGAGCGGTAGTAGACCTGCTTGTAGTCACCGTTAGGCGTGATGTAGTACATCTGGACGCCGTCGATGGTCTGGCCCCAGATGCCCGCCATGCCGTTCACGCTGTCGCCGTAGTTGGCATGCTGAACCCAGCCGAGCCAGCCGCTCTCCTTTGTGTGGACGCGATAGCAAAGCGTGCCGCTGTCAACCCAAGCGATAAGCATGTCGTGGGAGCCGTAGGGCATACCCGCGAAGCCCTCGGAGTTGGAGTCGTTGAAGTTGGTAATGGCATCGTTCCACGAACCGTAACGGTTGTGAAGGGCATAGTGGATGTTTACGCTCTTGCCAGTGGACTTGGGGAACTTAGTACGGGTTGCAGAAGCGGAGGGCTGATACGTGCCGCCGTTGCCATCAGTCGGCGCGATGGGAGCGACATAGCCGCTGCCGAGATAGGCTGCGACCGCCTGCTTGAACTCCCGCCAGCTCTTGCCGTACTGGGCGAAGTAGCCGTTCGGGTCGGTGTGGTCGCTGCCGCCCCAGCGCTGGGCCGCCTCGTAGTGGCTCAAGAGTCGGGACGTATCCCAACCACGTGAGCGAAGCTCGTCGCCCGCCCACTTCACGGCCTCGTTCCACTGCTTGGAAAAGTCAGAGGCATTGGTTGCGTGAGCAAGCTCGATGCCGACCGTGGCGTAGTTGCCATTGCCTACATGCCAGCAAAGTCGGTTCTCGGGCACCGTGTTGTAGACAGTAGAACCATCCAGCTCCATGACGTGATGCACAGCGTATGTATCGTCGCGCGACCAAAGCAGCGTGTGGTTGTAAGCGCTGGCGCCGGGGTTTGCAGTCTCATGGATTACGAGGTAGCTCGCATTTAGGTAGCCGTGGCCGTTAGATACGTACTTGTTGACGCTCTGGTATGCCTCCGCGCCGCACGGGGCGGCAAGGGCCGCCACAAGGGCGAGGATTACGGCAAGGGCGCTGCGGAACCTTACCCTGCGCCTACCTATATCGTCTTTGGAATCTGTCATTTGACCTCCTTGGTCGAGTAGGGTTCGTCGTATCCGAGCGCTCGCGCGGAGTCGGACACGCCGCTTGTGGTCGGGTCGGTCAGCACGCCGAGCGCGACCAGGACGTTCAGGACGATGCACACGAGCTGTGCCAGCGAGTCCTGGGTCACGGGCGGCACGATTCCGAAGATGCCGCAGACCTGGTAGACGAAGGCGAGTACAGTGGTGGCGAGAGCCGCCAGCGTCGCCTTGTTCTTGAGTCGAAGTTTCCAATTGATGCGCATGGTCTTTCCCTTTCTAATCAGAACCGCCTACTCCCCTGTGCATGTCGCAGTTGCGCTCCAGCCTGTCTATGCGGCTGAAAAGCGTCGCAATCTGCTCGGTGTGCTTTGCGATCGCGATGCCGTGGTCGTCGAGCTTGCGGTTGATTTCCTTGATTCCAGATGTGACCTCGCGCATCGACTCGATAAGCGAGTCGAGCTTGTCATCGGTGTGCTGCTCCTTGGCGGAGCGCGACTTGCTCCCCTGCATACGTCCGATGAAAAAGGTGAGTATCACGATTACGGCGCTTGCGAGTGATGCGGCCTCGTCGATGTTGAATGCCTGTGTCAAAGCTCAATCCCCATAGGTATTTCAGGCGCTCGATAGCACGCCTATCGGTCACTGTCACCTTGAGAATGCTGTGCCGAGGGAAATCGCGCGTGCCAAAAATCCCAGACGGGGCACGCGGATGTTCCACGTGAGACGTCTGGGATTTCTAAGAGATTGATGCTGTTTTCAGAAGCCGCAACAGGGCCTATTCGGCCGTGTACTCCTCGCCGATAATTTCCTTGTACTCGTCGGCGGTAATCCACTTGCACTCTACAGCCTTGTGTACTCGCGCCTTGGTCCAAAGAGATCGGTCGTAGTACTTCTTGACGAGCGCGAAGTGCTTGGAGTGCTCGTCAGCTTTCTTCGTCGGCATTACTGGTCACCTCCGACCGTCATGAGAAGGTAGTCGATGTTCGCCGTGTTCTGCTCGGTCTGCGTCGGCTGCGACGCCTGCTCGCGCATCTTGCTGAGCAGCGCCTGCACGTCGGGCACCACACCGCTTTCGTAGGCGGAGAGCGCCGCCGTGTAGGCCATCTTCTTTGCCTTCTGCTCAATGTACGAGTCGTCGTCGATGACGCCCGCCTCATGGGCTGCGTCTGGGTCGCCCAGCTGCGAGAGCAGGTTTCGCAGTGCGTTCACCTCAGCCTGCGTGCCGTCGTCCACGATGTCGGGACGCTTCTCGTCAGTGTCCATTCGGATTCCTTTCTGTTAGTAGATGTACGGGCATCGTATCGGTGGCGTGAGACTGGCTTGCACCGACTACCAGCTCGACGAACATCCGATCGAAGTCGCGCACGACTCTGTGCACGTCCATACGGAACCTCGGCCTTCCGTCGCCACGTTTCCGCTCAAGAGACCCTCGGAACGACATGTAGGAGACGTACGCCTGCTCAAGCGTCATGCTTCCCTCGGCGACCATGCGTGAATGTACGCGCAGCTTTCGGCGCTCGCGTGCGAGGGATTTTGGTATCGGCGTCACAACGATCCTGCCAGACTCGGTGAAGCGGAATCGCTTCTTGAGGAACGTGAACCCGCGCGTGAGCTTCACCACCCTTGTCTTCCTCTCGTTGATGGTGATGCCGAGCGACGCGCACAGGGAGCGGGCGGCATCGAGGAACCGCCAGAGGGTATCCTTGTCGAGCGCTATGAAGTAGGAATCGTCCATGTATCGGCCCGACGCCTCGATTCCGCGCCATCGCTCTCCGAGGTGGTCGAGCGGGGACGGTATGGCGACAGCCAGCGCCTGATTAGGCTCACTGCCGAGGCCAAGCCCGATACTGCCGTTCGACTCTATCTGCAGGCGCATGAACTCGATGGCGGCTGGGTCTATGAGCGTCCGCCTAACGAGGTCGAGCGCCGTTCCGTGGTCGATTGTCCCGAAATAGTCGGAGAAATCCATGAGCAGGACGTAGCCCTCTGCACCGTGCCTGCGGTAATGTCCGGCGAGCTGCTCCTTCAGGCGCATGAGGGCGTAGTCCGTTCCTCTGCCGCGCATGTTGGCCGCGCATCCCGGCGTGAGCGTCGGCCACACCGCCGGGGTGACAACCGCCCTCGTGACGGCCTTCTGTATCACGCGTTCGGAGAAACGCGGGGCGGCTATCGCCCTGTCCTTCCCGCGCTCGATGACGTGGAACCTGACGAAGCCCTTGCGGATGTCGTTTCCAGCAAGGAGGTCACGGCGAGCGTAGAGCGAGTTGCGCAGGGAATGGACCATGTAGCGCTGGACGCTTGCCTTCCAGCGGACGCCCTTGGCGGCGTCGCGTGCCGCCTCGTGGATGTTGTCGAGGCAGGCGGCATTGGAGATAGTGAGGGCAGCACAGCGCTTCGCCCTGTTCGCGGCCCTCTTCGCATCGCGCCTGGCTCTCCTAGCCTTTCGGCGCTCATCGCTATTCATGATGGCATCCCGCACGGCCTGCGCCCATGGGCGTCGGCGTTCCCAGACCGCTTAGGGAGGAACAATGAAACCGCGTCGAGCGCCGAAGCTCGCGGCCATGCAAGGAGCGGACTGCCCTCCCAGCGGGATGCGTCTTTACGGGCATGCACCCGAACGTCGGCCCTTCCTTCCTCATGTGCTCGGAGCCTCGCGCATCGGCGAGGCTGTCTGGCGAGTATGAGCAATCCCACGCGCGGACGAATCCAGTCGTTCGTGGCATCGTTGTAGTTGGCGTTGCCGTAGCTGTTGACGTAGCAGACGTACGCAGACGAGCCACCACTGACGGAACGGAGCCACCAGTTGTAGCGGTTAACAAGGGACGACGTTCTTCCATTCTAACACGCACCGATTAGCCGGACGCCCTTGCGTGCGCCCTTGAGCAGCTTAATCTCGGAGTCGACGAGTTCCGCCATGCGCTCGAATGCCCCGGCGTGCTGCGCGTCTCCCTTACGGCGGTACACCTCAAGGTATGCCTGCACGTCTTGGTACAGCTGCTCGCAGTCGGCGACGGCCAGCGTGAGGTAGCGCTTGCGTGCCGCGACGTTCTCGGCGGTGTTCGGGTAGAACGCCTCTGACTTGACGATGTTGTAGACGACGCTGCGGGCAGTCTCTGCCATCGGGACGGCGAACGTGAAGCGCTGCGATTTCGGGATAGCGCTCGATGTGACGATGCAAAGCACCTCCACGCGCAGCTCGATGGCCGTATTGTAGAACTCGCGCTCGCTCAGGTTCCTCAGTCTCTCTGGTACTTCGCTCAAGGCGGTCCTCCTTTCTCAAGGCGCACGCGCAAAGCGTGCGCCAAGGTGAGTGTTCGGTACGGTCCGCTTCGCTACCCTAGGAGGAAGCCCACGCGCGGACGAACCCAGCCGTGCGTGGCATCGTAGCAGTTGGCGTAGCCGTAGCCGCCGACGCAGCAGACGTACGCAGACGAGCCACCACCGACGGAACGGAGCCACCAGGTGCAGCGGTTACCGTTGAGTCGGTGCGCCGTGTCGCGGAACAGGTCAAACTGGCAGTCGAAGCCAACAGAGTAGCCGGGCGTTCCCCAGACCGGGCAACCGTAGACCTCCATCTCGGAAAGCGACCAGATTTTGCCGATGTCCTGCCAGCTCCAGTTGTTGGAGTTGGTGAGCGCACCGGAGGCGCTGTAGCGCTCCTCAAGCAGAACGCGCTGCGTGAGGATGTACTTGGTCAGACCCTCGGGCAGGCACGCCTCGAAGGCCTTCTCCCAGCCCTTAAGCTGCGAGCACAGGTACGGGTTCTTGATGTCTGCCGTGCCCTGGTTGGTGTTCGTCTTGTTCCACGGGAGGAACGAGGAGTTGGTGACTCCGGAGTACGAGGAGCTGACTGCGATGGGCGCGGAGGCCACGAACGCGATGTGGTGTCCCTTGCTGCGGTCGTCGCACCACAGGTACGGGTCGATGTGCGCGATGATGAAGCGCACGGACTGCTGCCCCACGATAGCCGATGCACTCACGAGCGGCACGTCGATGTAGTCGCCTACACGAAGGCCCGCGAAGTTATTCGCCACGATGCGCTTGTGCAGCGCGTCGTAGACCGTGCCGCTACCGATCTCGCCAGCGAGAAGCGTTGCGATGCTCTGCCCGCCGTACTTGCCAATGAGTGCCAGACGGTTGTACTCGGCGTTGTTGAGCGCCATCTGCGCGTTGTTGCGCGAGGTCGGGTCGACCATCTCGTACGGGGTTCCACCCACCGCCAGGACCTTTGCCTGTGCCATATGTATTCCTTTCTATGCGAGTGTCAGGGTTGAGCCTGATGCCGTGCACGAAGAGGCGAACGTGATGGTGTCACCCGATGCCTTTGCCTTGGACGATGGGCAGTAGACCGTACCGTCCGAATATATAAACTCGCCGCTGAGATTGGCGAGCCGCTGGAACAGCTGGGCGTTCTGCTGCTTGAGCGCGGCCATATCGGAGCTGCCAGCGCTGCCCAGCGCGACCGAGTTTGCAATTTGGAGGGCTTGGTTTGCCGCAGCGTCGGCACGTGACGCCGCGCCGGACGCCTGCTGAGATGCCTTATTCGCCGCGTCGGTGATTTCCTTGATGATGGCGCCGTTGTTCTGGTCGACGGCGTCATGGACGTTGTCGACCATGTCCTCGTAGGTCGCCACGCGCTTCACGTCGCCAGCCGCGAAGCAGATGTACGCGGCCTTGCCGTCCTTGGCATTGGAGTCGCCGGACACGACGACCGCCCACTCTCCGGGCATCAGCTTTGCCGGGTTGAAGTTCACGTATGCGCCACGGCGCATCTGGATTGCCATTTAATACCCCTTATACTGCGAGTCCGCTGGTGTGTAGTAGTCCCATCCGACGAGCAGCCCCTTCTCGAATGTCAAGACGTAGTCCCTGATGGCGTTGTTCATCGCGATTGGGATGCGCACCTGACACGTGAGCGGAAAGCTGTCAGTGACTTCCTTGACGAAGTTCTCCCTGTTCAGGAACGCACCCGTGCTCTTCTGGGAAATCTCGCCGCCGTAACCGGGAGACGAGTAGAAAACGTCGATGCCGTTGATGCAGACATGAACTCCATTTGCGATAAGAACGAGACTGACCGATATGGTGTAGCACGGAAGTCCGTTACTCCCCGCTTCGCTGCTCTTCTTTAGCGTGAATGCGACGATGAACGGCTGCGACTGAACCGTAAAGGACTGCGTGTCCTTACTTGTGTCGATCTCATACTCAAGAGGGTCGTACCTGCCACCGAGAATGTACCTGGACCCGTTGGCGTAGAAATCGACCCTGACGCCGATTGACACTCGCGTCTTTCCAGCATAAGTGAATGCCTGAGCCTTCTCGGTGCAATCGAATCCAAATGTCTTCGGGTCTGATGCGACTCCAGTGGCCTCCCAAATCGGACTGCCGTTGTAGCCGCTCTTTGAGACCGTGACCATCTTGTAGCTCTTTGGCTTGATGGTCAGCGCGTCCTTTACGCCACCGGACATGAAGGAGATGCCGGAAGATGACACGCTCACGGAGTTGGTGTCGTCTCCGATTCTAAGCAGGTTCCTGATAGCGACCCGCTTTGCGTCGATTGAGCCGCTGCCGATGTAGTCCGCGTTGACGAACAGCTGGCCGTCCTGCGTGAACAGTCCCTTAATCTTGCCGTTGTCGGTCAGCAGGTTGAAAACCTTTTTCTGGTCTAGTCCGTTGACCGTGTCAACCGCAGTCTTGGCGTTTTGGTTCGCCGAGGTCAGAGCCGAGTTGAACACGGGGTCGGTATACGATGTGCCGCCGTCGCTCCACGTGATGTGAAGTCGCTGCCAGTAGTACTTCCCGCTGGACCAAGCAGGGACAGATGTCGACCATGAGCCGCCAGTTACGGCGCTCGGCGTGGTGCTCAGATAGTACTCGGGGACGGACGACTTGATACCGCGACCGTCCTTGCCGTCGACGCCGTTCGCGCCGTCTGCGCCCTTGCACAGCGTCCATGTGTACTTCGTAGGGTCGGTAGGGTCCTTGACGGTGAGGTCGACGCACTGGCCGATGTATTTCTTGCCTGAGCCGTCGGTCGTGCTGAAACCCTGCTTGCCGTCGGCACTCGTCGCATATGCGCGGTGGAAGTAGGTCGACACGCCGTCCTTTCCTGCGGGGCCGCGCTCGCCGTCCTTGCCGTCGACGCCGTTCGCGCCGTCGATGCCCGAAATGCATGACGGCATGGACTCAATCTGTGCGCCGCTCTGCATGACGGTGATGATTTTGAACCAGATGTAGCTGCCAGCCTTGCGCGGTGGGCACGAGTCCTGCCAGCCGCTCGTCGGGGCAGTGGTGTTGCTGGTAGACGTGGCGTACTTCGTAACGGTCTTTGACGCTGCCACATCCGTGGTGGCGATGACCTTGCCGCCGACGGTCGATTTATTCCCCAGCTTTAGGTTGGCCTCTTCGGTGTCCAGGTCGATGAAGCTGTTTCCATTCTTCGAGCTGATTCGGCCAGTGGTCAGGTAGTCCGCGTTGATGCCGATCGCGTAGATGCGGTTCAGCACCGCATTGCCGTCAGCGCTGAGTCCCGTGGCGTATGTCTTTCCGGCATCGGTGGAGATGCCGATTCCGCTCGCGGTCACCTTATAGATAATCTTTGACTGCCCGGTCGTCGGCTTGTCGTGCAGGTAGTACACGGTGGAGCCGTCGGGCTGCTTCGCCTCGGTGTGGTAGAGTCCGCTAGCGTTTGCAAGCGTCTCGCCGAGGTTCTTTATCGTCTCGTCCCTGATGCCGAGTTCCTGATGCAGCTCGTTGCGTGCCTTGACCACTGCGGACGTGCTCGCGCCCGCGTTGTCCGCGCTGTTCCTGCTCGCGCTCTTGGCGCCGCACGAGACGGTCATGCCGCCGTTCACGGAGTACTTCACGCGAGTCACGTAGGTCTTGTAGACATTCTGCTTGCGGTCGATGACATAGGCGCAGTCCCCCGCCTCCAGGCTCGGGACGCAGATGTGCTTGCCGCTGAACGGCCTGAACCTAAGACCGATGACCTTGGCACCGATGCGGTCTGCGACGGACTTGCCAGTGCCCGGGATGATCAGAGGGTTATTGCTCACGTCGAGCACGTAGCCCTCGGAACCGACCGTGTAGGTGCCGCCGTTGGTCGTCTTGCTGCCGACCGTGACGCTGCGCTCGGTCACGCGTACCCCAGTGATTACGACGTCATCCGTGTTGACCGTGATGTTGCTAAAGGCATAGAGCCTGTGGACGTTCCTGTTGGTGAAGAACGTGCCGCCGTCTGCGGACGCGCCGCTTGAGTAGTCGGTGAAGTTGCCGCCGTCCTTGGACGCTCCCGTTGCGTAGGGCTTGGCAGAGTCGAACTGGCCGCCGTCCAAGTCGGACTCCGCCTCGAACGGAGCGGAGTCGTACCAGACCGTCCTGAGCCTGCCGTCGTTAGTGATGGAGGCGTTTACGCAGAGCGCCTGACATGTGTACGCCAGAGCCTGCCTGCACGTGGCGTTGCTGTCGACGTAGCCGTACTCGAACTTTGTGTCGAACGCCTTGTCCCCGTTATCGGCCCAAGTGACTCCGCAGTGCCTGCACATGTCGGTCAGGAGCGTGCGGACGGATGCGTTCGCTCCCTGCAGGGCGCCGACGGACGCGAGAAACGTCCTGAACGGCTTCTCGAACTTGGACATGTTGTCGAGCGCCGAGATGGCGATGGTTCCGTTGTAGGAGTCGGGCTGGTTGGCGGTGTAGACGCCGCGCTGAATCCATTCAGTGCCCTTGGACAGCTGCCTGCCGACCCAGACGACGAACTGCGCCTTGGTGAAGTCGCAGGCGTCGAACCTGCCGTCGTGGTTGTTGAGCGTGATGGTCATCTGGCCGATAATCGCCGTGCCGATGTCGAACGAGCTGTCGGATGAAACCTGCTGGTCGAAATCGCAGGCGACGATGTCGTCGCCAGTCAGCTGGCGCACGGTATTGTCGGCGAAGGTGATTTTCGCCTTGATAAGCTGGTTCGAGTTCTCGTTAAGGGACAGCTCATACTCGCTGCTGATGCTGAGCATGGGCTACCTCTCGATCAAATCGAAGCTGAGTGTCTTGTATCGAGTTCCGCTGACCCAGACGTACTGGAGCGGGGCGGAGCGGTCTCCGACGTAGAAGCAGCGCGTCTCCATGCATCCGTCCATCGCGTCCCAGTAGCGGACGTAGATGTACTCGGGGTTGACGGCCTGCAGGATTGCCGCAACCTGGGCGGCAGTCGGCTGCGCCCAGGTGCACTTGAGCTTGCGCTTCTGGCAGAGACGCTGCTTGTACATGGTCGCGGTCGAGTCCATGACTCGTCCCGCATCGGAGCCGGACACGTCCTGCAGGCCCCATTCGAGCGAGGACGGGTCGGGCGAGACGGGGCGCACGCCGTCGGCGCTCGCCCCGATGCTCAGGATTGCCAAGTGGCTACTCCAAACTCACCACGCCTCGACGCGCGAGGCTTTCGTTACCCTTGACGACCGCGCGGGCAAGGTCCTCGTTGCCGACCCGCAGGACGATGGTGGTGTCTCCGCCGCCGTTTGCCTGCTGGCCGCCGAGCTGCCCGGTGGTCATCGCGGACTGCACCATGGCCTTGGTCATGGCGCTTACCGCAGTCTCAGTCTCGAATGAGGTCGGGAAACCCTCGTGCGAGGTGTATCGGCTGGACGAACCGTCGAACGTGGACGCCGAGGTGGAGCGAGCAAGGTTCTCGGAGTTCTCCAGCATGGACGCCACCTTGGAGCCGTCGAAGCCGTCGCCGATCGCGTTGCCGTAGGCCTTGCCGACGTTCTCGCCGAACTTCGCGGCCTCCTTCGTGGCGTCGAGCGACTGGGCGGTCATGTCGGTGACGGCGTCGGACACCGTCTTGGCGCTGTCGGAGATGCCGATTGCGAAGCCCTCGCCGAAGTAGCCGCCGATTTCCATCGTGACTCGGGACGGTGAGTGAATTCGCAACGCACGACGCATCCTGTTAGCCGCGTTGGTCGCAATGACCTCTGCTGTGTTGTAGATGGTCCAGCGTGTGCTCCACAGGCCGTCATCGAATCCGTAGCCGACATATCGACCGGCGTTCTCGTACCATCCTCGGTAGTCGCGTAGACCGCTCTCGCCGGATGCCGCGACGGAGTGCGCGGCGGAGCTTGCGTTCACGCCGCGAAGTCCATTCTTGAAGCTGTTGCCCAGCGCCCTGCCCGAGTTGCTGGCCGTACCGCTGCCGTTGCGGAAAGCGTTCGCGGCCCTGTTTGACGCGCTGGACGCAGCCGACACCGCGCCGCTGGCGGCGTTCGACAGGCCGCTCCTGTAGCTGTTCATGACGGCGGTTCCGGCACTATGGGCCGTTCCCGTGCTGGAGCGGAAAGCGGACACGACCTTGCTGCTCACGCTGCGTGCCGCGCTTGCTGCGGACTCTGCTCCCGCGCTGATGCCGTCACCGTAGCCGCCGGACATGTTCTTGCCTGCGGACTTCGCCTTGGTGTAGCCCGTGCCCCCGTTGAAGCCCGTGACGGCCTTGTCGCGCACGCCCTGCGCCTTGGACTTTACATTCTCGGCTCCAGCGTTGATGCCGTTGGCGAAGTTGTTCACCATCGTCTCGCCGCTGGTCTTGGCCTGCTTCTTGGCAGACGCGAACTCCTGCGCAGTCTCCTCGGACGTTTTCTTGGCCTCGGACTTGGTGTTCTCCTTCTCGGATTTCACGCCGTCCGTGGCGCCCTTGGCGTTCTTCTTGCCAGCCTCGTTCGACTTGGTAGAGCCAGCGCCGAGTGCGTTGGCGAACGAATCGGTACCGGAGTTCGCGGCGTCCTGGAGCTGCTGGATGAACTGCTTTGACTGCGCGCTGGTCGGGTTGTTGACGACCTCCTGCAGCGCCGTCGCCATCTTCTCGGGTCCGGCGTCGCGAAGCGCCTGAACCATGGAGCTGTTCATGTCCCAGCCCGTGATGGTGCACAGCTGAATCAGGTTGTCGGACCACTGCTGCTGTACGGCGAGGTTGTTGGCGAGGTTGTTGTTGACCGTCTCAAGCGACATGCTCGAACCGGTCTCGATCGCGTCGAAGCTGTTGATGGTCTTCTGCGAGAAGCTGTCAATCTGCTGCGCGACGTTATCGAACGACTGCCCAGTTTCCGCGAGGTGCTGCGCGAACTCCTGCTCGGAGAAGCCCGCCATAGCCAGAGCGTCTTTCAGGTTGTCGTGAGACTGCTCGTACTGCTTGATGGACTCGACGTTGTTCTTGACCTGCTGCTCCTCCTCGGACAGGACCTCGTTGGCCTGCTTGGTGGAGTCCGTCGCCTCTCCCGTGGCGTCGCTCAGGCCGAGGAACCCGAGGACTGCGTTTCCGATGCCGTCGATGATGGGCTGGAGCAACGTCAGGATGCCGCTAAGCGCAGCCATGAACACCATTCCGGGGAACGCGGAGATGGCGGCGTTCAGCAGGCTCTGTGCGGCGGCTCCAGCCGTCTTTGCAACAGTCATGGCGGTCTCTGCGACAGTCATCGCTCCAGTTGCGACGGTGCTCGCGCCTAGCTTGGCCGTGTTTGCGGCAACCTCGGCGCCAGCCTTGAGTTCGGCGGCGGCCATCTTGCCAGCGCCCGCGACGGTCTTGTCCTGACTTGCCGCGTAGTCCATAGCGGCCAGCTTGGCGGAGTTCAGCTTGTCCTTGGACTGCTCCAAGGCAAGGTTGCTCTCGGCAGTCTTTACGCGCATCGCCTGAGTCTTGACGCCAAGTTTCTCGGCGTATGTCGCATTCTCACCGAGAGCGGAACGGGCCTCGTTCAGCTTAGTTCGCTCGTTGGCGAGCGCATCTGCGGCGTCTGCCGTCACGGTCTTTGCGCGCTCGGTCGCCTTTGCAGCGAGTTCGGTCTTGACCTTAGTGATTCCAAGGGCTTCTCCGAGCAGCTGCATGCCAGCCTTGGCGTCGCCAGCGGCGTTCTTGAGGTTAGACTTGAGGTCGGTCGAGAGTAGCTTGACCTTGCCGGAGGACTCGGTTGACTTGCCGCTGATGATTCCGGCCATGACGGTGAAAGCGTTGCCGATTCCCTGTAGGCCTTTGGCGATTCCGTTTGTGATAGCAAGGGCCGTGAGCGCGGCACCGAGCATCGTCGCTGCGACGCGGGCGGGTTCGCTGTTGACCAGAAGCTCCAGCATCACCTGCAGGACGGTGTTGATTGCGCGGAACGCTCCGGCGGCGACAGCGAATGCTCCGTCCGCGAACGCCTCGGCGAGTCGGAGCACGAGCGACGCGCCGATGCCTGCGGCCTGACCGATCTGACCGAGGGCGTCGACGTTGCGCATGAACCAGTCCTGCCAGCTCTGCAGCTCGTCGATGCACAGGTAGATGGCCCCGCGCAGCTTGTCGCCAATCCATGCGACCAGCTGGATTAGCGCCGTGTCTGTGAATCCCTTAATCATGGTGCCGACGCCGTTTATCGCGGCGGAGAGCGTCAGGCACATCTGGGCCGCGAGGTCGAACGACAGCGCGATTGTCTCGGGGAAGTTGAACGCGACGGCGAGCGGCCCCATGATTTCGACAATCTGTCGAACCGTGTTGCTGATAAGGTTCGCAACGCCAGCGATCTCGTTCTTGACGGCGCCGACGATGTCGAGTCCGTCGAACTGGTGCTGGATGGCCTTTGCGAGGACCTTGAAGTCGTCGACGAGCGGCTGGAACGCCTTTCCGATGCGGTTCAGCATGTCCATTATCTCGTCGTACAGCTTGTCGCTCAGGCCGTCGCCGAGCGCCCAGTCGTAGTCATCGAGCTTGATGTCGGAGATGTTCGGTGCGCCGCCGCCACCGCCTGCGCCGCCACCGCCGCCACCGGAACCGCCCGAACCGGAGCCGCTTGAGGTCTCGTTGAACTTGTTGATTTCGTCGAACCCCATGAGCTGGCGCTTCAGTTCCTCGACCTGCTTTGCGGCCTTTCCTGCCTTGTTGCCAGCGCCTCCGGCGGCGTTACCGGCATTGTCGATGGCGTCTGCGGCGTCATCCGCCGCTGCGGCGGTGCCCTCGTAGGCGCCGCCGTCACCGAAGCCCATGTTGGCGATGGCAGTGCCGCCGGTCACCTTGGCGAGCAGGTTTGCGAGCGTGGCAACTGCCTTGACGACAGCGACGGCCACCGGGATGATGGCCTGCAGCATCGGCAGGAACACGTTGCCGATCACCTGAGCGGCGGTCTGCATCTGGCTCTTGAGGACTCGGATTTGGTTAGCGGGGGACGAGATGGTCTTGGCGAGGTCGCCGTGCGCCCAGCTGACCTGCGACATTATCGCCTTGTAGCGGAGCATGGCCTTCTCGGCCTGCGTCATGTTCGACACCTGCTCGTTGAGGCCCATGTTGTAGGCCTCCTGCTGGAGGCGTGCCGTCGTCAGGTCGTAGCCCAGCGCTCGCAGCGGCTCAATCTCTCCGGCGAGGCCGGAACGGACCTTCTCGAACGCCTCGTCGTTCGTGATGTTGAAGAAGGACGCGAGGTCGTAGGACAGCTGCGTGAGTCCCTTGGACATGGTGTACGCGTTGTTGGCCGCGACGCCCATGCCCTGCGCCATGGTCATGAAGGTGCCCTGGTTTTTCAGGAACTCGCCCGAGTTGATGCCGAGCGCGTCCTTCACCGCGTCCGCGTACTCATGCGCGGTGGCGGCGTACTGGCCGAGCGAGGTGTCGGCGAGGTTGATATTCTCGATGTAGCGGTTGGACTGGTCGACGCAGTAGGCGATGCCCTGCCCGACCTTGTAGAAGGTCGAGGCGACGGTCGCCACGGCACGGATAACCGATGCCGAGGTTCGCAGTTTGGAGATGAAGCTGTCAAGCGAGGACTCGGCCTGCTTGGTGCCGCTGGCCGCGCTCGCGCCGAAACTCTTGGACGCGCTCTTGATTGTCCTGAAACCGGACGCGACGCTTGCGAACTTCTCCGGGAGCTTGCCCAGCGAGTCGTTGATCGCATCGCAGGCGGCGCGGAAGGACGTCATGTCCATCTTGTCGAGCGACGCGGCAAGCTCGGGGAGCTTCTTGAGCGCGTTGACAGTGGTTCCCAAGTTGGACCTCGGCAGGGCGCTCAGCTCCGCGAGCGAGGTGTACAGGCTGTGGAACTTGGTCGCGTCGAAGCTGACCTGGTTCATCTCCGCGACCGAGGCGGCGATTTTCCTGATTTGGTTGGCGATGCTGGAGGACAGCTTGAGTCCGCTAAGCGAGCGGACGGAGTTGACCGTCTCGCGCACCCGGGCGGAGCTGTTCATCTGGGACGCGGCCGACACGATAGCGGAGACGTTCTTCGCCACGGTGGACGAAATCTTGATTCCCTGCAGCTGTCGGACGGCGTCCGCCACTGCGGCGATGTTCTTGCTGTCCACGCGGGCGGACGACAACTTGCCGATGCCGTCCGCTACCTTGGACAGCGACGTGCCGACGCCGCGAGTTCCGGTCTTGAGTTCTTTTACGTCATCGGCTAGGCCTCTGACGGCGCTGCGGGCGTTGTCCGCCTTGGTCTCGATAGAGATTCGCAGCTGGTCGATGCTGGCTTCTGCCACGGCTACCCCATTTCTGGGGGCGCAATCCCGCCGTGCTTACATCAGGCAGGCCCATGTCCCATGAGCCATAGAGCCATTTTCTCGTGCGCTGCCTTCTCCTCGTGCGCCGCAGTCTCCTCGGGAGTCCTAGACGACGTGATGCCGTAAGGCTCCTCCGGGTAAGGCTCGGGGTCGGCATTCTTGACGAACGGGTTGAGCGCCGGGACCAGCGAGGCGATGGAGTTGTAGACATAGAGTCCCATCTGCCAGCGCTCCCACTCCCCTCGCTCGTCGCGCTGCCGCTGGGACTCCTTGAAGGCGGCATAGAGCCAAGGGTCTCCGTCCCAGTACTGCTCGACGGTCATCCCGAATGAAATGGCAGAGGGGAGCGCCATGTCGAACGCGTGTCCAAGAGGACACTCGCCCGTATAGCGCTCCCCTCCATCGGAAGGTTTCTTATCTTCCCCGGCTAGACCAGACGGAACTTCATTCGGGACTCGGTAGGGTTTTCGATAAGTGCGGTCATCGGCTGGTTGAACAGCGCGATAAGCAACGCGATCATGTACGGCTTGTCCTCGATACCCTGCCAGATGCCAAGAACCTCGTTGAAGGTAATCTTGGGCTGCTCCTTCTTGAAAGCGGGCAGAACGAAGTCGCTGATGAACTTCTCAAGGGAGGTCAGGGTGCTGTGAGAGAGCATTTCGGTGGCGTACTGCGACGTGATGCCCTTCTTCTCCATGTCCTTGACCATCTTGCGGGAGTAGCACAGGGTGTACTCGGTGCCGGTCTCCTCGTCCTCGATGACGATCTTGTCGTGGCCCTTGATGTCCTCAAGCGCCTTTGCGGCGATGTTGATGTCCTCGGCGTTCTCGGTTGCCTCGATGTTCTCGGTGTTCTCGTCCATGTCTTACCTTTCTTTCGGTTTGCAATCCCTATCGGTTCGGTTCTGTCTAGGCAGCGTCCGGCAGGAGCTTGGGTGCGGTCACGGTCGAGACGACGATGGTGGTCTCGCGGACCTTGTCGACCTCGCCGCCGTTCTCGTAGTAGCTCAGGCCGCCCTGCCAGTAGTAGATGCCGTCGTGGCCGTCGGGCTTTCCAGCCTCGTTGACGCCCATGACGATTGCCCACCACTCGCCCTCGCCAAGCTTCTCAAGTTCAGCGAGCTTGGTGGAATCGCCCTTGGTGTAGTTGGCGGTCATCTTGACGGCCTCCAGCTTCTTGACGCCCTTGATGCTCTTCTGGGTGTCGTCGGCGAGCGTGGTGGCGTCGAGGTTGTTAGGCTCGCCGCCGAGGTCGCTGTAGCTCTTGATGTTCACGACGTTCTCGGCCTTGGCGAAGTCGGCCGCAGTGGGGGCGGCGGTCAGGCCCTTAAAGTGGAAGAAATAGGTGTTGATGGTTGCGGTGGGAGTGGTGGATGCAGCTACTGCCATGTATTTTCCTTTCAAGTTACCAAGGCGCAACGGTGCCCGACTTGTCGAGCTTTGCGCGCCAAGTCGCAGCGAGACGGCGGACGCTGGGGTCGGCATCGGCAACTTCCGTCCAATTCGACCTGCGGAAACCGCAACGGGCCAGCGCCTCGTCCGCTGCAACCAGGATGTTTCGTGCCTCGAAAACGCTCGTGCCGGAAAACGACTGGGCGTCTACCGCCGTCCGCGTCCACAGCTCCACGCCGGAGCTGTCGCGCGTGCTCTCGTCCTCTCCGGGGAACCGGAACTGAACTAGGAGTGCGGGCAGTTTCGAGTCCTTTGAGTTGATCGCGCTGGAGGTGACGGTGCATTTCGGGTACCTCTTGGTCACCTCTTGGCGCACGTAGTTGAAGATTCGGGTGGAGTGGTCGTTCATGACTTGAAAATCCTCTTGGCGGTATTGACGACCTCGGAACGCGCCTCGTCCGCACCGGCGCCCATGAATCGGCTTGCGATGTGGCCGTGCGTGAAGCCGAAAGAGCCGTCGTCCTTCGGGTATCTTTAATCACATATTCCCAGCTTCCTTTCTTGCCAAGATATGCTTTCCTGCTGC
>OLRS01001815.1_pt1 | contig 19082 bp, 16 predicted proteins | sample 1673171 | NCBI WGS metagenome assembly OLRS01 (sample SAMEA3136762, study PRJEB25190) | human gut metagenome | biome: human gut; feature: human-associated habitat; material: faeces | place: Austria | collected 2013
GCTGCTTGAACAATTTTTACTTCAGAATATTGTCTAACTTTTTGGGGTCACTTCAAACGGCGCGATGCTGGGCTTCTTACTTAATTCCATTCCTCAGCCAAGAGGAAATCACGGATATTCCGGTGCTTGATCCCGTTTCGGCTCATGTCGAACTCATCGAGAGAAACAACGTACTTCGGGAAGTTATCGCGGATGTTGTCATACGCGCCGAACTCGCGGTTGACCGTTTCGTCGGAGGCGAGCAGATAGCACACCTGAACGTACAGCTTTTCGCCGCGCTTGTTGCATACAAAATCAATTTCCTTATCGCCTGTTCTGCCGACAGTCACTTCATAACCCCGGCGCAGCAGTTCAAGATAGACGATGTTTTCCAAAATGAGGTTGATGTCCCGCATATTGCCGCCAAAGACCGCCTCGCGGATGCCGTGATCGGCAATATAATACTTCTCATTGGAGGCAAGGATCTGTTTGCCCTGCAAGTCCTCCCGCTTCACCTGATAGAAAAGGTACGCCTCGCAGCAGTATTTGATATAGTTCAGAATTGTTTCCGGGGCGACGGTGCGCTGCTCGTTTTTCAGGAACTTTGCAAGAGAGGTCGCCGAGAAGGTCGTTCCCACATTGGCGATCACATAGGCAATGATCCGTTCCAGCAAATCTACATCCCGGATTTTATTCCGCTTCACGATGTCCTTGAGTTGGACAGAGTTGAACAGATCATGAAGATATTGCTTAGACGGAGCATCTGCATAGCGGAGGTTTGCGAGGTAGGGCATCCCTCCGGCAAGCAGATACTTTTGGAAACACTGCTGGATGGACGCATCGGGGGCAATTGAGCGGTACAGCTCCATGAACTCCCCGAAGGAGAACGGATAGATCACAAACTCCACATACCGACCGCCCAAATAGGTCGCAAGCTCACCGGACAGCAGCTTTGCATTCGAGCCGGTGATGTAGATATCACAGTCAAGTGAAACGCGGAGAGAGTTGATGCACTTCTCCCAGTCCTTGACCTCCTGAATCTCATCGAAAAAGAGATAGACCTTGCCTTCTATTTCTGCGGCTCTTGCGGTGATCTCATCATGCAAAGCCTGCGCGGTTTGCAGGTGGGAATAGCTCATATCTTCAAAGTTGATGGAGATAAACTGCGCCCGGCTGACGCCGGACTCCGCAAGCTCCTGCTGAATCAGCTCCAACATGACCGACTTTCCGCAGCGGCGGATACCGGTCATGACCTTGACCAGCTCCGTTCCGATGAACGGACGGATACGGCTCATATACAGTTCGCGTTTAATCATAAAACTTCACCCTCCTTCCGTGGCTGACCACAGTATATCACATTTACGATTGAAACTCAATGGATAAATTGCAAAAATATAAGTTATAACTGACAAAATACAAAATTCGACAAATGATTTCAGATAAGGCTTTGCTATTCAAGCAAAGCCCTGCAAAGGTAAGATTCCACCCTTTATTGGCACACGAAATGCCGTTATCACAAGGTGGAGTGGCAAGATAGGCAGGAAATCCAAGCGACGTACTGGCGATATTTTTCTCCATATTCGCCCCGAAATGCAGCAGAAAATGAAACAACCATCGGCATATCCGTTGGACGGTCATGCCGATGGCTGTGTGTTCCATCAGAGCTTTCATTCGATTTTTGGGGGGCGGTAGTAGTGTGTCATTTTCGCGTCTGCAATCCGATTTTCCATACACCATTTTTACACCATTTCGGCGTGGAGTAGTATGGAATTGCATGAAGTTATATAGTGGACATTTGTGCAGAAAATACGCTGAAATCAAGAATTATCGGTATTTATGGAGTACTATTGAGATATAGAATCAGGTGAATCGCCCTCGATACCTAATTTCATATTCCAAAATTCTCCTTTATTATCGTTATTTTATGTTGTCTGATTTTGGGGTTGCCCCCTCATTTTTGACGGTAAGAGTACGCTTCTCCCAGTGGATGGCGGCCCCAATCAAACCAATCAGTCACCCGTGCGCAGCCCGGTTCCCAACAGTAGAGCATATGGCCGGTGGTTGTGGGGTTCTTTTGCTTGGCTTCGGGCAGCGACTTGCAGTATTTTCTCGCCGTTCCCCATCTTTGGTATAGCATCTTGCGGAATATAACCCGTCCTTTCTTTGGCGTATGCCTTTTCCGCATTCTTTTCGCTTTAGGGTTTTTACCCATAGTGGACTCCTTTTCAAAGCGGGAATCCAACGCGATATTGAAATTATAGCACATGAAATTCCTATTTTCAACGGCATTGCCTCTCTTAAATGATCAGCTTGCTGCAGATGCAGGCTTCAAATTCCTTGCGTTTGACCCATTTCTTTAACCCCACATACAACACAAAAGGGCAGTGGGGCTGTTTGAGCATGGCATCAACGGCAACCTCCAATCTATGCGGTATTGCCGCGCAGATAGAAGGTTTTTGCCTGGCTGAAAATAAAAGCGGATAAACTTGAACTTAATGACGTAATATGGTACAATTTTATTAAATACATCGCAGGGGGCATCCTTATGAAAGAGATTCAATGGCGAGATTCGACCCCGGAGTCGGTTCGGCAGACGGGAACACCCAGCACTGCAAAAGAAAATCTTCGTTTGCATGGCGTTGCATATACAACTATGACTGCAAATAAGCATACCACATTATTTGATGGCGGCGTCGTGAAGCAGGTCACTACCCCGTTGCAAGTTGTGGCAGACGATGATACACAAGAAGTCCAGCTGCTGAATCTCTACCCGGACATTCGCTATCAGACGATTGACGGTTTCGGCGGCGCCATTACCGAAGCTGCCGGTTCGGTGCTGCGGCAGATGCCGGAAGAAACAGCAGAAAAAATTCTGCGGGGATATTTTGGACCGGAGGGACTGCGGTACAGTTTTGTTCGCACCCATCTTGACAGCTGTGATTTCTCGCTGGGAAATTATTCTGCTGTGACGGATCCACAGGATAAAGAATTCAAGACCTTTTCGCTGGCACGAGACGAAAAATACATTCTGCCCTATATCCGGTTGGCAGAGCAGTATGCCGGTCATAAAATCGGTGTAATGCTTACGCCGTGGTCTCCACCTGCGTTCATGAAAACCAACAACGACCGCAACCACGGCGGAAAGCTCCTGCCGGAGTATGCTGATGCGTGGGCAAACTATATCTGCCGCTATATTCGGGAATATGAAAACCGTGGCATCACGGTAGAATTTTTGACTGTGCAGAATGAACCCCATGCTACGCAGACATGGGATAGCTGCCGCTACACGCATGAGGAAGAACGCGAATTTCTTGAAAAGCATCTGTACCCTGCATTGCAGAAAGCCGGATTGGAAAAAATCAAAATCAATCTGTGGGACCACAACAAAGAGCGTTTGTTCGAATGTGCAAGCACTTGCGTTACCGCAAGCACCAATGCAATGATTGACGGTTTCGCCTTCCATTGGTACAGCGGTGACCACTTCGATGCGGTACGCCTTGTGCGCGAGCAATATCCTGATAAACGGTTGATTTTTACGGAAGGATGCATTGAATATTCTTTTCGGGATAAAGATCAGCTAAAAAATGCGCAGATTTACGCACACGATATGATTGGAAATTTTAACGCCGGTATGAATCTGTTCTTTGATTGGAACATCGTGCTGGATGAAAAGGGCGGCCCGAACCACGTTTCCAATCTTTGCGATGCGCCGATCATGTGCAATCCAAATACAAAGGAAGTTGAGTATAAGTTATCGTACTACTACATTGCACAGTTCAGCCATTATGTATTGCCGGGAGCAAAGCGGATTGCGGCAACCTGCTACACGGACAAGCTGGAGACAGTGTCCTTCGTGAATCCCGACGGCACATTCGCAGTCGTGCTGCTGAACCGAACGGAACAATGTATGCCGGTCACACTGCGCATCAAGGGCAGCCTTGTTGCCTGTGAGATCGAGGCCAACTCTATGACAACGATCGTATGTGCGGCCAAAGGCGCCGCCATCGACTGATAATACACAATCAATTTTATGGATAACCAGTTATTGCAGATACAAAACAGAAGCTGCCGTATCTATGGTGATACTGGCGCCGAATACTTGCTGCTGCAAATGGCGGACGAACACGATTTTGCCGGGATGGCGCGGGAAGTGGAAGCTATACATCGGCAAACCGCACAACCATTTTTGCTGGCCGCTGTCCAAGTCGAAAACTGGAACGATGATTTGTCGCCTTGGCCTGCGCCGCTTGTGTGGGGCAAGCAGGGCTTCGGCGGCAGGGCGGGGGACACGCTTGCATGGCTGGAACAGGCTGTGCCGCGCATCTGCCGACAGTATTCTATAAAGGAAGATGGCAAGGCTATTTTGGGCGGCTACTCACTGGCCGGGTTGTTTGCACTGTGGGCGGCAACACAGACAGATGCGCTGTATGGCGTGGCGGCAGCTTCGCCGTCCGTATGGTTTCCCGGCTGGTCAGAATACGAAGCGGCGCACCCTATCCAAGCGCAGCGTGTTTACCTCAGCCTTGGTGACCGCGAGGAACATACCAAAAATCAGACTATGGCGGCGGTGGGCGATAACATCCGCGCCCTGCACACCGCCCTGACCCGGCGCGGCACAGACAGCGCGCTGGAATGGAATGCAGGCGGCCACTTCAAAGATGCAGACTTGCGGACGGCAAGGGCATTTGTTTGGGTTATGGAAGGAAAACAATAAAGTGACGATTCTTATTGATGCCGATGGCTGCCCGGTGGTGGATTTGACTGTGCAGACAGCCGCAAAGTACAAAGTACCCGTACTGATCCTATGCGATACCGCCCACCAAGTCCAGCGTGACGGCGCACAGACATTGACCTTTGACAAAGGTGCCGACAGCGTAGATTTCGCGCTGGTGAACCGTGTACACCCCGGCGATCTTGTAATTACGCAGGATTACGGGCTGGCAAGTATGTGTCTGGCACGCCGCGCCCGCGTGCTGAACCAAAACGGCTTAGAGTATACGCCCGAAAATATAGACGGCCTGCTGTTCCGCCGCCACGAAAACAAAAAGCTCCTCCTTGCCGGAAAGTACCCTAAAGGAACACCCAAGCGAACGAAGGAGCAGGACATAACATATAGAAACGCCTTAGGAAGAATTTTGCAGACTGTGTAAAATTCTTCCTAAGGCGTCTGAAAATGGTGGAAATGTTATTACAAATGAATCTGGTTCTTAATACAAGCGACCGTAAACCTACATCTACACCTCGTCAGCTCGAATTTTATGCCAAACGGGAACAACGCTCTTTTTCTCTTGCATAAGTTTATACATCGTTTGGCGTAAGATTGGCGTATGGCATGATTTCAGTTAGAAGCCCGCCAAAAGAAAAAGCCTGAAATTTCTCGTATCATCAAGAAATTTCAGGCTTTTTTGTGCTCAAATTGACAATTTACTGGTCAATCGGCTTCATCGTGGGGAACAGCAGCACGTCACGGATCGACGCGCTGTCGGTCAGCAGCATGACCAGACGATCCACGCCGAAGCCGAGGCCGCCCGTAGGGGGCAGACCGTACTCAAGGGCGTTGACGTAGTCGTAGTCGACCTGGGCCTTGCAGTCAGGCTCAATGGCCTTGCGCTCAGCGACCTGGCGCTCGAAGCGGGCCTTCTGGTCGATGGGGTCGTTCAGCTCGCTGAATGCGTTGCCGTACTCGGTGCAGTCGATGAAATACTCAAAGCGCTCGGTGAAAGCCGGGTCGGTGGGCTTGCGTTTGGCCAGCGGGCTGATCTCGACGGGGTAGTCATAGATGAAGGTGGGCTGGATGAGCTTATCCTCGACAAAGGCGTCGAAGAACTCGGCCAGGATTGCGCCCTTTGTCGGGACCTCGGGCAGCTCTACATGATGTGCCTTGGCGGCAGCGATGGCATCCTCGTCGGTTTTCCAGTCGTTGAAGTCAACGCCGGAATACTTCTTGACGGCCTCGACCATCGTCAGGCGTTCCCAGTGACCCATATCGATCTGCTTGCCCTGGTAGGTGATCTCAAGGCTGCCGCAGACCTTGAGGGCCAGGCGCTTGTACATCTCCTCGACCAGATCCATCATGCCGTGGAAGTCGGTGAATGCCTGGTACAGCTCGATGGTCGTGAACTCAGGGTTATGCTTGGGATCCATGCCCTCGTTGCGGAAGATGCGGCCAACCTCATACACGCGGTCCATGCCGCCCACGATCAGGCGCTTGAGGTACAGCTCGGTCTCAATGCGCAGGACCATGTCCATGTTCAGGGTGTTGTGGTGGGTGTAGAAGGGGCGGGCGGACGCGCCGATCTCGAACGGGGTCAGGATGGGGGTGTCGACCTCCAGGAAGCCCTTTTCGTCCAGATAGGCGCGGATTTCCTTCAAAATCAGGCTGCGCTTGACAAAAGTGTCCTTGACCTCGGGGTTCATGATGAGGTCAACGTAGCGCTGGCGGTAACGCGCCTCGCGGTCCGTCAGGCCGTGGAACTTCTCGGGCAGGGGCAGCAGACTCTTGGAGAGCAGCGTCAGCTCGGAGATGCGGACAGAAATCTCGCCCATCTTCGTGCGGAACACCTCGCCCTTGACGCCGATGATGTCACCGATATCCAGCTTCTTAAAGGCGGCGTAGGCTTCATCGCCCAGCAGGTCGCGCTTGACAAAAATCTGGATGTCGCCCTTCTGGTCGCGCAGATGGGCAAAGCTGGCCTTGCCCATGATGCGCTTGGACATCATGCGGCCAGCCAGAGAGACGATCTTTCCGGTCTCAGCCTCGGCAGGAAGGTCAGCAAACTCATTTTTGAGGTCGGCCGAGTACGCATCCTGCGCATATTTGGTGATTTCAAAGGGGTTATGACCGGCTTCGCACAGGTCTGCCAGCTTCTGGCGGCGCACAGCGGCCTGCTGGGTCAGCTCCTGCTCGGTCTGGGGCTTATTCTGCTCCATGTGAGATCGTCCTTTCGTGATTTTTAATTCTGTTGATATGGGTTGCTTGTAGGGGTCGATGCAATCATCCGCCCCTTCAGAATTTATTGGGGATTATTACTTCGAGCGGCTGACTTCCAGCAGCTTGTACGTGATAATGTTGCCGTTGGGCAGGGTGACATCAACGCTGTCGCCGACCTTGCAGCCAATCAGAGCCGCGCCGACGGGGCTCTCGTCGCTGATGCGGTTCAGATCCATGTCAGCCTCGGTGGAGCCGGTCAGGTCGTACTCCTCGGCGTCCTCCAGGTCATCGCCCTCGGCCAGGATCTTGACGTGCATACCGATGGAGGCGGTGTCGTTGGACAACTCGCTCTCATCCATGATACGGGCCAGCTTCAGGGTAGCCTCCAGGTCGGCAATGCGGGCCTCCACAGAAGCCTGCTCCTCCTTGGCGGCGTCGTACTCGGCATTCTCGCTCAAGTCGCCGTAACCGCGGGCGACCTTGATCTTGTCGGCAACTTCCTTACGCTTGACGGTGCGCAGGTTTTCCAGCTCCTGCTCCAGTTTATTATAACCCTCTCGGGTAACGACAACTTCTTTAGCCATAGCAGTGTCTCCTAACGTAAAATGGATAGTAAAAGATGTGCGGCACCAACTGGGGAGCCGCACTAACTTATATATTATACGGGTTCAAAACGGATTTGTCAAGGCACAGCGTCATTTATCCAGCTGCAAAAGGCCAACCTTACGGTAGACCTTGCTGACAGTGCGGTTGGCCAGGCGGGAGGCACGCTCCGCACCGTTCTTGAGGACCTCGTCCACGTAGGCCTTGTCGGCCAGAATGCGGGCATACTCAGCCTGCACGGGGGCCAGCGCGTCGGCGGTGACCTCAGCCACGGCCAATTTGAAGTCACCGTAGCCCTTTCCCTCAAACTCGGCAGCGATCTCGTCGTTGGGCTTGCCCGTGAAGGTGCTGTAAATGCACATCAGGTTGGACACGCCGGGCTTTGTCTCGCGGTCAAAGCGGACTACGCCGTCGGAGTCGGTCACGGCGCGCTTGAACTTGCGCACGATGGCATCCTTGTCATCGGTCATCAGGATAAAGCTGTTGATGTTCGTGTCGGACTTGCTCATCTTCTTGGTCGGCTCGGCCAGCGACATGATCTTGGCGCCCGCGGCGGGCACGTAGCCCTCGGGCAGAGTGAAGGTATCGCCGTAAATGCCGTTGAAACGGCCTGCGATGTCGCGGGCAATTTCCAGATGCTGGGTCTGATCCTGCCCCACGGGCACGAGGTCGGCATTGTAGATGAGGATGTCCGCTGCCATCAGCACGGGGTAGGTGAACAGACCGCCGTTGACGTTGTCGGGGTGCTTGGCGCTCTTATCCTTGAACTGGGTCATACGCGACAGCTCACCAAACTGCGTGTTGCAGGCCAGCACCCAGGCAAGCTCGGTGTGCGCGGGCACATGGCTCTGTACAAACAGAACGTGCTCCTTCGGGTCGATGCCTACGGCCAGCAGCAGGGCGGCCAGCTCACGGGTGCGGCGGCGCAGGTCTGCGGGCACCTGGCGCACGGTCAGGCTGTGCAGGTCGGCCACCATGTACAGGCAGTCGTAATCGGACTGCAAGAGGGCCCAGTTGCGCACCGCGCCGATGTAGTTGCCCAGGGTCGGCGTGCCGGTGGGCTGAATGCCCGAAAGAATGCGTTTACGTTTTTCTTCTGCCATTATGATGTATCTCCCTTGTAAGCCGTTCTGCCCACGGCGGGCAGGTGGCTTCTTCCTTTATTTATATACTATAAAATATAATCAAACAGCGGACATTTGTCAATGTTTCTGCGCACGGAAGTCCGTAAAATTCACAGCTTCACCCTGATAAAGTCGTGCTCCACAGCGGGAAGGATTTTTTCAATCAAATCCTTTGTCCGCAGCCGCAGGCTGGACGTGTTGATGCAGGGGTGACAGCCCACAAACTCGCTGTTCAGCACATCCTCGTCGATCAGCAGCTGCACGCGGTGCCCGGTGTCATTCATCAATCCCAGCACGCTGACCGAGCCGGGCGTAATATCCAGAAACTTTTCCATGTATTCCGGCTTGGCAAAGGACAGGCGCGCCGCGCCGATCTGTGCAGACAGATCCTTTGTATGGAAAACCTTCGTGTCCGGGATCATCAGCAGATAAAAGGCTGTTTCCTGTCGATTACACAGGAACAGATTCTTGCAGATGACCGCCTGCAGCGTCTGGTCGATTTCTTGACAGACCTCCATTGTCATAGCCGGTGCGTGGTCGACCCTCTCGTATGCCACACCCAGCCGGTCCAGCAGGTCGTAGGTGCGGATCTCCTTTTCCAATCGGCCCGCCGTGTCCGCAGGCCGCCCCTTTTGCAGCTCCATTCCAAAGCCCCCTTGCGTTTTCTCCCATTATAGCAGTCTTTCCGCGTTTTGCAAAGTGGGGAAAAATGTGTTATACTGAGTCGGATGCCAGACTGACCCGTAAATGATATTTTAGAAAAATGGGATTTTGCTATGAAAAAGATTTTATTCATCTGCCACGGCAACATCTGCCGCAGTCCGATGGCGGAGTTTGTGATGAAGGATATGGCCGCTAAGGCCGGGGCAGGGGAGCGGTTCGTCATTGACTCTGCGGCGACAAGCACCGAGGAGCTCGGCAACCCGGTCTACCCACCCGCGCGGCGGGAGCTGGCGGCGCATGGCGTGGTCTGCGGGCCGCACACGGCGCGGCAGATGACGCGGGCGGACTACGACAAATACGACCTGCTCATCGGGATGGACAGCGCCAACATCCGCAATATGACCCGCATCTGCGGCGGCGACCCGGCGGGCAAAATCCACCGTCTGCTCGACTACACCGCCCGCCCCGGCGACGTGGCCGACCCGTGGTACACGGGTGATTTTTCGACCACCTGGCGGGACGTTGCGGAAGGCTGCCGCGCTCTTTTGAAGGCAATCACCTCGCAAGCCATGTAAAAACATTGCATTTATGTGCGATATGTGCTATGATATTAAAGGATTATTTCCATCCAGTCAAGTTCAATCCGAAAGGAAAGAGTGTATACAATGGGAAAATACTTTGGTACTGACGGCTTCCGCGGGGAGGCCGGTGTCACCCTGACCGCCGACCATGCCTACAAGGTTGGCCGCTTCCTCGGTTGGTATTACGGTATGCTGCGCCAGCGCAACGGCGAGGCCACCACGCCGCGCATCGTCATCGGCAAAGATACCCGCCGCAGCTCCTACATGTTTGAGTACAGCCTCGTCGCAGGCCTGACGGCTTCCGGCGCGGACGCCTACCTGCTGCATGTCACCACCACGCCCAGCGTCGCATATATTGCCCGCGTGGACGACTTTGACTGCGGCATCATGATCTCCGCCAGCCACAACCCCTATTATGACAACGGCATCAAGCTCATCGACTGCTACGGCGAGAAGATGGACGAGGAAACGCTGCTGCTCGTCGAGGATTACCTCGACGGCAAGCTGCACGTCTTTGACCAGGATTGGCCCGAGTTGCCGTTTGCCAGCCGTGACCACGTCGGCTGCACCGTCGACTACGTCAGCGGACGCAACCGCTACATGGGATACCTGATCTCTCTGGGTATTTACTCCTTCAGGGGAATCAAGGTCGGCCTGGACTGCGCCAACGGTTCCAGCTGGAACATTGCCAAGAGCATTTTTGATGCTCTCGGTGCAGACACCTACGTCATCAACAACAAGCCCAATGGCCTGAATATCAACCTGAACGCCGGCTCCACCCACATTGAGGGTCTGCAGAAGTTCGTCGTGGAGAACCACCTCGACATCGGCTTTGCCTACGACGGCGACGCCGACCGCTGCCTCTGCGTGGATGAGAAGGGCAACGTCATCACCGGCGACCACATCCTGTACATTTACGGCTGCTACATGAAAGAGCGCGGCAAGCTGCTGATGAACACCGTCGTCACCACCGTCATGTCCAACTTCGGTCTGTACAAAGCGTTCGACGAGCAGGGCATCGGCTACGCCAAGACTGCCGTCGGTGACAAGTATGTTTATGAGTACATGGCCAAAAACGGCTGCCGCATCGGCGGCGAGCAGAGCGGCCACATCATCTTCTCCAAGTACGCCAGCACCGGCGACGGCATCCTGACGAGCCTGAAGATGATGGAGGTCATGCTGGCCAAGAAGAAGCCGATGAGCGAGCTGGCCGCACCGCTGAAGATCTATCCGCAGGTGCTGAAGAACGTCAAGGTCACCGACAAGAAGGCCGCGCAGGATGACGCCGATGTGCAGGCCGCCGTCAAGGCCGTAGGCGAGGCTCTGGGCGACACAGGCCGCATCCTGGTCCGTGAGTCCGGCACCGAGCCGGTGGTCCGCGTCATGGTCGAGGCTCCCGAGCACGAGACCTGCGAAAAGTACGTCCAGCAGGTCGTGGACGTCATCAAGGCCAAGGGCTACGCGATTTAATTTGTTGTAAAATTTTACACCGCGCTGTGGAGAATCCGCAGCGCGGTGTTTTAATTTCACTCCCGGCAAAAAAACGCCCGCACGTCACAAAAACATGACGTGCGGGCGTTTATTATGCCTTTACTTTAAGAGCAATCGCTCAGAAAGAGCAATCGCTCAGATTACAGCTGCGGGCCGGCAGAGACCAGAGCCTTGCCGTGCTCGTTGCCTTCGTACTTGGCGAAGTTCTTGATGAAGCGGCCTGCCAGGTCCTCAGCCTTCTTGTTCCACTCAGCAGCATCTGCATAGGTGTCACGAGGATCGAGGATAGCGGGATCAACGCCGGGCAGAGAAGTGGGAACTTCGAAATCGAAGTACGGGATCTTCTTGGTCGGGGCTTCGTTGATAGCGCCGCTCAGGATAGCGTCGATGATGCCGCGGGTATCCTTGATGGAGATACGCTTGCCAGTGCCGTTCCAGCCAGTGTTGACCAGGTAAGCCTTAGCGCCGCTCTTTTCCATCTTCTTGACCAGCTCTTCAGCATACTTGGTGGGATGCAGTTCCAGGAATGCCTGGCCGAAGCAAGCGGAGAAGGTCGGGGTGGGCTCGGTGATGCCGCGCTCGGTGCCGGCCAGCTTTGCGGTAAAGCCAGACAGGAAGTAGTACTGGGTCTGAGCCGGGGTCAGGATGGAGACCGGGGGCAGAACGCCGAATGCGTCAGCAGACAGGAAGATAACATTCTTGGCTGCCGGAGCAGAAGAAATCGGGCGAACGATGTTCTGGATGTGGTTGATGGGGTAGGAAACACGGGTGTTCTCGGTTACGCTCTTATCAGCGAAATCGATCTTGCCTTCGGCGTCGAGGGAGACGTTCTCCAGCAGAGCGTTGCGCTTGATGGCGTTGTAGATGTCAGGCTCAGAATCTTTGTCCAGGTTGATGACTTTGGCGTAGCAGCCACCCTCAAAGTTGAAGACGCCGTTGTCGTCCCAGCCGTGCTCGTCGTCGCCGATCAGCAGGCGCTTCGGGTCGGTGGACAGAGTGGTCTTGCCGGTGCCGGACAGACCGAAGAAGATGGCAGTGTTCTTGCCCTCCTTATCGGTGTTGGCAGAGCAGTGCATGGAGGCCATGCCCTTCAGCGGCAGGAAGTAGTTCATCATGGAGAACATGCCCTTCTTCATCTCGCCGCCGTACCAGGTGTTGATGATGACCTGCTCCTTGCTGGTGATGTTGAAGGCGACGCAGGTCTCGCTGTTCAGGCCCAGCTCCTTGTAGTTCTCAACCTTAGCCTTGGAGGCGTTGTAAACAACGAAGTCAGGCTCAAAATTAGCCAGCTCCTCAGCGGTGGGCTTGATAAACATGTTGGTGACAAAGTGTGCCTGCCAGGCCACCTCCACGATGAAGCGGATAGCCATGCGGGTGTCCTTGTTGGCGCCGCAGAAGGCATCGACGACGAACAGGCGCTTGTTGCACAGCTCCTTCTTGGCGATGTCCTTCACGGCAGACCAGGTCTGCTCGGTCATGGGGTGGTTGTCGTTCTTGTACTCGTCGCTGGTCCACCAAACGGTGTCCTTGGAGTTCTCGTCCACGACGATGTACTTGTCCTTGGGGGAACGGCCGGTGTAAACGCCGGTCATGACATTGACAGCGCCCAGCTCGGTGACCTGGCCCTTCTCATAGCCGGTCAGCTCGGGTTTGGTCTCCTCCTCGAACAGCATCTCATAAGAGGGGTTATGCACGATCTCGGTCGTGCCGGTAATGCCATACTTAGTCAAATCCAGATTTGCCATGTTTACATATACCTCTTTCTCTATACTTTTGGCTGAATGGGGGACAAGGGGACTAAGTCAGCCTCCTAGTGCCCCATCCTGACATTTATTATACAAAGATTTCGGCATAAAAGCAAGTTCAAATTCTTTCAAAGATTGTGACATTATTGTAAAATAGTTTGAATTTTACATATTGTATCCCCGTAGGAGCGGATTCTATATCCGCCCGTGCGTTGCAGGTGTACCAGCAAAAAAGGACGCACCCTCCGGCACGTCCCTTCTCAATATTATTTACGCAATTTACGCATCCGAGCGCGAATACGCATTCTTCATGCCGCTGCTCAGCTCAAACAGGACCTTATTCAGGGCGTCCGTCGTCTCGGCCCTGACCATAGCGGCCAACTCCTCGTTGGCCTTGGTGCGCAGGGCGGCACGGGCGGCGGGGTCGGCCTCGCCGCGCTGGGCATCGTCATAGGTGTTGATGATGCCGTTGGCTTTGCTGCCGACGCTCAGCGTGTAGCGCTCGATGTGGAACACCGATTTTGCGTAGGACGCATCGGCCATGGCGGCCAGCAGACGGCTGGCCCAGTAGAAGTTGTCGGTGGAGACATCGCCCGTCGTGTTGGACAGGTACTCCGGCGTCGTGTCCACGTTGGCGTAGAAGGGCACCATCGTGTTGAAGGCGTTGGACGCAAAGGCCAGCCACTCCACGGCGCGGAAGTCCTCCGGTACGTCGGGGCGCATTTGCAGCAGTGCCATAAAGTCGTTGCGGTTCACGCCGATGGGACGGTAGATGCCCTTCTCGGAAGCCGTGGCCGCATAGGGGTCATACGGTGTGCCCTGATAATGGCTCGACAGCACGTACTTTACGTCCTCGGGCGTGATCTTTTTCTCGGGCACCATGCACCAGGGCAGGTCGTCGGAGCGCGGCGTAAAGTCGGCGTCCGGGCCGTCCCAGGCGAACGTATTGGGGTTGAAATAACGCAGCATGTACCAGCCGCGGGGCGTGTTGTAGACATGGTCGGCATCGTCGTGGCTGCCGAAGGCGTCGCGCGGATTCAGCGCACCGTCCAGGGACAGGTCAAGATGGTACTTGTCGATAAAGCCGCGCAGGTCGGCGGAGCACATGAACTCCTTCTGCTCGCCCAGTGCGTCGTCCAGGTCGAGCGTGTCAAGGCCGAGCTGGTTCGGCATGACCACATAGACGTCATCGGGCACGCGGCGGGCCATCCAGTGGTGGCCACCGATGGTCTCGAGCCACCAGACCTCGTCCACATCCTGGAACGCGATGCCGTTCATTTCGTAGGTGCCGTACTGCTCCAGCAGACTGCCAAGGCGCCGGACGCCCTCGCGCGCGGAGCGGACATAGGGCAGGACCAGATAAACAATGTCCTCCTCGCCGATGCCGCCCTTGACGAGCGGGTCAGCGCCCAGCACGCGCGGGTTGGAGGTGATGGTCTCGGTAGCCGTCATGCCGACGTTGGCCGCGTTGACGCCGCTGGCCGCCCACAAGCCCTTGCCCTCGACAGCGTTGGGCACCGCGGTAATACGCAGGCCGCTGCCGGGCAGGGGGATCTCGACGCCCGAAATGACGGATTTATAGACCGCGGGGTAGTCCTGCGGCTGAAAAACGGTAAACTTTTTGGCAGTGAAATGGCCGGAGCCGGAATCGTCGTTGCGGGCAATCATCGTGGACCCGTCGTAGGACGCATTTTTGCCGACCAGAATGGTGGTGCAAGCCATGGTTAAATCGTCTCCTTTTATGTATCTGTAGACACCGAATTGTAGGGGCCGGGCACGCCCGGCCCGCGGGTTTCCCGCCGGTGTGTGCTCATGGGTAGGTACCGGGCCGGACATGTCCGGCCCCTACAGGCATCCCACTATTTCCCTATTATAGAACAATCTGTGCAAATTTCAACCGTCACATTTCCTGCGCCACGCCCTGCGCAATCACACCGCTCTGGTAGGCTTCGACCAGGGCTGTCAGGTCGCGGATCAGCGCCTGCTTGCGCCCGCCCTCGTCGGTGTCGCGCACCAGAATGCGCTGGGGCGCAGTATAGATATACTCGCTCTTGCTGGCAATGTCCTCGTCCTCGTGGATGGCCTTGTCCACGCTCTCAAACGGCTGGTGGGTGCGCAAGATCAGCCCGCGGGAGTTATAGACCAGCGTATAGCCGGCTATGCCGGTGCGCCGGTGGTAGGCACGGCAGAAACCGCCGTCAATAATGATGAGCCGTCCGCCGCCCTTGATGGGGCTTTCCCCCTCGATAGCGCGGACCGGGACATGGCCGTTCACGATGTGGCTGCCCTCGCCGGACAGGCCAAATTCGCGCAAAATATGCTCGGCGGTGCGCGGGTCGGCAATGTGCCTGTAGTAGGGGTCCTTGATCTCCACCTGGGCCGCCGGGTCGGCAATATAGAGCCGTTCAAACGTCGTCATGGCGCTGCGGCCAAACAGCGGCGATTTTGCCCCGCACCACAGGTACCACAAAAAGTCCTGTCCGGCCAGCCGTGCCGGGCTGCCCGCGGGCGCGCTGTAGCCCTGGCGGGCGCGGCGGTCACAGTAGTCGAACAGCTGCTTGCCGCTGCGGGCGGTGCCCTCAAACCGAATGGCCGCAAACGCGCCGTCCTCGGTCATCGGCACTGCGCCGTGGTAGAGCAGATTGCCGTTGCACATTTTATAAAACGCGCCGTGGGCGTACAAAAATTGCACATGGCGCTGCAGGCGCTCGCTCTCGGCAAAGCTGCGCACCAGCTCGGCGGCGATCTTTTCCTCGTCGGCAGTCAGCGCGGCGGGGTTGGCCGGGTCAACGGTGGGAAAGTCGCAGTCCAGCAGGGGATAGGTCGTGCCGAAATAGTCCACCGTGCCCGCGGCAAAGTCAATGTGGTTCAAAAAGTCGCGGCCCTGCAAATCAAAATCCGGGTTGCGGGCAATGACCTGCGCCTCCAGCTTGAGCATCATAATGGTCACGGCCTTGTGCATCCGCGCGGCGGCGGTCAGGTCGCCTGCCGCTGTGCGCTGGTCGGCGTGGGGCAGCCAGCGCGAAACATCGGAATCCGCGTAAGTATGCTGGGCAAAGCGCTCCAAGCGGCGCAGGCTGATGCCGTAGCCGCCCTCCAGCGTGTCCAGATTGTTGTAGGCCAGCGTTGTTTTCAGCACGGTCATAATGCAGAGCGGGCTGCCCGCTGCCGCGCCCATCCAGACCACGTCGTGGTTGCCCCACTGGATGTCCACCTGATGATGCGCCATGAGACTGTCCAGAATGCGGTCCGGGCGCGGGCCGCGGTCAAACAGGTCGCCCACAATGTGCAGGCGGTCCACAGCCAGCCGCTTGATGACCTCGCAGAAGCGGATAATATAGGCGTCGGCGCGGTCATAGCGGATGATGCTCTCAATGATCTCGCCGTAATACTGGTCCTTGTCGTGGTCCTCAAAGTGGGCGTGAAGCAGCTCGTCGAGGATGTAGCCGCAGTTCTGCGGCAGACAGCGGCGCACATGGTCGCGGGTATGCTTGCTGGACACGAACCGGCACAGGTCGATGAGCCGCAGCAGCGTCATGCGATACCAGGCGTGCAGGTCCCTCTGCCGGGCTTTCAGCTCGGGCAGCTTCTGATTGGGATAATAGACGAGTGTCGCCAGCTCGGCACGCTCCTCGGCGGAGACACCGGTGCCAAGCACCGTGTCGATTTTTTCACGGATGACGCCCGATGCGCTGTTTAATATATGTACGAACGCTTCGTGCTCGCCGTGCAGGTCACTCATGAAGTGCTCGGTGCCCTTGGGCAGACGGAGCAGGGCCTCAATGCGGATGATCTCGCTGGCCGCGGCGGCCACGGTCTGGTATTTCTGAGACAGCAGGCGCAGATAGCGCAGATGCTCATCGGAATATTGCACGGGCAGGACCTCCCTGTACTTTTCTTACATCTACATGGAATTATAGCACACCTTGCGGCAAAACAAAAGGCCGCAGCCCGGAATTTTGGGCTGCGGCCTGATGATTTTTAGGGCAGGGACTCTGTAGGGGCGGATTCTATATCCGCCCGTGGACGTTTACCCTGCGTTCATCTTTTTTCACAACGGGATGCTGCCAAGCGGGCGCATATAAAATGCGCCCCTACGGTGCAGCATGGCTGCACATTTTTTTGCAATCACTCGATCTCGATCAGCGTCTGCTTCGGCTCGAGCTTCTTGGCCTCGGCCTTGGGCAGATGCAGGGTCAGGATGCCGTTCTCAAACTTAGCGCTGATGTCCTTGGGCTCCAGCTCCTTGCCGACATAGAAGCTGCGTGCGCAGCTGCCGGTAGCACGCTCCTGGCGGATATAGCGGCCCTCGTTGTCCTTGTCGTCCAGCTCCTCATTGCGCTGGGCGCTGATGGTCAGATAGCCGTTGTCCAGATCCAGCTTGACATCCTCTTTCTTGAAGCCGGGCAGATCAACGAACACATCGTAGCTGTCCTTGTTCTCGCGGACATCGGTTTTCATCACATTTGCGGCACGTTTGCCAAACATACCGCGGGGGGCAGCGGCCTTCATGGCACGGTCAAAATCGTGCTCCCAATCGTTGCTGAAAAGATCATCCATCAAAGCCTCATTGAACATATACGGAACCATCATCATAAGTCATTCCTCCAATTTTCATCGGCCGCCCGTTTTGTTTGTGAGCGGTTGACTTTTGATACACATTGTTGCGTTCCCTTTGGGGATTCGGTTCTTCCGTTCCTCTTTCCCTTGGAACGCCTCTATAATAGCACCGAACATTAGCACTGTCAATAGCAGAGTGCTAATGTTTACATGTTATGTAATGTTTGTTCATAAAATATGTAATAAGTTTGAAAATAGATCGCAGCCACGTTGCAATCGGGACTTGCCTGTAGGGGCCGGTCATGTCCGGGGCAGCCTTTGCTTTCTAAAGCCTGCTCACGGGGGAGAAGGCTTCTCATCTTTACATTATATCGTATTCAATCGGCGTCTCAAACAGCCGTGCCGCCTTCTCCCGGTCCTCGGTCTGGCCCAGCGCCCACATCAGCTTGACGGCGACAGCCTCGGGGGTCATGTCGCGGGCCTCCAGAACGCCGGGCAGCTCACCGACGGCGCGGCCCACCTCATAGACGGCAAGGTCACACCCCTCATGCGGGACCTGCGTGGTAAACACCGCCAGCCGCCCGCTCTCACACCAGTGGCGCAGGGCGGCGAACATCTCGCCGTGCTCCCCGCCCGGCAGACCGCCGACGCCGAAGCTCTCCAACACCAGTGCGCGGTAGTGCGGGGCCAGCAGCGGGATGATGTCCGCCCGCATGCCCGGCACAAGCCGCAGCACAAAAACGGCGGGCTCAAGCCTTTCATAGAACCGCACGGGCGGCTGGTCCGCGGGGCGGCGCAGAAACGTCACCAGCCGCGTATCGCGGAACACCGCGGTCTCGGGGTAGTCGATGCTGGAAAACGCATTGAAGCTGCGCGTCCGCGTCTTGCGCGCGCGTGTGCCCAGAATGACCTTGTTGTCAAACACAAGCTGCACGCCCCACGCGCCGTCGCTGACCGCGTAGACGAACGCGCGGTAAAGGTTGTTGCGCGCGTCGGTATCGCGGTTGTAGATGGACTTCTGGCTGCCGGTCAGCACAACGGGCTTCGCGCTGTTCTGCACCATGTAGCTGAGCGCCGCGGCGGTGTAGGCCATCGTGTCTGTGCCGTGGGCGATGACAAAGCCGTCGCAGGCATCATAATTTTCTTTGATGCAGCGCACGATGCTCTGCCACTGCGCAGGGCCGACGTTCGTCGAATCCAGGTTGAACACCTGCACAGCGCTGACCTCGCACAGGTCAACCAGCTCGGGCACGCAAGCCAGCAGCTCCTCTGACGTGATGGCCGGGGCCAGCCCGCCCGCCGCCGTAGGGCGGCTTGCAATCGTCCCGCCTGTGGCGAGAAGCAGAATTTTTTTCATCAAAGTACCTCACTTCCTTGGCCCCCTCTGCGAGGGGGCTCCGCCCGC
>OLRS01001830.1_pt1 | contig 18925 bp, 10 predicted proteins | sample 1673171 | NCBI WGS metagenome assembly OLRS01 (sample SAMEA3136762, study PRJEB25190) | human gut metagenome | biome: human gut; feature: human-associated habitat; material: faeces | place: Austria | collected 2013
GTTCCGTGATCCATCTGATCCGTATGAAAGTAAGCGGCGAAGGACATGTCCTCGCTATGGGACCGTATCTCTCCGTAGGGGTGGCAGTCGCTGTCCTGTGGGGCAATGAATTCTTACAGTGGTATCTGGGTCTGTATCATTAGAGCCGGGTACTTACATCTGATATGAGATTAGAAAGTTCTTGGGATACTTTTCTGTCCCAAATACGATAAAGAACCGATAAGAGGAAGGGTAGAAGCATGGCAATGAACAATCGCGTATTGAGTATTGAGATCGGTAACTCCTTTACGAAGATCTGCGAGATCGATTATAAGGTGAAGAAACCGAAGGTCTACAAGGTATTGACCGTCGAGACCCCGGAAGGCGTCGTGGTGGACGGTATGCTGCAGCCGACGCAGGAGTATGCGGATCACCTGGTGAACGCACTGGGTACGAACGGTATCCGCACGAAGAGAGTGATCTTCACCATTTCTTCTACCAGAGTGGCGAGCCGTGAGGTACAGATCCCGAACGTGAAGGCGAGCAAGATCGAGGCACTGGTGAAGACCAACGCGAACGATTATTTCCCCGTGGATCTGACCCAGTATGAGATCGGACATTATCTGGCAGGCGGACTGACCGAGGAAGGAAAGCTGCGTGTCATGGCACTGGCAGTGCCCAAGGCACTGTTAGACAGCTATTACCAGCTGGCGCAGATGTGCGGCTGGGAGGTTGAGTGCTTCGATTACAGCAGCAACAGCTTGTACCAGATCCTTCGTGATGAGAAGTCCGAAAAAGTTACCATGATGATCAAGATCGATGAGAACAGCACCATCGTGACCGTGCTTTCCGCCGGCAAGGTGCTGCTGCAGAGAACCGTGGCATACGGCGTGCAGGATGCCATCGAGACCATGATCGCTTCCGGTGCCTATGCCGTGAACGATCCCATGAGCGCGGTAGAGCGTTTCCAGAAGAAGACCTGCCTGAACAGAGTACTCCATCAGGGAGATAAGCTCTGGGAGGAAAATGCCGGACGCTGGGAAGACGAAGATGCCGGCAATGTGGAGGTCACAGCAGCCAGACAGAAGATCACCGCTTCCCTGGAGCCACTGATTGTCGGCGTCAGCCGCGTCATTGATTTCTATGATTCCAGAAACAGTGATACACCTATTGAGAGAACTTACGTCACCGGTCTCGGCGGCAGCTTCAGCGGCATGAGCAAGCTGTTCACCAACTGCCTGGAGCGCAAGGTACATACCCTGTCCGAGATGGATGACAAGATCGGCATGAGCAAGGCCATCCGTTCCACCAGACCCGCAGCCTATATTTCCTGCCTGGGCGCAGTACTCGCCCCCGTAGGACTGATCGATAAGAGTACCCAGAAGGCGAAGGGACTGACGGTAGTCAGCGGTACGAACTACACCTTCGTCAGTGTGGCGGTCCTGGTATTGGGCGTGATCCTGTCCATCGCTATGGCAGTCACTTCCCTGACCAGATACTTCGGCACTGTGGCAGAAAATGTGACTCTGCAGGCGAGGGTTGAGGAATTACAGCCCGCGCAGACGGTATATAATGAATACCTCTCAGCGGCAGCACAGTATGATAAATACAAATATCTGTATGAGTATACCGAGAATCCCAATGAGAATCTCGTAGAGTTCATCAATGAGCTGGAGCAGATATTACCGGACAGCTTTTACACTGACAGCTTTTCTTCTGACCAGACCGGCATCAGCATGACCGTCAATGTAGAGGGAAAAGCAGCGGCGGCGCGTACGATCCTCAATATCCGCAATATGGAAAGTATCGAGGATGTACAGATCAGTAATATTACAGATAACCAGGACGAGATGGGTGGCTCCTGGGTAATGTTTTCCATGACAGGCACATACAGAGAACTGAGTGATGAGACAGAAGAGACCGGGGAGACCGTAGAGTCCACCCAGTCCGTACAGTAGGAGGCAAATAAAATGAAGGTGAAAAAGAGTGAAATTCAACTTTTGATCGCAGTACTCGGAATCCTCCTTGCTGTGGTTACTTATTTTTTGGTATATGCAAAATTTAATGATCTGGCAGATTCTATGGAAAGCCAGAATATGTCCTTAAGATCCCAGGTGTCTACACTGGAGGTATTGGATCAGCGCAAGGCGGATTATTTGGCTGCTACTGAGAAAATGCAGTCATACATCACTAATTTTGAGAGCCGTTTTCCGGTAGATATATTACCGGAAGACAGTATTATGATGGTAAAGAACATGGAGGATGCTACCAGAACCAAGGTGGCGAATATCTCCTTTGGAACGGAGGCAGAGGTTCCATATACTCCGCAGGCGGAAAGTAGCTCTGCTTTGGATAATGCAACAGCAGATGCACCGGCAGATACCGCCGCAGCGGAAGCGGATGCCGCAGTGTCCGGGACGGATACGACCACAATTGTAACCAATAGTCCTGTTTCCACCGAGGGAACGGCTTATGCGGATACACATATGTATGAATTACCTCTCGGTATCAGTATTTCCTGCACTTATAATGATTTCAAGGGACTGGTAAGATATATCTATAATCAGCAGGAGAGACAGAGTATTCAGAGTGTCAGCATCAGTTACAATTCAGAAGAAGGGATGTTGTCCGGCAACATGACGCTGAATACGTATTATCTGATGGGAACGGATAAGGAATACAGCGAACCGTATATCCCTGCCATGGAGATGGGTGTGGATACTATTTTCGGAAACATGAACTAATAGATTTTTTAATTGGGAGTTGTCACAATGCAGAAGCATACAAAGGAAGGACAATTGAATAATGCAGGTTTTTCCCTTGTGGAGCTTTTGATCGCAATGGTAGTTCTGGCGATCATCGTGGTGCCGCTATTGCATAGCTTTGTCACCAGTGCCAGAACGAATGCCAAATCCCGCAGCACTATGCATGCCACAGCGATCGCGGAAGATGTGATGGAAATGTTTGAAGCACATTCGCTGGAGGAAATGGCAGAAATCTATGAGGGGGAAACTCCGGAAGGGTTTACCAACACGGTAAACAGAGATGTGAATGGCGACGGAACCGGCATATGGAAATATACCGTGAGGGATGACAGTACCACCACTTCATCAACGTATGATGTGGTGATCACCATGGATCCTACGCGTACAGAATATGATATGTTCAACGATAAGGATATTGTGGAGCTGGAGAATCTGTCGGGAGGAAGAAATGCTGTCTATGCTGAAGCGGAGGATTCTGCTACAGATGCCTATTTGTATTATAAAACGGGTACGGATAAAGATATTCCGACGATTGCCAGATATACGACCAAGACAATTCAGATCAATATCATGACAGGGAAGATCAGCCTGGATCTTGGACTAGGCGAGATAACCGAGGCAGATACGTATCTGGTGACAGCATCTACGGTATATCATTGCAATACCGGCATTGTGGATCTGGGTGGAAAATCCGGAGATTATCCGCAGAACGGACAGGATTATGTGATTTTTTCCAATGAGAATTCATTGCGGGAACAGGCAGACCGGATCCGTGCGAAGAAGGCGGACGGGACATATACGACAGAAGACAAGATACAGAATGGACTGGCGAATATCATTGTATGTCTGCAGCCTCGCGTGGAATGTGCCCAAAGCGGAATTCCGGCAGAACCGGTAGACCGTGTTATTGTAAATAATCCGGGGAATGTGCCGGTGAATGTGTTCCTGGCAATTCAGGAACCGTCCGATGAATGGGTCAATAGTTTCGGGAGCAGGACTTATTATGATACGTTGCTGATGTCTTATAAAGCTTCGTTTGAACTGCGGGAAACATATCCTGCCTGGAATCCGGCAGATGGCGACAAATTAGGAGGATCTGATTTCCGTTCTGCATGTAGATTACGGACAAATCTGATCACAAACGGAAATACCGTATATACTTTCCGGAATCTGAGTATGACCGGAACGAATAACAAGGTGGATGGAAATACTGCCAAAAGTATTATGGATGTAGATAGTCTGACACCAAAGGAGAAGAAGAACCGCATATATGATATGCGGGTTGAGGTATATGCAAAGGGAGACAGTAGTACCGGAAGACCGATTGTAACTATGACAGGTACTGCGATCGAGTAAGAGGACGTTAGATTAGGAACCGGAAGGAAGTAGAACCATGGAAATACGTGGCAGAAGAAAAACAGATAATAAAGGCTCGGCTTTGGTCGTTGTGATCATAGCTATGGCCTTTATTGGCATTTTAGCCAGTGTTTTGATGTATATGTCGCTGTTGAACTATCAGATGAAGGTCAACAATCTGAAGGCAAAGGACAACTTTTATTCTGCTGAGACTGTATTGGATGAGATACGGTCTTATATGGGAACACAGATTTCGGAATCAGTGGGAAATGCGTACGAAAATGTATTACAGAATTACAGCAGTACCAGTGCAGAGGAAAAGACAAGCAAGCTGCGTTATTATTTTCTGACGGATATGCAGTCAAAATATATGCTGGCCGGATCTACGGATACAAATTATTATGATCTGACGAAATTTTTCGGAACAGATTGTCTGACTCCTGAGGTACGCAGCCGTACCGTATTGGAGACGACCTCACTGGACGATCTGTCGGATGAAAGTGGCTGGCGGAGAATCTATCTGGATGAGAGTGGCACGGTAAAAGTGACGGATCGCAAAGGACTGGAAATAACCGCTGCAGAAAATCCCAAAGGTAGAATGAAACTGTATAAGGATGGTCTGGGAATCTGTGCTCTGCGGGTGACATATACCGATGATAGCGGTTATGTCTCTGTTATTCAGACGGATCTGCGGATCAAAGTGCCTGAGATTGATTTCTCCCAGGCAGTGACAGTACCTTCCATTACAGGAATCTCCATGATCGCGCAGGATTCCATCCAGGCATTACCTACAGATCCGAATCTGCCAAGCCAAAATGAGATCGGTGGAAGCTTTTATGCAGATCGTTTCATCGTAGGCAGTACCAAAGAGGGCGAAGGCAGTAATGTTACTGTAGATTTGAAGGAACCGACTGACAAGAAGAATCCGGACAAGCGTATGATCACTGCGTCAGAACTGTATCTGGGGAAGGGGGCAACCCTGAATGCCGATCAGTATGGCGAACTGTGGGCGGGATCGATCACCATGCATGGTGGCAGTCCGATCAAGGCCGGCAGTAAAGGAACGATTAATTTTAACGGAAATGGTGTATATGTAGCGAATGATCTGATCATGAGCGGTAAAGATAATGTTTTTTCCGCGGGAGCGTTATTGAATGAAGAATATACCGGGGAATATGTGGGATTCGGAGATGGCAGTAATGGTGACAGCAGTGCGATCATTGTCAACGGTACCAATACTGAGATTTATCTGAATCAGCTGCGTAACCTGACGCTGGCAGGAAATTCTTACATATCCCTGAAAACGGGCGGCGGTACCTCCGGGTCAGCTACGAATACCGCAGGAGAGAATGTCAGTGACATTATGATGGGACAGTCTATTGCCGTGAAGAGCGATCAGCTGGCTTATCTGGTACCCGCAGAGTGCATCGGCAGAAGTACTTCCGGTGGGTCTGTACTGTCACAGAAGAGCAATCCTATCACTTTAGAAGAGTACAATGATAAAATCTGGGATGTTAATAATAACAGGCTTCGTGATGATGTAGTCGATGTGGCACTGGATGTACCCTGTGAGGCGTTGAAAGGAAATACACTGGCTTCCTACGGAATCACATCCGGAAATATAGAGAAGTATTTTAAACGGTTGAACAGTAAGATCACATTGGTTTATTATTATGTAAATTTTGACGCGGGTTCTGACAGCTCCAGAAGTAATGCTAATCGTTATTTCCGGGATTATTACAGTATGAATCAGAGTACCATGGAAGCCTATACCGGCATTTATACAAAGGCGATCAAACTGCGGGAGGAAGGCTCCGGAGCGTATATCATGCATCTGGCAGGCAATGTGGTCATGTATGATGATGCGAAGACCACCGGCAGCCGCGAAAATGTGCGTCAGGATTCGCTGACAGTAGATGCTTCCAACAGTGGATATCAGGCAATCCTGAAAGCGGATCAGAATAAATTCAAGGCACTGACCAAGAAAATGTTGGATGTATATGAGAAAGTGACACAGGCTGAGAGAGCGGACAGTGCCAATGCATACACGAACCTGGTGGATCACAGCACATTGCTAACCTTTGGCGGCGTATTACACGGTGGAAGCTCCGATATAGATGCTTCCAAATATTTCGAGGGCTCTGTGGACCCGAAATGTAAGGCAGTGATCGTAGATGGGGATTATACCTATTCCGCAACGGAATATGCGAAATTTACCAAGGGACTGATCCTGGTCAGCGGTGATGTGACTGTGGAGAAGGATTTTCAGGGAATCATTATCGCCGGCGGCAATATCCGTCTGGGACAGAATGTAAAGGTGAATGCAGATAAAGATGCGGTGTTACAGGCACTGACCTATTCCAAAGAGATTACCGCAGCCGGCGGCAATACGGTGGAATATCATGTGGTGGATTTCCTGAAAGGCGGCGAAGGCTACCTGCAGCCGGATCATCAGACCTATGCAAATACAGAAATCAATCTGGGAGACCTGATCGTATATGAAAATTGGCAGAAACAATAAAAACAGCGGTTTTTCCCTGGTGGAGCTGATCATTGTCATTGCTATTATGGCAATCGTGGTGACAGTGGCGGGATTATCCGTGGGTACACTGACCGGCCGAAGGGTAAGAAAGTGTGCGGATGAGATCGTATCTACGATAGAGAGAGCCAGGGTGCTGACGTTGGGAAAAGAACAGAATAATGTGGAATGTGTGATTTCCTATGACAGTACAGATAAGGAATATCATGCAATGGTATATCAGGTGATAAACGGAACCCTGACTCAGGTTTCTGACCGTGTGGTGGGCAGAGATCCCATTCAGGTTCAGGTGTATTTCGATGATGATGACACACATGCTTACTCCCTGACGGAATTAAAGGGAACCTTGCCCTATGCTTCTTCAACACAAGGACTGCATCTGGTGTTTAACCGTGCATCGGGAGCTTTCGAAGCGGGAACCTGTGAGGCGGGAGGTACCAAGAAGAACTTCTGTAAGCGGATAGTAGTCAGCAACGGAACGAGAAGGATAGAAATTACAACAGTGGGAAGAACCGGTAAGATTGTGACAAAATAAGCGGATTTGTGTAAGGAGGTTGACCATGAAGAACATACGAAAGAAAATGGAAAACAAGGGATTTACACTGGTAGAGATCATCGTGTGTCTGGCAATCATGACCATTGTTGCAGGATCGGTAGGCGCGTTTATCGTGGCCGGCAATAATTCGTATCTGCGTGGCAACAAAGAACTCACGTTACAGGAAGAAGCGCAGCTGGCAGCCAATCAGATGATCGATCTGATCATTGATGTGGAGAAGGATATCAAGTTCACAAACACTACCGGAACTGCTGTGGATCTGGATGGTAATCCGGCGAAGGATGATGCCGGCAATGAGGTGCAGGCGCAGGTCGGTGAACTCCACCTGGTCAACAATGATAATGCATATATGATCCGCTGGCAGGGGAACAGTAATGCCGGAACAGAGTATGAAAATGCTAATCAGGTATATCTCTATGAAGCAGCGACAGAAGCAGATCTCGCCACAGCGGCACCTGCTTTGATGGCCGAGCACGTCAGCTCTTTCCAGGTGGATTTAAGTGAGGCCAGATCTAAGAGAAAAGTTATTCTGAACATGCTGTTTGCGTATCAGGATAAAACTTATCAGATTTCCGAAACAATTAAGCTGAGAAATGCACTGCCGGAGGATACCGCGGAGCATATCTGGCTGGAGGCAATGACGATCATTCCTACCAATCCTACGGTGGACCAGGGAGCTACCAAACGATTCGACTATGAGTTGAAAGGCGAACCGGAAGCAGTTGCACTGGCTAAGAAACAGGGGGTAAGCTGGAGCCTGAGCCGTGTAGATGGTACAGCCTGTGATAAGAGCTCTATTAATAATAAGGGTACGGTATCCGTTGGTGCAGAAGAAACTATTGGAAATGATATTTTAAGGGTCACCTGTGTGCTGAATGCAGATCCTACCTTCACAGCAACTACCACCATCAATGTCAAGCAGTTGGAGATCAAGTCACTGACACTGTCACCGGAATATGTAGAGCTATTAAGAGGAGAGACGCAACAGTATACCTATACGTTAGTCGGTTCTCCGGCGGCAGAGGCTTTAGGCGTGACCTGGAGTAATGTGGAAAGAGTGGATGGATATGCGAAATCCTCCGGCACCAGTATTGATCCGGTTACCGGACTTTTGACTATCGCAGCGGACGAACGGGCAGGCGTCAGAGCCTTAAAAGTCACCTGCACTGCCAATGCAGACAATAGTTGGAAAGCCTATGGATATGTAACGGTGACTAAAGCCAGGGGACTGTATGACGCAACGCTGATCCGTGATGCGTTGAAGACATATACCTATAATGATCCGGTTACCGGAAAAGAAAAAGTAGGATGGTGTGCAGATCTGGAATGCCTGACCGGTGCAGTAAAAGCCAAGGGCTCGGATGGAAATACATATCCGATCATTACCTGGGAAGTGGCAGGAAATCCTGATGGATATACCTTTGAGGAAACAGCAAAAAATCCGTCTATTTATAGACAATGCTTAAAGTGTTCCTATAATACAGGAAAGACGATCCGGGTTATTGCAACTGTGCAGTTATCACCCACTGATTTCATATATCCGGATGTTGATATCGTCATTCCAGAATTGAATGTGGAAGATGCTACGAAGGATCCGTATATTGACAGCTCGCAGTTCGTGTTGAATCGAAATGGGAAAATAGATGTTACATTAAAGAACTATATAACCAAGGATCATCCTGAAAGAAAGGCAGAGGACGTAACCTGGAAGATTGTCAATGATGTAGAGGTGGGATTGGCTGTGGCAAATCCTACACTGGATAACAAGGGTGCAGACAAGGGGATGGATCGAAGAGTCGGATTCGCAAATGCGGCAGGCAGTCTTGGAGATTATGAAGATACAATGATTCCAGAAAGTGTTTTGGGATATTCTGCACCTGCATATACCAGTAATCTGTATGCAACGACGACAGGAATCAATGCCTCAATGTATGCAAAGTGGTATATTGATTTCGGAAAATACGAATTAAAACTTCAAGCGTGGGATAAGAACGGATTGATCGCGGAAACATATGTTTTGATTCCGGCTTGTGAATTCTATTTTTCAGATGGTAACAGATCCTACGATATCAGTCAGGGGTCTAACGCGAGTTACTATAATGTTTACTATGTAAGTATCTATGGATATGATCATGGAAGAGGTGCATTTGGGCTCGGTGGAAAACCGGTTCCCCTGGTGGCTGTTATTTTTGCAGATAAAAAACTGGGAGATGGAACAACATTTGGAAATGCCCAAAATGTTGTTACAAATGCCGATGGAACTGAGAGACGAATGGCGGTATATGAACCGGGAGTTTTGAATGGAAAAGAGACTTATGTAGTACCGGTGATCATAGATCAGAAAGAACAGAACGAAGAATTATATCTGAAATTTGTTGACAGCCGTTCCGGTCAGACGATAGGCAATCGTGTCACTACGATACTCTGGAGAGGAAAGAATGAAACACAAAAATAGTTATGTAAAAAAGTGCATAGCAGGAGTTCTCACCATAGCTTTAGCAGCCGGAGTCTGCCAGAGCTATGGCTCTATAGAAGCAAGTGCACAGGAGATGACACTGCCGGGGATTCAGCAGCTGGTACAGGAGAAACAGACGCAGGGTGAGACATTTCATATTCTGGAAATTGTTGCGGATAAAAGCAATGCATCCATCGGTTATTTGATCGGTGGAGAAGAACCGGTAAGCGAGGGGAGAAAATTATCGGAATTGCCGGCGGCATCGGAACGTAATAAGACCATGCAGGAGCTGCAGAGCCAGGTGGGAACTGAGAATTTCAAGGATCTGATCGGAAATGGTCCTGTCAGCCGTCTGGATCACTATCAGGAAGGAAGTGGCTCCCGGACAGAAGATATTCGGGGCAGTTTTGTCGCCCGCGGCACACAGGGAAGATATAATTATGTGACCGGCGGCTCCGCTTATAGAATGCTGCAGGATACTGAAGACCCTAAGGGACAGACCCGTTATGACCGGAAGAGTACAGTGGAGGCTACAAATGATACGAATGCAGTAATGCAGGGAGTAATCCCTACGTTTACTAAATGGACTTCGGCCACGATGGTCATGCGTGTGGAGAATGGCACGGAAGTAACAGAGGCGTATGCAGCTGACCGCTACATTCTGCAATATTATGACGGCGAAGACGGTAGTATGAATATTACCAATCCGGCTGATTTTGCACCTGACAAATATATTGGACATAAGGTGTATGCAGAACAAGTAAGTGGTAGTATCACAAGCTATACGTATTTGGGAACGATTGTAAAGGGGGATGAGTCTTCCGCATCCGTAGAGAACTCTGAAAATGCTTCCGGCGTTACCAGATCATTATCTGATAATGACCCGGCAGCGGCAACGGCCTCGGGCAATGATCCCGGGAGTGGCACTTCAGCCAATTTGTATGTCTATAACAGTTCAACAGCATCATCTGTTTTATGGGCGAAAAAAGTAGGGGAGACCTATACCTTTGAACCGATTACAGATGGAAAATTTTTGCATTTTGATAAGGATGCGAATGGTGACTATTATGTTTCTAAGGTGAGTTGTGTGTCCGATGCGGATTTCCGCCTTAGTGATGTCTATACAGAGAATTCCGCCGGCCGGTATGTAAAAGTAGGAAACGGTACGACAACGGTAAAGGTTAAGGATATTGATGCGGATTTTAGCGCACAGGATACCTATGACTTTATCGGTGATAACAGTAAGAATGTTTTTGAAACGGTGACTTACAGTGGTGGCTTTTATAATAAGGAATGGTTTAAGAAGGAAGTTTTAAATCTGTCCGGAAGCAGCCGCTATGAGAAGGATACCGATTACAGTGGAGAAGTCAATGATTTTAATATCGAAGTGACGACTTTGACCCTGGCACAGCTGGCAGAGCTGACTGCCACAGATTCACAGGCATATTATGGAATTAATTTGGATGATGTGGATCTGATCTATCTCTCCGGCAGGGGAAGTTATGCAGCGGAATCTGTGAATATGACTTCTGCAGCAACCGCTCTGACGAAGATGATATTCGGTATTAAGGATACTACCGGTGAGCGGAATAATGCAGACAGAGTACCGGTGGTCATGGATTACGGATTTTACAGCAAAAATAAAACGCTGGCTGAGGAACCGAATAATAATCAGAATAATAAGATACTGACACAGATGGCACTGACGATCTTGAAGGTTTCCGATGATAATATTGCCAAAGAAGTTGCTTCACAGGGAGATGCTTACTGGAACGGTCAGACGGCAGCTTCGCTTAGCCTGGACGATTCCGTGAAAGAGGCTTTATATGACAATGTTTATCTGAATGATGACAGTGCGACGCCTTATGTTGCCTCTGACTTCCTGACTGACTGGAAAGGGGATGCGGCGAAAGCGGCAACCTTCAAAGCAGTATTAAAAGAGATTCAGTACGAGAATTTCCTGGCTAAGAAAAACAACAGCAATGCAGCACAGATGGATGAAGAGATCAGTAAGGCGTCTATTACCAGATATATTCTGAACTGGTATATGCACAGAGTCACGGTGAAATCCTCCATCCGTGTACTGGATCTGGAACCCTGCTATGATTTTGATGATGAGAATACAGTGCTAACCCCCCAAAAAGTATTTGAAATGACGGGGATGACCGGAAAATATGAGGAATCTGTAACCAAGATCAATATTACACAAATGTCATCTGCGGAATTTATAGGTAAGATCGAGGACTTGAATGAAAAGTACGACATGATCTATCTCGGAGCCCGGGTCAGCAAGATGAACACAGAAAATGGTGTGACTGTGTATAATGATCCACAGATGAAAGGGTTGATTTATTCTCATGTAGGAGACTACTATGACTATGCCACCGAAACGAAAACGGAGAATGTTACGCTGGCTAGGGAGACGTATAATGCAAGGCACAGACTGCAGGATTCTTCGCTGAATCACAGTAAGACTAACGATGATGATTCAACGAATAAGAGTGAAGATGTCTATCGTGGTCCCGGCAATGATATGAACTCTACCCGATATGAGGAATTCTGTCAGTTCATTAAAGCGGGATATCCGGTGGTCATTGCGGATACGTTTATTAAATATGGGGACGATAAAATACCTGTGGCATCAACAGCTACGCTGGACAAAAATTCTTATTTTTACAAGCTGGTTCAGTTCGCTCTGACGAAAGATGAAAATGGTCAGTACTTATACTGGCAGAAAAATATTTTTACAGAGAGTCAGCTGACAAATAATACAGCAGATACTCAATTAGGAACCACATTATCTGCACGTAGATCCGTATTTTGTAATTATCTGAATCTGTCAAAGCTTTCCGTCAACTGGGTAACTACTTACGGAGCGGCATATCCGCAGGAACTGAAATATAATTCTAATCAGAACGGTGCCAGCAACGGTGGCTCTCTGGAGAAGATAGACGGAAAATATCAGCTGCAATATATTTTTAATCTGCAGAATGATGCTGCAATATCACAGACAGGTACTACCTATGATTGTAAACTGTTCGTAGATAAAAATGCTGATGGTCGTTTCTCCGGCTCTGATTATGTAGAAGGTAAGACATATACGTCATCGGAAGAAGTCAGCGGTCTTACTGTGTATATAAGAAAGGGAGATGAGTGGAATAAGGTTGATCCGATTGCAACGGCAAACGGAAACAGATATGAATTGCGTACCGGGGAGACCTATCGTGTGATCCGTGCTCTGCCGGAGGAATATGTAGGAGTTATTCCATGGAAGCTGGTATTTTACGATAATGCGGACAGACTGGTGAGAACTGCCAAGTCAGGCTATACATCTGTGCCGCAGCAAAGTGGGAAAAAGACAATCCGTGTATTGCAGTTGTTGTCTGATGATAACCGTAATAACTGGAATCTTCATGACGAACAGAATAATAGTAATTCTACTTTTTCCAAGTGCATTAATGGATTAACTGACTGGAATGTAGTAGGATTGGATCAAGTCAATTGGGATGGAACGGTAACTCCGTCTAAAAGCATTGACAGTATGACTGTAACCTATCTTGTAAATGAAAAGCTGAAAATTGGCGGGACTTCGGATACTGATATACAGAAGATATACCAGGAATCCTACAATCTGTTCCAGCAATATGATATGTTGATACTCGGCTTTGGTGACGCCTACCGGTTTGGGTATACCTATAGCGCAAGTGATATTTCCAATAATAAGTTGGATAATGTTAAGAGGAATCTGGCTGTTGGCTGGGCTGTCAGAGACTACATAGAATCCGGCAAGAGTATTTTGTTCACCCATGATACTACTTCATATGTCAATAATATCCAAAGTGCGATTCAGTGGAATGACCAAGGATATAAGGAAGACCAAAAGAATTACTGGTATTGGGGATATGAATTTAATAAGACCATTCGTGCATCCGTAGGACTGGATCGCTATGGAGCATTGAAAGAGTATTATCAGCAGAGAGCAGCAAGCACCACGGGAGAGGAACAGAAGAGGGACCAGGAATATCTTAAAACATTAGAGTCCTATACATTTGACGAGATCAAGGAACCGAATTCGGATAATGAGCTCTGGCAAAAGGAAGGTGTGACTAAATATACGGTAGTTCGTTTCCTGAGAAGCTATCTGGAAGATCTGCGGAAAACAGGCAGTTCGGAAGTATGGTTTCCTGTTAAGAATTCATTGCTGAAACAGGCTGGATATGATGGTGGAGATCCTAGATGGAATTATCCCAGTAGTTTGCTGATGGGTGATTACGCAGGTAGCTCGCTGATCGCAACACAGGTAAATGATGGCCAGATTACGCAGTATCCATATCAGATATCTGCAGATGAACAGCTGGAGATCAGTAATACACATTACCAGTGGTTACAGCCGAATATGGAGCTGGACCGCAACGGAGACGGTAAAAATGATATTGTTGTGTGGTACTGTATTTCCGGTGTGGCTGACGGCAACTATAAAAATACTAATATTTATAACATCACACCCAATGATGTGGTAAATAATTATTATATCTATACCATGGGAAATGTGACATATTCCGGAGCGGGACATTCCACACCCAGCAAGGAATCGGAGATCAAACTGTTTGTTAATACGATGATTGCAGCGTATAATGCCGGTGTGACTGCACCTTCCGTAAGATTTAAGGATAAAAGCGGTAGCAAGATCCAATCCGTGTATATGCTGTATGATCCGGTCAACCATATTGTATTGGATGATAAGAATAACGGAACCATCAGTGTCAACTTCCAGGCAGATGACTACAATATTCTGGCAGGTGGACAGCAATTATGCGTTGAATTTTACAAATCCTGTGCAGATGATACATCCGGAGCCATCAGTGTGGACGGAATTACAGGAAAGGTATTGCGGTTAAAGACGGATGGAGAGGATGGCCTCAAGATCACGGATAGCAATGGAAATGTAATTTTACCGATTGAACGCAATGGAGTTAAGAATTGTTACCCGATTACAAACGGCGCAACCTATACCTTGAAATATTCTTCGGATGAGATGGGACTGTTTAGTACCGACACTTCCGGGACGATTTTGAATGAAGGAGCGCAGGCATCTACTATCTACGCAAGAGTCTATACCGTGTATGATAGTGGATCAAAAGTAACTCCTTGCGGAATAGCTGAGTTATCCATCAGCGCCCAGGAACTGTTTGAACTGGATTAAACTTTAAAAAGTAATATTGCACAAAAAGCAGAGCTGTGAGAAATAACCAATTTCCACAGCTCTGTTTTTATATAGTTTTTCAGCACTTGTTTTACCGGATTTCCTTGCAGAATGGATACCTCTGTGATATAGTAATCACATTCTACAGAAAGTCTGTATAGCTAAGATTTCAAAGATATCTTTTATGGGTATCATGATGCACGTAAAGTGCAGTCAATGGCGTATCGCCGGGGATTCATTTTTTTACAATCAGATAGGAAAGACAGAGACTGCGTCGGAGCGTGCTTTAGGGATTTCTCTGTCTGTTTGACCAATTAATAAGAGAACATGGAGATATGTAGATGATATGCAGCTTCATGTGTGGGAAATGCGATATCTCCCGAAGGAGATCCGCGAACGCTTTCATAGCGATATGCGCATTGTGTTGGATTATCTTGCAGAAGGGAATGCATATCGTTCAGACCGAAAAGTAATTCATAAAGAAGCTACTATCAAAATGCTTCGGGTATTGTCCGGGGATAAAAATGTGGATGATACTGAAGAAATATTAAAAGCATTAGATATTGCAGAGGAGGATGAGATCAGCATGTGCGAATTGTTTGACCAGTATACGAGACGGGGAATTTCGCAAGGTATTTCGCAAGGTATTTCCAAGGGGATTATTATTATGTGTAAAGATTTTAATGCCACCTATGAAGATACGCTGCAGAAATTAAAGAATAAACTCAATATTTCGGAAAAGGAAGCAGAAGAACAGATGAAGCTTTATTGGTAAAAAGATATTGACTTTTATTTCTCACTATGCTAAAAATATACTATACCTACTGGAACAGTAGGAATGTGAAAAAATAGTATTATACATAGGCATAGGAGGAGAAAAAGATGGCATTTGCAGCAGAGACCATTTGTGTCCAGGGAAGTAATGAGAGAAGGGATCCGTTTGGGGCCATCAGCATGCCGATTTATCAGAATGCAGCGTATGCGCATCCGGGATTGGGTAAGAGCACAGGATATGATTATTCCCGTTGCGGTAACCCTACAAGAGATGAAGTGCAGAAGACGGTTGCCCTGTTGGAACAGGGAACGGAAGCTTTGGCATTTTCTACCGGTATGGCAGCGATCACCGCATTGATGGAGATTTTTTCTCCTGGGGATCATCTGATTGCTACGGATGATTTGTATGGCGGTACATTAAGACTTTGGAACACGATCAGCCATAAGAATGGAATATCGGTAGATTGTGTGGATACTTCAAATGTGGAGACTGTGAAGGCGGCGATACGTCCGGAGACGAAAGCGATTTATCTGGAGACTCCGTCCAACCCTATGATGAAGGTCGCAGATATTCAGGCAATCGCAGAATTGGCACACGCGCATGAATGCCTTCTGATCGTTGATAATACCTTTTTATCCCCGTATTTTCAGAAGCCGCTTACGTTAGGTGCGGATATTGTAGTGCACAGCGGTACGAAATACCTGGAAGGACATAACGATACATTGTCCGGATTCCTGGTAGTAAAGGATGATGCCCTGTATCAGCAGCTGAACAATATTTATAAGACGACAGGAGCCTGTCTGTCTGCGTTTGATAGTTGGCTATTGCTTCGAGGGATCAAGACTCTGGCTGTACGTATGGAACAGCATCAGAAAAATGCTCTTGCGATCGCACACTGGCTGGAACAGAGACCGGAAGTGGAGAAGGTATATTATATCGGTCTGGATTCGAGACCAGATAAGGCGCTGATCGACAGACAGTGCAGCGGATACGGTGGAATGATCTCATTCCGATTGAATTCTGCAGAGAAAGCTGTTAAGATTTTGGAGAGCGTTAAATTGATCCGTTTTGCGGAGAGTCTGGGCGGCGTGGAAAGCCTTCTGACCTATCCGATGAAGCAGACCCATGCAGATGTACCGGTTGAGGTACGTGAAGCATTGGGCGTGGATGAGAAGCTTCTGAGAATGTCCGTAGGTATTGAGAACATTGATGATCTGCTGGCAGATTTAGAGCAGGCATTTGCTTAGTGTGGGTGTAACCTGGTATACATAGTTGTTCAGCCAGCTCTGTGGAGAGCTTCACAGCGGGCTAGCAACGATGCGGCGTGTCAGGGCGTGCAGAAGGTCTGGAAGAATGCATGCGACCGATAAAATTTAATCTGCAGCCTGGAGCCACAGGCAGAAAGTTTGCAGGTTGACGAAAGGTAAGTGAATTCGTATGACTAGATACAATTTTGATAAGATTACAAACCGGAAGGGAACGAATTGCCTGAAATATGATTTTGCGGTGGAGAGAGGAAAGCCGGCAGATGTGCTGCCCCTGTGGGTGGCGGATATGGATTTCCCGGTATCCGAAGAGATCACGAAGAGTCTTCATGCTGCGGTAGAACATGGAATCTACGGCTATACCCAGCCAAAGGATGCTTACTACAATGCTGTGATGAACTGGATGGAGAGGAATCATAATTGGAAGACGGAGAGGGAATGGATCGTGAAGACTCCGGGTGTGGTATTTGCTCTCGGTGCAGCGGTTAAAGCATTTACTGATCCGGGAGATGCTATACTGATTCAGAATCCGGTGTATTATCCGTTTACTAATATTATCCGTGACAATGACCGGAGAGTAGTTGACAATACATTGATCTATGAGAAAACGGCCGGGCAGAGTGGAGATAATGGATACCGGATTGATTTTGAAGATTTTGAGCGTAAGCTTGAGCAGGAACATATAAAACTGTTTATTCTGTGCAATCCTCACAACCCGGTGGGCAGAGTGTGGACGGCAGAGGAACTGCAACAACTGGGAGAGATCTGCCTGCGCCACCATGTGATCGTGGTCAGCGATGAGATTCACAACGATTTTGTCTATCCCGGATATGAGCATACGGTGTTTGCCACCGTGGATCCCCGTTTCGCTGAGTTTACTGTGACCTGTACGGCGCCCAGCAAGACCTTTAACCTGGCGGGACTTCAGATCTCCAACATTTTCATTTCCAATCCACAGATCCGCGAGACCTTCAAACAGGAGATCAACCGGGCCGGGTACAGTCAGTTAAATGTGGCAGGTCTGGTTGGCTGTGAGGCTGCATATTCTGACGGAGAAGAATGGTATGAAGCTATGAAGGCTTATGTGGCCGCTAATATTGAATATACAAAAGAGTATGTGGAGCAGTATCTTTCTGGTGTTTCCATGACTGAGCATGAGGGAACCTATCTGGTGTGGCTGGATTTCCGTGAAACCGGGCTCGGTGTGGAAGAACTGGAGGATCTGATCATCCATAAAGCAAAGCTGTGGTTAGACAGCGGCAAGATTTTCGGAGAGAAAGGCAAAGGCTTCCAGCGGATCAATGTAGCCTGTCCGAGAGCGACATTGACCGAAGCGCTTGAGCGGATACGCAAGGCGCTGGAAGAGAGAAAATAGAGTATAAAAACATCAAAACAGCACACAGACTTTAATGCCGGAAATAAAAGGAGGGCATCGCTATGAGTAAGATCAAAGAGAGCGCACTGGAGCTGATCGGAGGAACCCCGGTCATGAAACTGAATGGATACACAAAGAAAGCCGGAGTCACGGACGCAGTGATCCTGGCAAAACTGGAGTATTTAAACCCAGCAGGTTCTGTAAAAGACCGTGTTGCATTATCCATGATCGAGGATGCAGAAGAAAAAAGCATCTTAAAACCGGGAGCTACGATCATCGAGCCAACCAGCGGAAATACCGGAATCGGACTTGCAGCCGTAGCTGCAGCCAAGGGATACCGTGCGATCTTTACGCTGCCGGATACCATGAGCGTGGAGCGCAGAAACCTGCTAAAAGCATACGGCGCAGAGCTGGTTCTGACTGAGGGAGCCAAAGGCATGAAGGGCGCCATCGCCAAAGCGGAAGAACTGAAAAATGAGATTCCAGGCGCTGTCGTATTAGGCCAGTTCATCAACCCGGCCAACCCGGCTGCCCACCGCAGCACCACAGGTCCGGAGATCTGGGATCAGACCGATGGAAAAGTAGACATCTTTGTTGCAGGCGTCGGCACTGGCGGAACCATCACAGGCGTTGGTGAATATTTAAAATCCAAGAATC
>OLRS01001847.1_pt1 | contig 18737 bp, 14 predicted proteins | sample 1673171 | NCBI WGS metagenome assembly OLRS01 (sample SAMEA3136762, study PRJEB25190) | human gut metagenome | biome: human gut; feature: human-associated habitat; material: faeces | place: Austria | collected 2013
ACCTGCTATATTATCGGAAATCCGTGGTCCGGTCTCTTCCAGGTGTATGTCCTTGAGGACTGAAGCATGTTGTGGCAGGATTGCATTATTTGTAAAAATCGTCTATAATCTGTGTAATAGATAAAAGGAATGTGCCTTACGCATTCCGGCACCGGGAGCAGCCGTGGATAGAATGAGCAGACGGACAGGGGCGGGAAATGTCAGTCTGCTTTTCTTTCCGGATGCTGCCGGAAAGAAAATACAGATACGGGAAAAAGGAGTATTATGAAGAAAAATTACGAAATGGACATGTGCAGCGGCCCGATCCTTGGAAAACTGCTCACCTTTACGATTCCGCTGATCTTTTCCGGAATCCTGCAGCTTCTGTTCAACGCTGCGGATGTGATCGTTGTGGGACGTTTCGCGGGCAGCCAGTCTCTGGCGGCGGTGGGTTCCACAACGGCGCTGATCAACCTGATGATCAATATCTTTATCGGACTGTCCGTGGGTGTCAATGTTATCGTGGCAAGATATTACGGAGCAAAGCGGGAAAAAGACGTGCAGGATACGATCCATACGGCCATGGCACTCAGCATCGTCAGCGGTCTTTTTCTGATCATTGTGGGTCACCAAATTATTTGTTTTTCCTTTGCAACGGGAAGTCATTACCCCCATTGTATCGGAACTAAAAATTAAAATAGGATATGAGTAAAAGTACATTTAAGATTCTGTTCTATCTTAGAAAGAATCAGGTAAACAAAGACGGAACGGTTTGCATCATGATTCGTCTGTCTTTGAACGGTGAAATCTCACAGTTCAGTTCTAAATTGAACATCAAACCGGATGCTTGGGACATGGTTTTATGTAAGGCGAAAGGTAATACCCTGAAAGCACGTCAGCTGAATGAAACGCTGGAAGACATCCGCACCTCATTGAAAAACCATTATCGGGACATTGAGGTTCACGAGTCATTTGTTACGGTGGAGAAAGTACGCAATGCTTTTCTTGGGATAACGGCGAAACAGAGGACGCTGCTGGAACTGTTCAAAAAACACAACGATGACGCAAGGAAACTGGTCGGTATCAGCAAGACTCCTGCCACCCTTGCGAAGTATGACCGTTGCTACCGCAGGCTGGAAGAGTTTATGAAAGCGAAATATAATATTTCGGATATTTCGCTGAAAGAAATCAATCATATGTTCATCACGGACTTTGAGAACTATCTGAGAACGGAAAGCAAATGCAATGAGAATACCACTGCTAAATTCATGCAGACATTCAAGATGATTGTAATCATCGCCAAGAACAACGGCTGGATTTATACCGACCCGTTCTCGAACTACAAAATCAGACTGAAGCGGGTGGACAGGGGGTATCTGACGGATGCGGAACTGCAAAAGATAATGAAGAAGAAGTTCCCGACCAAGAGGCTCGAACAGGTAAGAGACGTGTTCCTGTTCTCATGCTATACGGGATTGTCGTATGTGGACGTGAAAGAACTGAAAGCAAGTGACATCAAAATCTCGTTTGACGGAAAGCCCTGGATTATGATACACCGACACAAGACGGACACTCCGGTAAACGTGCCGCTGTTGAAAATTCCGCAGATGCTTCTCCAGAAGTATGAAGGACAGCTTCCGAAAGGACAGCTTCTGCCCGTATTAAGCAACCAAAAACTTAATTCTTATTTAAAAGAGATTGCAGATTTGTGCGGCATAAATAAAAACATTACCTTTCACCTTGCCCGACACACGTTTGCCACGACGACCACGCTGGCAAAGGGTGTGCCGATTGAAACGGTATCGAAAATGCTGGGGCATACGAACATAGAAACAACGCAAATATATGCCCGCATAACAAATGAGAAGATAAGGAAGGATATGGAGGCTCTTGCTGAAAAGCTGGAAACTGCAATCTGATTTTATGGTACTTACATAAACATGCCTGCTTATGGTAAAGATTGGAAATTTTGAAATCGAATATGACCGCAAGACTCCGGAAAGGGTTGCCGTGAAAATAGAAACGGACAAGAACGGAGAAGTATGGCTTTCGAAATGTGACATCGCACGGGCATACGATGTGTTCGTACAGTCAGTGAATGCCGGACTGAAATCTCTGGCAAAAACAGGGGATTTTGACGAATACACGGATGTACGAGTGGAACATTTCATCTATAACGGAAAAAATTGCAGCACTGACCTTTACGGATTGAAGACTATCGTCGCACTGGGATTCCGCATGAAAGGACTGAAGTGCGAGGCATTCAGAAAATGGGCGGCACGGAGGCTGACGGAGTCATTTGAGGCAAAAAAGAATATGGTCATTCTCTGTATGACCGGTGAAAAGAGAAAGGGTTTGAACTGAAACTGCCGGATATGACGGATATGCGTGTCGGGGCAGTCTTTTTTGCAGGAGACTGTCCCGACACGTGTTTATATAAGCTAAAAAATGTGAAACCGTAAAACGTACTTATCTGTAAACCGATAATAATGTGTAACTTATCTCCATCTTAAACCTGTAATTAAAGATAGAAACGGTATGGTGGAGGAATTTGACCTGCTTGAAGAGGTGGAAGTGCAGTTCTGCGATGAGGAATGCACGGAGTCAGTATGGCACGGAGTGGAATACAGCGAAAGCTTGTTTTGCCGGGAGAAACCGAAGTCGGAACTGACGGTAGTCATCAAAGAGGAAGGCATGATGTACTTCCTGACTACTGACATGAAGGAGTTTGCCGGTCTGTGCCGGAAACACGGATGGTACATCGTCTCGCACCAGCGGTTCAGCGAGGCGATGGAAATCGGCATGTGCCTGATGGAAGCCGGGAAACATGCGGGATGGTACTCGCTGGGCAGGTCGAAGGAATGGAATGCCATGATGAGGGATGTGCTGAACTTTACGTTTGAAAGGGAGAAGAAAATGGACTTCTATCCGTACGAAACGATGTTCAAGGGAGAAGTTCTTATAGACGGATGCAGGTGCCACTACCTGCATGACTATTACCCAACGAAAATTGAAAAGACGGACGAACACCAAAAACGGGTAAGCAACCTGATTTTCCGTTTCAAGGAAGGAGGACACTGCGGCGAGCTGGTCGCACGGATACTGGTACTGTGTCTGAAACATGCGGGGTTCAACGGCACGAAGGAAGACACGGTACTGATACCTATACCCGCATCGACGAGGGAAAGACAGCGGAAACGCTTTCCGGTAGTGTGCTATTACCTGTCGGAATGGCTGGGCATTACGGACGGTTTCAAGGCTATCTGGATAGAGGAAGACCGCAAGCAGCTGAAAGGAAAGGGAAAGGATAAGGACATACTGCGGAACCTGCAATTCACACGGCGGTATATCAGAGGAAAGAATGTTGTCCTGCTGGATGATGTACTCACGACCGGGGAGAGCTTCAGACAACTGCAACGAAAGATGAAACAACTGGGGGCGTTGTCGGTTATCGGAGTGTTTCTGGGGAAAACAGTGTAGCTTGATTCTATTACATATTTAATGACTGACCGATTAGGCGGCTTCATCCGTGCTTCATGCCGGGCGGAGCCGCCTTTTTTTGTGCCCGTATGTGAAGAAACAGGGCACTTGTGGAAAGAATTACAGGAAATTTCGGGAAAATCATTCCCTACTATGGAAATACTATGGATTGTGCCTGCGCGGAGTTGCGCACCTTTGCAGCGTAACCAATACGGAATAATATGGAAATAGTAACAATGGACAACGAGGTCGTGAAAACGATGATGGAGAAAATAGACCGGATAGCGGACTATGTTTTCAAGAAAGACAACGTGCCGAAGGAAGAAGCGGAAATCCTGCTGACGAGCGAGGAGGCGGCGGACCTGCTGAAAATCAGCACGAGGACACTGCAACGGATGCGGAAGGACAAGACTATTCCCTACATGATGGCAAGAAGCAAGTGCCGGTACAGGCTGGCGGATTTGGAGGAATGCGTGAGACGGAAAATTGTCCGCTGCAATCCGAAGACGCTGGAGGAGTTCAAGCATAACTACCTGATGACAAGAAAGGAGGCAGACGATGGAAGCGGTTGGTAAGGACTTGTTTGAGGAATGGATGCAGCGCCTCATGGGACGGATTGACCGGTTGGACGGTATCATATCGGTACTGATAAACAAGGATGCTTCTGGGGTGAAGTACTTGGACGGGGAACGGATGTATGACAACCAAGACCTGTGCGAGATGCTGCGTACCAGCAAGCGGTCGCTCCAACGCTTCCGCAGCGAGTACGGACTCAAAAGCCGGCGCATCAGCCGCAAGAGTTACTACAAGGAGTCGGACGTGTTGGAGTTCATCAGCCGGAACATGGAAGAAGTGGTACTGGACGGTGGGAAAGTGCTGAAGATAAAGGAAGGCACAGGGAAAAATTCACCGGGTAGGACCAAAGGCGGCAAAGGCAGTAAGCGCATGGTAAGTCGCTGATTATAGGGAATTTTCAAGACGAAAAGAAAAAATGCCTGTATGGGTGGTTGCCGGCAGGCTTGTTCAATAACCAATAAAAAATCAATCAATGGAACAGAAAAAGAAAAAGGAAGAGGACGTGCTGGTTGTCCGCGACGAGAAGACGGGCGAAATCAGCGTGGTTGCCGGACTGGACGGCAAAGGTTATCCCAAGAGGATACCGCCGAAAGCGGAGCACTCGCAGGAGTTTTTGCGCTTTGACCGCCACGGAGATGCGATAGACAATTTCTTCAGGAACTTCTACCGCCAGTGCAAGGAACCGACGCGCTTCGGTTTCTACAGGGTGGCAGCGGACATGGTGGAAGCACTGCTTCCGGTTATCAAGGACCTGCTGAGAGACCCTGCGGCAAACGCAGAACTGCTCGCTCCGCACAAGGTGGATACATCGGCGTACCAGCAAGCTGAGGAACAACAGGCTGCGGAAGAGGTGAAAAAAGAAAATGCCGAAACGGAGACTGAGGAACAACAGGCTGCGGAAGAGGTGAAAAAGGAAAATGCCGAGACGGAGGCTGAGGAACAACAGGCTACGGAAGAGGTGAAAAGAGAAAATGCCGAAACGGAGGCTGTGGAACAGCAGGCTGCGGAGGAAGCGAAAAGAGAAAATACGGAAGAAGACAATGTGGAACAACAAACAAATGAGAAAATGGAAGAAATGAAACAGGAAAATCAGGAACAGCAACCGCAGGCAACGGAAACGCAGGCGGTACAGGGACAGGAATCGGCACAGGACGGGCAACCGCAGGCGAAGACGCAAAGACCGAACCTGATAGCGGACGGCGACGTGGACTGGAAGGAACTGGAACGGTTCGGGGTGAAAAGGGAAAACCTGTCTGAAAAGGACATGAAAGCCCTGATGAATTACGGCAAGACGAATCTGGTGACGGTGAACCCGACCTTTGGCGGTGATAGCTACGAGCTGCAAGCCCGCCTCTCGTTCCAGAAGACGGAAGACGGGGCATTGAAGCTCACTCCCCACTTCGTTCGCCACGAGCCGAGGCTTGACATTCCCCATAACGGCTATACCTTCACAGATGAAGACAAGAAGAAACTGAAGCAGACAGGCAATCTGGGCAGGCTGGTAGATGTGGCGGATACGAAAACCGGGGAGATGCGTCCGTCGTACATCAGCATCGACCGCCTGACGAATGAAATCGTGGACATTCCGGCAAGCAAGATACGCATCCCGGACAGAATCGGACTGACGGAACTGTTAAAACCGGAACAGGACATCCTGCGTGCAGGACTGGCACTGCCCAAGGAGGTGACGCTGAAGAACGGGCGCAAGTTTGAAGCCGTGTTGCAAGTGAGTGCGGAGAAACGCGACGTGGAGTTTGTGCCGGAATATCTGTGGCAGGGGCAATCGCAGAGACGTGGAAACGGACAGGAGAAGAAACAGCAGAGCCCGGAAGCCCCGGATGCTCCCGGACAGCAGCAGAAGGAAGCCGGGAGTCAGGAGAACGGACAACGACGCAACCGCTCGTGGACGAACGAGGACGGCAGCATCCGCCCGATAGGGAAATGGAAGGACGACATATTTACCGAACAGCAGAAGGCGGACTATGTGGCGGGCAAGACCGTGGTGCTCGCCAATGCGAAGGACGACCAAGGACAGCCCTGCACGAAATATCTGAAGTTCAACCGCGAGAAAGGCAGACCGCTGACCTATTCGGAAAACCCCGACCTCGCGCAGACCGTTGCCCCGTCGAATGAGAGCCGCACGCAGCTCGCCGTGAACAACGAGGGCAAGACCAACGAGGCGACCAAGCACCTGAAGGAGCCGCTTACGCAGGGACAGACCGCCCCTAAGGACGACGCCCAGCAGAAGCAGCAGACGAAGAAATCCAAAGGCATGAAGGTTTCCTGAGTGCCGCCACTGAATCCATAAAAAATTAAAAGAGAATAAACAACGGAATGAAACGGGGCTTCATGCGCCATGCCCTGCATATCCCACGGACACCGGCGTACCCCGTTCCATTCCACAAGAAACAATAGTATCAACGACTAAAACAGGAAATATATGATTACCATACTGGCAGAAAAACCGAGCGTGGCGCGTGAGATAGCACGCATCACCGGAGCGACAAGAAAAGAGGAAGGATATTATACGGGAAACGGCTACCATGTGACATGGGCATTGGGGCATCTGGTGCAGCCCGCCCTGCCTGACGGGTACGGCTTCAAGGGCTTCCGCAGGGACAGCCTGCCCGTGATACCGGAAGAGTTCATGCTGATTCCCCGACAGGTAAAGACGGACAAAGGCTACAAGGCGGACGCGGCAGCGGTGAAGCAGATAAAGGTGATAACGAAGCTGTGGCAGGAAAGCGAGGGCATCATCGTGGCAACGGACTGCGCACGCGAAGGGGAACTGATATTCAGATACCTGTATGCCTATACGGGCTGTACGCTGCCCTTCCGCCGGCTGTGGATAAGCTCGCTTACGGACACTGCCATCCGCAAGGGATTGAAGGAACTGAAGGACGGGCATGAATATGACGACCTGTATCTGGCGGCAAAGGCACGCAGCGAGGCGGACTGGCTGGTGGGCATCAACGGCACACAGGCGCTGACCGTCGCCGCCGGGCGGGGAACGTATTCCGTGGGACGCGTACAGACACCCACGCTGGCAATGGTCTGCAAGCGATACCGGGAAAACAGACGCTTTACGCCGGAGCCGGTACACCAGCTGCATTTCTCCGTGCCATCGGCAAATGCGGGTACGGTGGTGAAATTCGCTTCCGTGAAGAAATGGCAGGACAAGAACGAGGCAGCTATACTATATAATAAGGTAAAGGCGAAGATGTGCGCCACCGTGACCAAGATCGAAAAGAAGCAGAAGGTGGAGAACCCTCCGCTGCTGTACGACCTGACCACACTGCAAAAGGAAGCGAACACGAAGCACGGCTTTACGGCAGAACAGACGCTGGAACTGGTGCAGAAACTCTATGAGGCGAAGCTCGTCACCTATCCGAGAACATCGAGCCGCCATATTCCGGAAGATGTGTTTGCCGAAGTGCCCCTGCTGCTTGAGCGGCTGGCAAGCCACTCCACACTTTCGGATAAAATCGTGAACTTGGACGGACTGAACCGCCGGAGCGTGGATGCCTCGAAAGTAACCGACCACCATGCCCTGCTGGTAACGCCGAACCGACCGCTTGCCCTCTATAAGAACGAGCAGATTATCTACGACATGATTGCCGGACGCATGGTAGAGGCATTTTCGGAGGAATGTGTGAAGGATACGGCTACCGTAGTAGCGGAGGTGGTGCCGGACGCAGGCGAAAGATGCGAGGGCCTGACGTTTGAGGCGAAAGGCTGCATCGTGCGCAAGGCAGGCTGGCGCGGCGTGTACGGAGAGTATGGTGAGGACAACGGGAATACGGCATTACCGGACTGGACAGAAGGTGACACACTGGTGATGGCGGGATGCTCGATGAGTTCGGGCATGACCCGACCGAAACCGCTGCACACAGAAAGCTCGCTGCTGGCAGCGATGGAAACTGCCGGACGCGAGGATGTGGAGGATGAGGAGGTGCGCCAAGCCCTGAAGGATTGCGGCATCGGTACACCCGCCACCCGTGCCGCCATCATCGAAACGCTGCTCAGAAGGGAGTACATGGTGCGCGTGAAGAAGTCGCTGGTACCGACGGAGAAAGGGCTCGCCCTGTATTCCATTGTAAAAGGCATGGACATCGCCGATGTGGAAATGACCGGGCAGTGGGAAGCTGAGCTGGCTGAGATTGAGAAAGGAAAGACACCGCATGAGGCTTTCATGAGGGACATAGAAAGCTATACCCGAAAGATTACCACGGACTTGCTTGCGTGTGACCGTATTTTCGGGCACAAGGCTTCGGGCTGCGCCTGCCCCAAGTGCGGCAAGGGCACGATGCAGTTCTACGGCAAGGTGGTGCGCTGCGACAATCCGGACTGCGCCCTGCCGGTGTTCCGCCAGATAGCCGGAAAGACACTTACCGACGGGGAGATGACCGATTTGCTGGCAAAAGGAAAGACGGAAGTCCTCGGCGGCTTCAAGAGCAGGCAGGGCAAGCCGTTCAGCGCGGCGGTCGCCTTCGACGCGGACTTCAACACGAACTTCATCTTTCCCGAAGCCAAAGGCGCAAGAAAAGGCACGAACATGAAAGGAAAACGAAAATAATGCGTAACTTCGCCACTGGTTCATGTCATAATCTGTTTCAATCCGTTGATACTCTTTATTCACATGGATTTAGTGGCGGCACCCGGAGGGATACCGGGTGCCTTTTTATTTCCTTTCCAAAATCATTCATCCACTAAATCCATCAGAAAATGAAACAGAACAAGAGAACCGCTCCGGCGGAACTGTCCTACTACGGACTGTACCTGCTGGACTACCTGAGAAAATACCATCCCGACAAAGTAATTGATACCGAGTTTATAACCGGAAGGGAGGAAGCCGCCGCCGAAACCTTCGAGAAGGCAAGGCTGGAGGGAAGCTCCACGGAAGCCGCACAGGAGGAAGCCATGCGCGTCCTGCTCGAAGGACTCCACTTCTCCTCCTACGCCCTGCTGTACGAGGTGGTGGAGAACGAGTTCGCCGACGAAGTGGCGGCATCCGACCGCGAGGCGTTCTGCCGGAAACTCTTCCCCTATCTGAAAAACCTGCTCGGCGGTTACGATACGTCGGACGACACTTTCGCCCTGTCGCCCGACCACGACCTGCTCTACACGGAGCTGACCGGAACCGTCATGCTTTATCTGGAGTCCTATGGCATTCAATAGGAAACAGAAGCTGAGGGACAACATCGAGGCGATACGGACGGCATTCACGCTCGACCGGGAAGGGCGCACGCCCACCGGAAGGGAGCGCGTGCTGCTGGGGCGGTACTGCGGCTTCGGGGGACTGAAGTGCATACTGAACCCGGCACGGGAGCTGACGGATGCCGTACACTGGGCGAAATCCGACCTCGAACTGTTCGCCCCTACGGTGGAGCTGCACCGTATCATTCGGGAAAACAGCCGGGACGACATGGAGTACAAGCGTTATACGGATTCGCTGAAAGCCTCGGTGCTGACGGCGTTCTACACCCCGCAAACCATAACGGACACCATAGCGGAGGTACTGCACGACCGCAAGGTGCGCCCAAGGCTGGTACTGGAGCCGTCGGCGGGCATAGGCGCGTTCATCAGCCCGGTGCTGTCGAACAACCTGCAGGCGGAGGTGATGGCATTCGAGAAAGACCTGCTGACGGGCAAGATGCTCGGACACCTGTACCCGCAGCAGAAGATACGCACGGAGGGCTTCGAGAAGATAGAGAAGCCTTTCCTGAACCGTTTTGACCTTGCCATCTCCAACATACCCTTCGGGGACATCGCCGTGTTCGATGCGGAATACGAGAAAAAGTCGGTCATGCACCGGATAGCGGCGAAGAAAGTGCATACGTATTTCTTCCTGAAAGGGCTGGACGCGGTGCGCGACGGCGGTGTCGTGGCATTCATCACCTCGCAGAGCGTACTGAATACGGAAGGCAACGGAGGCACGCGCTACCTGATGATGAAGCAGGCGGACCTGTTGTCCGCCATACGTCTGCCGAACAACCTGTTCACGGAAAACGCCAACACGGAAGTGGGTTGTGACCTGATAATCCTACAAAAGAACATCAACAAAATGGATTTGTCCGAAGAGGACATGCGGTTTACCCGGACAGTCAGAAGCAACCATACCGGAGTCGTTACCAATGAATATTTCCTTGACCACCCGGAACGCATCATCCATACCGAAGCGAAAAAGGATACCGACCCCTACGGCAAGCCCGCCATGATATACACGCACAACGGCGGTGTGGAAGGTATCGCGATGGATTTGTATGAAATGCTGTCGGAAGACCTGTCGGTACGGCTGGACTTGGAACGCTACAACGGCATCAAGGGCGAAAGACAGGAAGCACGGCAAGAGATGCGGCAGAACATTGCCGTACAGACCGAGGGTATTGAGACGAAAAGAGAAAATATCCATTCGGCTGCGGGTGAACCGGCGAAGGCGAAAAGAGAAAATTCCGCTTCGGTTGCGGCAGAACGGACGGAGGTGAAAAAAGAAAGCGGATTGCCGGATACAGGTGCAGCGGACCGGACAAAAAGGGAAGCAAACAGTGTGCAGCCGAAAGTACAAGCCATGACCGGCGTGTCGCAAGAAGCGCAAAGCAGACAGCCGGAAGCCCCGGTGATGGATTTGTACGACCTGTTCGGCTACACGCAGGAGGAAAGGCGGCTGGCGGAGCGAGGACTGAAACCGGAGCGGAAGAAGGGCAGCAAGTCCAAGACAGCAAAGCCGGTACAGGCATCGCTGTTCGTGCTACCGGAAGACGGTATCGGAATGAAAGCGGACAAAGGAAAGACGGAGGCAGGTGCCGCCATTACCCCGGAAGAGGCAAAGGAAATGGAGGAAATCATCCGTGGCACAGCAGAGGTGGAAGTTACTCCGGTGGAAATGACCGCACCGAAAACAGAAGACACGGCACCGCTACAAGAGGACGGTGACCCGGAGGACGCCGTTTACCGCAGCCTCGACTGGGAAACAAATCCGCCCATCAACGGATTCTATGAAACGATGATGTCGCTCACGCCGGAACAACGGGCGGAACTGCGCCGGCTGGGAAAGGTAAAGATGGAAGCCAATGCCGTCAAACGGACAGTCGGGACATCGGAGGCGCAAAGAGAAAAAGTCCATGTGGGGAAAACAGAAGAACCGCAAGGTACTGCTGCTACGGCGGTCTATCCGATAGAAAACGGATTCGAGGCGGAACGCGACAGACGGATAGCGGAAGTGGAGAAAGCCCTACGCGCGGAGGAAGCCGCCCTGACACCGGAAGAGAGGCAGCGCAAGCGGGAGGAGGAAATGATGCCCCGCCCGTACAGCCGACCGCTGGAGCCGCACCTGAAGGACGGCTCGCTGGCATGGGTACACACGCAGGGCGTGCGCTATCAGGTTGGCGTGTTGAAGGACGTGACCCGCTACGGGGCAACCTTCCATCCGCTGGACATGGAGGGTATGCAGAAGGAGAAAGCGCAGCTGTACATCTCGATGCGCGACACCTACGAGCGGCTCTACGCACAGGAGGCGGAACGGCAGGAGGCAAACGACATGCTCCGCCGCCACCTGAACACCTACTATGACGAGTTCACGATGCGCTACGGCTGCCTGAACGCCAGACAGAACGTGAAACTGCTGATGATGGACGCCTCCGGGCGCAACATGCTGGCACTGGAACGCAGCGAGGGCGGCACGATGGTGAAGGCGGACATATTCGACCATCCCGTTTCCTTTTCGCAGGAAACGACCGTCATGGCGGAATCGCCGGAAGAAGCCCTGTCCGCCTCGCTCAACCGCTACGGCGGGGTGAACCTGCCGTATATGGAATCCCTGTGCGACATGGCACGGACGGACATGCTGGAAGCGTTGAAAGGCAGGGTGTACTACAATCCGCTGGCAGAGGGTTACGAGATAGCCGACCGCTTCATCGCCGGTAACGTTGTGGTGAAAGCGAGGGAGGTGGAGGAATGGGTAAAGGGAAACGAGGGGCACGAGATGATGCCGCAGGCACGGGAGGCTTTGGAGGCTTTGCGCGAGAACATCCCCGAACAAATCCCGTTTGAGGACCTTGACTTCAACTTCGGGGAGCGGTGGATACCCACGGGGGTGTATGCCGCCTACATGAGCCGCCTGTTCGATACGGATGTGAAGATAGGCTACTCGGAGAGCCTCGACGAGTATTCGGTGGCGTGCAGCCACAGGACGATGAAAATCACCGACGAGTTTCTGGTCAAGGGATATTACCGCCACTATGACGGGATGCACCTGCTGAAACACGCCCTGCACAACACCTGCCCGGACATGATGAAGAAAGTCGGCGAGGACGAGAACGGTAACGACATAAAGGCACGCGACAGCGAGGGCATACAGCTCGCCAACGCCAAGATTGACGAAATCCGAAACGGATTCACGGAATGGCTGGAGGAACAGTCGCCGGAGTTCAAGAAACGGTTGACGGACATGTACAACAACAAGTTCAACTGCTTCGTGCGTCCGAAATATGACGGCTCGCACCAGACCTTTCCCGGACTCGACCTGAAAGGGCTGGGAATCACCGACCTGTACCCCAGCCAGAAGGACTGCATCTGGATGCTGAAACAGAACGGCGGCGGGATAGCTGACCACGAGGTCGGAACCGGCAAGACGCTTATAATGTGCGTGTCAGCACACGAGATGAAGCGTCTGGGGCTGGTACACAAGCCGATGATAATCGGGCTGAAAGCCAACGTGCGCGAGATAGCGGAGACCTACCGCAAGGCATACCCGAATGCCCGCGTGCTGTACGCATCGGAGAAGGACTTCGAGGCGGCAAACCGCGTGCGCTTCTTCAACGACATACGGAACAACGACTGGGACTGCGTCATCATGAGCCACGACCAGTTCGGGAAGATTCCGCAGTCGCCGGAACTGCAACAGCGGATATTGCAGGCGGAGCTGGACACGGTGGAGGAAAATCTGGAGGTGCTCCGTTCGCAGGGCAAGGATGTGTCACGCGCCATGCTGAGGGGATTGGAGAAGCGCAAGTTCAACCTGACGGCCAAGCTGGAGAAGGTGGAGCACGCGATAAAGTCAAGGACGGACGACGTGGCGGACTTCAGGCAGATGAGTATCGACCACCTCTTCGTGGACGAGTCGCATTATCAGAACTTTTAGGAATTTCCGATAAAATTATTCAATTGTTTAGCAATCATTTGTTTTGAGTCTTAATCAGTTCTGATTATATTCCGTCTATAATTGTAGAATAACATTCAAACAAGATGCGATTATGGACATATTTAATCTGAATGAAAAAGTCAAAGGGCTTGTTTCTTATTTACAAGACACAGGTTATTCAGCCATGTACATAGACTATGTGAAGAAAATGGCTGAGTGGTTATCGGGCAATTCCGAACATTACAAATGGAAGAGTCTCGCCGATGTTGAACCGACACTAAAAGAATTGTGGTCCAACAAGTATACTTGCAGAAACAAGGTACGCCTGTTACGTGTAATCTGCCAATATATCGAGAATGGATTATTACCCGACGGATGCAAACACTACATCAAACCTCACCATTACGAATTGCTTGGCGAAGAATACAGGAATGTAACGGACATGGCTTTCAACGTGGTAGACAGGCGTTGCAAATTTTCAACAAACGTGAAGTATGCGCTATCTTCGTTCTTCTTCCGGTTACAGGAAATGGGTGTGTATTCATTCGAATCAATAACAGAGGATGCGGTGTTGGAAGTGTTTTCCAAAGACGAAAAACAGAAGATGGGCCATTCGCTCAAATATTCGGTGGAGTATGGGCTGAAAGCCTGTTTGCCTTACTATGGCAAATCCGTTGAACGTATAATCGCATATCTGCCGGCCATACCCAACATGCGTAAGAACATTCAATACCTTACAGAGCAAGAACTGACGGCCATCAGGCATACCTTGGAGCACGACGGCACAATATCCCTGCAGGACAAAGCCATCATAACCTTGGCCATGTACACGGGATTGCGTGGGTGTGACATCTCAGCTCTCACGCTTGAGAACTTCGATTGGGAACACGACCTTATAAAAATCACACAGGCAAAAACGGGACAGCCCCTTACATTGCCGCTTCGCGCCGTAGTCGGGAATGCTGTCTTTGATTACCTGCTCAAAGAGCGTCCCCAATGCCCGGAACCATATGTTTTTCTCACAGTACACGTGCCACACAGAAGACTCCACACAAGCAATCTTGATGCCATATGCTCAAAAGTCATGTACAAAGCAGGAATAAGGCAAGGTGAAAATGAAAGAAAGAGCATGCACCTGTTTCGCCACCATGTAGCGACATCCCTGTTGCAGGGCGGTGTGCAACAGCCTGTTATAAGTGCCACCCTTGGCCATTCGTCCCCAAGCTCTCTCGACCGCTATCTCAGTGCGGAATTCAAACACCTGAAAGAGTGTTCGCTAAGCATCGAGGGATTCCCGGTTGGAAAGGAGGTGTTTGGCAGATGAAAACGACTTCATTCCTTTCCAACGCGATAGAAGGATACGTAAAATACCGCAAGGCTTCCGGGCGTGACAGCCACAGCTATATCAAGAACGTAATACTATTTGACCATTTTTGTGCGAGGGAATATCCCGGACAGATCGAACTATCCCAAGAAATCGTGGACAGATGGTGCAGGCAACGTCCATCTGAATGCACAAACTCTTGCGTGTCACGTGTATATCCTATTCTGGACTTCATCAAATACATGAACAAACGTGGAATGACAAAAATAGCCCTGCCAAAAGTGCCAAGGTCTGTGCCAAGAACTTATACGCCGCATCCTTTCACATATGATGAATTGAAACGCTTCTTCAATGCTTGCGACAACACAAAGCCAAGACGTGGCCGTCTCGCCACAATCCAACGCATGACACTGCCAGTATTCTTTCGCTTATTGTACAGTTCTGGGATGAGGACAACCGAAGCCATCCTGCTGGAACGTGATGATGTAAACCTTGAAAATGGCGTAATTTCCATCAAGCGAAGTAAAGGGCATGACCAACATTATGTCGTTCTCCATAATACAATGTTGGCTCTAATGCGTACTTACGACGAGAATATATCTAGGTTAGTACCGCACCGCAAAGTGTTCTTTCCGACACCGGATGACAAGTCTCACCCTTCTGTTTGGGTTACGTATCATTTTCGGGTGTTGTGGCAAAGTTGCAATTCATCCTACGCTATCCCATATGAGCTAAGACACAACTATGCCATAGAAAACATAAACAGCTGGACACACCAAGGATTTACCATCCATGACAAGTTGTTGGCTTTAAGCAAGAGCATGGGACACCGGCAAATAGAGAGCACGCTGGCTTATTATTCCTTGACCCCAGCGATTTCTGATATAATGGAATATACAGAGAATCAATTATTAAAATTAAAGACAGATGAAAAAGAAGATTAATCCGCAAGCAATGCAGATAGCTGATTATCTGCATGACTGGCTCGAACACTATGTCCCTTCAATCAAGGCATGCAGTCCTCACACAAAGAGAAATTATAAGATCTCCGTGAAACTCTATGTAGAATTCCTCAGAGTCATAAAAGGCACTACACCAGAAACATTAAGCGCAGAATGTTTCTGTATGGAATATATAATGGAGTGGATCATTTGGTTAAAGGAAAATAGGGGTTGCAGTCCAGCAACATGTAATGTAAGATTGTCAGCTTTGCGTGTTTTTCTGAAATATTTGTCGTTTAGAGATATATCCTATATGTCTGTTTTCTTACAAGCGGAAAATGTTCCAAATGAGAAAAACTCTAAAAGAAAGGTCATCGGGCTCAGTAAACAGGCTGTTGATGTATTGTTGTCCATGCCTAATCAAGGGAGTACTATAGGCTTTCGTGATTACACTCTGATGCTTCTCTTATATTCCACCGCTGTGCGCATCAACGAGCTTCTGACTCTGAAAATTAGCAATATTGTTATAGACTGTGTAAAACCTCACATAATAGTCATTGGCAAAGGAAGAAAGAAACGTCCGATTCCTCTTTTGGCCAAGCCAGCACAATGCTTGAAAAGGTATCTTATCAAATACCATCCGAAACAGAATGATGCAAATGCATTACTTTTCTGTTCTAAGAGCAAAGGCATATATGTCCCGATGTCCGCTGAAAACGTGAACAAGATGCTGAAAAAATATGCCACAATGGCTCATGAAAGGTGCCAAGATGTTCCTATGGATTTACATGCCCATCAATTTAGGCATGCCAAAGCTTCACACTGGCTTGAAAACGGGATGAACATAGCCCAAATCTCATACTTACTTGGGCATGAAAGTATTCAAACCACAATGGTATATCTTGATATAACCACAAAACAAGAAGAAAAAGCTTTGGAAACCCTTGAAGGCGAAAATCAAAAGAAAATGAGAAAAAAGTGGAAGACAGAGGAAGGAAAAGCAAATCTTGAAATACTTTTAGGACTTACAAAAACAAATTGAGTAGGAGAAATTTTACTTCTTCGTTTTCCTCTTACCCGATTAAGATATACAAGTACTGTTTGGTATATTATATAAACTTCCAGCAAGGTATTATACCTGCTGGAAGTTATGTTACAGTTCCCAATTAAGAACAGAGTCTAAAGGATGCTGAGATTGATATGCGGCAAATAATTTCCTCTCATTTATAAGCGTTGATTCATCTCGTTTTAACACATTAGAAATAAAGTTATTCAACGATTTTGTACCTCTTAGAATTGGAACGATTTGAAGATACTCGGGTAAGACTGATTGTGATATTTCTTTTAATGTTAACCCTACAACAGTTGTTCTATCATATCCATATCCAACTTCCCAAGGGATCCATTTTGAATCCAATGCATTTTGGGATAAAAGACATAACATGTGCGTGCTGTTTCTGATACCTGTTTTAATTGCACTTACAACCGAGTAAGGTCTCGTTCTGTCTATTTTTGTATCATATTCATCAAAATAGACATCAATACCAGAAGTAATAAAATAGTCTGCTATTTTTTTAGCAGTGTCCGCATCTCTTTTTTGGTGACTTATGAATATACATAAACCACTTCTTTGTGCAATGGAATTTTCGGTTAAATAAAATCTATTTAATGCCATAATCTATTATTCTACTTATCCATTTTTTTTACGCATTGGCCTTGATAAATCATAAGTGCAAGTGGCACGACTATTATATGCATTATCAATCATCTGTCTCAAAATATCTGGTGTTAGCTTATCCCAATTGATTACAGATATAAAGGCATTGGGTTCGAGCAAATTATCAATGATGCGTTCCGGTAAGTATGGATAACGCCTATGATACTCTTCTCGGCTATCAATAGACATCCATTGTGTCGTCTCTGGGTAGAACGTTTTCTCACTACTATGAGCGCATGTATAATATTCGCTTTTAACAGATGGTAGTAATATCACAATAATGCCGGACTTCTTATTCACCGTACCATCGTACATACTTGAATATAACTCCCAATCAATATGCTTGCGATTTTTTGTTTCAGTTCCTACAAGTAAAATGGTTACGGTTGTATCCTTCAAATGCTCGTCGCGTATATATTCGCGTATCTTTTGGTCGTCCCAATCTTCTGGAATCTCGCCCATGTCAACAGAGCCATCAATGAATACTTTATTTTTTTCAGCCCAACTAACCAAACCTTCTTTATATTTCTGGTCATTGGCATGATGAAAACTTACAAATACTTTATGCATAATTTATATTAATAGTTAAAAGCTTTATTAATACCCTTGAGAATCAATGATATTATCTCGGGAATATTAATAGAGTTGAATAAAATTTCATTTTCATCTTTATCAAGTCCATTTCTAAGAACCTGATAATCCTTATTTTCGAATTTCTTTAGTTCATCGTAATTTATCGTTGGCAGACAACTCATTTGGCAATATTCAATTAATTTTTTATAATCCTCATTGGTTTTTGCTTCTTCAAATAGTTTTTCTGCCGTAGTTTCACCTTTCATTAGTTTCACTATTTGTGCAGAAGCTCCACCAAATCCTCCTAATAAATAAATTGGATGTTTTTTCTGTATAGCACAAATCGCCTCTTCAAATATTCCGGCCATACGCCCCTTAAAATTGACAATTTTGCCACCCAAAACGATACGTGCATTAACATTCTCTTCCATTTCTTTACGCATAATAGATAAAGAATTTGCCCAAAGAAACATTTTGCTTGGCGTAGTTGGCTCAAAGAACTTCCCCTTATCCTCCTCACCTACACCTTTGGGTATTTCTGTTTTTACTATTTCCACACGGTCGTATTTAAATTCAGCGATGTCAGATTTTGAGAGCCTATTAAATATAGGCCAAGCAAAATAATTTGTGAAATAGATTGTACTTGGATCAGACTTTTCTTTTATGCCATACTGACATGAAAGATCGCATAAAAGTTTTGTGAAACCACCAATTCTAAGATCACCTCCATACACCAATTTAGCTCCAGTAACAAGCAGATGACGAGCTATTTCAACAGATAAATCATCAAACATGGCTTTGCCGATTCCTTTAGTTAAAGCCTCCGGAGTTTCCGAAATAGAAATTGCGATTTTCTTATCCTGTATCTTATTCATATTTGAATATAACTGACTCGGAGTAACAAAACTTGTAATCTTACCATTTTTATTCAAAACCTCCAACTCTTCACGACCTAACGGTGGTTCAGGATAGAGTATTGATTTTATATTATCTTCAATATTAATTAAA
>OLRS01001910.1_pt1 | contig 18208 bp, 9 predicted proteins | sample 1673171 | NCBI WGS metagenome assembly OLRS01 (sample SAMEA3136762, study PRJEB25190) | human gut metagenome | biome: human gut; feature: human-associated habitat; material: faeces | place: Austria | collected 2013
CGTATTTGAGAATCTCCTTTATTTTCTTGTTGTAGCCGAAATGCGAGAATCTCGGAAGCAGCGCTTCTTCCAGGTCTTTGTACCTTTCCAGTATATCCAAGGCCTTTTGGTTAAGCGGGACCCGTACCGTGCCCGCATGTTCCAGCTTGGTCTTTTGGGGAATGTACTCCACGCAACCGTCCACGATATTCGCCTTGGTCAGCCGGTTCAAGTCACTGACACGGCAACCGATCAGGCACTGGAACATGAAGATGTCACGATAGACCGGATAGTTGGCACCCATGCCGTTTAAGTCGGCATAGTACACCTTGTCCCGTTCTTCAAGCGTCAGGTAGAACGGGTCACCGTACATGGGCTGCGCGATCTGGTACTGGTCGAAAGGATTATTTCGTGTAAGGCCACGTTTGATGCACCATTTGATGACGGTGCGAATGCGGTACAGGCTTCCTGACATGCTGTTCTCGGAACGTACCTGCTCGACATTGCGGCGGACCTCGTTCTGGTAAAACACGGGATACATGTCAACATACTTGTGCTCCTCCTGCAACCAGAATTTGAAATCTCTTATGTCATCTGCCGTGATGGAGTCAATGCAAAGATGGAAGCCCCTCTGGTGCATGACCTCATGGCGGAAACGCTCGTAACGGAGTACCTTGTTGAGATTGTCAAGATGATGTTTCCGGCTCTCGAACGCGAGCGGGGTCTCGTCAACATATTTTTGTATCTGGTATGACAACAGGTATTCCTCTACCTTGTTGCCGCCCCTTGCATTGATGTTGGGGTGATGGTATTCTTCTATCAGCCCCTTGAGCCAGTTCCCGTCAACTCCACGGCTGTATTCCCTGGTGATCAGGTGGGTGATTTGCTGGATATCCCTGTCGAAAGCGTTCTTCTTCTCTTCCGAGACAAGAGCCACACGTGGTTTGTAGCCTTGCCTCTCCGGACTCCAATGGTTCGGGTTGATGGACAGCTCGCTCGCGGCCTTTATGTCCACACCACCGATATCCCGGACACGGAAATAGACCCGGGCAAGATCTGTCACGTTGTTTTTCGCCGATGTCTTTCTGATAAATGCTGTTACTTTCATGTATATATCCTCCTTAGTTTATCATTTCAACAAGTTTTCGTTTCATGTCATCATCTATCGTCCGGTAACGCCGGAAGGCCCTGCTGCCTTCCACGTGGCCTGACATGGAGGCTATCAGGTTGGGGTCCGGAACCTGCCGGTACAGGTTACCTACAAAGGTCTTGCGTGCCGTGTGGCTGCTGGCCACCTCGTACAAGGGCTTCTGTACGGTGTTGTAGCCGTGCGTGTCAAGAATAGTGACCATGCGGTCAATGCCACAATGTTTCAGCAGTTCCCGTATACCCAGATTGTAAGTGTTGATGGGCTTGAAGGGAAGCAGCTTGCCGGTATTCCCGCTATAGCGTTCCAGTATTCTGACTGCCTTTTCATGCAATGGGACCCTGATGGTTTTCGCCTGACACTTCTTGGTCTTTTGAGGCATATACTCCAGAAAACCGTCCTTGATGTTCTCCTTGGTCATCCTGTAGAGATCACCGACACGGCAACCGACATAGCAGTGGAACACGAAAATGTCCCGGATGACAGCCAGTTTCGGGCAGTCGCTCAGGTCCGCGTCGTACAGGACATTCCTCTCTTCCGATGTGAGGTAGAACGGGTCGCCGTAGGTCGGCTCCTTGCATCCATAGACAGCATAGACTTCGTTGTCGGAATACTTCATTCTCTTGCACCAGTGCAGGAACGTGCAGAAAAGGTTCATGATATTGATGACGGTCGTGTTGGAGAGAGGCTTGGGCTTGTGGTTGATGAGCATACGGGGAATATAAAAGTCAGGATACTCCTGGCGGAGCAAGTACTCGTTGGCGACGTACTCCCTGAAGTCGTTCATCTGCCCCAGGGTGACAGTTTCAACGAAAAGAGTGAAGTCTGTATCGCTCAATAATTCACGCCGGTACTCGTGATACCTGGTCATCGTTCGCTCGAAGCGGACGATGTGCTCCTTGGTTCTTTCCGCACCGTCATATTTTTCCAGGTACTCGTGGATGCGGTGGAGCAGGTTCGGGTGATCACGCTCAAAAGCCCGCGTGGGATGCAGGACATCCTCGATGACCTGTTTCATCCATTTGCCGTCAGCCTTCTCCGAGAAGGTCTTTTCCGCTCTCTCGATGATGGCGGCGATCTGTTCGGGCACCCGCTTCTGTTCAATGGCCGTCACGGCAGTCGTTCGCCTGTAACATAAGGTATCGGCATCCCAATACTTGTCATGGACCACGATGGGTGAAACCACTTTGATATCCACGTTCTTCTCCCGTACCCGGAAGCAGATGTTTGAAGTGGTCGCGGAACATTTTTTCAGATAGACGGAAATTTTCATTTGCTGTACCTTTTTGATTACATGACAAAGGTAAATAAATTCCCGAATATGTTCCCATATATCCCGAAGAAACTTGCAACGAATTAAGACAAATTAAAAAGTCATTCCCGAATCTGATACCACATAAAGTATTGAATATTAGAGGTTATATTTGCACTTGTTTAGATCTTTTTTTCATTTTCGACTTTATTCGACTTCTCAAATATCAGATATTGCAGTTCCACTCTTTTGTCTACAGGTTGTTTGGCATCCATATAAACGGAAGTGTCTACCTCTTGTGTAGACCGACAAGACATAAGAAGCAAAATTAAAGTATATAAAATCAATTTCTTCATGTTTATTCAAATTTTATCGTTTTATAATTTTCGATTGGGTTCAGGCATACATTACCCGGTTCTATTATCGGGATAACTGCTCCGGATAGTTTCACTTTCTTACCTTCATAAATAACTTCACCCATTTCACGACGTTCCAGACTTGTATTTAAAGATATGAAAAAGGGAAATAGATCGTGTCCTGTTGCAAGACTCATGTCCTCTATCATCTCTTCCCAAGTCAGAAGTCGCATCGGATCGTTTTTCCAACGGGTATACTGGATATGTTTCCACCGGGCATACCAAGTATTTCCATATGTGTCGTCCAAACGTTGCCAGATATACCAAAGTTTATACCAGCCTGCCCCGTAAGAAAATTGCTTGGCATACTCTCCGTCATTTGTATATCTTTTTAAGTCTAGTTTATCAAATTCGGAAGAACGGAAGAAATCTTCGCACTTTTTATTCGCATGTTGCCGGAGTTCCTCATTGTAAAGTGCCTCTACTTTTCCCTGAAACCAACCGGCATGTGCTTCTCCCTGATTTCCAAAAGGTACATCACCAGCCGCTTGTCCTTTCTCGTTGACCGGGCCTGCCAGTGTATGCGCCAGTTCATGTCCATAAATAGAAATCAGACTGGCTGAATCTTGACTAATAATACCATTCTCCTTAGGAAAGAAACTGTTGACAGCCCAGCCTCCTCCACTTCCGGCAGAGAGAACGAGAAACATCGGTTCCTCAGTTTGCCGAGACGGATACCACTGCAACAATGTATCGTTTATCTTAAAGAATTCTTTTTTTATACATTCAAGAAGAGTATGGTTAACAGTAGGCGCATAATAAGTGACCATACCATTAATAACACTTTCCAATTCCGGATAGATAGCTCCGCCACCACCCATTGTTTGGGGCAAACGAGGCTCTCCTCCCACCGGAACCTGTTTCTCACATAACCAGTCCATTATTTGGTCAACAAAAGCACTTCCCGCTTCCCCATTACTTAGAAAATCATCTAAAGCCGTACCGACTGCTATACGTCCCTTACCATATTCACGGTAAGCGCGGATAGGCAAACTGTCACTCCCCATTTCCCAAGGTATCCACTGTTCTGAAAGAGCCAGACCAATATGCCGACGATTCTTATAGTTCTGATAATCTTTGGTATAACTTGCATCAAAATTCTTGAGCAACCGGTTCAGAGACCAATTATCGACCTGTTCTGCTTTTACAGGATCAGCCAGAATAATCAAGCTACCTCCCTCAGATACAAAATCTTTGAGCAAGAGACACTCCTGCTCCGTATAAACCGGAGCAGAAGGGTCATTCTGAAAAGTAATGATTACGTTATATCTAAAATTAGGATACCAGGCAAAAGGATAAATCTTACGTTCCGGATCATATGGAATACGGATACGGGACACCCCCTTCTCATCCAGGACACTACCGAGTGAGGCTTGTGACGATACACTACGAAATCCTTTCTGGTGTAACATATCCGGCAATCCCCACATGAAATTGAACGAACATTGATGCGAAAGATCAATAAGGACATTATATCCTTTATCTATCGTCATGGCAATGGGAGCAGGAGGATATTTCTTCCCGATTTCGACAGGTAGAGTTTCTCCGGAATGCCACGCCTCGGTGATAATTTGTTCTTCATCTTTCAGTGTGCACCCAGTGACGAGCACAGTAATCCAAAGCATTAATAAACATCTGATAATCATTACTTATATACATTTTATTTGGAACGTTCAACAGTTATCAGTTTACCGTCTGCTTGTACGGCTCTGATAGTACATTGGCTGACAGGAAGTTCGTCGGGTAAAGTGAACTTCAGGAAGTTAGAGAAGTATTTTCGTTTTCCGTCTTTCCAGATTTCAAAAGCTACCGCTTCATTACCGTTAATTATGGTTACTTGCTGTCCACTGGCACTATAAGTCGGGGTCTTGGTTATCTTTTGATTCTCTTTAAACTGAGTATAGTGACCTACATCCCCTATTTTACCAGTCAGTCCCAGACTTTCCAAACCTGCATCTCCGTCTTTCCGATCTTCAATATAGTAGAAAGGTTGAGGATTCGGATATTTGGAAGTGTATTCTCTAGTTTCTGCAATCATTGCATTGGTGACAGTATAGCGATTTGACCCATATTGTTCGATAGTTTCGTCTACCGGAGTCATAAATCCCCACATATCAAAGAAATCTGCCAAATTCTTTTGAGCTATGTCACTGGCATATTTCACAAATAGCATTTGGCGCTCTCCTACAGGGATATTATTCAAGTTTCTATTATTACGCAATTTCTTGAATAATTCCGGGTAGAAATCGGATTTGATACCACATCGGTGGAAATAAAGCCATAATTGCCAGTATATACGCATATGAATTTCCGTATCTTCCTTCTTGGGATCGCCAAGGAAATTACAGAAAGGACGGTTATTCAGTTTCCTGTCTGCCAATACGCTCAACGGAGCTCCGTTTGAACACTCTCTCCCTATTTTATAAAGTACATAATTTGAAAAGAGGTTATTGGATGACTCAAAACAGCCGGTCCAGGCAATAGCCCCCTGGTGAAGGTGACCGATTTCATGGGCAGGACCCCAGCAGCGTCGTTCGGTATATAACTTTTCAGTAGGCATAAATTCGTCCAATGCATTAATCCCGAAACCTATTTGTCCGTTACCGGCCCACATATAACTATCGTCATTGATCGAGGAACCATTCACATGATTATTGAACAATGCAGGACGAATATCCTCCAAGCCTAATAGTTCGTATTGCCAGTTCACAAAATGATCAAACATAGTGATATACTCAACTATAGAATTCGGCTGCCACTGAAGTAACTTGGTACGATGAAAATTCAGTAACATTTCATTTCCCTTAATAAGAAAATATTCATAGGTCGCCTTTTGAAGAAGTTCTGTGTAAACTGCATCGGTCTTATCCCTTTCCAAATCAAAATAACCGCTAACTGTACCGGAAGTCAATGGTATATGAATCTTTACAGGTTTCGCATTCTCCGAAGTTAGTTCGGTGTTATACATAACAAACAACATACCATCACCCTTCATTTGGAGTTTGTTGATACCTTCATTCAACATGTATTTGTCTCCACTCAAATTGGAGGATCGAATCGCTTGTAAACTAATAGTATTCCCATAAGTTTCTCCTACCATGACTATTAATTCATCACCTGAATTTACATAGATACCAGTAGGATTATCCAAATCAGTGTATGATTTCATATACAGTTTATCAGCCCAATTATTAGGAGCACTATAAGGTTTGTATTCCTGAATTCGGAATTTCTTTTCCCAAGTATCATAAGTGCCGTTTTTCAGTTGCATAGCTATATTGATAAAATAGCCGGGCAATGCTTGAATTTGTTGCATAGTTGCCTCCGGACGCACTTCGCTACAAGTGAGATCTGTAAATACACTTAACAGCTGTTTCTCTTGTTCACTCAAGCCTGATTTCATCTCATAAAATTCGATTTCTTCACAGTTCACATAATCATCTTTTGCGGTATTAATTACAACCTTTAATTTAGTGATCTTTGCTAATGGTTTACCCATAGCAAGTTTAGTTTGCGAAGTTGACTTCTTGAAATCGTATGAACCCAGAAGAATATATTCAGGTGTGTCTTGTGTTGCATAATACAGGTCAAATGTCCCCCAATGACCTCCTCCGGTACTTCGCGGAGTATAAACAAAATAATCCAATGTATGTGTTCCGTCAAAATCAAACTCAAGAATGACAGGGAATTTCGTGGCTCCCGCAGCCCAAGGACTATGATAAAAATTATTTCCACCAAGTCCATCCCAACATTTTTCTATTTCTTGTCCCGGTTGATACTGACTGGCAGTTCCACCGGTAGGTTTGAACATAACATCTCCGCCCGGTTCAACATCATCGGTATTAGGTTCCAACGGTTTTTGTTGAATAACACATTCAGCCGCTACGCCTTCATATTTCTCATTATCAAAATGAATAGAAGCAGAACGCACCTCTCCGTACATCGCATAATTATCAATATGGAAAGTATGTTCTTTACTACTCAGGGCACGTGTATCAGGAACAGTCGTCTCGTTCAACCAATCACAGACTTCTGGTATATTGACCTTATAATCTATATTAGATGTAATTTTAAGTCTCACATCTCCACCGTCGGCAGACAATGTAGTGGCAGTAAGCGGAGTAACCAAAATTGCCGGACCATATCCTAGTTGCCGAACCTTGATAGTATATTCTTTGACTGTCGAAACAACTTTTACTACTGCTTCTCTGACCTCTGGTTCTTCACTGGCAGGAATATACAGACGCACCATGTTTTCGTCAATAACTTTCGTCGCCATACACCAGTTTGGGGCAGAAGATGTAATACGCCATTCATCCTTGGATAAATTGGTAATTACCGGTATTTCGATATCATGTTTTTTGTTATCGAAATCCTGTATTAGAAATTCTTCCGCTATTTCCAATTGAGGTATAGAATGATTTTCATCTTCATCATTGCATCCACAGAAGACTGGCATGCAGCATATAAGCATAACCAAAATTAAGCTTTTGATTCTTTGTATATCTTGTTTATCCATACATTTTTAATTTATAAGTATATTATTTGATTTATTCCGCAACCCATAAATTTAACTCGGCAATAGCTATAGCATTCAGTATTGACTCTTTAGAATGAGTCGATTCAATACGCAGATATCTGAACGAACCAGACATTGGCACCATAAGTTCCGATTCATAAGTAGCTCCCATTTCTGACAATGGCAGATCATCACTTAAAGTTTTCAATAAAGTAAAGTCTATTCCATTCTCACTTGTATAAATATTGAGCTCTTGCGGATTTGCATTACCATTGTTAGAACCATTAGCGGCGGTTCTAGTGATATAGCTAAATTTAAAACCACTATACACATGAGGCAATTCAACCTGTATATATGGGAATTCCGAGAAATCACTAGGATAACCATGAAATGCCCAATACGAATGGAAGGAGGTATTGATATCTCCATCAATGATATTGACAAGTTGCGTACGTGGATCCAATGATTCAAAATCTTCAGTTCTCGCATTGCTGGAGATCATGCTTTCTGTCAGTTTGATCTCTTCTAATTCTGTTATATCAATATGCTTCTGATATACGATACCAGCCAGATAAGTATTTGTCCCTTCTTTAATGTCAAATGTAGGCATACTACATTCGGACAATTCTATCGGTAACATGTATTTACCAAATTTCAAATCATCCGGAATATTAATTTTAACCGTAGCGATACTTGTACTTTTTCCGGAAACGAACGAAACCTTTTCTGCTAAAGTATAACAATTATCCGGTAGTAATTCGAAATCTGCATGATTAGTCTCATTATAAGCAGTCAACAATTCAGGATTAATCTTTAAAGTGCAATCAAAATCCCAATTATTTTCCATCGGCATACTTATAGGTATAGTAATATCGAAACTTGTTTCCCCACCTTCTTCCGCTTTATAAGGCTGATAACCTGATTTTTCAAAATAGAGATAAGGGGTGACAATATCCGGAACAATAAATATTTGCCTTTTATCAATATTGATATCATCACTAGAATTATTCAAGACAAGTGGCAAAATATAGTTGGCCTTATCCAATTCTTTAATTTTATCAATATAGAAAAACGCCTTTACCTTTTTGTGGTTATCGGTATCTTCAAACGCCAATGTTGGTGTTTCCAGCTTGAAACAGTTATCAGGTAACAATTTATAATCCGTTTCATTTTCTGCATTATAAATTTGTATATTAACAGCATCTAAAACAGAAACATCAACTGTTGAATATTTCTTTGAATTATATCCGGCCCTAATAACGGTGAATTCACAACTGGCTTCATTGCTTGTATCATAAATAGTAACATGCTGCTCTCCATTATTTTTAAAATAGAGAATAGACTCATATTGATCCAAATAATCCTCACATCCATCATCACAAGCGCCTAATGACACTAATGCGAGAAAAAAGATGATGATTTTAAATATATTGTTTTTCATACAGTTTTCTTTTTGTTGATTTACGAAATTACCACCCATAATTTTGTGTCAGTTGTTTGTTCAAGCTGATTTCTGTCTGAGTAAACGGATACAAGTAATGTTGTTTTTTGAATACACGTTTTTCAAACACTGTTCTTTCCCAAAAACTATCAGGAGTTACATCACCGCTTCCGGTAGTTTCCACATTCATACCCCACATCTTACCCCCGTCACATTCTTCAGCGATTTTCCAAGTACGAGTATCAAAAAAACGATGATTTTCGAAAGCCAGCTCTACACGACGTTCTTTACGGCATAAATCAAGTAATTCATTATCATCAGCATGAGGATAAGATTCAGTAATAGACGGCAGAGCAACTCTTGCTCTCAGCTCTTGCCACACTTCCATTGCTTTGGTATAATAATTAGCCGGGATATTCACCCCTCTAATTTTACATTCTAACACAGCCTCTATAAAATTCAGGTAAATTTCTCCCAACCGGAAAGTCGGAAAAGTAATTTCTCCCCATTGTCCATTTGCCGAATTAGCCGTATGGTCATAAAAGCGATTCACCAAAAAACCAGACTTAGGACGAGCGTCCGAAGTATAACCGTTGGCCCCATGAGCAAAAGAAGTAAGTGTCATTTCATTACCATGATGCCATTTGCTCCCACTAAAGAAAACTGTTACATAAAAACGCGGATCTCTTTCCGTACACATCTTTACAGTATTCAGTTTGTAAGAAGCAGCTCCTCCCCATGCAGGATAGACGAAATCAGTATAAGCCATCTCGTCCATAGGATAACCAGACTCCTGATCAACTATAGGACTACCGTCTGATTCATAACCTGTAATAGGAAACCTACCTGTCTTTGCCATTGGATAGGCATCCACTTGTTGCTGAGTAACCCCGACAAATCCCCAAGAAGAACTACCTGCAACGGAAGTAGGACATGTATGAGCCGACATTATAAAACGGCCTTTCGAACCGGTAGTCCATATTAACTCACTGTTCCACTTTTCTTGTGTTATGCCATAATAATTATCATACGGATCATCATCATCAGAGTGATATAATTGGTAAAGATTGCCATCAATGATCTTGTATGCTGCATCTGCTGCCGTTTTCCACTTTGCCGCATCATAATTCTGCGGAAACAGATTCGTTCCATCAGGATTTTTAACAGAGGCATACATCGTATTTCCATTAAACAAATCACGTGCAGAATAAAGAGTCAAGCGTGAGATTATGGCTTGGCAAGCACCTTTGGTAGCCAAGCCCTTTTCTGTACTGGAAGTCCAGTTAGACTTCATATACGGGCTCTCAATCAACGAATTCAACTCACCTATTACATAATTCACACATTCATCCCATGTATTACGGGGACGTTCCAGTTCAGCAGCACTTTTTGTAAAATCAAGCAGTTCATCATGCAGAATGAATACCGGTCCGTAGATTCTCATCATCAGAAAATAGTAATAACAACGTGCAAAACGAGTTTGTACCTTCCACTGTTCTTTTTCATCATTGCTCAACAACGGGTCAGTACAACGATCAATATTAGCTAAAAATATGTTACACTCACGTATCCCTCTATAATAAGTACTCATACGTTCGTAAGGTACATTTGACGGATTCCAAGCTCCGGAAGTCATAATATGATATTCACGGTTTCGCATTGAAACTGTTACTTCATCAGCTGCCCCGCTCCACGGAGTATATTGGAAATCATTAGCGTCATCCGGTAAGAAACTCATAGTAGTTAACCAATATTTACGTGAATCCGCACGGGTTTCCCACACTTTATCCAAAGTCAGCGCTTCATCTTCCTGTCTATCCAGAAAAGAGTCACATGATGTTTGTGACAGCAGTAAGACACACACAAACAAAGAAGAACAGTATTTAGTTATTTTTTTCATATATCGTTTCATATTATATTAGAATTTAGCGTTCAAACCTATTGTGAAAACTCTTAATGGAGGATAAATACCTCCGTCTGAACTTCCGGTTTCCGGATCCCATAATTTGAATTTACTAAAGGTCAGCAAATTACTCCCTGAGACATAAATACGGGTAGATTTGATAAACGTTTTTTCAAGAATAGACTTGGGAATAGTGTATCCAATTTCAAAATTTTTCAGTCGCAAGAAGCGCCCGTCCCGCATAGTAAGTGTAGATGTCTGGTTATTGTTAGTAGAACCTTCCCCACCGGCTTCACTCAATCTGGGATAGTAAGCAGCCAGGTTCTGTTCCGGTGTATTGGTTGTCTTCCACACATGATCGTAAATATCAGCATTGATTGCACTTTGATTAATATTACCGGTAGAGAAAGGACGCATTGCAGTGCCGCCAATATAGAAAGTACAATGAGCTATTCCCTGGAAGAAAGCATTGATATCCCAGCTTCTCCATTGGGCAGTCAGTCCGAAACCATAAGTAATCTCCGGAATATTTGTATATCCTAAAGCCACTTTATCATATGTATCAACCACTCCGTCTCCATTAACGTCTCTGTATCTGACATCACCCACACGATAAGTTCCAAAATTCTGTTCGGGAGCATTGTCTATTTCTTCCTGGCTTTGAAACAATCCTTCAGCTATAAGTCCGAAAGTATGGTTTCCTCCAGTTCCGAATGTTTTTCCAATACTGTTTTGATATTTATAAAGGTGTTCTACTTCGTCGTTATTCAGTAATTTATTCCGGTTGAATGTAAAATTAGCCCGCCCGGTCAAAAACACCTCTCCGACTTTTTCCTCATATTCGAGTGTTGCATCCACTCCCCGGTTAACAGACGCCCCGATATTGGTTTTCGGTTTTGTTGTCAGTCCGACGATAGCCGGAAGTCCTTGTCGGTTAATAAATACCCCTTCACGTTTTTCATGAAAATAATCAGCTTGTATCTTAATTCTGTCAAACAGTCTCATTTCAAATCCCAAATTGGTTTTATAAGCTTTTTCCCAACTGACATTTAAATTTTCAACATTTCCGACTTGGATACCTCCGCCTCCTTCACTTCCGTTCTCGCCATAATTCCACCCATTGTTGGTGCTGATAGTTGATTGATAAATCCACCGGTCTCCACCAATCGCGTCATTTCCCACACTACCATAGGACGCTTTCAATTTCAATTCACTGACAACCGGAAGAATTGGTTCCCAGAATTTCTCATTAGAAATCATCCAACCGACAGCATAAGCCGGGAAAAATCCGAACCGATGTCCCTTGGCAAAGTTTTCCGAACCGTTATATCCCATATTAAATTCAGCAAAATAAGTATCCTTAAAAGCATAAGTCACACGCCCGGCAAGTCCTTGATATTTATAAGGTAATGAAAGGGTTTTGCTATAAGTCAGTTTCTTGTTTGTAACCTTATGATTGTATAAAAGCATGGCACCTACACGATGTTTTTCGGCAAACAACCGATTATAGTTGATACTACCTTCCAAATAGGTAGTAATGGAACCACTACCACTTTCACTAAGTCCTAATTCGTCTGTTCCGGTCACAATAGGACTACCAAAAATCAAATTCCCGTCTTCATCACGACCCTTAGCATAATATTGATTCGGTGTTTTAGAACGAACAATGGTGTTAGTATTAACCGCATCCCAGGAAAATTTAATAGAAGCTGTCAGCCCTTTGGTGACTAAATCTCCTAAATCCTGATTGATTCCGATAAGTGACTGTGCGGAATTCCAAAATTGTTCGCGATATCCGGAATGAACTAAAAGATTCCAAGGATTCTCGCCACCTTGCATACTCGGATAAGAAAGAGTTCCGTCTGAATATTCTTTAGGATAAACACCGGGAGAAGCTTCGAAAGCTCTCGACCAGATTTTATCTTTCTCTACACCGGGACCATAAAACTTCTCATATATATTGGCCAGATTTACATTCAGAACAGTAGACTTTGTTACATTAAAATCCATATTAGCACGGAAGCTATATTTATTGTAACGAAGAGATGTATCATAGTCATATCGTTGCCCTGCATTTCTAAAAATAGAACCTTCATTATACAGCGAACCGGAAACAAAGTATTTACAAATATCACCTCCACCGGATACATTCAAATTTACCCGCTGGTTAGAGGCCATATTCTTATAAAGTTCATGCATCCAGTCAACATCAGGATACAAATCGGGATCTGTCCCATTCTGGAAATATCCTATTTGCTCTGGAGTATAATATTCATAACCTTTCATCTCATTGTATAATTCAGCCCATTGTGCAGAGTTTACAAATTCCGGCATTTTGGTAGGTTGAGTAAAACCAGCTTCTACTCTGGCATTAATAACAGGTTTACCCTCTGCCCCTTTCTTGGTTGTAATCAAGATTACACCATTAGCTCCTCGCACACCATAAACAGCGGAAGCGGAAGCATCTTTTAATATAGAAAAAGAAGCGATATCCTCTACATCTACTAAGTCCAAATCCCGTTCGATTCCGTCTACCAATACCAATGGAGTGTTACCACCGGTAAAAGAAGATACCCCTCGAATATAGAAATCGGCTGCGCTGGCTTTTCCCGGTTCTCCCGTGCGATTCATCGCTACAACTCCTGCTAGTTGTCCCGCCAGTACACTCGAAATAGAAGAACCCGGAACTTTAACACCTGCCATATCAATAGTGGAAATAGAACCGATGACACTGGCTTTTTTCTGATGACCGTAACCTACGACTACCACTTCGTCGATTTTTTCAGTATCAAACTTTAGAGTCACATTGATAACGTTTTGGTTTCCTATCGCAACTTCCTGAGTACTCATTCCTATATATGAGAATACGAGTACTCCACCTACAACCGAGTTGTCGATAGTAATAGAATATTTACCGTCCAAATCGGTAATAGCTCCCGTCGAGCTGTTTTTAAGCCATACATTGGCTCCGATAATGGGCATATTGTCTCCTTCGGAAATTACCGTACCGGTAATAGTACGCTTTTTAGGAGCTGCCTGGCTGTCCTTTGCAGCGTAAGTTTGGATTGATATTCCGGCTAATAAAATAAGAAAAAACAACCGGAAAAATTGGGTGTGAAATAAATTTGGTTTCATGTATGTTTATTAAAGTTAATCACAATACTAATTTAAGATTCATAATACAGTTTCATTTAATCTCTTTACTTATTAATTTCCTCCTTTCTTTTTAAAGTTCGACCTTTTATCTCTTTGCATTTTGAGTATACGCAAAGAAAGGAACTTTAAAAAAGAGTGTGGGGTGGGATATTTATATTTGAGAGGGGAGGAATTAGAAAGGGGGAGAAAAAAGATAGTTTTTATATAATTTATCCCCCTCCCCCTAGAGAAAGCTATTATTTTTTGTAATCGGAAGGTAATACTCCAAACTCCTTTTTGAAGCATTCTCTAAAATAACGTAAATCACTAAAACCTACCGCATAAGTAACTTCAGAAATACTATACTTTTGTGATAATATCATTTGTGAAGCAACCTTCAACCGAATACTCCGGATAAAAGCATTTGTTGTCTGGTTAGTCAGTTGTTTTATCTTCTTGTTGAGTGTCAATTGGCTCATTCCTATTGTACGGCAAAGTAACGAAACGCTCAATTCTTCATTAGCAATATTATCTTCTACCACCTTTATGATTTTTTGAATAAAATCCCTATCGGTCTTTTCCGGAAAAACAGTAGTAGGATCTTCCTCAGACATTAAGTTATTGCTAAACTTTTGGGCCAACATTTGTCGGTTGGTAAGGATAGAATGTACTGTGGAAATTAAAATATCATTATCAAAAGGCTTACTGCAATAAGCATCCGCATAAACAGACAATCCTTCTTGCTGTATCTCTTTAGATGTCTTTGCCGTTAGAAGAATTACAGGAATATGCGAAGTCTCTTTCGTCGATTTAATAGCGGAACAGAGTTCTATTCCATTCATCTCCGGCATATAGATATCTGAGATGACCAATGACGGTATTTGAGACAAACAAAGGTCAAAAGCCTCTTTGCCATTGAAAGCAGTCAATATCTTATAATAAGGACAAAACAACTCATCCAATATTTGTACAATACCTTTATTATCATCCACAATAAGCAAAGCCGGTTTATCACTCATATCTCTGTCTCTATCCTCTATTTCCGGATGTATATATTCTGATGCAGTAAAGGGACCAGAATCCTCCTGTGAGAATGTTGTTATCTCTGATAATGGTTCTATAAGAGTATTCTTATTTTGGAAGGGAATAAAGACTTGGAAAACAGTCCCTTCCCCCTCAGTACTCTTGAACAGAATTGTTCCTTTATGAAGTTCTACCAGACTTTTAGTCAAAGAAAGTCCGATGCCGACTCCTGATTCCGAATAGAAACGTTCGAAAATATGTTTTTTCACTTCTTCTGTCATTCCCGTACCCGAGTCGGTTATGTGAATAGAAACACCTTTCTCTTGTTCCATGACATCCAATGTGATAGAACCTCCGTCAGGCGTATGCTTGATAGCATTGGAAAGAAGATTATACAGAATTTCTTCCATTTTATATGCATCAAATAACAAAAGAATGTAAGAGGCATTTGTATTAAATGCAAACTGTATCTGCTTGTCATGAGCTATTTGAAGGAATTGTGAGAAACAATTTCTACAAAATTCCACGATATCCCCCTCCCGTAGTTCGATATCCAGTTTGCCTTTGTCTTGCTTAGACAATTTAAGTATCTGATTTATCAAACGTAATAATATAGAACTATTATGTTGTATGTTCATCAGATGACGATGCAATTCATCCTTCGAGATATCCGGCGTAGAAAGTAATTTTTGCAGAGGAGAAATGATCAATGTCAACGGAGTACGAAATTCATGTGACAGATTCATAAAGAAATTCATTTTCATCTCTGACAGTTCCCGTATCTGTTGTTTTTCTTTCTGTGCAAGAAAGAGTTCATTCTTCCTTTTCTCACGAATCTTGAAATTCCGGATAATCATATATACAATGAATATACTCATAAGTATATATAATAGTATAAAATACCACCGGAGTAAAAGCGGCTGCAAAACCTGAATTTCCATTTTCAGTGGTTCCGACCAAGTCTCACCATTGCAAGAGGCTTTCACCGAAAAAAGATAATTGCCGGGAGGTATATTAGTATATTTTGCCGAACGATTACCTTGTTCGCTAGTAATCCATTCTTTATCAAACCCTTCCAACTTATACTTATAAATAATTTTATCTGTGGAGGTGAAATGCAAGGCAACGAAGTCGAATGAAAAATTATTGTTACGACTGGACAATGTCAGTTTATCAGTATTAAGAATGGAGCGTTTCAATAGAATCTGCCTGTTCACTTCTTCTCCGACTTTCAGAGTCTTATTATTTATGGAAAGATTGACAAAAGAAAGTTTGGGAAGAATAGTATCCTCCGTAAAAACAGCAGGAGTAAACGAGGTAATACCGTTGATACCTCCAAAATGTAAAGTTCCATTTCCTTTTTCTATATATGCTCTTTCACTAAACTCATTATTTGCAAGTCCGTCATTTAGCTGGTAGATTTTGACGGACAATGTTTGAGGGTCAATCCTGTTCAATCCTTTATTAGTAGCTACCCAAATAAAGCTATTGTTATCCTCTGATATAGCTTTGATACAATTATTGGAAAGCCCCTTCTGAACATTAATCCATTGATAGTTCCAATCATTAGTAGAGGGATTACGTTTCAGATAATACAATCCATTGTCTAAAGTCCCTACCCATATATCACCATTCTTGGCTTCACGAATATGAACGATGTTATCTTGAAACAACAGATTATTCTGATGAGTGGCAAAGCTAAATTTCCGAAATATGGGAGAAGACGTGAAACGTTCTTTGCCATTTAACACAACAAGTCCTTCTGCCGTACCAACCCATAAATTATTCTCTCTATCTTTCAGAATTGTACGTATAGTATTGGAGGGAAGAGGCAAAACTTCAGAATCAGTTTTATAAGTTACAACACTCTGTTGAGTAGAATAATTATAAAGAGTAACTCCATTGTTATAAGATGCAATCCACAAGAAACAAGAATCCTGCACAATACTTCGGATAGAAGGGATATTTATTCCCGAAGTTTTTTGATAAACAATTTGTTTGTTACTTTCTATCCATGCTTCATAAAGGCCATACATGGTACCTACCCATACCTTGTTTGAAGACTCTTGACCATAAATTGTATGTATCATGTCATTAGGGAAAATCGTCTTCCCCATTATTTGTTTTTGTGTGGAGTCAAGTACACATACCTCACCATTCAGACTGCCTATCCAATAATTGCCGGAATGGTCCGTTGACATACATTCGATGTTTTTGCCAGACATACTTTTTTGAAAAGGAGTCTGGTTCTTGTGGAAGCAAAATGTTCCGTTACGATAAGTGCCAATCCATATATTACCAAAACTATCCTCAGTAAATGAAGTCGTCTAGGGATTACCACTAAAAACAGTTTCCATAGCCCGTTCCGGAGTAAGCCCTTTCAAAGACGTACGATACAGACCGTCGAAACTAGATACCCAAAGTTGGTTATCCGAAGAAATGAACAACTCTCTCCCCGGATGGTTTGTCAGTTGGAAAAGAGTCGATGTTTTCTCATTATAAAGGTATGCTAAGCCTTTTTTGAGAAGATAGAGTTGCTGTTTGTGTACAAAAATTTGATCAACATCTTCGAGAATATCTTCCTGAAAGCGTTCAAATGTATTGCGGACTTTATCAAAAGCATAAACTTTTCCTTCTGCCACAGTTAAATAGTATCCATTAAAAGGAATACATAAGCTAGGAAAATAATAATAGGAACTCAAATATTGTTTCAATTGATATTTATTATTCTTTTTATCAATAACATCAATCCGATAAATTCCCCCTTTACCTGTGTACACCCAAATCTGGTCTTCTCCTACAGCTTTGATTTTGAGAATAGCTCTTTGTATTCCGAAATCTTTCGGGAAATATGAAGAAATACGTGTAAACTGGTCAGTATCTATATCATAACAGTAAAGTCCCATTTCCGTACCAACCCATAGATTACCAGCTGCATCTTCGGTGACGTACAACATTAATCCGGTATCTAATCCGTTATCATACCGACGATACGTTTTGAAAGAATATCCATCATACCGGACTATACCGTCAAAAGTAGTAAACCACATAAACCCTCTTGAATCTTGTATAACAGAACGTACATAGTTCTGTGGTAATCCATTAGCAGATGTTATATGTTTAAAAGTATACTCATTTGCTTGTGCCAAAGGAAAAAAATGCATAAGCAAAATGATTAAAAGACAGTGTGTTTTTTGCATAATTAATAGATTTGACTTAAATCAACAGTCAAAGATATAAAAAAACTGTTGTAATATTGAATTTAGTCCCCAATAGAATGGGAGAAAACGATTATCAAAAAGAAAAACCTCTGCTTCCAGAGGTTTAATTCATTGATAGTGGACCTGGAGGGAATCGAACCCTCGTCCAAACGAGGAAATCATAAGCTTTCTA